>Ga0190314_1000193_pt1 | contig 23856 bp, 21 predicted proteins | sample 4870071112_MG_FD_165055 | JGI IMG/M metagenome (GOLD analysis project Ga0190314, IMG submission 165055) | Hydrothermal vent sediment bacterial communities from Southern Trench, Guaymas Basin, Mexico - 4870-07-11-12_MG | ecosystem: Environmental > Aquatic > Marine > Hydrothermal vents > Sediment ...
TTGTTGTAGCTTCTCTTATCTCTGCTGGTGCTACGATAATCATTGCTAGGCTTCTTGGAACCGCTAATTATGGATTATACTCCGCGGTCTTTTTCATAGTTGCGATTATACAGATGATTGAAACTTTTGGTATGGGTGTTACGCTGATACGATATGTGGCGCGTACTAAGGATAAAAGTGAGCGTGCAAGGTATGTAAAAGCGGTTACGGTTTTTGAGGGTGTTATGGCACTTTGTTTGGCAGCTTTTCTTATATTCTTCTCTGATTTTATAGCGAATTTCTTGCAAAAAGCGGAATTGTCTTTGCTTTTAAAAATTGCGTCGCTTATGATTCTTGCTACAGCTATGCAAGTTGTTGGATCAAATTATTTTATTGGAATTAGTAGAGCAAAGGTTGTAGCCTTTTTCCTTATAATTATGTCAGTTTTGAGGAATGGGCTTGCTATTGTTCTTGTTCTTCTTGGGTATGGTGTTTTAGGGGCGATTTCTGGTCAAGCAGTGGGAATATTTTCTGCGAGCTTGGTATTGTTTCTGATAACTTTAATTAGTGCTAGGCCTTCTGGTGCTATTGGCGATGTTCTCAAGGAGATGATTATTTTTGCAACGCCTTTCGCAGTGTCTTCTATTATGTTAACATTAAGTAGTCAGATCTATAATTTGCTTGCGACGTGGGTTCTCACGAAGTCTGAGTTGGGTGTTTTTTCTGCAGCGGTGATGACCTTCCTGGTTATTCTTGGTGTTATTAACATGATCGTTTCTGGTTTTCTTCCGAGTTTTTCTCAGATTTCTATTGATGAAATCAGAGCGTCTTTTGGTAAGTGGGTGAAGTACATTGGCTATGTTATTGGTTTCATGTTCTCGGTCATGTTTGCGGCTGGGAGGTTCATAATTCCTTTGGTTTTTGGTGAAGCGTTTCTGATGGGTGGGGTTTACTTTGTCTGTTTCTCTTTTGTCTTGATTTCTGCGATGCTTGGTTTGCAGGTGGTTATTAGTATTATTCTTGGTATTGGGAGGACGAAGTACATTGCTTTGATGTGGATTCCTAGTATTATCATTGGTCTTGTAAGTAGTCTCATGTTGTTGGAACATTGGTATGCGTATGCGATAATTCTTGGCTACATTATAACGTATAATCTTGCTGCAGTTATTGGCCTAATCATCATCAAGCGTGAAGTTGGGGTATCAATTGACATGGTTGCGTTTGCGAAAATTCTCCTTATAAGCATTGTTTCTGGAGTTTTGGGATTTGAGCTTGCGGTTTTCAGTAATCTTATAATAAATCTCATAGTTTCAACTGTGTTTTCAGTCGCAGGTTTCTTGGGATTAACATTAGTAATAAGGCCTTTATCGTTTAAGGAAATGAAAGAGATAGCTGGAATTATTAGGCATATGCCTCTCATTGGAGAAGTTAGTGTGATTATTGCTTTGAAGATTTATAGAATATATAAGCGAATTCGTTGAATTTGGGCTTTTTTATGTTAGAAATTTTATCTTTCTTGGTATAATTTATGACTATTTCTAACTAATTAACAATGAGTTATATTTGATGTGTTAAAAATGCAATGAATGTTATCATTTTTTGGAAATTGATTGATTCTCAATTTGGGGATTAGATTGTGTGTTTCGATTTCAAGAGGTTCATTTCGAGTTAAAGATGTTCAATTTGGCTATATTGAGCTTAAAGATGGGTCAATAATTATTCAGAGAGTTGCTGTCGTTGATGTACGTGTATTAACTACTAAATCGCCATTTGGTGTTGAATTTGATGTAAGCATTACAACGGGTATTGCTGTTAGAGCATCAGATAGTGTATCTAAATTGTTAGAAAACAAAAGAATTCTTTCACCTGGAGAAAAACCACCAGATGCTTGGAAAACTGTTGATATTGTTAAAAGTGTTCCTGCCGTTGAAGAGGTTTTATTTGAAGATGAACAGATAGGAAAATACTTAATTAGGATTGAAATTGAGCCTATAATGGTGTCTCTTAATCTTGAGGTAAAAACGTTGAGAGGAGAGCCATTATATGCAGTAAGGTGGGTTCCTAAAGTATCCTGGAAAAAAATAGGTGAATGAAAATGATGAGTCTTGTTAAAACTGTTAATCAATCAACATATATTTCGTTTTCTCAAAGAGCAATAGTTCCTGGTTCTATTCATACAATTGATACTTTTGGAACATACTCAACTGGATTCCTAATAAAAACGGAGTATACTTCGAGTGTAAGGCATTCCTCACTTCCTGCATTCTTGGAAGTGGCTAGAACTCTCTCTGATCGTGATGCAGTCAAATTTTTATCTTGGTTTGCAGATGAGAAAACAATTGAGCTTATTCAACGCTTGGATGAAATTAAAAAGAATCTAAGAGAACTTCTAGCGATAATTTGGTGGATTGCTGAAAATTATCGTGAATATGGAGCACCCTCTATGAGCATCGTGATTGACGAAGAAACTAATGAATTTCAATTTATTGCGATTATTTTTCCAAAAGGAGATTGGAATTCATGGAGAAAAATAGCAAGCAATATTAAGGATGAAATGAAGAGGAACGGACTAGAAAAACTTGCATCCAAGGTGGCAATTATATGTCTAGAAGCACTTCAAGAGCATTAGATCTGGATCCTCAAAACTTCATTGATTGGATAGAAGATTTGGTTAAGAAAGGGAAGATTTCTGATGAAGTAACAATTAGGAGGGCTATTAGTGCTATATATTTCGCTTTGTTTAACTACTGGGCAGGAAAAAGATATGATATGGGAATGCGTGCAAGGGGGCCGCTTAAAGACCGTTTTAAATATAGTCAATTTCATTCGGAATTATTAAGTAAAGGTTTAGATGCTGAAGTTGTGTTGCTGTACATATATCGTGTTGCTGCTGATCATTACTTGCTCAATCCGACTAGAATCGAAATTTTCAATAAGGCACTTAGGATTAAATTTGGATACATTTTCCAATGTAAGATAACATTAGGAATTTTAACTAAGATAATCCAAGCAGCACGAAATATACTTGCACAAATATAATATGAACTCGGTTGTTATCGTTTAGGGAAATGAAGGAGATGTCTAGGATAATCAGGCATATGCCTATTATTGGAGAGGCGAGCGTGATGATTGCTTTGAAGATTTACAGAATATACAAGAAAATTCGTTAGTTGCAATTATGGATAATTAGGATTTTGATTTTAACGTAGACTAAATATAGCTAAAATTCAGTGATCTGTTTAAAAAATTTCTGAGCACAAAACTAGAAAAGCTAAAAGTTTCCATGTTTAGTATTTTGCTCTTCAGAAAGAAGCATCATTAGTTCAAAGTTTTTCACTTGCGGCGGCTTCTCCACACTTTTTTGTTTGGGAAATTTTTTGTTTTGTTTGATTATTAATTTGACAGTTAACTAGCGTGAATTGTGGTGTAGTTTTAGAAATCTCTAAAACTATATTCAACTTAATAACTAAATAATTAATTGAAATTAGAAAAACTCATAAAACTTTAAAGAAATATCAAGAGCAGTGGAGCGAGGATGTTTTGATGCCTTTTCTTCCTCGCCACACAAAGGCTAGTTCGTGTTTTATAATTGTATTCTTTTTGCAATGCACATCTGAATAATAGTATTGCGGTTGCATTGCAATTACATTACAATTGTATTCAAAAAATAACCCTACCAGCGAACTAAGTACTAGAATGAAGTATTACTAATTTAAAACCGTTGGCTCTTAATACTAATGTTCTCCAAGATACATCAGCATGTTTAAGAATTCCTGCAAGAAAATCTGCTACTTGGAGACCCATTGCTTTCAGCGAATCTTCTATTTCAACATTTATCCCAAGAAGCTTACAAATAGCGTAAAGTTGATATTCCTTTTTGCATGGAACAAAATTTTTATCTAAGACAACTTTATTTGCATTGAGAGTAAGGAAAACTGTTGCAATGAACATAACACGGGAGTCAGGAATTAGATATCTCGTGGGAATTCCTGCAATTCTTGCAAGAGTTTTTAACACAGCTCTATCTCTTTGAAGAATCTTTTTCACGATCTCTCTTTTTTCTAAATCCATTATTAAGTCAATCATGTTTTTAACATACTTGCGTGCTATATACTTTTGATTCACTCCATGAAATACATATGCAAGACAAACACAATTTGTAATCTTTTTAGAGAACTCTGAAAGAAGTTTTCTTAGAATTGAGGAATCAACATAACCTAGCGAATCCTTTATCATCTTTATTAATACTGAGAATTTGGCTTCATTTCTTTGATAGGAAATTCCACAAAGCTTTCGTAGGATTTCATTATAGAACTTAATCATGTTTGGTACATATCTCTTAGTTACAAAGATTCCGATGGAATATATGAATTTTCCAGAGTAATATGATGCAGAATCATCAAGATATGCAACAATACTCAGCACAGCCGACACTAACTTTAAATTAAATTTAATCTATCTTTTGTTTGGGATCCGTAGGGCTTAGTCCCGAAGGATCCCAAAATCGGGCTGTAGGGCTTAGTCCCGAAGGCCCGATTTAATTCTTGATACTTATTTGTAACACTAGACCTAATGCTGTCTTAACTTAAAACCTTTAATTTTAGCATGAACTAAATACAACTAGACTGTGATGAGGCATTTTAAATTGTTACGATTTTTTCATGAACTTGCATTAAAGATGTACAGACTTTACAAGCTAATTCGTAAAATTTACGCCATATTATGTTGTAGCACGAAATATACTTGCATAGAGATAATGCAACTCACAAGTTCATGCAACAAATTCGCTATGTATTCATGTAATTACTTTATTATAAAGCATAGTTTGTATAGCATTAATAGTATATCTCATAAATGATATGATGGTGTTAATATGCAATCGAAGGTTCAAGTGAATGTAAGGCTGGAGAAGTCAACTTTAGAGAAAATTGATATTCTTGTTAGAATGGGATTCTTTAAAACTCGTACAGAAGCAATAAAGAAAGCGTTATTAATGCTGATTAATAAGTATTATGGAGAAATCTTAAAGCAACGTCTTGAGAAGATAAGGGAAGGAACAGAAAATTATCCAAGTTTAACGAAAATCGTAGAAAAGATTCACGAGGAAGAGGAGTAATGGAAATCTTAACTGATGCTTCAGTTCTTGTTAAATGGTTTAAGAAGGGGGAGGAAAAGGAGGCACAAGCTTTGATTCTTAAGGATGCTATCTTTGCAAGAAAGATAACTGTGGTAGTGAATGAATATGCTCTCCTGGAGATAATAAGAGCATTAAAGAAGACTAGATATCCGCAAGGGGAAAATCAATTTGATAACGGAAGATAAACATTTGTTAGAGAAGAAGGTAATTGAATACGCTTCTAAGAAAGGGATAAAAATTCTCACACTCGATTACGTGGATACAATTATAAGACATTCTTAATGGGAATAATGCTCACAGGTTTTCATTCTGGTTTTCTAATTCTAAATTATGTGAAGTACAATTGAATTTTATATCGTAAGGAAAATGAAAGAGATAGCTGGGATAATTAGGCATATGCCTATCATTGGAGAGGCGAGCGTGATGATTGCTTTGAAAATTTACAGAATATACAAGCGAATCCGTTAGTTATTACGTGAAGGTTTTGCTGTTTTTCGTTTGTGCTCTGGATAAACTAGTCTGATTAAAAGAGATTTATTGTAAAGGTAACTTGCGATATTAGTGATTTAGGTTAATTTCATTACCTTGATATAAATAAAGTGAAAAGTGCATTGATATGATTGCTTGGACGTAATGATTATTTTAATATGGATTTTAAATCTAAGTGGTTCGTTTATCATGAAAAATAATTCCTAAATTTAACATTTTTGTTAAATTTTGGGAATAATTGTGATTATATTGTCAATTATTGAGTTTGTTAAGAAAGCACGGGATCTTGGAATTAATCCAGAAAACTACTTGCGGGAGCAATTCCAAAAATTGATTCTTTATGTATTAGTTGCATTAGGCTTGAGTGATTTTTATGTTTTTCAAGGGGGGTCAGCGCTAAGGATTATTTATGGATCGCCTAGGTTTTCGTTAGACATGGATTTTACTATTATTAAGCGAAGTGTTGATTCTCTAATGAAGGATTCTGAGAGGATTACAAGGCGTTTGGAGCTTTTGATGGCTAGGGACAATATAACAGTAGAAAAACGCAGGGAGAAAGTGATTGATGGCGATCTTCTAAGGTATTTTATAAGTTTTGATACGAGAGGAATCCTTGGGAAAAAGATAAAAATAAAAATGGAGCTTGTGATAAGAAAATACGTAAATGTTAGATTCAAAAGGATAATAGTTACTATTGACTACCCAGAACGCCTTGCTTTTGGAGTGATAGTAAAAACTCCTGAGCAAATACTTGCTGACAAGCTTGCATCCCTCGCGGGCGGTATGCATCGTGGATATATACGATGGCGCGATATTTTCGATATTTACTGGATTAAGACGCATCTTAAAGCGGATTTAGATAAGGAATACTTCAAGCAAGAATTTGGGAGTTGGATTGAAAGACCAGAAGATTTGAAAGCGCTTTATACCACATTAAAGAACTTACTTAATTCCAAAAATTTCGGTGAATTTAAGAGAAGATTGTCGTTGATTCTTCCATCATCTCTAGTATCTGATGATTTGCTCGCAGAATACGTAAGAACTACATTACACGTCGTAGAAAAAGCTTTGGAATTAGTTGGTTGAAAGATATGAGAACATCATTATTTATGTGGCTTGGCTTCTTGAATGACTTAAGAAGAAGGGGGATAAAGATTGTGCATAGGAGTGTATTCGAAGCTTTTTACCGTGGGAAAGAAGCATCTCTGGCGGTTATACTTAACAGATTAGAAAAGAAGGGATTAATAACTAGAGTGACACGGAATTGGTATATTATAGCTCCTTGTGAAGTATGGGAAATTGTTAAGGCAATTTTTCCATCAGCGTATTTATCTCTCGAGTGGGCACTGCATTATCATGATATTCTTGATCAAGAAATAAGAGTAATTACACTAGTATGGCTTGGAAAAACAAAGATTGTACGTTCAAATAAATATATATTCGAACTGCATAGAATATCTCCAAAACTTTACTTTGGTTTTGACGAAAGAATGATAGCTGAACCAGAAAAAGCACTACTAGATACAATCTATATTAGAGGAAGAGTACCACCAGAACTAAATATTGAGTTATTAGATCTAGATAAGCTAAATAATTACGCAAGACTATTTCCAAAAAGGGTAAAGGAATATGTGAAAGAACTTATGCAAAAGTGAAGTCTTAAAGATATGGTTTATGAAGCGGTAAGATACTCCCATCTTCATGAGCATGGTGGGGAAAATGTTTCTATTTCTTTGTGATGTGGTTTGTTGTTTCATCAGATTTCATGTCCACAATACTGGAAATAATAACCGTAACTAATTACTAAACCCTATAAGATCAAATACTATAAGGTTAACAATCAAAAAATCCTATTGTGCTTGAGCTATGCTGAAAGACATCAGAAAATATTGAGGGTAACTTTAAATTCTTTCTGAAAGGATTGCATGTATTAAATCTTTACACATTTTTTAAATTATCTAACCTACTCGACGAAGATATAAATATGATTGTCGACTATATTCGATAAATAGTCGTCTCGATGATACGACATAAGGATGATGTATACCCGCACTAATGGTTATAAAACAAAACATGACATAGTCATTTTCTCAGACTTAACTTAACATACAATTACCTAAAAACCTTGTCAAGAATTAGCAACGATTTTCGCAATTAATTTTTTCTTTTCCTCAGGCAAGCGCCTTAATATTTCAATAAGCTCTCTCTCAGATATTGATGCAAGCAATCTTGCAAATTTTTCTGGGCCAAGCATTCTCACAAATTGTTTAGTATCCACAAAGTCTAACATTTTTGCGAGTCTTTCTGGCCCTATTGCTTTTGCGAAGCGTTCGATTCCGATGGAGTCTATTGCTTTTGCGAGTCTTTCTGGCCCTATTGCTTTTGCGAAGCGTTCGATTCCGATAAGATCTACAGCTTTTGCTATGTTTTCTGGTGGGATTTCTCTTTCTGGCATTTTGATCCCCGGTACTATAAACAACGTTAGTGTATATAAAATACTGGTTCTTGGAATCTTCGTTAATAGTTCTTTTGCTGCTTTAATTGCCTTATTCTTTTCTTTTGAGAATAATAGAAGTAATGCATTATCGAGAATTTTGGGATTTAATGATTCGAAGGGGATTGCATAAATTTGCACGCTATTTAATTGAATGATGTAGAAGAATTTCTCCTTAGTAATGTGTATTTGGAGTCCTGTTTTTAATGCTAATGTTCTCCGTATATTTTCCTCTTCCCCTATTTCTGGGCCTATTAAAACTGCACAAATTTCTCGATGTGATTTTTCTTCGGACAGAATAAGGCTCATTTTATACTTATATATTTGATAAATGTGGATCCCTGTTATCCTCTCGGTTTTTACTTCAATAAGAACTATGTTTGCATTTTCTTGTGCACACTTCCTGATAATATATATCCAACTTTCATCACTAATGTTTTCAAGAATTTTTGCATCCTCAATAAGGATGCTCAAATCAGGTTTTCCGCGCATAAAAATACGAATTTCTTCCTCCAATTTGACAAATTTCAATCCTTGCATCTTTAGATAGTGCTTTAGCATTTCTGTAAATATGTCATGCATTGACATTAAACGCCCACCTTTTCAAAAAGCAGAATCTAAATGAATACTATTTTGAATCTCCGTTACTATTATCATGTCTATCAAAACACTCCTATTGATTACCGATTAAAAAGTAATCCTCTTGATTGATATCATTGCTCGCTGTATGCTAGATATGTAATTGCATAATTAGAATGCGTTATTAAATGATCAAAATTTTGGTAGTAATCCTTATTAAGCTACTTTAGTAGAGCTTTTTCTTGAGTGTGTTTGGATTTCTCAAGATTGTTGATAAATCGTTAGGGGTGATGCTTATTACATTATCTTCGGAAATTCTGTTATCTCCGAATATGATTGGTCTTGTATTTAATTCTTTTGCCTTTTCAATGATTTTCTTGACGTCTTCTCTGCTTATTTTTCCCATTTTTACTTCAATTATTGCAATTGGTTTCCTATCAACCAAATAAATTCCATCAATTTCGTCTTTTAATCTTTTTTCTATGCGTGCATTTAAGATTTCCGCAAAGAGATTTACTATGAATTCTTGGTAGTAAAGTGGAATTCTTTTTTGGCTTCTTCTAAGAGAACATTCAAAGGAATATACATCTCTGTGTATCCCATTTTTACATCTAAATAATAATGGAGGTCGATCAAAGGTGACTCTATTTGATAAAAGTATTTCTTCTTCTGGTAAATTTTGATTCTCTTACAGATTCCCATTTTCGAAAGGTTTCTCATGTACTTCTTAACATCCTGTGATTTTAGTGGTTCACCAAGCTGACCGCTAATATAACTAGCTACTTCACCAGGAGTATGATTTCCGGCAGCGATAGCTTTCATTATTGCTTCATAACGTGCGGTTAATTTTTTACCTTCTTCTCCGAAGATTTCACCAATTAATGCAGGAACCACATTTTTTATCACAGTTATCGTATCAGTCAAGAATTTCTCAAGATTACTCGTTAATATGACGCTTTCCATTATAAACGGGTCTCTAATAAATGTTGCCAAAACCAATGCTGTCTTAGCATCAAAGTCTTTAAGAAGTGTGCTTAGCACATCCCTGCATTTAATAAGCCCTACTTCAAATGGTGTTACTATTCCAAGTAGAGGACTTTTAGTTCCTAAGATTTTTTCCACAAAATACAGACTTGAGCTGATGAGTATCATTTTCGCTTTTGCAATAGGTTTTACTGCATGCAAGAAGTCTAGAAAATCTTCTGGAAGTCTTTGAAATTCATCAATAACTATTGTTAGTTTCTCAGTCATTTCCCTTTTTATACGATCAAAGAATACTGGATATGAAATCTGTTCAATCATGCTGTTCTTAAATGAGAATACCTCCATGGATCTGGTTACAAAATAGTATCGATCCCATTTTAAAAAGTTACGTACCAAAAACGTTTTTCCAATTTTTCTTCTACCGAATATCAAAATCCATCCCGGCCGTGTAAGAAATTGTGCTTCGGATCGGGGTATCATAAAACCCAGACTCATAAGTCCCCTTTTAAAAAGATGTTGATTAAGTTAAATATTAAACAATCTCTTTCCATAATTTGGTTACTGGTTTGAATTATTATCATTTCGTGATTAAGTGCTTGCGGCACTTGTTTAGTCCTTCCTTTGAATTTGGATTGTTTTTGTATTTATTTTAAATTATGTGGTGGATTTCTATCTAACGAAGTGTGGTAATGTGGTATGAGCGATCTGATCGGGGTTACTTGTTATCTTGTTGATGCGGATGGTACGTTGTGGTATACGAATCCTATTATCTTAGCGTTGAGGAGATTTGCTGGAGTTGTTTGTCAGTTTTTGCGTGAGAGAGGTCGTAAAGACTTTGATGTGCAAGAGGTATCGCGTGAATTGGTTTCGCTTCAGAATAGGGCTTTGGCTAAGCGCGAATTTATTAAAGCCTATGATTGGGATTGTCTTGTTTATGAGTATTTGACGGGTGAGCTTAAACTTAGTAGTGATGATGCTAAAAAATTGCTTGCTGAGCTTGATAAGTATGTTGAGGAAGAATCATACAATGTTACTCTGTTATCTGGTGTGCGTGAGGTTTTGGCGGAGTTAAAGGAGAATAATGGGAAAATAATTGTGTTATCTAATGGGTTTTACAAATACATTTATTTGCCGCTTAAGGCGACGGGACTTATAAAGTATGTTGATGATATTATTACGCCTGACGTGATTTTAAAGGATGCATATTTTCATTCGTGGGTTTATCCAATTAAGCCGTATCGATCTATGTTTGTCTATGCAATGATTAGGGGTGCGTGTAAGCGTTTTGTTATGATTGGTGATAGTGCTGCCGATGTTATTGGTGCGCTTCGTTCTGGTGCTTCGCGGGTTTATTTAATTGTAGAGAAGGCTATAAAGGATTATAGGCTTGATGTGAATGTTGTATCAGAAGCAAAGAGACTGACCGGTAAGGATTTGCTAGAGGTTCTTAGAATGCTTAGTGAGGATCTCTCTCTTTACAATACACCGGAAACCGTAGATGCAGATGGTATAATTTGTCCTGATATTGGTCTTAAAAAGAGTATAGCTGAGGTAATTATGGTTCGGACTTGGAGAAATATTTTAGAATGTGAAATGACGGGTACGTGCTAATTTATTTATCTCTATGCATACTGTTTTGTAACTATTTTATTCTTCGAGAGCTTGAAATAAGGAGATTTTAATGATGTACATAGGGCTAGTATATGATGCGGAGTACCCTAAAAGGTATCCCTTTACTGCACCAGATTTCATAATTGACATCATAAGGAAACTAAATGCTCGTTTGTATTTAATCACGCAGTTGAATCTTAATGATGTCGTAGAAAAGATTGATGAAATGGATGCTTTAATTATTTTAGCAAATGCGCTTCATAATCCTTTCATTGGGGAATTCTTTCATAGGGATGACATTACTACCTTGTTGTTGGATTATGTTAAATGTGGAATGGGGATTATTATCTTCCATCAGAGTCGAGTTGATGAATATATTCTAGCTAATGAGCTTGGTGTTGGAATTTCGTGGAATGAAAGTTTTGAGAATATATCTCTAATGTGTAATCTAAATCATCCAGTGTTCCATGATATTCCGGATTTCGCTAAGCAGATTGTAAAAGAATATGAGAAAGTTACTGAGGAGGATAAGCTACTGAAGAATTATGCTCTCTTTACTGCTTGTGCGGATCCTTTATCTCCAGTTATTTGGTTAATTAAAGAAAAGAAAGGTTCTCAAGAACTTATTAGGTGTGCTGAAGTTCGTTATGGATTAGGGAAGATCATATATCTTTTTTCCCATTTTGAATGGTTTAAGATTGGTGAAAAGTTCTTAAGAAATTTAATTGAGTATGCTGCTAAGAAAAGTCTGTTATCGTATGATATTGAGCCCTTGGGCACTCATATCTCGAAATTTTCAGTGATTACAATAAATACGGACAAGGAGAGTACTCATGCGGCGGTAAATGTTAAATTACATGGTGACACAATGATTATAAAACTGAATAGACCAATGTGGTTAACGCACATATTAACACAACGTTTAGTAAAATTGTTTGCGCCATACGATCTTAATGGCCTTAAAGGTGTTCCGCTTATACGTGGCTCGCCTACTATGACAATTGATTCTCTTCTTCCACTTGTGGCGTTAGATAGAGATAATGTTATGTATCAACGGATATATTTATTGATAATGCCAAAGCTTAAGCCCAAGAATTTAAGGCAACTTATTCTCCATGCGCCATCATACGTTAAAGCAATAGCTATTTTTGATTTGTTGAAGAATGTCTTATCAGAAGATCAAAGAAGAAATCTTGAAGGAATAATCAATGAAATCCACACATCTTTGCGAAGAATCCTATCCTGTGATTCTGTTGAACTAACTCAAATTGAGGGTGAATCATTTCACAAAATTATCAATAAAATTCAGCTAGAGCTAGAAAAGACCAGTTTAATCCTGCGAAGAATTCTTGATCCAGAGGAGTATGAAAGAACATTTATTAACAAGCTACATTTAATATCGAAAAGAAAGTTTAGGAGAATTCCGTTAAAAGAACTTTGTTTATCATACAATGAAATTCTTCAACTTGTTCATCGTAGCATATTGAGTGCACGACTTTTATCGGAGGCCATAACATCATTAATAATAAATCCTGAGTTAGAATTGCTTTGGTTAATTACGGAACATCTGTTATTTCATTGGAATCTTGTTAATGAACGCGTATATCTACTGCCCAAAGAAATTGTTGAAAAAGAAAAAATGATGCTACGACTTAGCCAACTTGAGGAAAGCATGAAGAGGCTTCAAGCACAATATTTAAGTGCTATAAATGAAGTGCAAAAAGCAAAAGCAGAATTAGAAAATCTCAAAGCACGTTGGATTGTCATAAAGGGCAGGACGACAGATGATTTCTTAAGATGGCTAAAAAGAAATGGTCCGAAGCTAATTGCAATTATTTCCGCGATACTATTGTTGATTCAATTTTTCGAATACATAATGAAAATCCTTTTAGGCCTATGAATTTCATAAAAATTGCTACTTTCGCTTAAAAGGATAAACTGAATTAGTTGTTTTGGGAATTTTAGTATTAAGGGACTTGTGATGGAAATACTTCAATTCCGAATTTTCTTTTGATAATATCCGCCTTCTTCAAAATTTCCTTGTTGAGTGTTAGGAATATGTCAACATTGAGTCTCTTTCCAATGGTTATATGTAGTAAATCTAGAGTTCTAAGTCTCAGTTCTGATGCCAGTTGCATTGCATCATACATAAAGTCATTTAGCTCAATAATCACTTCTGAAAAAGGGCAATTGCTTTAAAGATATACAGACTTTACAAGCGAGCTCGTAAATAAAATTTATGCCATATTATGCTAAAACCTATTTTTTAAGTTCCCTAATGTGTCTTAGGAAACTAGTGAGATCTGGTTCACGAAGTGGTAGGATTCTTCCATCCTCGTGAGCATGGTGGGGAAATGTTTCTATTTCTTTGTGATGTGGTTTGTTGTTCCACCAGATTTCATGTCCACAATACTGGAAATAATAACCGTAGCTAATTACTTTTCCGCTTTTAATGAATTCTCCTATCTCACGGAATCCCCTAATTAGCTCTACTCTGGCCTTGAGATGCTCTCAATCTTCAATAATTGTGTGAGTCATCACTTTGATATTTGTTACGAGATTCCAAAGGATATGCTTTATCTCTGAGGGTACATATTCAAGCCTCGTTTGATTTGAGAAAATCCTCAAGAACCTTAATACGCTTTTCAACGAATGCAAGCATATCCCTTATTGCTACAAAATCTGTCCAGTTCAAATCTGATTCTGGATTGTCATATCTCAAAAGTTCTTTCTCAAGATTACCTATGGAGGTTCCGTATTTAAATGCCAACTGCTGAAGTTTTTTCATGAGTTCATCTTTTAAGGACTTAAGTCTTTCTAGCTCTCCTTTTATGGCTAAAATTATTTCTTTTCTTGCCTCCTCTGGATTTACATGGGTAACTTTTAGCATGAGGGTTTTCATTATTGCCCCTAATGATTAATTAGCCCTTATTCATTTAACTTTTTGCAAGGCTTTTAGCCTTTAATTATGAAAAATAAGATGATAAAGATTACTTAACTAATCTTTCTTGAATTCATTAGAATTTTCTTCTATTTCGAATAGACACAAAACCACAATTTGATTTTAGTGAAATTATGAAAAATGAGATCAGAGTCTATAGCTCGTGGGTTATTAACAGTCTTTTCATATTAGAGCTTAAAAATATTTTAGATATTGGACTTTTGAATAGTCAGGGTGAATGGGATGAAGATTCCAGCAGTGGTACGAACATTTTGTCCATACTGCAGGAAGCACACAGAGCACACGGTAAAGATCGTTGAACCATCTAAGCAAAGGAGATCGTTAAGCAAAGGTCAGAGAAGAGCAGAAAGACGCAGAAAGGGTCATGGGAATCATGGAAGATATTCAAAGCGTGCAATTAGTCAGTGGAAGCTTCGTACAAAGACTACGAAGAAAGTTGACCTATTATTAACTTGTAAAGAATGTGGAAAGTCGCATCACAGGAGCATCAAGCGCGTAAAGAAGACTCCAGAAATCGTTAAAGTATAGGTTTTAATCTGCAATAGCTTCTACTTTCTTTTATGTATGTGATATACTTTTTATTAAGATATATGATTATGTATTTACTTAGTTTATTTATATTAGGGATAAATAATTTTTCCAATTACTGTTTGTTGAGGCTGGGGAGGAAATGGAAAAATCAGTAAAGGATCTTCTTCTTGAAGTTAAGAATCATGTTATTCCACTCATAGACTTGGCGTATGTTGCTGTTTTGCTGGGTGATCAGAGTCTTGCGGAAAGAATTATTCGAACTCGAGACTATCTAGTTAACTTACATTTAGAGTTGTCATACAATGCTATACTTGGTGGAAGATTCATAAGCGATGCAAGGAAAATGGTTGGTTTGATTGAATTATCTCGTGCGCTCCTTGATATAGCTGATGCGTGTGCCGATTTAGCAAAGTGTGCGAAGGAGGGAGTTCGTCCATATAACATTGAAGAGTTTCTTGAGGCAGGAGAAATTATTCTTGATGCAATTAAAATCGAGCCTAATTCGAATTTAGCAGAAAAGAAAATTTCTGATTTAGAAAAAATGGGTATTTATGCTGACATAATTGCAATAAAGCGAAATGGTCAGATATTAGTCTATCCAAAACCAGAAGAAGTTCTCCATGCACATGACATAGTAATACTACGTGGTAGAAGTGATGTCCTTAGAAAACTTCTAAGAATTCTCGGAAAGAAGATGCCTACAAGAAAAGCCATTGATAGCGAATTCTTGGCGCGATTGATAGAGTACAAAGAGAAAGTTCAATTAAATCTGGAGCTAGCACTATCAGCAATTTTGCTAGATGATGAAGAATTAGCAGAAAGTGTGCTAGAAGAGGAGGATACAATAGATCAACTTCACTCAAAACTTCAAGATTATGTCCTTAAATCCATTTTCACAAAAATACGTGAAATTGAAACTCATAAAATGAAATCGCCTGAATTTAGCTTGCGAGGATACATCTTAGGATTATTACGACTGATTTCCGTAAATGAAAGAATTGCTGACGCTGCATGGAGAATTGCAAAACTAGTGATAAATGATTATACACCTCCCGAGGATTTAATACGTGCAATTATGGAGTCTGGAGAAGAATTCCTACGGGTATTCAAACTCAAATCTAAATCCAAACTAGTAGGAATGCAGATTAAGGATCTCGAAGAAAAATATGGAGTACGCATTGTTGCATTAAAACGCAAAGAAACGTGGATTCATGATCCTCATCCAGCAGAAAAGCTTCAGCCAGGTGATGAGATAATAGTACACGGATATATTGAAGCATTAGATGATATCAAGCGAATTGTGTAAGGCACGAACGTTTTTCTTGGATGTGGATATAAAAATAAAAGTATGAAGAAAGAATTACTAAAAATTTAAACAGTTATCAATTTTTAAAGTGCATCATGGGGAATTTGATGTCCTCCGAAATTCATATTGGTCCACCACGATTGACTATTTATGAAATTGCGCGAATCCTTGCTATTAGAGCTGCTCAATTATCCGCTGGAGCGCCACCCTTAATTCCTGTTCATCAAGGAATGTCAATTGCTGATATCGCACGAGAAGAATTAAAGAGACGCATTATTCCAATAGTAGTTATTCGTGTGAGACCCGATGGACGATGGCAAGCAATCCCGCTAGCAAAACTCGAGATTATGGAGGATATTTAACATTATTGAGAAACAATGACAATTTCTAGCCGAAAAGAACTTGAAATTATTTTATCTTCTTTAAAGGATTTTTCTAATCCGAAAGAAATCCTTGAACAATGGATGACTCCACCAGATGTCGCTGCTTCGATGATTTGGTCAGCACAAGAAGATTTAAGGAATAGACTTGTTGCTGACTTTGGTGCAGGAACGGGAATTCTCGGTATTGGTGCATTACTAATTGGTGCTAAAAAGGTTTATTTTGTTGAGATTGACAAAGAGGCTCTAAAAATATGCGAAAGCAATATTAAACTCATTGAAGAAATGCTTGAAATAGAGTTTAATTATGAGTTAATAAACGATGATGTTAGGAATTTTTCCTATACCATTGACACCGTCATAATGAATCCACCATGGGGATTAGAAAAGCGTAGGCATCTTGATAGAGTTTTCATATTAACAGCATTTAAAAATGCGGAAGTTGTATATACCCTAATTCACTATAGTAAAGAATCTCTTTCTTTCTTTGAAAAGTTAGCAAAAAAGCATTCATTTTCGATGGAAACGATAGCATTAGTTAGATTTCCATTAAAATTTCAATACAAACACCATCGGAGGCCGATTAAGTATGTATCGGCGAGCTTCATTTGCTTCAGAAAGAAAACTTGCTGCTAAAATCATCGTGAAAGGCATAGTTCAAGGAGTCGGTTTTAGACCATTCATTTGGCATTTAGCAAGAAGATTTGATTTGAAAGGATATGTAAGAAATGTTGGTGGATCAGGTGTTGAAATTTTCGTCGAGGGAACGAAAGAAAAAATACTGAAATTTTTATCCTCCATCAAAAATGAAAAACCTCCTCCTGCAAAAATTGAGAACATTTGCGTAAATTGGTGCGAACCACAGGGGTTCTCATCCTTTGAAATAGTAAAAAGCTCCAAAAAAGAAATAATACGATCGATAATTCCTCCAGATTTTGGCATGTGTGAATACTGCTTAAAGGAAATCACTAATCCCAAATCCCGTTTTTATCGCTTTCCATTCCATAGCTGTGCCTGGTGCGGACCACGTTTTTCAATAATTGAAAGTCTCCCCTACGACCGGGAGAATACCACAATGGTAGATTTTCCACTATGTGAAGAGTGCCTATCCGAATACAACGATCCAAACAACATTAGGAGATTTCATATACAAGGAATTTCCTGTCCTAAATGTGGACCAAAGGTTTGGATAACAGACAAAAAAGGCAATCTGATAGAAACAAATGACCCCATAAAGGAGGCCGCAAAATTAATAGATGATGGATACATCGTTGCTGTAAAAGGATTAGGCGGTTTTCATATTGCCGCATTAGCAACGGATGATGATGTAGTATTAGAATTAAGAAAAAGAAAGAGAAGGCCTCAGAAACCTTTTGCATTAATGGCATTAAACTTAGAAATTGCAAAAAAGATTGTTGTAATAAATAAGAAAGCGGAAATTACCTTAACAAGTCCCGAGAGACCAATTATACTTCTGCCAGAAAAAGAGGATAATCCTGTTTCTCGCTATGTTGCTCCCGGGTTAAGCATGCAAGGAGTAATGCTAGCCTATACACCACTTCATTATCTTCTACTATCAGAAACAAAAGACAAATTTCTCATAATGACTAGTGGAAATCCTAAAGGACAGCCCATGTGTACTAAAAACGAAGAAGCATTAAAGAAGCTAAACACAATTGTTGATTTCTTTTTGTTACATAACAGACGAATAGCTAATCGCGTCGATGATAGTGTTGTGAGGTTCACTGATGGAAATCTCACATTCATAAGAAGGGGAAGAGGATATGCTCCTGTTTGGATAGAAATACCAATCGAACTAGAAACTTCAGTCATAGCTTTTGGAGCAGAACTACAAAATACGGGAGCCGTAGCATTTGAAAATAAAGTAGTTCTTACTCCTTACATCGGAGATACTGACGAATTCACGACATTGATGGATCTAGATAAAACACTCAGGAAACTCATAAAATTCTATGAAATAGAACCTGCAGAATCAATAATTGTAGCTGATAAACACCCATTATATTCCTCACGCAGATTAGCAGAAGAGTGGGCAAACCACTATGGAGTAGACATTATCTTTGTTCAACATCACGTAGCACACGTTGCATCAGTTCTAGCGGATTATGGTTTACTAGATGAACCGATTGTTGGTATTGCTATAGATGGTATTGGATATGGAGATGATGGAAATATCTGGGGATGTGAAATTTTTGCTGTAAAGCATAATAATTTTCAAAGAGTTCATCATCTTGAATATTATCCAATGCCAGGTGGTGACTTAGCAGTTAGGTACCCAGTGAGAATGCTAATAAGTTATCTTTCAAGGATATTAGATGAAGAGGAAATTATTTCATTTCTAAAATCAACAGAAATAATCAATAAGCTGAAATACGGTGAAAAAGAGGCAAAAATCGTATTAAATCAATTGAAAAACAGTGTTAAAACATCCAGCATTGGAAGACTACTTGATGCTATTTCCTCATTGTTAAAAATCTGTTTTGAAAGAACATACGAAGGAGAACCAGCAATAAAACTTGAAGCAGTAGCATTTAAGGGACGATATATCAATCCCGAACCAGAATTTCTCATTAAAAATGATGTAATTCTAGTAGATAAAGCATTTGAGTGGATCTTAGAGCATTTTGATAAGAGAAGAGAAGACATAGCAAAGACGATTCTATTGTCACTTGGAAAGAAGCTTGGGGAAGTAGCAGTCAAGAACGCAAAAAGAATTGGCGCAGATAAAATTGTTGTAAGTGGTGGTGCTGCAGTCAATGAATTTTTGATTAAAGGAATAAGAATGATTGCAAAAGAAGAAGACATGAATGTTCTATTACCTAAGAGAGTACCTGCCGGAGATGGTGGCATTTCCCTTGGCCAAGTCTTTTTTGTGGCACTTAGGAATTATTAAAGCTTTTAAGTATTGGTATTATTAAGAATAATGGACTGAGAATCTCATTGGGGCCGTAGTCGAGCCAGGTAAGATGCCGGCTTTTCGGCTTTGCGGGCTAAGGGTGCCGGTGATCGCGGGTTCAAATCCCGCCGGCCCCACCAAATTAATCCTAGGGCAATTTTGTACATCGATTTAATGATTAATTTAAGTTTATAGAAATTAGTTTTAATTTACATTATTAAAAACCTGCCAAAATTACGTTTTCAAGAGCGTGCTTAAGATGAGACTGAAATTGATGTCAAAATTAAACAAAAATGAATCGATAACGAAACTGAGATTTTTCCTTAAACAGAATTATGAAAAAGTTACAGTATTTTGTGTCTTTATTCTTTATTTCATATTTCTCTCCTATATATCTCTTCAGCGGTATTACTCTTTCTTGAGCACAGCACTGGATCTAGGAATATTTAACCAAGCTTTTTGGACAACTCTATTTGAGGGTCAATTTTTCTACGAAACGCCCGATTTTTGGTTTAATCCTAAGGGTTGCTTCTTCGGTGTTCATTTTTCACCAATTCTTTTTCTTCTTTTGCCTATATATGCTCTATATCCACATCCTGAAACATTGTTGGTGATTCAAGCTTTCTTCATTTCTCTTACAATTATTCCGCTTTACTTCTTGGCAAAGATGAAGATTAGGAAATACAGTCTAGTGGTGCTATTTTTATATGTCGTGTATGCGCCAGCGATTTTTCTTGCGTTATTTGATTTTCACTTGGAAGCTCTTATTCCAGCATTGTTACTGTTCACAATATATTTTTATGAGAAGAGGGAATTTCAGAAATATTTTATCTTCTTGCTTTTGTCTTTGTCAGTAATTGAATTTGTTCCCATATTAACTGCTACCTATGCTTTATATAACTTGTTACGTGAATTTGCTAGTGCATTTAAGGCAAAGAATTTAAAGAAAGTAGTGAAACAGAAATCTTTCATTGTTTCTGTATTAACACTTTTCCTATCAGTATTTTGGTTATTTTTATCCCTCTTTATCAAGAGTGTGTGCAATCCCTACGCACATCCTCTTCCTTCCTCCTTTGCGCATATAACAAATCCTAGACAATGGTATTTAATTCCAGAATATCTTCGGACAAAATTAGATGAAAAGCTTTTATATATCATTGAATTACTTGGGCCATTGGTGTTTTTACCAATCCTTGGGCTACCCGAATTATTCCCTGCTTTTGCATGGATTATTTTAGCATATTTAACTGATTATGTACCGTATTTTCAAATAACATATCAATACAATGGTTTTGTAATTCCATTCATCTTTTATGCATTCATCAAAGGACTAGAAAGGATTTCTCTTGACAAAGTATTACGAAAAATGAACAAGAATGTTTTGAAAAAAGCACTATTGCTCTCAGTAGTAGTCTCAATGCTATTCTTTAATTATGCTTGGACAAAATACAAGGCCGATAAGAGAATCTTTGGACATTATGATCCAGAGCACCTTAAATTGTTGCGATCAATAATTGCATTAATACCTCCCAATGCATCAATTCTCACGCAAAATGATATATTTCCACATGTTTCTAATAGGAAAAATGTATTTTTGTCTCCTCCCAACGAAACATTTGAACCAGATTTCATTTTGATTGACATCAAACTAGAATTTTACAAGAGCCCGCCACCATATCCGCCTTATGTCATTTTTCTGCCTAATTTCTTACGAAAGCACAAAAATTATGGGATTTACGCTGAAGCAGATGGTATTGTATTATATAAGCTAAATTGGACAAGAAGTCCTGTTTTCTACAAGCCATACATACGAATATTGACATACAAGGAATTAAAACTTGGAACTGGACATACTGCATATGATAAATCATCATACTCTAAACGAATTCTTGTACATACAAAGCATGATGCGACTGGAGTTTTTTGGTTTGGACCTTATGAATTATTTCCGCCAGGGACATACGAGGTTATTTTTCGATTGAAAGTTAGTGAAATTGTAAATGAAACAATAATGATTCTTGATGTAGCTACAAATTTGGGCTCTAAGATTCTTGCACAAGTTGCTGTCAATGGAACACAGTTTCAACAGCCAAATCAATGGGAAAACATAACTCTAACATTTACAATTAATGTGCCCTTAGAATTGGAGATAAGAGGAATTTGGGCATCAAATATAACAAACATATATTTGGATTACATTTTCGTTAAACAAATAGCAGTTTAGCTTTTCATGATTAGAATTGGGAATCTGATCATATGTTTACAACAATATGGTGATAAGTGATTATTGTATTAAAACAATATGACTCTGGGGAAAATAATGAAGGCAAAAGAAAAGAGACGGACACTTTATGTAATGATTTCAGCAACGGTTTACTCTGTCTTTATGTCGATATACACGATCATGAGACATGAATGTTTCATGACGCGAGCTTATGATTTAGGAATATTTATTCAAGCACTTTGGACAACACTTTTCGCGGGAAAGTTTTTTTACGAAACACCAGATTTAGGTATATCAACATCAGGTAGTTTCTTTGGTGTTCACTTTGCACCGGTAATGTTTCTTTTATTAGTAATTTACTGGATTGCTCCGCATCCGTATACTTTGCTGATTCTTCAATCATTTTTACTTGGTTTTGCAGCTGTTCCAATTTACAAACTCGCGCGAGAAATAACGAAAAATGAGAATGTTGCAGTTATTTTTGCAATAGTGTATTTATCATACCCACCAATTATAGCAGCAAACTTGTTTGATTTTCATTTAGAGTCCTTCTTTCCAATAATTTTTTCATATGCACTATACTTTCTCGAGCGAAAAGATTTACGCAAATTTTACATAATGGTTCTCCTATCCTTACTAATTCTAGATTTTGCATCAGTAGTCTTCGCTCTCTCATTAGTCTTTTACGCAAGCTTTGTTAGACATTATCGTGAATTAATTAACTGGGTAAAAATAAAGAAAATTGATAAGAAAGTCGCAAAGCACATATGCGTTTGTATCGTATTAGTGATCATATCTATAGCTTACTTCGTTTTTTCAATACGCATAATAGAAATGTTTGGAACAAAACCTTTTTCTGAAACAAAAAACTGGCCAGATTTAGGATCAAACATTTACGAAATATTGCTAGGTTTATTAAATCCAAACAAAGTAATCAGAGCTATCACTTACGATCTCGAAGCAAAAATCTTATGGTTAATAATGCTACTTCTCCCATTATTCTTTTTACCAATATTTGCGCCACGCGATCTTTTTCTATTTCTTCCATGGTTTCTCGTTGCGGCTTTGTCCAGATACCCACCATACTATCAGCTTGGGTGGCAGTATGGTGCTATTTATGCTCCTTTCATACTATTTGCGGCAATTCACGGTTATAAAAACTTAGTAAATGCGTCTGCTCATGAGAAAAGCAGCAAAGTAATTGTTCAATACTTCTTACGATTTTTCAAGAAGCTTACAAGCAAGCGACTTTCATTGCTGCTGCTGAGCATGTTGTTACTTACAATATTACTTGCGATAACTTTTCCAAAATGTAGACAAGTTTTTACGGGCTCTGCTTTTGCTGATTCAATCCCAATTCCAAACGAACATATGGCAAAATTAAGACAAATTTTATCACTAATTCCTGATAATGCATCAGTTTTAGCACAAAACAACATATTTCCGCATCTTGCTGATAGAGTTCATGCATATGTCTGGGTGCCACCTAATGAAACATACATAGTTGATTATGCAATTGGTGATGTGCTTCATCCAGAATTTTACATGTACATTCCAAACAAGGACTTTAGATATAGCGATTTGTTCACCAAGATATTCTCATCAAGCATGTACGGTGTTTTAGCCGAGGCGGATGGAATTATCTTGCTTAAGAAGAACTATTTTGGAGCACCAATAATATATGAGCCAATAATTAAGTTCTTCAATTATCAAAATCTCCGGACAAAAGTGGGCAAGCTCTGGAAAGAAGCAGATTCCGTTTCTAACTATGTTTTAATGTTTGACTCCTGTAGTCCTGGTACTTGTCTATGGTACGGTCCATACGTAGGTCTCCCACCTGGTCTTTACAAGCTAGTCATTAGATTTAAGTTCAAATATACAAGCAATCTCTCTGGGAATTTAACTATTCTAGAGTTGAATATTCATGCATTTAACAAACAGAAAAGCATTTACTGTCACAATATAACATCAACTGACATCGAAGAAAACACTTGGATCGAATTTACAATTTTCTTCAGAGTTCTCTTTCCGGATGTCTACGAATTTAGAGGATTTTCGGGCTCTGCATCTATAAAGCTCTTCCTTGACTACATAAAAATTATCCAATTGCACTACTTGCCTTAGATTTCTATGCTTAAAAATTTGATGAATTTTAATTGATTTCATAATGAAATTTATTGAATTTTCAACACATATATTTTCATATATTTTTTGTCTTAGTTTGGTAGTAAGGAACTTTCTAAACCAAGAAGTTCCTTACTAC
>Ga0190314_1000199_pt1 | contig 23487 bp, 35 predicted proteins | sample 4870071112_MG_FD_165055 | JGI IMG/M metagenome (GOLD analysis project Ga0190314, IMG submission 165055) | Hydrothermal vent sediment bacterial communities from Southern Trench, Guaymas Basin, Mexico - 4870-07-11-12_MG | ecosystem: Environmental > Aquatic > Marine > Hydrothermal vents > Sediment ...
ACATAAAGTGGCGTGAAGATGCAACATATTATCTCCTCATAGGGCCCTGGAGATCCATCATGGAGTATGTTGAAAAAGATCAGAGGGATGGAGTTCTCTTCATACTTGGAGTCAAGAGGAGAGATGACAAGATCATAAGAATCTGGAAGGAAGTCAGAGGTAAGCTTCGGGAGTACAAGTATGTTGCTGACTGCGAGTGGATTATCTTTGGATTTTTTGGGGAGGGGATGCCCATACTTGAGGTCTGCGTTAGGAGGGAAAACAAGTGGTGGAAGGAGGAGGCTTGGCATGTTGAGCCTGAAGACACCAAGGTCTTGGCCCTCTGGTTCACTAGGAAGTTGACTCCTGATATTCATGATATTGACTGCTTGTGGTGCAAGGACTGTTCCCTGAGCGAAATCTTTAAGTGAAAATCACTTTCTTAACTCATATGGTGCATATGGGTCAGACAGAGAGACTGTCCCATGAGAAAAATCTTTAAATAAAAACCGCTTATTTAGCTATTGAAAAGCTTTCTCCCCATGACCCCAGGTGGGAGAGGGTGGGGCAAACCAGCGAGGCGGGCTCGTGGTGCCCGTCAATGAAGCCCCCGATGAAGTGCGGAATTCATGAAGTGCTGAGGGGGAACCTCGGGGTTGTGAGGGCGATGTTAGCAAAACTCACCCAATGAGCGACCCCGAGGAACCACTGCTAGTTCTTAAAGATTTTTTCTGAGTTGTGGTTATGAGGTGATGAATATAGAGGTGGCGTATATGTGTGGGCAACATAAACTCACGCCAGAGAAGTTTTGCTGGTTTATAGCATATGATGAAGATTGGAACCCTTCAGTTACCTTCATTGGACGCTGTCCTATATGTGAGTGGCCCCTTGTGGCAGTTTATTTCAAGGTGATGAAGAAAGTTCCATTCTACAAAGGAGAGAAAGCTTGTGAAGTCATGGTTTATTGCTCTCATTGTGGATGGATGGGGAAGTTTGTCTTGTCTCTCTCTGAGAAGGCATACAAGCTACTGTCAAGGAGCAAGCTGAATGGAAAGTACATCAAGTTAAAGTCGCTCCCTAGGCTACATCATCCAGAGGAGGGTGATGAGAAGTGAAAGAGAAGAATGCTACTAGACTGAGAAAGACGTTTAAAAAGATGATGAAGGAGATCTCTCCTGTGAAGAGGCCTGATGTGATCATCATTGACTCAGAAGCCTTGAAGAAAATCCTCACACAGGTTCTGAAGAGAATCCTGAGGTCACTGCCCAAGTTCATAGACATAAAGTTGTCTCGCTTTTTGGAGTTCAGGGATGTGTTCTTTCTAGAGGATGAGGGACATCCCAAGGTAGTGAAAACTGATGAGTTCATAGAGAAGGTAGTCAGCGAAGTCGTAGATGATGTTATTAAGTCCCTTGTAAACTAACACTGCAGTTTTTAGCAAGGAGATTAGCTACTTTTATAAATTTTTTAAGAATTTTTTTGTTATTGATTTTGGTGATGAGTTTGCTTGAAGTCTTGGCACTGATCGTCTGCTTTGTAGTCATGCTCGCATTTGCCATTGTTTGCTTCAAGCTTGGGAAGAAAATTCTTGGATTCTTTGGATCTTTTGGAGTCCTCCTGCTGTCAGCGGGAGCTCTTGGATTGATGTTCCATGATTACTTCTATGTCAAGGATGTCAAAACCTATGTGGCACTGCTAGCTGGGGGATTGCTCATATTCTCCATTGCTGCTTTTGGAGAGCACAGGCTCAAGGAGGTTGAGAAGTGGTGAGTTCCATGGAAGTTTTCATCACAATGACATTCATCTACTTTGTGATCTACCTGGTTGTTCTTGTTTTAGTAACTCTGACAACCATCAGAGTTGTTGCTGAGTTTCTTCATGAGGAAGAATATCTGAATGCTCTCATTGCTCTTCTCATGCTGCTGGCACTGCTTGGAGTAGTGCTCGTGATAGGATGGTTCCTGATAAAATCGCCCATCATAGTCATAAGGTGATGTGGTGAAAATGCATGAGGTTCAAGCTTGTTAAGAGAGGCTTCTCTGACAAGTGCAGGGATATGTGGAAGATCAGCGAGCTTCGCTCAGCAAAAGTGACTGATCAAATGTACATGCTGTTTGTGAAATTCAAAGAGCCAAAGTACTTTGATGTCATAGGCTGTGGCTGGTCGCATGATGAGAGTGGAAGACTGGAGAGCTTTCACATTAACTTTGATGTTGAAAACTCAGAGGATGAAGAGCTTGAGAATATCTGCATAGCAGAGCTACATCTGGTTCCAGAGACAGAGGAGGAAAGGAAGTTCCTAGAGGAAGTAGAGGTCCTAAGCTGGTGTGACAAGTATGGTGCACGAATAATAATAGTCTCTTGGGAGGTCATGTCTAAGCTGTATGAGTGCTCTACTCCTCTGAAGGTTAGTGAGGAGTTGATAAAACTCAAGATGAATGCATGAGCATGTGTTGGGAAATGCGATGGAAAAATATGAGGAGCTCTGGAGAAAAACACGCCTCATCCTGCTAGATTATTTTATTTTTTGGATTATTCATCATTAGAGTATACTCTTTTTAAAGAAATGATGAAAATTCTATACTAGTTGGGGCCAGAGATGCAGTACACATACGATATAAACATGATAAAAGAGTTTGTGTCCATGCTCCCAGATCTAGAAGAAAAGTATGTGTACCTCTTGATGCTCCAGTCAAGATCTAGGTATGTGAAGAAGCTCCTGGGGATAAAGATACCAGATGCATGCTTGATGTGGGACAAAGTTGCCTGGGGTGATGGATGGAGGGACGCACTGATAAGGAGGATTCTGAGGTTTGTCACTCTGGCTTCACAAGCAGACAAGCTCTTTGTGCTCAAGGGAAAGCCTTGCCCAGTGCTTGCCACGGGGATTCTGCTGGTGATAAACCCTGCTAGAGTTGACACAGCCTTCACAGACTTCATCAAGGGTATAGTAGAGGATGCTGTGAGCCAGAGATGGGATAGGATAGCAAAGCTTGAGAGGTTCTGGTTTGGCTGCCTGCACAGGAGGAGCAGAAGAAACTTCCACACCATAGATGTTGATACTAAAGACGAGAACGTGGTGTCAGAGGTGGAGTCAGCTCTTGACAAGTACGGGGGTTGGTACATGAAGATAGAAACTCCAAGAGGCTTTCACTATGTCATACGCTTGAGTGAAGTGTCAACAAAATTCTTCACAAAGTTCCTAAAGCAGGAGTTTCCAGAGTTGATGAAAAAGCACAGGGATGAAGATGGGAACCCACTCATAGAGTACAAGAAGGATCCTCTAGAGCCTGTGCCTGGAACCATGTACGGAGGCTTCCTGGTTAAACTACATAAAAAATAGAGATTCCTCATTCTTTGTCTCATCTATAAAAATTTTCAACATCCTTTTCATCTCCAACAAATCCCCCAGGCAGAACAGCATTAAAAAGTCCTGAGAGTTCAGGGCATGCATCAGCATAGAGTGCTTTATCTCCAAGATAGATCTCTACTATGTAGTGCTTAACTCTGTACAGTCTCACTAGTTTACACTTATATCCTCTTTTTTTAAGCTCTTTGCACACTTCTTCATTTATCTCCACACAGTCGTGCTCCGAGTACCCTTGAAGTATGTACTGAACTATATCATCAAAGTATCGCATCCTGACATTTCTAACAACATCATATATATCTGATAGGGACATACTCTCACCCAGAGATGTTTAACTAAGACTCATTCACATAATAAAACCACATAAAAAATAGAATTTTTCACTTTACCCCAAACCAGGGGACTTTCCTTAGTATAGGATGACTTTCTCCTGGGGGGTGAAGGAACTTTCCATTTTCTCCCAGGAACTCCCCATGATCTGATGTTACAATTACCTTTCCATCAAGCTTTGGAATTAGGTTTGCCACCTCCTTCAGCACAAGCCTTAGATTTTCCACATAGAGTTTTTTGTACTCATCTAGGCTTATAATACCCTTCTTTACAAGATCTGAGAGCCTCTTATCCCTCATGAGTGGTGTATCCAGATTTGGTTTTTTTCCTCCAAGCAAGTAAACATGCATGTACGGGTTTTCAAAAGCTGGGGGAAAGTGTGGCTGTATATAGTGCACAACCACCCTGTGCTTTTCATGTCTTGGAACGCTCTTTGAGACATTCTTTGGAGGAACTGTAGCCAACTTCTCATCCCACCCAAAGTCCCACACATCTATCACCCTCAAGAAGTGCTTTCTCCCAAAGAACCCCTTGACTGGGACTTTTGAGTTCACAAAGGGGTTTGCTGAAACATACACTATATCATATTTTCCAGTCCATGTAGCCTTGAGCCACTCTATGGTACAGGAGCCTGGGGACCAAGCTTCAGAAAGATCTCCATCTAGGAACTCCCACACTAGAGTTGAAAAGATGTCATACCTACAAGCATCCAAGACTATGAGGTACTTCCAAGGCTTTCCATGTATGAGCTCCTTCTGATCTTTCATACTCACACCTCAAAGGAAATCTCTATATATGGGAGCTCTCTTCTTAGTTCTTCTGCTTTCTGCATGACATCATAGACAACCCTGTTCATGAGTTCCTCCTCAGTTCTTATTTTTATGTACACCCAGTTGTCTTCCCCCACACCTCTGAACCTTATGCCCTTAACTATGAAAACCTTATCCCCCAACTCCCTGTTTAGGCTAGCTGCCAGAGAGTCCAGCCACTGGTTTACTTGAGGATATTCCTTATAAACTTTTGATATGCTGTCTGTGTGCACTATGACATACACAGAGTTTTCTTCCTTCTTTACTTCAACTCTCATTCACATCACCAAAAAGGTATACCCTAGCAGAGTTTTAAAGCTACCTGGGATATCCCATAAGCTTGCATGAACTTCATACTTTTTATTTTTTCTTTCTTCTTATTTTGGGATATCCTATAGGGATATCCCACTTTAGTAGGGATATCCCAAGAGGTGATGTGTATGAAGAGAGCTAGGAAGAAAATAAAGCTCCATGTTGTCAAAAACCCAAACAGGCCTAACCCAAAGGTCATAGTTCAGTTGCCATACGAAGTCCTCTCCATGCATAAGAAGGGTGATCAGTTCTTTGTGTTCTATGATAAGAATACGATAGTTCTGTCGAAGAGTGAGAACATAGGGATATCCCAGCAGGGAAGTAGGGATATCCCACTAAAGTTGCTGACTGAGCTCTTCATAAGGCTTACTAAGGATGAGTTGGGGAAAAGGGCTTTGCTAAAGCACAGAGATTTAGTTGAGAAAATTGTATCTGTTCTGTAGGTGATGGGTATGTCCTTGGAGGAGTTGAGGAAAGCCTTTAGTGAGCTACTCAGGGAGGAAAAGTCAAAGAAGGAGGTTAAAAAAGTTAAAAGAGCCAGAAGAAAGAAAGTCTCTGAGGTCAGAGGAGTTGGGGGAGATGAGACTCCAACAGAAGTATACAGAACAATATACTTCATGCTCACAGGAAAAACGATAAGAGGGGGGAAGAAGAAGGCAGTACTGGCCATAATGGATGAGCTTTCCAAGAGATTAAAAAAGCTGTAGTTTATTTTTTGGGAATTCATGATGAGTGAGAGTTTTGCTGGGGACTTGCTAGCTTTGAGGATGTTCTTGCATTTTGGGTTTGGAATTCCTCTGACTATCCAACTGTTCAGAGTCTTCTTCAAGCACCTCTTTGGCCTCTACACTGCTGGAAACACTGATGCGGTTCACATTGATCTTGTTCAGGCTATTTGCAGGTACACAAGCACCTCGAAGCTTCTGGTGCTCTTTCCTGTGAATGACAGGATGGATGATTTTTTGCACTGGTTGGAAATTGGATTTAGCATAGCAGAGGCTTTTGGTCTCAGCCTGCAGGAAGAGTTGACCTCAAGGTTTATGAGACAAGAGAGAGAAAAAAGAGCTTACTCATTCATACTTAAAGTAGCCAGATCTCCAAGAATTCCTGTTGTTGGGGATTTCTTTGCCCTTTCTCTTTCAAAGCTGTTGTTCCCAGAATAATTAGAAATAGTCCTTTAGAAAAACTCAGAGAAAAGCAGGTTTGAAAACAGGTAAGCCTTTAGCCTGCCAAGGCAGAGCTCTCTCTTCATAATCTCCTCGCTTATAATTGTGCTCCAGTCACCAACATCAATGCAACACTCTGTGTCTTCCTCCATAGCTTTCACGCACTCCAGGATTTCATAGGCATGATGATAGAGAAGAACTTTCAGGTACTTGCTAGCAGATCTTGGGAGAAACCAAGTATATACTGCTTCATTGTAAATGTCCCACTCAAGAAATGCAGGAACCACAAACCTCAGAAGGAAAAAGAGGGGGATTACATACTTCTTGATGCGTTCCATGCCTTCCCACATGCCTACCCAATCATATACCTCTATCATGAATAAATTACCACTCTCAAAGGTTGCTAAAAAAGACTTTTGAATGTATTCCTTGAGGTCATCAGAAAAAACGTTGCAAATATCACTTTCAGCCATCTCTGCCAGATTTTCCTGGTGGCAGAACTCTCTGCGTGCTCTAAGGAAGTCTGCTACTATCTCTAACCCGTGCAGGGATTTATTACATGTGTTTTCAATGAGTTCACTTTTATCCACCCCAACCTTGTGTGGGAACACAAACACTCCTCTTATCTCACGCCCCTTGTAGCTCAGGTGTCCAGATGCTATGGCATAGCCCTCTATGTGTTTGGGAAATAGTATATAATCAATATGACCAGTAACCCCCTCCCAAAACTCCTCCTTGGCCAACTTCTCCACTGGTGTGCATACGAGTCCTCTCGTTTTCCCTTGTTGGATGTATCTCTCCCTAAGGAGCTCACAGAGGATGTGCTGAACAGGATTTAGAATAGAATTTGCAAAGAATGCCTTGTATCTGTAGTATCCAAGCAAAGTTCCTATGCACAAAGAAGCCCACCAAAGCATTCCTACCCCCAGGTGCCTAACCTCCAGCAGGCTTTCCTCCACATCTATTGGGAAGTCATCTGGAAATACCACAACATGTGGAGTCATTTTCCCCTCATACATGGCATCAACAACTCTAACTCTGAATCTTGGGAGAGTTTTTGAGAGAGTTTTGACGAGCTCTTGGAAGATATCTCTCTTCTGAAGATTTTTATATATTCTATGAGATTCCCTCTTTACAAATTCGCTTACTTCATAGAATTCATTATACACCTCATCTAAGCTTGATACAGGAACTATAGACTTTGCAACTGAGAACTCTATCAAGAACTCCTCCTCAGGAGTAAGCTCCTCTAGCATTCACCTATGCCTGGAGAACCTATATCCCCTGCGATGTTTGTTCCTTTTCCACTTCTTCAAGATCTCCATCTCGTATATCTTCTTTGCTACCTTGAATATGAACTGTGCCCACGGGTGCATGAAGTTGTACACCCAGAGCTTCTTTGCCATCTCATAGAACTCTATGATCTCTTTCTCTGATAGCTCGCATCTGTGCTCTATAGCATCTAGATACTCCACCAACTTCCATAGTTCTTTTTCACTAAATGGGAGAATCAAACCCTCTAAGATGTTTTCCTCCATGTGACCACCAAAGATAGATAAACTTGTGATACATATTTTTACTTTTACTCAAGATGAGTTGAGTATAAATTTTTCTCATTCTTTAGCTTGTGGTGATGTGCATGCACCTCCTAGAGTTAAATGAGATGGAGAAAAGAGTTCTAAGAAAAATACCCATGGCATCAAAGCTGGTGAGTGACAAAGTTGCATGTGCATCACTCATTTTTCTCTCGGAGATACTGGATGGAAAAGAAGAGGTTATCACCCTCTTCAGACCCATGGTTGATGGTGTTGGTTGCGATCTTGTGGACATATTCTATGAATTGTTCAAAGGGAAAGAGTGTGATGAGAACTCTGATGAGTTTCTTTCCTTGAAAAAAGCCTTGGAGCTTGTCAAAAAGAACATGCCCAAGAACGCAAACATAGAAAAAACTGTGAGGAGGATAGCACTCATAGTTTTCTCGAGGCTATCTCTGGGGGATAAAAGGGAGGCAAAGAAGTCCCTCTTGGAGAACTTTTGGATCCTGTGTGATGAAAAGGAGTATGATGTGCTGGATGACCTGGCAGAGAAGTTCCTGAGAAATGTTGAAGAAGTTTGAGTTCTTATTTCTTTGGGGGTTTTATGAAAGTAAGTGTTGATGATGTCATACTGGATGTAGCTCTTTACCTTTTAGATGAGCATGGGTATGTGATTCCTCTACATGGGGTTGAAAAAAAGATAGAAAGACTATGCAGAGAGTTGATGATTTCTTGCACTGTGAGTGATGCTAAAGCATCTGTTCTTGATGTCCTAAGGGAGAACATAAACTCTTGCTATATAGTACATGATCAGGAGTTAAACTTTGCCTGTGTGATTCCCAGGGATTTTCCTAAGAAGTATGTTGAGCCTTTGAGAGTTAGAAGGGTTGAAGATGTTGAGTCCCTTAGCACAGTCATGAACTGCATCATATATGGCTGGGCCCTGGAAAGATGTTTAAAGTATGGATATGAGGAACTCCTTGGGCCAAAAGCTATCTTGAAGGAGTTCGTAGATAACATAGGCGTGGAGAAGCACTCTGAAAGAATAGAGATAAAGCTCAAGTATGACTATGTGAACATCAACGTTGATGAGATGATACTGATGAACTTCAAGAATCTGTACTATGGTCTCCTTGGTTATGGCAAAGTTCAAGTGGAGGATAGGAGTTTCACCTGGTGCCTGGGAACTCACGCTGAGAGGTACTGGGTTATGGCTTACATTAAGGGCTTCTGGGATGTGAGTAAAGAGAGAGCTATAGAGCAACTTTCTGCCTCCATAGAGACTATATGTAGGTTTTTGGGATATGACTTAAACGGTATGATAAAGTTTGAAAAGGGAGGATTCATAAGAGAGCTCTTGGAGCCCATAAGGAAAATCAAGAAGGCATCAGTGAGTTTTGTGATGTTGGATCCTGATGTTTTCAACATCAGGCTCACGCTTAAGTGCAGCATAGGAAAAAGAAAGATAGGAGTAGAGTACCCTGATAGTCACCTTATGTACTTCATGATGAAAAAACTAGTGAGAACTTTGATATCAGCATACATCCTTGGTGGTAGGTTTGGTGCATCTATTTATACAGATACCAAAACTGGTGAAAGAATCTGTAACATGCACATGCCTTTTATAGTTCTAGTTCCAACATCACCTCACATGAGAAAACTGCTAGAGTGGTTTGAGTTGGGAGCCTCTCTCATCATGTCTGCAGGGATAATCACTAAAAGCCTTTGCTCTGATCCAAGGGGATTCAGAGGTTTAGAGGATTTTATAGACTTCTTTCTCATGCTTGAGAACTCTGCTCGTCTGGATACTCCTCTTGTTGGAAAGTACCTAGCATACTCACTCTCAAAGCTACTCTTCCATGAAGTCCAGGGATGATGAATTCCTCCTAACTATTTCATCGAAAAATATACTAGAAAATAGAAACCCTGCCAAGGTTCCAACACACAGCCTTTTCCTCATGATGGCCTTGTTCAAGAGCACTGCATATTTCTCTGTTTCTTCCTGTGGTTGCTCAAGCTCAACTGACATAATCTCTGCTATTGTCAGGTAGTGAGCATGTGCCAGTTTGAGTATTTCTAGGAGCTCCTCCTCACTTGGTGGAACAAAGTAAACTCTGCTACACTCATCTCTCACATGGAAACCCACGAATGATGGAACAATGTGCCTCAGGAGCTTGTAGAGCAAGAGGATTAGTCTATTATATTTGCTCTGTGTGAAAAGAAATCCTTTGTCACTAAAAATCCACAGTCTGTCATCTGTGTCCAGCTCTATGATCAGCCACAAGAAGCCACGAAACTCCTGAGAGAAAATTTTAGTTATGTCTAACTTCTTCAGCCTCTCCTCCAAGAGCTCTTGACGCACAGCCTCCTCACACTCGCTTAGAAAGCAAGCTATTCCATAGAGCACAGTATGAAGATCTCCAGCTACTTTCTCTGCATCTGCCACCTCTGGCCCCTCATATGTTCTGATGTTCCTTTTCTTTCCTCTTTTCCTGTAGATGAGTCTGCCTACTGCTAGCTTGTAGTCACTACCAAAATGCTTGAGTGCTATTATTTTCTCTACCTCTCCAACAGCATCCATATAGTCGTACTTCTGAGTTTTGCATTTTTCTGGAACTTCAACCACATATGGGTGCCTCCCCTCTTCATCTTCTACGCTACTGAGGATATCAGCTATTCTGCAGACCAAAGATCCTATCTCCACATCTCTCCTGAAGGCCTCTTTGTCGTAGTACCCTAGAATGACATTCTCATAGAATTCTGTGGGATCTTTACCACTCTCACGAATGATTCCCCCGTACATCTCTTCTACTATTATCAGCTTTTCTTCTAAGCTCTTAGGAAAATCATTTGGAAGCACCATGAGATATTCTGTAGGCTTCCCAGAGATGTCTATCTCAACAGTTCTCACCCTGAAGTCCTTTAGGTGCTTCCTCAGGACTTTGACAAGCTCCTGAACTACGCCTGCAGAGATTATTTCCCTGCATATTTCTATGACATCTGTGGGAAGTTTTGATGAGCTTACAGCATCTATGAAGTTCTTCTCTATCTCTTCTGTGGGCATGAAGTGATACAGCTTCATCAGAGAGAACTCTAAGAGGAGTTCTTCCTTCTTGCTTAGTACAACCATCTTCTATACCATAAGAAAAATACAAAAGTTTGCTAAAGTTCACTTTACAATCTCGTTAAAAAAAAGGCATGCACATAGGTATGCCTTTGCACTGCCCACACAGAGCTTCTTCCTGGCAAGGGCTTCGCTCACCAGCAGGCTCCACTCTGATGCCAAGTTGTCGTAGCTTTCCCCAGATATGGAGCCTATCTCCTGATCTAGCAACCAGTATGCATGATCGTAGAGTAAAAGCTTTAGGAACTCCTCCCCTCCCTTAGGAAGTAGACACACTGTTGCACAGTTGAGGTTAAAGTCCCACTCTATGAACGCTGGGGTTAACTCTTTCACTAAGAAGTACAGTGAGTGCACGTTTTTCAAAAACTTCTCTTCTCTGGCATCAGTGTATGGTATGTAGTCAAAGACATAGTATCCTTCCTCTAAAGAAAAAAGATTTCTCAGAAGTGTCTCAAACTCTGGTGAAAACGCATGCCTAACTAGTGAGGCATCCATCTTTTCTATGACTCTTTGGAGGCACTCTCTCTTGCACTCATCAAGGAAGTAAGCTGTGCCCTCAAGGATATCATGCATAGCGTTACATGCATCCTGTATCAGCCATTCTTTCCTTGCCTCTGTCTTGTCAGGGACTATAGTCAAGTCTACCTCCCTGATCTTGCGTCCCTTGTAGTCAAGATGACCTACTGCAACAGTAACATTCCTTATGTGCTTCAGCAGTATCACATACTCAATGTACCCTACAGCACCTCTGAAATATTCAGCTTCCCTTATATTCTCATGTGGCCTCACTACATGAGATGTGGGGTATGAGCTCCTGAGTACATCACATATGGCTAGCTTCACTGGGGACAGCGAAACACTCCTGTTGAACGCCCGCAGGGCATAGTATCCCTTCACAACCTCACTAAAAAAGCAACACCAGTGATATCTCTCATCACCAACCTCCCTCAGATAAAGTAGCTTTTCCTCCACATCCCTTGGAAAGTCCTTGGGAAGTACCACCAAGTGCGGAACAAGTTCCTTGATATACTTTGCATCTGTGGTGTAGGTCCTAAAGTCCTTCAGGTGCTTCTTGAAAATGCCCAGAAGCTCTGTTGCTACATCTTTTTCAAGCAGCCTCCTGTAGATGGGAAGAGATGTGTCTTTCACCAGGTTTGCTATTTTTTCTTTGAACTTCTCTTCTATGACTGGATATGGATCTGTGGGAACTACTTCCTTTACTAGTGCAAACTCAAGAAGAAGTTCCTCCTCTGGAGTTAGCTCCTCTCTCATCTTTTTAACCAACTTAAGAATATAAGTTTTGAGGTGATGAAGTTTGTCCTCTGAGCAGCGTGAAGTTGATGGGGCTACAAAGTTAGCCGTGGCGTTTCTGGACTGGGTATACACTGAGAACATAAAGAAAGAGGTTATCCCTGTAGAGAGGTCTATATATGTCAGTCATGTTTTCTTAGTTATTTTCCTTCTCATGGCATACCTGTGCGTCACTGGGAAGTTACCTGAGTGTGTATACCAACCACTCATCCTAGGAATCCCATGGGCACTGTTCTGGAGCTTTGTTGGCATGGCCTATTCTGCTCTTTGCATAGCATACAACAGGAAGAGGTTGAATAGAAAGTGGGGGGTGATCTCAGAGAGAATGAAGGTGTGGTATAAAATTCTAGAGAATTTTCTGAAGGTTGTGAGGGAAGACAAAACATTTTACATGAAGATACGCAAGGAGTTTCCAGAGTTTTTCTCAGAAGTGGAAAAGAACCCACACAAAGACAACTAAGACTTATAAATGATGATTATGTAGTCAGTCAGGGTTACATTCACCTTGGACACGCTGTCCAGGAGTATCTCGTATGACTTTATGGGTGCCTCATAGGAGATGAGTCTCAGCAGATCATTCAGGAAAGGCCTTGTGAAGTGGTTTATTATGTGTGTTGGATCCTTGTTCCAGTGACCAGGAACTATGTGTATGCTCCCATACTTAGCCACCCTCAGAGCTTCCTTTATCCCTTGTATGGGGTTTACCAAGTGCTCTAGGAGGTGCTGGGAGATTGTTAGATCAAAAGAATCATCAGGAAAAGGCAACTTCTCTGCACTAGCAACCAACGCTTTTAAACCCTTCTTTTTGCACTCTCCCACAGCAAAGTGGCTTATGTCAACCCCGGTGACATCATATCCATGACTGATGAGAAACTCCATGAGCCTTCCTGTGCCACAGCCTATCTCCAGTACCCTCCTAGCAGTGGGAAAACTCTTTCTCAGAATGTTTAAGATGTCCTGCCACTCAGTCCTGTCTATGTTCTCGTCCCTCCACTCAAAGTATTTCTCGTCGTATGTCATTTGGAGTTCCTTTCTAAGCTTGAAAGGAAGTCTCCTATTCTCAGGTAAAGCGTTTCATAGTCTCTAGCCATGACAAACCAGAGCTTGTCATTAGCATCAGTTATGAGAATGAGTGCAACATTCACCTTGTACTTCTCATCAAAAGCATGCCTTATGCTGCTCATCACTTGATATATCTCACCTATCTTGATGTTCCCCTCTAGATAAAACGAGACTAGCTCACCCCTCTTTATCTTCATGGCGTTGGTGTCGTTGACTACGAAGTTTATGATGTTTTCCAGTTTCTCCCTATCCATATCACTCCCCTATGTGTTCAACCATGTTGAGAAATTCTCTGACTTTCTCATTTGTGACTTTGCTTCTCACATACTCGAAGAGATCTCTGTTCTTGAGGAGCTCTCCAAGAAACATTATGAGTGTGTCAACTATGGATGAGAGAGTTATGTCACAGTGTTTCTTTATGAGAATTCCTCCTCTGATCCTCATCAGGAGCTCATAAGCCTCTGGGGATAGTGTGATGGAAGTTCTTCTCTTCACACCTCCTCACCAAAAAAAGAAAGAATGCACATTTTTTAAAAATATGTATGTATGCACATATGCTCGTAATATTTTTATATTTTCTTACCTTTATACTTTGGTGCCTCGAGTGATGAGGTCAACAGTCAAGATTGTGGCCTCACACCTAGATGATGCCATGAGAAAAGTGACTTCCATGTTGCTCACTGCCATGAGCAGGGCGTCTGACAAACTTGTAGGCGTGGCTCTGAAAGTTGGGAGGAGTGGCCACAGGATACTGGTGTACACTCTGGTTAAGGATGAGGGCGGAAGCATCATGATGTTCAAGAAGCCTTTAGTTCTGGAGATATACAGCGAAGATGGGTTTCCTCTGAAGGTCACACCCAAGATGACTGGATGGGTTGGGATACTTAGAAGTGGAGAGTTTGTTGGAGTTAAGCCTTGTGAGGAGCCAAGCATGTTCTCCTCTGACTGGATAAGCGTAAGCATAGAGCTCAACAGGGAACCCTCCGAAGGAGGCGTAAGGCTGACTGAGAAGGAGAAGCTGGTACTTCTGACCATATACAACAACGATCCTCGAGGGATAAGAAAGGTTGATATAACTAGGAACCTCTTCCCAGACCTCAGTGAGGAAGATGTGGATAAGTCCATAAGCAGGCTCATGAAGAAGAATATCATAGTCCTGGATAGGAATGGGAGATACCACATAAACTACGAAAACAGTGATGCTGTGACTGCTCTGAGGAAAATCTGTCTGGAGAAAAACATTCCTCCCCCGTCTGATTTGCTAGTAAAATGGAGACTTTCCAGCGTTAAAAGGCTTTTGCCTTAGTTTTTATAGGGGGTTGGGTTATGAGGTCCCAAAGGATAGTTGAGCACATTCTTGAAAAGCTGGCTGCCTGGCTTGAAAAGAACGGTATACCAGTCACCAGAGACTACGAGTACAGAAGAATTCTGTTCAGAATAGGAGGGGAGGCCTTTGCCATAGAGGCCACAAAATCCAGGAAGAGCATAAGGTACACATTTATCAACGGGGGGCATGAGGAATATGCCACCAGCAGCCTGGCATCTCTCAAGAACTACATAGTAAACAGGTTCAGAGGATTCTTCAAGAGAAAAATAGATGATGTTGATGTTGAGAAAAGGAACAGAGTTGTCACAGTACACATGACTCCTTTTCTGTACAGGAGGCTCAAGGCACTGGTAGATGCTGGAGTTTTTCCAAACATGTCAGAGATTATAAGGACTGCCTTGTGGGAGTTCTTAAGCAGGTATGGATACCTAGCAGAGGGAAACAGTGAATAAAAACTTTTCCTTCCCCCTCTTTTTATTTTTTTAGTGTTTAGGGATGCATCCTCACTCTAGAGGGCTCCTCATGGAGATGGGTACTTTGGGTAGGTTTTATGCTGATGTCTGCCCTGAGCTTAAGCAGGAGGTAGTAAGAGACTTGCTGGATGATTTCTATGTTTATGATGTGGATGATATATACCAACACAAGATCATCATAATTCCTAGGAGTTTTCCTAGGTACATAAAAGAGACTGTTGAACTGATCATAGAAGGATTAAGAGAATTGAAAAGGCAGGGTATTTTTTACATTGGTTACTCCCCTAGTTTCTACCTCTTCTTTCTGGGTACATATGTGGAGTACAAGGCACTCTGTGGTGAGTTGCCACTCTCTGCCTTTAGCTATCACATAGAGAAAGTTTTAGAAAGAGAAGAATACTCTCGTGCCTATGATGTAGATGTAACGCTTGAACTAGAGGGGGGAAATGCTGTTGAAAAAATTTCTTGCTTGATAAAAGAGCTTTCCCAGCTGGTTGGAGTCTCCACAGGAGTTATACAACGCATCATGCAGAATGCAAATATAGCACCAAGAAGAAACCATGTGTTCTATGAGGAACTCGTGTCATTCAATAAAATATATGTAGTAGAGGGGCAGAGCTGGAGTAGCATTTCAGGTATGAGTATTGATAAGTTCCTAGTTGCATCTGGATATGCTACCTTAGAGCACGGAGTGAGAGTGAGGTTTCTCATACCTAGATATGTAGATTCTATTCTTCCGTTTCTACCTTCCAAGGAGATTTTTCCAGAGGCTGCTCAGAAGTTCTTTCCAGTAGAGGACTTCTTGGAGGGTGTGCTGAAGGGAAAGAGCAGAAAAGTGAGTGATAAAACACTATCAGTTTTAAGTCTGCTGATGTACCTGCTGGACTACAACTCCTTGTATACCAGACACATCAACATATATAAATTCATCAGCGATATAAGGAAGAACGTAAAGGGAGATCCTTTGTCATGGGAGGTAGTAGAAACACTTGTTGAGCGTGCTACAGATGTGTTGCCTCTGCTCTCTAGGCTTTCGGTAGAGCTTTCTCCAGAGATAGCTGTGCCCATCCCTGAAAGAATGGAGGAATTCTATGATCTCTTGAGGCTTGGAAGACTCCTAGAAGTCACTCCTGTGTTCTACAGGAGTAAAGACCATGTACATGTTCATTTTTATCCATCTCATGCCATGAAAGATCATCCCTGGTACATGCTATACTCAGCAGCCCCCCTCATGGGATATGTAGATGTGGGGGAGCCCCTAGTGCTTGGAGAGTTCAAGAAGAAATTTATGGTTGGGAATCCAAGAGTGCTGTGGCTAACTTACTTCCTAGGTTTCTGCTAATCTTTCACTTTGAACTTTTTCATTAATTATAAATAAAATTCATTATTTTTCTCATGTGAGGTGTGCTGCATGAGTGATGACTTCTGGGATTCTTTGTCCAAGTTTATAGAGGATTTCTTTAAGAGATTCAGCTCCATGATAGAAAACTCGCTGAAGTCAGTTTTTGAGGAGCTTGAAAGGGACTGGGAAGATATTAGAAAAGGCCTGTCAACAAACATAGGCACGCACCTCTTTGGCTTCTATGTGGACATAACTCCAGAAGGAGTGAGAATAAGAAGATATGAGACTCCAAAAGTGCAGAGGCAGGGGGAGGAAACCATAGTTAGGCCTCTTTACACCATAGTTGAAGATGATGACAAAGTCAAGATATATGTTGACCTCCCAGGTGCAGATCCAAGGAGCATAGTGTGTAAAGTTGGATCTGACTTCATACATATCAGAGCTGAGGCTAAGGAGCTCAAGAGAGTTTATGTGCTGAAGGCAAGGTTACCGTGCAAGATAGATCCTGATAAGCTTGTTGAGAAGAAATTCATAAACGGAGTGCTCACATTGGTCTTCAAAAAGTGGGAAGGGAAAATAGTTAGAGTATAAAGCTATGCTGGGAAGTAGTCCTCTGGTATGAAGCAGTAGATATTTGGATCCTTTGTAGTTATGATTATTTTGATATCCAGTGTTGACAGTTGTCTAATGTGAACCTCTACCTCTGCTCCTCCAAATTTCAAGCATTCTCTCACTTCAGTTATAAAAGCCTTGAGCCACCTCATTAGTTCATCCTCTGTTTTGAATGAATATATATTTCCATTGTACCTGAGCAGAGATTTTTTTATTTCTCTCATTTCCAGCTTGAGTATATCTACGCTTACTGTGATAGATCCTGCCTTTGGAAGAACTGTTACTCGTATCACATCTCTTGGAAACTTTTCCCAGAAGAATCTAGTATTTTCTCCCCAAAAGAAGTCAGGATTTATTGTTTTTATTATACGATTTAGGAGTCTTGTGTACCAAGAGTCCATGCACAGCCTCACCAAATTAAATTATATTCATCTATTTTTTATATGGTGTAGCATGTGGCCTCCCCAGAGGAGTTGTACAGGAAGTGGAAGTCCCTACCCAAGCACAGAAGAGTTGAGTTTCTCAGGCAGCTGTCTGCTGATGATAAGTTGGAGCTCCTGAGATGGACTGCCAAGCAAGGGCTTAAAGAAGACTGCTACGAGATCTTTACGTCACTGTCTAAGGAAGAGAAAAAGGAAGTCATAACATTGTTCTTCAGGAAGAGTCTCCTGGAGTGGTGGATAGTGAGAAAGGGAACAAGAAGCCCACTAAAGTGGGAGTACGCTGTTGCGAAGTTCCAGCAGGTGAATGCCTTGCTTGTGTACTATTATGATGAAATAGCAAAGAAGCTCTTTGATCATCTTCCATACATCATGATGGCTGACATCATAGATGCCACCAAGGATAAAGTTGACTATGAACATATACTCAAAGTAAAAGATGATCCAGAGCATCTTTTGAATGTGCTTCATGGAATGACATTAAGAAGATATTCATATGCACTCATGGAGCTTGAAATGAAGCTTGCTGGTGCAATTTAGGTGAAGCATATGGCATTTGAGGATAAGGGTGGAAAAGAAGAAAAACGCATACCTGGCATGGAGAATGTTGTTCGTGTTGGAAATGAGTTGTTCACGCTTTTGTTCATATATGCGTGCTACAGAGTTTCTGGAGGAACTGCTACGCTTGCCCTGAATGGACGATGTGGCATAGGAAAAACAACTACAGTTAACAGCTTTGTGAACTTCTGGGTACAAAAGCTTGGCTTGAACCCCCAGACTGATGTTTTAGAATGGAACCCCATGGAGTACGTTGGAAAGGATATAGAGGAAGAACTTACAGTTGTCAGAGATGGGAAAAAAGTTCCAAAGTACAAGGTCATGTACATAGTTCATGACTTAGCCACCATAAAGCCAGAAGATATGTTTGGGGTTCCATGGATCATCAAAGGAAAGTATGTTTTGTTCATGCCGCCTGCTGAGTTCTTTGCTGCATCCTTCATACCACTCCTCATAGTGTACTATGACGACTTCCAAAATGCAGATATCATATCAAGGAGGCAGCTCTTTGAGTTCATAAGAGTTGGAAGAATGGGTACTGTGCAGGTAAAGAATCTGGTTCCGATCATAGCTTTTAACCCTCAGAACGAAGACCCTGCCTTGGCATCTGCTGAGATACCCCCTGCCCTGTGGGACAGAATGATCGTAGTCAATGTTGCACCGCCAGACTTAACAGACTGGCTTGAAGCTAGAAAGAAGAAGTTCAAACCTGAGATGAATGAGAAGATACTGGAGATCATAAAATTTGTGAATCCATTTGACAAGAGTTCTAGACAAGAGCAGATAAAGGAGCTCATAGAAAAAGAGAACTTGCTTGTAGAAGGATTCTTGAGAGCTTATGTAGAGCACTTCATGAAGCCCATGGAGTTTGTGAAGAGAAGAGCAAGAGAAATTGGAAACTATCCTTCCAAGGGAACATTCCCAACCCCAAGGTCCTGGCGTGAGGCTGAAAAGCTTTTAAATGTTCTCTCTTTGAACCCTCTCTTTGGAGAAGATTACCTAAAAGCTGTGAAGCTCTTTTCAGAGGATGAATCGCTAAAGAGAATTCTGCTTTGCTTGCTCTCTGGACTATTATCAGCAGATGTTGCTGTAGAGTTTGTGGAGCAACTGGACGGTGCTTTCAAGTTTGATGTATATAAATTCATGGATACTGGAGACTTAAAGTATGCACCAACATGGAAAGATGGAAAGTTCACACACTATGTTTTTGTTGATTGTTTATTGGCTGCATGCAACATAAAAGATCCAACAACTATAAGAGATTGGAGCTTCCTTAGAGAACTTCTCTTGATGTATCTCAACCCTCCAGAGAACCTTGAAGCTGAAAGTGAAGGAAAGTGGACACCAGGAGATGCCAAGGAGTTTGCCCAAGCAATAATAATGCTTATGGAGAAATATTTCCCTGAAGTATATAATGAATTTAGGGGCTGGCTATCTACTGCAGATCCAAAGCTACATTATACACTTTTCAAGGAAGCTATGAAAAAAGAGTTAGAGTTACGAACACTTGGAGGAAAGAAAGGCGGTACACCATGATGCGGCCTACATATTCCCCAAAAGATGTTGAATCTTTTAAGAAATTTGTAAGGGAAAAGCTTCCTGGGCTCGTGAGGTACATAGCAACATCAAGATTCCCTCATGTCGCACACCTCTTTTATGCTGTAGAATTAGTTGATGCTACTGGGACTGGAAAACTTGGAGACTTCTGGATCATAGATGATGACTACCCAGTGGTCTTCTATGATGCAGAGAAAATCCTACAAGCACTTGAGGAGTACAAGGAAATTATTCTGAGTAAAGAGAATATAAATATGCTGAACACTATCAGGCAGATCATTTCTGCTAGGGTTGCACCATCTGATGAGGAGCTTGCCACATATGCTTACCTCTTAAGCGGCGTGCTCCATGAGCTATTGCACATAGTGTTCCTTCATCCAACTAAAGTGGAAAGACTGAAGAAGACATTTGGGGAGAAATACAACCACCACCTTTTCAACATCATAGCAGATGCCAGAGTAAACTGGACATTGGAAACCCTTGGATTTCCAACACCTCCTGAAGTTTTTGTGACTTTTGAACACCTGCAGAAGTTAGCAAAAAATCTTGGAAAGAAACTGACTAGGGATATGTATATAAGGCTTACTGATACGGAGATATACTACTGGTTTGCACGTAACATAGAGAAAGAAAAAATAGACTTGAACAAGGCGTTCACACAAGCATTTGGCTTCTGTCCGCTCAAAATCCCAGAAGATAAACTCCCACCATGGGGCAAGAAACACCGCACATGGGTTAAAGGAAAGCGTGAGGGGGAGGAGTGGCTGAAGCAAAACGCTCCACAGCTACATGAAAGATGGAAGAAGATGAAGGAAAAGCTAAAGAGAGATAAAAGAAAACTTCCAAAGCCGAAGCCGCATCACTTAAAGCAGGCATGGCAACGACTGAAAGAACACCTAAAGTCCAGAGGCTTAGAGTACTCTGATCTTGTTTATATGGTTCAGAGGTTTGAAACTGAGCCATACCTGGACTGGGAGGAGTTGTTACTATCCATTGTTTCACAGTATGCCACATATGTTTACATGAGAACATACCAGAAGCTCAAGAAAAAGTGGCTTCCTTACTCCTACATAACTGGCATACCGTTCCCCAGCTATGTGCCCATAAAGGGCCCAGGGGCTGTCTTCTATGTGGTAGACGCTAGCGGATCCATATCAGACAAAGAGTTTGTCTACTTCACAAACGAGTTGATACACCTTGTGGAGAGATACTCCCACCTTGTGAGGAAAATTTACTACATGACATTCACAGTTACTGTCCATGACTTTGAGGTGTTTGATACAAAAACAGTATCTCCAGAAGATATAAAGCTAGTGGTGAGGGAAAGACCTACTGGTGGAACTATAGTGGGAAGTGTTTTTGAGGTACTCAGACATAAGATCAGAGAAAACCCAGAACTCTTGAGAGACTTCACAGATTCCCTCTTTGTCATCTTGAGTGATGGCGAGTTTGAAGATGACTTTGGTTTGAGTTCCTTCAAGAAGTTAGTTGAAGAGGCAGGGGTAAGACCAGCCAGGGTGGCTTTCTTTATAAACACCCCTAACTGGATGAAATTCCCAAAGAAGGAGTGGGATTTATATGTGGAGCAGGAGGCAGAGGCACATCCATACTTGCCAGTATACTATGAAAGAGGATACTAAAAAAAATCCTAGGAATTTTTTAAAATAGATTTTTTTATACCCAACAAGAGCTCTCTCTTACTATCTTTAGTGCATCATAGACTTTCATAGATGCCAAGAGCTCCTTCACATCCTCTGCTCTTTCCCCATATATGAAGTCATAGAAAGTCTTCCCCAGCGATTCGTTCCTTGACATAACTATGACTAGAGGGATCTTCCTCACAGACTCTATGGTCATGGTGATGTCTCTGAAGTAGTCAGAGGGAATGTCGCTCACCCTGTGGTCTATGAGGTTGTTCTCAGTAGCCATCACATCAAAGATCATGGCCATGAAAGATCCATCAAAGCCATACTCCCTCATGTAGAGCTTGTGACCCTCTTCCTCTATCATGGCATAAACTATGGGGATCTTCATGTCGTCTGGTACAACATCGGACTTCAGCACAGTTTTTATTCTGTCAACTATGAAAAGAGGTGAGTCTCTGGGCACAAGGAGTACCACTTCTCCTGGCATGTCTTCTATTTTGTGTGGTGTCATGTGTGGTATCTTCCTCTTAAGGACATAGTCTACCACATCGCCAGCAGTCTCCCTGAGCTTGGCAGTCTTGAAAACATAAGTCCTGCTAGATGCCATGACTTTCATAATGCTCAAAATTATTTCCTCCATCTCAGCTCACCTCCTCCAAAAAACTATAAGCATCAGCATCACAGAGATATATGTACTTATCTCCCTCTAGTCTGACTACCACAAGATCAACATACCTTACCTTTATAGCATCAGCCCTCTTTCCCTCGTACTTTATGTTGACAAACCTCCTCTCAGTTAGCATCTGTGACGCTACTGAGTATATCAGTCTTGCTATGGCGTTTTCCAAGGGCTCTCTGATATAACCCTGCGTGGCTAGCACATAGTATGAAAGAGCCTTCAGGGCTTTGTCTATGTTTTCCTCTCTCCCATAGTAGTATTCATACAGGCTCCTAAGGGGCTGCTTTAGAGTCTCTTCTATTCTCCACCCTGCAGCCTGTGGGACTAGTCCAACAGCAGATATAACATCAGTTTCAACCAAGACCACAGAGGCTCCTCTGACTAGGGGAGCTATCATGCTCTTTATGGTTGAAAAGAACCCAGTAAAGAAGGACGCCACTTCATCAGGTGCTAAGAAAAACCTGCACTTATCAGCCATGAGCTTCAAGATGTTAGCAAGAACAACATCTGGTGATGACATGACATACCCCTATAAAATATACACGACTCTGTATATTATGTTCGTAACTGCTTTTTTTATTGTGCTTATTTTATCATATATGGGAGTGGCTATGAATAAGAAATACATCACATGGGGCGTCATAGCGTTTGTACTAGGTTTAGCTCTGCACTTCGTAGGGAGCTACTACGTAAACACAGCTATTTACTACCTCGGCTGGCTACTCATGTTCCTGGGATTCATCCTGATGTTAGTAGGACTCCTAACTAAGTGATGGTGCCACTTTTGGCATCAGAAGTGATCTTTGAAAAAACTTCTGTGTCTGTTGGGACTTTATGCACAAAAAACAACCAGTACTACTGGGTTGCACTCTTTGCTGATGATGAGTTGCTGGAGATGTATAAGAAAGAATCCATGGAAGACTTCATAAGCTTCATGGAAGAATTTGTAGATGAGGTTGATGGGCTAGAAGAAAAGATACAGGAGTTTAGGTCTGGAAAAATTGACTTTGAAGAGCTAAGGTCATTCTTCATAGGCAACTGTGAAGACTGTGGGTACATTCCTAGCTTAGAGGAAGTAGAGGCATCAAATCTCCTGGAAGATGTGCTGAGCTACATAGGTGGACCTAGGATAGCTGACATATTTGGGGACTATGCTTTCCAACTCTTTTGGAATCCTGATGAAAGATCCTTCTGTGGCTTCTGGTGGTTCAGCGGATCTGAAGTTTATGATGAAGAGACTTTGCCTATACCTTACATAAGTAGCTTTCAAAAAGACTCAGAGGAAATAGAAACTCTTGTTAGGGCACTTCTTTCCATAGCACAGCATAGGGGGATGTACCTCCTGTTTGCCATGTGGTGATGACTGTGATTGTACTAGTCATGTATGTTGTGTATAGGAGTGTTGAGGATGTTAACTTCTCCGCATTTTTAGAGGACTTCATCTATGACCGCATGAAAGACATCTTTGGGCAGGATAAGGTAAAGATGAAGTTCAGACTTTTGGGAAGGCCAGACATCTTGAAAACCATATCTGATGAGCATCACTTCACGGTGCTTGTAAAGGATTTTCTTCCAAGCATTGATGTTGCAGTGAGGTTCTTCCACACAGTCGCAGATGAAGAGAAGGAAAAGTGGATAATAAGGGGGGACAACGCAGAGTTTTTGGTTGGGAGCATTGTTGTTTTGGAGTTCATTTCCTTCTTAGGCTTCCATAAAGAGCTAAAAACTGTTCCCCCTGCTAGGTTCATGGATGTCTGGGATATGTTGTAGAAAGTTAAAGCTGACTAACTTATATAGATGTGAGAAGGTATGTTTCATGATGGTTGTTTATGAATATTCATAGCTATCTTTGTTT
>Ga0190314_1000200_pt1 | contig 23401 bp, 44 predicted proteins | sample 4870071112_MG_FD_165055 | JGI IMG/M metagenome (GOLD analysis project Ga0190314, IMG submission 165055) | Hydrothermal vent sediment bacterial communities from Southern Trench, Guaymas Basin, Mexico - 4870-07-11-12_MG | ecosystem: Environmental > Aquatic > Marine > Hydrothermal vents > Sediment ...
GCATAACATAGGTAGCAGAGCATACCTTATATTTCCTATGAATCAAGTCAGATAGAGAGATAGAGAGATACTCTCTATATCGATTAATTATATAATTATTGCATGAATAGAGAGGTTAGGGGTTAGTATGCCCAGACCCCCCAAGTTAAACAATCCTCGAATCGTTCCAATAATCTTCGAAAACGAACAATATTTGTTGTTGAAAGAGGTCGCAGAAAAGATGAACAGGTCGATCTCAGACATCATCAGAGAGCTTGTGGACGAATTCCTAGCTAAACATGGTCTCATAGAGAAAAAAGTAGTAGTGCATGATGCGGGTTTCAACGTACTAAGGCAACTAGAATACAATATGGTAATCATGGATATCGAAGAGTTGTTGCCCTACCTCCGCAGAGATATAGAAATTATGAGATCAGCGATTCCTAAAAGCAGAGAATGGATTAACGCAAGAAACCGTGCAAGGCGCACCGTCAAGAAACTTTATGCACTAATACAAAAGCTAGGAGTAACAAACAACAAGAAAGTAAGAGAAGCGATCAAACTAATAAACGAGTTCCAAAAATGCATAAAACCCGAGTAGCGAGGTCGATCAAACATGAGCCTATCGAGAGAGGATTATTACATGCTGATGGAGCACATAAAGTTTTACAAAAAACTCAAATCATTTTGCAAAATATGCCCAATAAGAGAGTGCACAAGGTGCATAATCCACGACTCACTAACCAACCTAGAGAAAGAAATCAGAGAAATAATCATAAAAGATAAGGAAGACAAGCAATAATCGGAGGGAACTAGCATGAGCAAACCAATATGGTATACTTTCGGAATCGCCTACAAAGAATACGACAAACTATTCGAGAAAACACTCCAAGAACTCAACAAAAAGTATTCAGCAGTATACCTCATAGCACCCGTCCTAGACACGATAATCATCACAGAACGTGAACTAACCAAAGACGAGATCGAGAAACTAAAGAACGAAGTGAAAAAGATAGTCAAGAAACTAGCGGAGAATATAATCCTTTTAAGAATCACAGGGTGTTAAGCATGAAGCTTGAAAAAGAGGATGTCGAGACGATCAAGAAGAGCGTGCAAGGTATAGACAACGTATATCGCAACATAGCTCCAAAGATAAACCAAGCATTCGACAAAGCATGCAGACTAGCAGAAGCGTGCAAACTCGTTCACGAGCACGTGAAAAGATTACTGAAGGATATAATACTCGATGACAAGGAGTCCCTAACCGAGACACTATACGAACTCCTCATAAAAACGCACGAGATACAATACGAGATATCGGACATAGAGCGCCTGCTAAGGGACATAAAGCCAGAGCTAGTTAACTTAGCAGTATCGCTATTCAACCTAGAAACAACACTCAAAAGCAAGCAAGGTGCGTAGAATGCTACTCGTAGTCATAGAGAAGCATGACCACAGGTATCATGAACGAGGCTTCATCTCCTTCGAAGACAATAACAAGAAAGAGAAGCTATTACACTCAATAGAAGAGACATACGGAAAGCCTATCAAGGAGCAGAAAGAGAACTACGACTTCACATCATACGTAATGGCTAGTCACAGGGCATTAGAACTAGGCTACAATCTCTCCTGCGGAGCCTATAAAATCAATAATAACGTATTTATCTACATCTTCGACAAGGCCGGAACACAGATATAAGCAAGTAGTACAACATAGGTTCGGGAGAACCATGAGCAAGGAAGCGATCGAAAAAATCCCCATCATAGAGGAGCTATCAAGGAAGTACCGCTACCTCATCCAGAAACGTAGCGAACTCTACGCAAAGTTCGTAAAAGCAGTAAGGGCACGTCAGCCTAGCGAAATCCTAAAACAAATCAAGGAGGAAATACGCAAGGTAGAAGACGAACTAAACGAGATCAAAATATCACTACTGCTCCTAAAGTCGGCACGTGTAAAAGCCTTCCTCGAAGAGTACGCACAACTATGCAAGAAGTATCTACTCTACATCGATGCTAGAGTGCACGTCTCCGAGGACTACGCTAGCGCAGACCTAATCCTAGTCGATCCTGTAGCGAGATACGAGATAGAGGATGTCCACTCCTACATAGACGTTTATGTAAAACTCCTGAGACCCGAGGAAGACTAGAAGAACCCTTTAGGATTTTTATACCCCCCAACCCCCCTATCCTTAGGGGGATGGAGTTGTGAGTACAATCTTCCTCAACTATTTCGCCTCCAAGATAGTTGGAGAGACGCTCGCAGACATAGCAAGAAGAACAAAGCGAAGAACGAAACTAACACTAAGAGAGCGAGGACTACTCCAAGCGCTAGTACTGAAAACACTAAACCTCGTTGCGGGAGGGCGCCCCCCATACTTCTTCGACATCCTCGCTAGAGAGTATGTAGCGAGAGGCGCCCCCAAGGAACTAGTCCCCCTCGTCAAGGAGAAAACCATGAACTTCATAACGACAAAGGAATTCGACCTCGCAAGGGAGTTCGGAAGGGAATTCAACAGACTCCTAGACAAGCACGGGTTGCTTGCGCACGACAGGCAAGCATGCCACCTCTTCGCAAACAGAATCTTCAAGATCCTGAGGAAGACACCCAAGTGCGACCGATGGAAAGCATACCTCATGGAGTTCGCATACTATGCTACACACTACAGGCTAGACGAGGACGTACTCGCAGAGATAGCCAGACTGGTCGAGAAGTACTATGACATGATTATGAAGTAACGGGAGGGTGATAAGATGGCCAAGCGGGCGAATTGCAGAAACTGCAAACACTTCATACCCCTCTACAGAATGAGCCTAGAACAAGTAGAGGAGGCTTACTGTTGGATACATCATCACAGACCCGGGGAGAGGCTACTTGGATGGTGCGAAGCCTACAACAGGCCAGTCACGTACATCGAAGGAACATGCCCACGTTATTTACCAAAGCGCAAGGACATGGGAAGCATGAAACTAACCAGCTTCATACAGGAGGAGAGAGAATGAAATCTCTTTGAGGTGATCTTATGGAGGAAATACCCGCTCTCATCATAGAATGCAAAAGCCTAACACAACTCTTCTTTTGGACACGCAAGCTATTCTCGAAAAAAGATGAGCTACTCATAGATCTCACGCATAGAGAAGGACACTTCTATGCAGAGGTACATGGCTTATCATCAATAATCAAGCACCCAGTCATACTAAAAATCCTAATACATAGCTACCATCCTTGCTATCGTGAATATTGGACTGAAAGAAAGTGGGCATCTGAAAAACTAGAAAAGGTAAAGTCGAGACTCCAAAAACTAGGCTACAACATAACAGAGGGATGATGTCCTATGAGGAAAACAGTCTATTACACAATATGTTTTGGGTCTGATTGCGGTTGCGTGGTCATCTTTGATCACTTCCCCACGTTAAAAGAGTTAGAGGACAAGTTTTGCTTAGGTCTCATAAAGGAGAAGGGAAAACAATACTACTGGAGTTCAGGTTGGATTCACATAATTAGAACAACGATAGACGAAATCCTCAACAAGGATTATGATGAAATCGAAGGCGAAACAGTACTAATGATAGAGGACTGCAAACTCTACGAACCGAAGGAACTCGTAAACCTGTGGCGGAAAGCGAGGGAGAGAGCATGATAGACAAGGTAATCAGGAGGCTTCCTGACTTAAAGGAGCGTTTTCCGCACGAATACATAATAGACATAGAGACGACTGGCCTAAACAAGGAGAAAGACCTCATAATCTGCCTAGGCATAGCAGACCTAGACAAACTAGTAACGACAATCTACTTCCTAGACGAGCCCACTAAATGGAGAGATTTTCAAGCCTTCTGTCGAAAGAAAGTGATCGAGCTACTAAAACGAGGCAAAGTCTGGGCATACAACTGCAACTTCGAGATGAAATTCCTGCAAGTAAAAGGCATCCAAGAGCTACTCTGCTACACCAAAGGCATCGGCTTCAGAATGACACTCGCATGCGCAAGCGATGATATAGCATGGGAACACAAGCTAGACATCAAAGACGAAGATCCCATCTCAGGAAGCGATGTCCCCCAATTATACATGAGAGAATGGGCAATCAAAAGAGACGAGAACGCTAAAAGACTCATAATAAATCATAACTACTACGACCTAGTCAAAGAATACATAGTTCGTTACCACATAGCCCAGATCGCAAAAAGACTCCAAAACGTCCTCCTAGAGATGCACGTCATCCCTGCAATACTATCGTACAATTTAAGCACCTACATATAGGGGGCATCCCTATGGAGAAACAAAAGGATCTGATCTACCGCCTAGACTGGGACGTACTCATAATCTTGGACGCATGCAGATACGACTTCTTCGTCAGAGCAATCAAAGATCTAGGAATAAACTACTCGAAACTACTTAAGGTAAAGAGCGCAGGCTCCTGCACGATGGAATGGTTCATCAACACCTTCGACAGGCCCATAGATAATTCAATCTACATCTCAGGGAACCCCTACATAGGGAACTACCGAAACATCTTTAATGACGTGGAATACGACCCTAGGAGGATATTCTACAGAGTAAGGGAAGCCTTCATAGACGCATGGAGGAAGATAGAAGGAGTCTACGCAGTCAGCCCAACCATCGTAACCAAGATAGCCCTAGTGAACATGATGATAGCACCAAAAAGGAAAGTAATCGTACACTACATGCAACCCCACGCCCCATATCCCCACGCAAAAGACCTAAGAAAGTACTTCATAGACGACATGGGAAGGCCGGACGTGCTCCTCTGGAAGGCACTAATGAGAGGAGAACTCGAACCCGAGCGAGTAAAGAACGCATACTACGAGAACCTGATATGGGTTCTTAAGGCACTACAAGATATCATAAGGCTAGCAGGAAGAAGGCGCATCGTAATCACAAGCGATCACGGAGAACTCTTCGGAGAGCATGGACTGTATAATCACCCATGCGGGGTAAGAGTCCCAGAGCTTATAGAAGTCCCTTGGTGCGTAGTCGCTACTTGAACGCATAAACGCAGAAAGTACTCCCCTCAAAACTCCTGATTTCTTTAAATCCAACATGTCTTAACAACCTACTCAAAGTCTTAGGATGCAACACATGCACATGCGTCTCATCCAAAGTAGCGCAATTATCATAGCAGATAACACTCTGAATGAAGATGCCCCCCTGCGGTTTCAACACCCTGTAAGCCTCCCTGAGAGCCAAAGTGTAGTCTATGATATGCTCCAACGTCTCTAGCATGACTACAGCATGGAAACTCCTAGGAGGAAACAGAAGGTACGTAGGACTCATAACGTAAAACTCCGCCTCCTCAACCCTATCAGGAAGGCTTATAATATCTACACCAACATAATCGACATCTTTGAAATTGTCCTTAAGATAGTTATAAAGCAAGCACTTCCACGCTCCTACATCCAATAACCTAATCCTCTTGAACCTCTCTAGGAGTATCTTAAGAAACTCCTCGAACTCCTTACGCCTAATCAGCATAAGACCCCAACCATACTTCTTAGCCTCCTCCCTAATCCTCCCAAGATACTCGCTCACCTGCAACCCCCGAAGCACAAATCGAATATATCTGAGAAAAAGGTTTACTACCACAGGGTGATACCGTGTGCGGATACTTCCTAGGAGAGCTATTCTATAAATGCGCAAGGAAGGTCATCGCAACAACCCCTAGCCCACTACACAAGCTCATCAGAGCCTTACTGTTCGGAGTAAGAAGCTGGTTCTTCGATGTCTGGTACGAGCCCACAACCTTAGAAGAACTCCGACAAGCACTAGAAGGATTCAAGAGCCTTCTAGAGGAGCACGGAATAGAGTACCTACCCGACTCCTTCGACTGTGACGACTTTGCGATGAGCTTCAAAGTCTACTTCGCACTAGAGCGCAAGAAGAATAGCGTAGGCTTAGCACTAGGCGTAATAAAGCAGAATGGAAAGGTCTTAGGAGGGCACGCATGGAACATAGCAATACTAGAGGACGGCAACCTAGTCTTCATCGAGCCCCAGACCTTCGAGACCTTCACGGGTAATATCTCCCCTGACGGGTTCGAGTACGAGCTTATGGCCGTCATCTGGTGATACCATGAGTGCGGAGAACTCCACCCTCTATATAATCTTCACAGTCTTTTCATCAGTCATTACAACCCTATTAGCATGGATTCTTAAGAAGATTACATCGATAGAAGCAAGGATAGGCGTTCTCGAAGAGCGGATGTCATGGATCATCAAGCTTATGAACAATAAGACCGAGCACCACACCAATTAGATACATCATACAAACCATGACAACAGCCTCCCCATAAACGCATATAAGCAGTCGCACGATAATATCAGAACGTGAGTTCGGAACTAGGATACTTCAACATAGAGCAGAGGGTACTGCAAGCGATCGCAGAACTAATCATAAACGCAAAAGGAACCTGCGTATGCATCTACCCAAAGAAGATCGCAAAACTCGCAGGATTGAGACTCACACCAGTATCCCTCTCAGTAATACACCACATCCTAAGAGACCTAGAAGCCAAAGGACTAATTCAATTCTGGAGCTACAAGAAACGCAAGTACCGCTACCTCATAACAAAGGACTCCCCATTATGGGTAGAGATAAAACAGAAAGTTAGTGAGCACTAGCTACTCACGCCCCCTTTTTTGCCCCCTAACATCTATGCCCCTCCCCCCATCGGGTGTTAGAGGGAAACTTGGACGGCTGCAAATTTGTACGCCCCCTAACACTCGGAGATAAGAGAAAAGCTTAAATACCAAACGGAAGTAAATTTCCATCGGTGATAGGGATGGGTGATAAGAAAGAAACCATAATATGGGATGTCTCCGAAAATAGAAAAGTACCCATAAAAATAGATGCCAAATTCCCCGTGAGCAACCCGAAGAAAACATACAACAAAAAACTCATCTATGTCCAGTTGCTGACGAGAGAGTACAATAGTGGTGTCTACCTCATCGCAAGAAAACAATACGGCAACGTAGCCCCCGATGGTGCGATAGTTATGATAGAGCACAGGACAGGGTCTTGGAAACATGTGCATCACGAATATAGAGCTTACTTCATGGTTTCGGAGAGCGGAGAGCAAGAATATGTCTTCAAAGATCTGGTAGGAGATCTAGATGTCGAGGCTCGCTTGAAAAACCTAATCCCCATAGACCTTTCGGAATTCGATTATGATGAGACAAGAGCAGAGATAGAGAACAAAGGATGGAAAATATCGCAGTATGACCCAGTAGTAACCCTCTACTACATCATAATGAAGTCAGAAGTTTCATCTGTAGACATGCAAATAAGAAGACTGCAAGAGCTAATAGCACAGAAGGAAAGAGAACTCGAAGAACTGAAAAGACAACTTACAGAACTCCTCAACAAGAAAAAAGAGAGGGACTAGAAGATGCCTAGATCCACATCCACTATGGAGAACATCATAGCGCTCACAACACTCAGATTCTACGGAGAGAAAGTCACGGCCAGAGACATAGCGAACTTCCTTAAGATCTCGGAGCGTCAGGCAAGAGAGATCCTAAAACGCATGCTAGAGAAAGGGCTCGCAGAGCCCACAGAAGCATACGGCGTATACACGATAACAAACCTTCACGAGAAGAGCATAGAGGTTCTAAAGTTCATACTCGAAAAGCTCTGGGAGGTTCTCAACGAGTGCATAATCAAGGGGGTGAAGATGGTATGGGTGTCCTAGAGTGGGGGAGCATAAAAGTACCGAAGACCGTCCTCAACCTCGTGGATCAACTCGCTAAGACCGAGGGAGTACCTAGGCACGTAATAATAAGCAAAGCCCTGCAAGCGTACATGATTTCTCAAAAGAACGTAGGAGGCATCATAAAGGGCAGGGAGCACGTGAAAGGCAAGAAGACCCCCCGCAACGTATGGTATGCATGGAAACTCATGCTGTCCTACTGCGAGCTAAGGATAGCTGTAAGGTATAGGAAATGCCTCCCTCCCCCAGTAATAGAGCGCCTAATCAAGAGCTTCAGCGGGACAATCTTCCAACTGAGAGAGCGCCTTAAGGTGATCACCCCAAGCGAGATGGAGGAGCTATCAAAACTCCTAAAAGCCTACATCTCAAACCCAAGCAACAGCACACTATTCCCCCTAAACGACTTCATAAGAGACATCTTCTTTAGGGTGCTACAGAAGTAGGAGGGGATGACCTAATGAATTGTTTTGTAGAGCAGCGTCTAAAAAAGCTACTAGAGGAAGCATGGAATCTAGTCAAGGACTGGAAAGAAGTCAATTACAGATTTTGGCACCGGCGTGTAAAAACAAAGGGCTACGAGTATGAATATCTAGAAGTGTGGGATGTCCAAGGCAGACCCTACATGCGTCTCGTATGCCGTGTTCGCTCCGAGAATGATCCACGATACCTCAAAGCCCTAGAGCAATCCATACGTAGCTCTATAAAACTAAACATACACTCTGCCCTCAAAGAGTTGGAACTACTCCTCGATATAATACAACAAAGAGAATCCTTAAGGTGATCCAAGATGAAGGAGGATAAGCTCTTAGAACTAGCAAGAAGGATCAAGAGGGATAGAGTAGAAAGATATTACATCCCAGACAAGTTGGAGGAGGTTATGAAGCTATGGAAGTAATCAAGGACTTCATAAGAAACATCATAGCAAGTATAGGACTAGTCCTATGGGTCTACAGCTACTATAAGATGTTATGCTACCTCTCAAAAGCCATAAGGAAAGCAAGGGGGGATGATAGGTGAATCATAAAGACATCCCTGTGGTAATAGCCATAATCATAGTATCCATCTACGCCCTCTTCATAATCCATCAGCTACACATAGCAGTAAACAAAACATTAAAAGTAGCAGAGCAGAGAACGCAGACACCACAACCATTACTAGAGCTTCAGCTTAAGATCCGAGCCTTCACAAACCTACTCTTCAACATACTCTACATCATAATAATCGTGTATGCAATCATGTACATCTTATGGATAATCCTCTCAGGGTGATAGCATGCTCGACATAGTAGGGGCTATAAAGGCAATACTAATGATAACAACGCTCTTCACGATAGGACTGCTAACATGGGTCATAATAGGCTTGGTAGTGAAGTACGCTATAAAAGGACTGATCAAGCTATGCGAAAAACTCTGCGAGAGCCTACGCTAGCCTCAGACGGGAGGCGGAGGTCTGTAGCGTCCCATAAGCCTCGTCTTTAACGTGCTCATCTTTATTGCCCGCATCAGTTGATTAACGAACGTCTCTACCTTCTTCTGCTTCTCATCAGGGAGCAACTCTGGATGAGTAGCATCTAGGACTGTAGAGACTATGTTAGCAAGCTCTAGCCTCAAATCCTCGTCCTTAATGCCTCCAGACATGTAAACGTCCCTGAGGAAGAATATCGTGCTCGCTACATCCGTGCGCACCGCAGGATCATCTATGTCACTAATTAACGACAACACTATCGCTTGCAGGCTCATCTCCTACCCTCCCTTCCGACCATCTCGAATTCTTCTAACACCTTAACTATCGCACGCATTAAAAGATCTTGTGGTGTAGCCCCGATCTCCTTGCAGATCTTAAGAATCCTCTCGTACACCTGATTCGGGACTAAAACCCTAAGCTCCCGAGCCATGCTCCTCTCCCGCTTCGTATTCCGCAATAGACTCTTCTATTTCTTTCTCCTCCTCCTCCGCCCTCTCCATCCGCTCCCTCTCCCTCTGCCTTATCGTAGGATGCGGTTTCGGAAACTTGAAGAGCTTGTTCTTACGAAGCCATGCTATCTTAACCCACAACTCCTCAGGTATGAAGATCCGCAGAGTCCACACAACCATCAAACCCTTAGCATTATCCTGCTCAACCTCCCCAATATCCGTGTTAGCCTCGTAGCTTATCCCCAACCCCTTAGCGATGATAGCACGGTACCTATACCTCCAAAAGCCCTCAACCTGCCCAAGCTCACGAAGTATGTAGTCTAGCAGATCCCGCTTAGCCATGAAGATCTCGCTCGGATGCGGTTTGAAACGCAATCGATGTCCTATTTCTTTCCCTGAGACAGTACTTCGCACCATGATCCCATGTTACTGATTACACACTCTGAAATATATACTAACGTTTGCACTCTTCAGGATGCAGGAGGGAAGGTAGGACATGCCCCTGTATCGAACTGGTATAGACATGTTTAAGAAATACCAGAGCAAGTACAACCCCACAGTCGTAGGCACTAGATTTACTGACGTTCAGGGAGTAGCACTCGACAGGGCTCAGGCAGGTCTCAACACCGTCCACACCGTAAGAGAGCTTGTCAGGCCCATCCTTGACGAGTATGGAATAACTGGAGGTCAAAGAGGTACTTACCTAGCGTTCGCCCTGAAGCTATGGAAGCACATCAACAGGAGCAGAGGAGAGAGCGCTAAGAAGTTCGCAGATGGACTAAAGTCCTACTTCGTAACCGCTTTTGGACTAGACCCTGCGATATTGGACGAGATCATACAGGTCATAGCTGGTTGGGTAATGCCCTACTAGGTTCCCCGAGTGAGCCCCTAAACATCGAGGTAATCTTTTTCTCTTTTTCTTCACTCATTCTCTCACAGGTATGAGGTTAAGTATTGTCACGGGCAAGGCAACCTCCTTGATCAACGTCTCAAAAGACATAGCATACGTAGCGCAGAAACTAGGCCACGCACCAAGAATCCTAAACTACATAGAATCGCTAACCTCCCTAGCGAGACTAAGCGATGCTGTAATACTCGTCTACCCCGCATCCCCTTTGTTCTGCGGAGAATACATGCTCATCTACAGGGATCTGAGAGTCCACTACAACATCCCCGCACTATACTACACCATGATCGAAGGAAAGCCTAGGAGGTTTCATATAGCGCCTTGGATGTTGCGGGACGTAGAGTTCGTAGCATGCTCTAGGTACGTCAGGGACAAGCTGATGGATGCGGGCTTCAGAGTCAGGGCAGTAGTACATCATGGACTAGTCAGGGAGGTAGTCGAGGAAGCTAGAAGACTAGTCCCCATCGCAGAGAAGCACCTAAGGGCTAGATACGGGGATAAAGTAATCTTCGGAGTAGTCTCGCACTCTCACGTCCGCAAAGGACTAGATTACTTAGCGCAGGCTGTAAGAATACTATCGCAGAAGCGCAAAGACTTCATAGTGCATCTAGTTACTAATCCTGAGGCAAAGCGCAAGTTCGTAGACGTTCCTAACGTGTATGTGGACGTTGTATTCGGGACAAGAAGCAGGGAGGAGATCCTAGCATTCATGGGCGCTATAGACTTCCTAATAATGCCCTCATTAGCGGAGGGCTTCGGGCTTCCAATCATAGAGTCGAACGCTATGGGCACCCTCGCAATTCATGGAGCGTTCCCCCCGCTAACCGAGGTCTCCGATCTTAAGAACAACATAATCTTCGAGTACCGTGACAAACGCTTCGTCAACACAGGGGAAGGAATAGAGTACGAATTCCACATCTACGATCCAAGAGACCTTGCTAGCGCTATGGAAGAGGCCATAGAGCTAAAACTCAAACACAGATCGGAATTGGAGGATCGCAAAGAGAAAGTCAGGCAGGCACTAGATAGGTTCGATGCGGAGAGACTATACACAAGGCTCATAAGCTACGTAACATAATGTTAGAGGGACAACGCAGGAACAGCTACAGCCTTCGCCCTCTAACAACCACATATTTTTAGTGCTTGCACATCATAGGACATGGGACTAGAATGAGCATCACAGACGTACTATATCAGAAGAGGAAATACTGGTCTAAAGTACTCAAAGAGACTGCAATCTGGGCAAACTACCAGAGGTCATTAGACACAGAAGGGATATTCTCGGAGTGGGCATGGGCAGAAAGCATGTTCTTCATCTGGATGAATATATCGAGCTTATTCATATTTGGACTGGAGCCTTATGAACTGGAACCACTAGACCCAGAGTTTAGCATCGAGTTACCATCGTTAGAAGAGTTCCTACAAGGCATCAAGCTAAAGTTCAAATCAGAAACAGTTGGGGAGGCATACAAGGAGTTCAAGTGGGACTACTTCCAAGAGGAAGTACCTCCAGTCCTAGACTTCGAGACCTTCCTTGCGGATACTCTATTCGCAGAATACCTCCAGTACCTGCTTAAGCAGAAAGAGCGAAAGATGCGAGTAGGCTATAGCGTTGTAGGAGAATGCTATGTAGACCCCCCAGTTATCCGTGACCTCATAAGAGCTACCTTATACGAGCTTGCTAAGAGGAGGATTGATTTTGAAAGAATAAGAAAGCTCTACAGGATAGCAATAGACAAGCTAGGAATAGCGGAGGGAATAATAGAAGCGATCTATAACCGCTTAGCCCTGCACTTCCAAGTGCTCTTCAACAACTTCATCCTAGACTACAACTTATTGAACTACTCTAGGCTATGCGCTAGAGGCTCAAAGAGAACCACATTCACTATAACCACATGGAGGGGAGAGACATTCAACGTAAAAATTAGCAGATTCGATGAGTTGAACATGGGATTCATCCTAGACATTACCCCCCTCAACCTAGGGATTCTCATGCCCCGAAAATCGGTCTATAAGCCATCCCCGAGGGCTACCGCTAAGAAGGGAACGACTATACCATCGTACTTCATAGATTGGAAAGTAAGGAGGATGGTATCGAGATACAGGGCCACAGGAATCGGGTTCGGAAACTATCAGAGACCAGAAGAAGCCTTCGAGTTCCACAAGAGCGAGAGGGCAGACCACTATCACCAACTGAGGGAGTTCTACAGGCACATCGATAACCTCGTAGAGAACTTGCTCGCTAACAAGAACATAGACAAGTACCGACTCAACATGTACAAGAGAGCGGTAGCGATGCTTATAGGGCATAAGAAGAAGCGTCACAAGTGGGGCTACTCCGCATTCAAAGACATGAGCGAGGAAGAGTTCAAGGAGTTCTGGCTAGAGTACTGGTCTAAGCAAGGGTTGGACATAAATATCCTTAATGAACTATATGACTCGGTGATCAGATGGATTCAACCACTAAGACAAAGACTAGGAGATCTAGGAAGAAGACTAGCACAGAGACGCAAGCAGTTAGCCCAAGCGCTCCTATAGCAGAGATACCCTCGGAACTTAGAAGCAAGATGCAGGATCTGATGTCAGAACTCATCTTCGATGCTCAGGAGGTAGGCTTCTGCTTAGCGGAGCTAGAGTGTGACAAGAGAAGCGAGTGCGAGCTAGTCAAAAAGACCAAGCAACTCGTAAAGAGAATACGTGAGTTGTTCGAGCTACAAAGAGAGCTAACGAGGCTAAGGGGTAGATCCTCAGGAGGAAGTAACATATACGCATAAGCATATCTAGAACGCACGCAACTTTTTTACACGATACAATATGAGTATCCGCAGACTGAGGTTAGACTCTATAATCCCTCCCGTGCGCTTCAGATTCGATAATGCGATCATCACGATATACGAGGTTCTCAAATCGCAACTAGTTAGCGGAAAGACTTGGTACCATGTAACGCTAGACATAGAATACAGAGGAAAACGCACTAGGCGCTTCTCGCTAGACTGCAAAGACACTAACGACTTCAAGAAGCGCCTCATGGTAGAAGTGAGTAAATTTAAGTTCTTGGTACTTTTAGGTGAAGGGCTATGAGCTTCGAGCTAGATCCTGAGTTCATAAACCTGCTCGCAGAGGTAGCAACTGACGCACTCATAGAAGGAGACTTCAAAGTCGGTCTGGTGTTAGATGGCAAGGGCGAAGAGCAGCCGTTCAGAATGCCCTCTAACACCATAACAATAGACGTGGAAGAGCTAGACTTGGAAGCTATGATAACAAGCGAGGCAGGCTTCGTAGATCCCCTAGGCCAGTTAAAGCAGTTCATAACTGACCTAATCAACTCTGCTATCTCATGGGTAAGCGAGAGCATATCTGGAGCGGTCAAGGGCTTCATCGACTGGTTATGGGAGCAAGTAAATGCAGGGCTATCATCGATATCCTCTTGGATTCAGGAGGCAACAACACAGTTGCAAAACCTCGGTAGCGCATTCACAGGCTTCGTGAACGCAATATTGAAATTCCCTGAGTGGTTTCCTTCATGGTTCTACGAGAACATAGCAAAACCCATATCCGATGCTCTCTCAGGCCTAGCGAAGACGATCTGGGAACTGCTCCCCGACTGGCTTAAGAATGCTATACAAGCGATCAGAGATGCACTAAAAACGATACCTAATACGATCAAAGCTATAAAGGATACACTCAAAGGGATACCTAGTGCTATCGATGATCTAGTTAAAGCATTACGGAACTTCTTCAAAGACCCAGTAGGCGTCCTAAGATCAGCATTCATCATACTCGCAGAAAGAATCTGGGAACTACTCCCCGACTGGCTTAAGAGCGCAATACAATCACTAGACTCATCAATCAAGGCAATCACAGAAGGGGCCTCGTGGCTGGTAGAGCAACTAAAAGCATTCTTACAAAATCCAACGGGTACCCTCTCAGCATTATTCTCGCAAATATCTAGCATAGTTACGGGCATGATGGAAACAATAACCGACTGGATTAAAGGCGCACTAGGTAAAGTCGTAGAGCTGTCAACAACTATAACTAAGGCAGTACTAGACGAGGGCACGAAGCTTGCGGAGAAGCTGGTAAAGATAGGCAAGTCCATATCCGAGGCAATCAGCAAACTAATACAAGAACTCGTGAAAGGGATGATAGAGCCCCTCAGGGAGTCGATAAAGTCCGCACTAGAGGGAATCTTCGGGGAGAAGCAAGGGCAAGCAGGCGGGGAGATAGGAGCAATCCTAGGCGTGGGGATAGCATTACTACCAAGCTACCTAACCGTCCTCATGCTACCAAGAATCCTCAAAACACTCTCGCACTACATGAAAGAGTTCAGGATATGGTTGCAAGCACAACTAGCACCACTAGGCGTGGGAGGGACAGTAGTAGTAAACATAGTATCATCGTTCACAAGAGCGCTCTACGAACTCGGAGATGCGATAGAAGATCTTCCTCGGAAGATGGGAGAGTACTTTGTGTTGGGCGTGTCCCTGATGGGACTAGAACCCTTAAGGTACCCCTTCCGCTATGCATGGAAACAGTATCTCAAAACCTTAGGATTCGGTGACGTACCTTTTGAACTCCCTCCGTTGGGGCTAGCTAGAGACCTCATCAGACGCTTAGGCATCAAGGAGGCAAGCGAGAGATTTGCAACAATCTTAGCATATCGTGGATACCCAGACTGGTTCATCGATAACTTCACGAAACTGGAGAACGAGCTATTCATCAAAGTCAAAGATAGATTCGGGAAGGAGCGAAGAGTCCCCTTGGGCCTCCTCTACGCACAACCCTCGCTATCGACCCTAATAGACATGATGATCAGGGACATCTTCGGAGCAGGGCCAGAAGGGCTAGAACAGTTCACAAAGTGGGCGTACCGATTAGGTCTTTACAAGGACGTAGCATACATGATCTATCTACTGCACTTCAGATACCCAACCCCGAGACGACTATGGGACTTCGTCAGCAGAGGTCTAGCAGGCATCCTCTGGTACGTCCCGTCGGATGCGGAGATTAATTCCGCACAAGAGGAAGCAAAAGCGATAGGCGCCCATGCCCCAGTCCCCCCAGTCGCCCTGAACTTCAAGCCCTCTAAGCTGTTCGGGGCCCTCACGAGCTACATGAAATGGCACGACTACGCCCGCTTTGCTTGGATCAAAGATTTCACGTCAGACAACTGGATGATCATAGACACGTTAGCAGACATCCCAACCAAGATCGATATCAGATGGATGACGAAATGGGCGATCTTCGACTTCATGGCCAGCAAGGAAGTAAAGCTAGAGTCCCCCGCAAGCGACTTCATCAAAATTGTTGAAGATAGGCCCACAAACGAAAAGGTTCTAATGAATCTTACTCTGATGTGTAGACTTTTGCAAGCAACAGGATTGCATCCATACTACGTCCCAGTCGTAGCAGTAGCGGAGACGATAAACGCACTAGCTGACGAAAGGACGTTACTGAGAACCGGAATCATCAACCTCTACGAATATGGTGCGATAACATATAGCGAACTGGACAAACTAATGGCTAGCCTTGTCATAGCATCATTTGCGGTTGCTTACTTCGACATCAAAGAGGGCAAGTGGAAAACCGGGTACGTCAACCTCCCCGTTGCGTACCTACCCGCAGAACGTAAGCTCCTAGCATTACGTGCTGTTATAGATCGTTACATCAGAGTATTCAGAGACTCATTAAGCGACATAGAGCGGGCATATACAGAATTCATCATAGGTAGCGAGGAAGTGAGCAAGCGACTTAAGAACGTCATAAAAGCGATTAATGAGGCATTCAGCAAGGCAACAGCAGATATCGTAGGCAGAGAAATCAAGCTGGCGCTCGATAACGCATTTATCGAAGCTACGTTGGAGGCATGGAAGGTAGCTAGAGACATCTACACAGTAAGAAGAATCAGATCTTGGGTCTACAGAGTACTAGGGTGGGTAATTTACAGAACCGCATACGGATACGTAACGGAGGAGGATGCGAAGAAGGTAGCTAAAACGCTAGCCTCGATCGCTAAGCTCCCCAAGCAGGAAGCTAGTGCGATAGAGAAGATACTAGTCCAGATGGTAGGCATAGCCACGAGAGAATATCAAAGAGAGTACATACCAACGCCCTTAACGCTCGCATCTATGGCTGAATACATCCCTGCCGTTCGCATGTTCGCTAACAAGGTATTCGAAGCTAAAGGAGTACCCCCCGAGTGGAGATCGTTCTGGCTACAATACATCGACATCCGTCCCATCGTAGACGAGGTAAGAAACGTCCTTAGCTCGGTTAGGAGGCTCTACGAGTACTTCATGATAGATTTCGACATGTTCAAGAAGTTCTTGGACGTGCTTAAGCCGTATGGCTACGAAGATAGAGAGATCAAGCTCATAATAGACGATGCGAACTTGGATAGATGGTACAGAGCATACAGGGAACTAGTAGGGACTCCAAGAGAGCTAGTAACTATGGCCGAATACTCTCCGCTTGCAAGAAGATTAGCGCTAGCAGAAGTCAAGAAGCGCATAGATGCCCTACCGATAGACCAAGAAGCTAAAGAATTCCTCTACAAACTCTGGGAGGATTACATCAGAATAAGGCCCGTATATGACGAGGTCGAAAGAGAAGTCACAGAATTAATCACGGACTATGCTAGAGGACTGCTAACTTGGGAGCAATTCAACACCTTGCTCGAAGAGTTAAAGGACTGGGGCATAGACGAGTGGGAGGCGGATGCGATCAGATTCCTAGCGATGATGCGCAGGAGGCGCTACCAGCTAACGGGAAGAGTGAGCTAGAGATTATTTAAGTGCGGGCTCAGAATAAGTCATAGGTGATATAGATTGAGCACTCAGGCTAACACACAGAAGGATCTTAAGAGCATCGTAGAGAGCATCTCAAAGCAGATAGAGGAGCTTTCAAAGTCCTACAACGAACTATTCAAGAAGACAATCGCACTCGCAGAGAAGGCCTCCCCCCCGAAGACTAATCGCACTCCAAGTCCACAGCCACGCCCCCTGCGCTCTTTGAGAGAACAGAGAGGAGGGAGATGAGATGTCATGGCTAGGGCTAATTCATAAGGGAACGGAGCCACTCTATAGCGATGAGTGGAATACAGCAGTCGATGCTCTCGACATTCTTTACGGATACGTAGCAAGTTTAGAAGAGAAAAAGCTCGATAAAGTAGAGCTTCTCTATTTAGAATCTGATATTATACCAGATCAGGATAATGTCAGAAAGCTAGGCGATCCTGAGAGGGCATGGAAGGAAATTAACGCTCATTACGGCTACTTCAAAGACAACGTCTACGTTCAGGGGAAGGCCGTCATCAAAGACGGAGACCCTATAAGGATCGAATCATTCATAGACGGGGCTAAAGAGGACATAGACAAGCTCTATGGAAAGCTACAGGAGCTTGTAGATAGGATAGAGCGGAAGATTCTACAGTTCCTCGATGGAGCGTTAACAGTAGACACTAGATTTGCGCACAGGATAGAGCGAGGATACGCATTTAGCGCATCCCACAGATTCGAGAGCGTAGCCTCGGACGAGACTAGAGATGTATGGTTCGAGAACCCAGACGGGAGTGGAAGGGAGGTAAACATCGTAGCGGTAGAGGTAGCATTACTAGGGCAAGCATGGATAGACATCTACAGAGACAACGTAAAAATCGCAAGCGGAATCCCAATCCCAACCATGAACCTGAATCTAGGCTCTCCTAACGAGGCTGTAGCCCTCCCAGAGTATGGGGGGCAGTATCAAGCAGGAAAGCTAGCTCATAGCACAGTAGCCCCCGGGGGAAGGCTCGTCAGAATCCTAGGCTCAGTAGTAGAGGTTGGAGAAAGGCTCAAAATGCCCCCGGGCTATAACATCTTGATCAGAGTAACCAACAAGGCGGGCACAACTGTAGATTTCTCGGTCAGGCTCATCTGGTGGGAAGATCCTCTATCCTAGCGAGAATCATGATCTGGTATGTTTACCCGATGTGGCACAAGGTTAGCTTCTCGCTTATTGCGGAGCGTCATGTGAACGAGCTTCGCAAGTACTTCAGAATATATGCGATAGACGAGTTAGCCCTCTCAGGATTATATCCTGCAACCAATCCTCTCTTAATCCTACATCCGTTCTTCTACCCGATGAGCAAGTATGCTAAGAGACTCCAGAGACTATTAGCAAGGATTCGGGGCATAATCGGAATAGACGTAGCGGACTCGGATAGGATAAGCAACTTAGCGGTCTCTATGACACACTATGCGGAAGCGATGATAGTCCCCTCAACATGGGCTAGAGAGTCCTATGTGCGCTCAGGGGTTAGAGTCCCAGTCCATGTCCTCCCTCATGGTGTCGATAAGGAATGGTTCACAAGCCCTATGCAACTGACGATCTTCAGAAAACTATACGAGATGAAGCACCAGAAAAAATTAATTTACTTACTACATTTTTGTTGGCACTCACCATATAGGAAGGGTCTAGATCTCGTTCTGAAGACTTACGAGATCCTGAGGAAAGAACGCAAGGATATAGTTTTAATATGCAAGTTTATGACTCCAGATGGTCACCCACATAGGATCATAAGGCAACTAGGAGGGATCATCGTTAGCGGATGGCTTTCTGAAGAGCAAAAGCGAGAGCTATACGACATAGCAGACATCTATCTCTTGTTTACTCGTGGGGGAGGGTTCGAATTAAATGGACTGGAAGCTCTCGTGAGAGGCAACGTAGTTATTGCAGGGAACGAGGGTTCATGGACTGACTACCTACCTAGCTTCTCTCTAGTAGAGACTAGAGAATGCCCTTACGTGCTAAAGAATAACCCGATTCATAGTGGTAAAGGACGTGAAATTGTTGTCGAGAAGGCTGTAGACAAGATCTGCGAGATCGCAGACAACTTAGACGACTACAAAGCTAGGATAAGGGAGCACGTTCTAAAGAACATCAAAGGGAAATACACATGGGAGAGTGTAGGAAGACAGTTAGCAGAGATCATAAGAAGATACCTGTAGGGGATGCACCATGAGCATAAAGAAGCTAAGATATCTCAGAGATCACAAAGATGTCTACCAGCCTTCCGACCATAATGACCAAGTGGACAACTGGAAGGTTCAGATAAACATTAATGACGATCTTAAGTATGACGACCCAACCCTAGAAGACCTCATAGCTAAACTTAAAACAGTTGTAGCAAGAATGAAGTACTTAAAGAAGGGAGACTGGTACTTTGCGGAATACCACAATCCCTTCGTGGATGCATGGCAGTTGCAGGAGCAGATTAATGAATTGTTGTACTACTGGAAGCAACAGGCTACTAAATCAATTGCCCAAGTCAAGGTTACATTTCATGGTAGGGTGTGGAATTATGTCCATGCTAGGGTTCTAGCACCAGACCCTGCACAGAATACATTACGTTTGATACCATTTGCGAAGCATAGTATCTCTGCTAGTGCTATCTTGATGCAGACATTATTGCTTAAAGCAAGTGCTAGCATATCAGCAAGTGCTTATGTGAGTCAATTAAGCAAGATCCGTGTAGGCGGGATGACTCATGCTAGCGTAAGCGTGCAAGCGATCCCCAAGAAAGCAAGCATATTAATATCAGCAAACGTAACGTATAACGTGGTGAAGTGAGTATGAGCTTGAAATTACATCATAGAATACGAAGAAACAGAGCACCTATGCAAATCAGAGTAAAAGTAAAAATTGAACACTACAGTAGAGACGGAAAACTGAAAAGAGTATTCACAAAAGAAAGCGATCTGGTGCTCAATAACTTCGGTTATTTATTGCGAGTCTTCTTCTACCCAATTGAGTATAACCAGTCTTACCATATAGGAGGTTTCGTTAACGAGGATGGTGATAGCTTCGAAATTGTCATCGGGTACGACAGCCTCGACTGGGAATACAAAACAGAAAGAATATATCAATGTGAGATCGGAACAGGAACAACCGCACCGTCAGCATCTGATTATAAGCTTGCATCATTCCATAATAGGGCAAATGCATCAATCTACTCACTAGATTTACTATCAGATGTTATCAGAATAACATTACGTGCGAGCGTGGAAGCAACAGCAAATGTAACAATAAATGAAGTTGGTTTATCTGTTCAAACATGGGGTTGGAATGCAACAGTTGGTCAATCGCAGAGAAGATACATATTACTCTTCAGGGATGTACTTAGCGAAGGAATCAGTATGCTTAGCGGTGAGTATTTAGCAGTCTACTACACGATAGAATTTACAAGATAATGGGGGGTGAAATAGCATGGGGGTTGATTGTAGGAAATGCAAATATGCTTGCATGACATTTGATGAATTCTATGCAAGGTGCAAAGCACAGATTGATGAAATACTGAAAAAGACAAACATGAAGCTTGAAGACTACAAGAGGATGATAGAAGACACTATGGAGCTTCATAAGAAGAACTACAAAGTAGTCATACTGTGTGCGAAGACACTAAGCATAAGAGTAGCAAATCCTGAGAAGCCAACACAATCATTCGAGTGCGAGTTCTTCGAGCCCAAGTGATTACTTTCACTCTTTTTCATCATCTGATGATGAATGTATTTTCACATATTTGTGCAGTCTGATGTAGGATCTATTCTACGCCCCCCGCCTGTTGCACAGATAATCAGTAGAGAGTAGACCGAAAGTATTTGTCCATAGTTAGAGGGCATTAAGGGAAACGCTTAAATACCCGCCCTCTAACACTTTAAAATGGTGATGCGGATGTTGGATGCAGAGAAAGAACTCCTAGAAGCATTCATAGAATACGAGACGAAAAATCTTCGTCTGGAAGATTTTGCCCCACACATAGAGGCAAAAATCCCTGAGCGCATCCCTGAGGGCCTTCGGAAGTACATCACTCTCCTCCTCAAAAAGCTTAATATTCTCCTTACAACCTTAAACGAGATAGATGACGAGATCAAAACGATAGAGAAAGAGATGCGCAAACTCGAAGAGGAGGGCATGGAGCGGGGATGGATCGAGGCAAGATGGGTGAGAAACCCTGCGGGGCAGAGATATACCTACTACTATCATGTGATAAGAAAAGGCAAGAAAAGGGAAGTGCACTATCTGGGTTCAAAACCCCCTGCATCGCTAGTCAAGAGGATACAGAACTACCGGAGGTATAGAGAGCTTAAGCGTAGACTTAAGGAACTAAAAGAAGCGAGAGAGCGCCTAGCACGCAGGATAACCGCAATCGCCTTCGCATAAAAACTCATACGATTTTTAGCACCCTCTCTAGCTCCGCTAGGTATTCTCTTAAGTCGTAATTATTGCCCTCGAACCCCTCGTCTAGCGCTTTTGCCTCCTTCGCTAGTTGCAACCTTAAGAACTTGCATCTTCTTAGCTTCTCCTCGTCCGTGTTATACAGCTTGCGATACGTGTCTAGCACTATCCTAACGAATTTCTTCACGCTCTCCGTCACTCGTACCCCCCTCGTATTATCTTGTGCGCTTGTTTTATATACTATCATGCTCCATTCCCCCTAAGGGGACAAGGTTTAAATAGCAACAAAAACACAACTCCGAGAGGGGATAAGGATGGGAGGATGGGTTAGAGTCGTAGGTAGTAAGAATGGGCGGGTGATCGTAGAAGTGAATGGTTTCAGCACAAGGGCGCAAGCTGGTAGAAGCTTCTTCTTAGTCAAAGATAGCAAAGGACTGAGGAGGGTACGTGGCTTCAAGAGAAGCCGGAAATTCATAGTGGAAAACGGGACATTAATTCAAAGAGTCTATGTTACAGGAAGCTATAAGAGATGGCCTAGCGAGACAGTAGAGATCACAAGCGAAGGAATCAACGTGAGAAAAGACATCAACCTCCTAGAGGAGTGGGAATTAGAGAAAGAACTAGAGGAGTTGTGAAATCATGGAAGCTTATCAAAAGCTTCAGGAACTAGAGGAAATCTTAGAAGACTTAGCGAAAGAGAACGTATGTACATTATGCCCTGTTACAGAAGAGCAAAGTTCGCTCTGCGAAGCATGCGAGCTAGTGTATCTGGAAGAGCGTTTCAAGAAAGCATACGAGAAACTGAAGGAGTTGAAAAAGGCGCTAGTGCAAGAGGAGAAGCGAGCAGGAATGAGAACCAACTTCCTAGTAGCTCTAGGGGGAAGGCTGTATAGAGTCAGATTCATAGAGGCATTAATGAAAGACGAGCGCATCATCATCAGACTTTGCTTAACCCCCGCAGGCATCCCAGAGATCTTTGCACTAAAAGAACTCAAAGTCGTGAACGTGGATATCACGGGGAAAGTCCTAGAACAACTCAAAGCGAGGGAAGCAATATGAACAAATCTAAACGCAGAAAAATTCTCAGACTTCTAAGAAAAGCGCACTATCATATTGTAAAACTCGAAGCACTAATCAGCTTCCGCATAGGCGATATTATGCTCATGGAGTCTGGTGTTGCTCTTGCATACGATGTCACAAGAAAACTACTCCAAGATACAGAGAGAGCGCTAGATGATATAAATGCGCTCAAAAACCTCATGTTAGAAGTTAGAAAAATTCTTGTAGCGTCCAACTAAAGCACGTATAATACCTCGTACTTTTTCAGCTTCGAGATTATTTCGTAGAGCAGATCTGCGTTCAAGCCCCAGATGATGCTATACACCTTCACTAGCGTGTCCTCGTTCTTCACCCTGATCCAGTATGCCTCGTAATCTGTTACCTTATAGTACCTTATTCCGCACTCCCTTAACAACTCCAGAACGCTCTTTATCGGGGCTCTAAACTTCACTATGACTCTCCCCTCTTTCCATAGCTTTGCTAACTTCTTTATGAAGTTGCGATAAGAAAGCCTTGCAACCCCCTCTATGCCTAGTTCATCGAGTATTCGCCCCGAGATGTCAACTATCTTGGGCCTATCCATACTCAACACCTATCATAATACACTA
>Ga0190314_1000201_pt1 | contig 23312 bp, 24 predicted proteins | sample 4870071112_MG_FD_165055 | JGI IMG/M metagenome (GOLD analysis project Ga0190314, IMG submission 165055) | Hydrothermal vent sediment bacterial communities from Southern Trench, Guaymas Basin, Mexico - 4870-07-11-12_MG | ecosystem: Environmental > Aquatic > Marine > Hydrothermal vents > Sediment ...
CATCCACACGAGGATCCTCCTGCCCCTAGCCACGTACGGGGCGCAGAGCCCGGGGAGCCTCCTCAGCATGTCGAGCGCCTCCTCCATCCGGGCCTCGATCTCCTCGGGGGTGAACAGCTCGGCCCTGCCGCCCACAGCCGCCGCGATCCTCTTCGGGTCCACGTCGTCGTCGGGCCCCGGCCCGGGCTCGAGAGCGGCGCACCAGAACGCCCCCGTGCACGCCATTGGCCTCACCGCCCCGTCGGTTATGCGGAAGCCGAGGTACACCAGCGACACGTTCATCCCCTTCCTGGTGAACCCGGCGTACACCGTGACGAGGCGCCCCTCGTCGGCGACGTACACCGTCATGATGTCCTTTCGCGGCGATACCCTGTACACGTAGTCGCCATCGGCGTTTAGCGCCGCCCTGCCCATGAAGCCCACGTGCGCGCAGCAAGCCTCGTAGTCGACGTCGTATCCAAGCGTCACGTCGTCGGCGTACACGTCCTCCTCGAGGTCGTAGCACCACGTGGCCCCGTCGTCGCACACCACCGCACCGGTGTCGAAGCACTCAACCGCGCCGAGCATGTCCACCTCCTCCCTCGCCCGCCGCGCCCCCGCCGAGAGGGCCCTGGCGAGGTCGAAGAGCCTGCGCCACTTGACGGCCACGCAGCTCCCCAGAAGCCGATGGTCTCCAAGCTGGAAAAGGCTTGCGGTGGGGGTAACCCACGGATCAGGTGCGCCTCTCTCACCAACGCGCACAGCCCTACGGCCCGGCCCGCAGCCACACCAGTAGCCTGCGGGCCTTCCTCTCGCCCTCTGCGCAGCTCGCCCTGGCCTTTCTGAGCACGCGGCTCGCCTCCTCGAGCCAGCTGGGCAGCCGCTCCACCTCAACGGGTGCGAAGTCGGGGAACCCCCTGAACAGCCTCCTGAGGTCGGGCTCCTCGTCAATGCTCGGCTCGCCGCGGAGGCGGCAGTACGCGTTGGGCGGCAGGTCCTCGCAGGCGTAGGCCGATCCATCCATCGCTAGCCCGAGGTACGCCGGCCACGCCCCCTCGCCGAACCTCCCCGCCATGACGTACACGGTGTCCCACGCGGGGGCGCTGCCTAGCTCGGCCGCCACAACCACCTCGCCGCGTTCATACATCTTCATTATGCCGGAGCTGTCCACGGCCAGGCGGTCCCCGGAGCCGTAGGCCACGCAGCACATGCCCGCCGGCGCGCTCTGAAACAGCAGCGCACCACCAACGCGCATACCACCGCCTATGTACCGGCACCACGACGCCTCGGGGTCGCAGACCGCGGCGCCGTCGTCGTAGCACTCGTAGATGCCGCGGCGCGCCATCCAGTCGCTTAGGGCCCTGAGCCCCGCTATGACCTCCCTGGCGAGCGACAGAAGCCTGCCCCAGGTGACGCGGGCCAAACCCGTCTCCCAGGACACGATGGTATCCAAGCTGGAAAAGGTTTGCGGCGGGGAGAACCCACGGGGTCGGGAGGGGGGCGCGGCAACCCCCAGTATCTTGGCCTGTTGAGCCGCGCTGAACCCCGTGGGGAGCGCCCGCCGTGTACAGCCTGCGCATCCGGGGTATATAAATGCTTCGTTCGTTCCGTGGCTAAGCGGTTTGGGGCGGGGGAGAAGCCGCGGCCAGCTCCCTCCCGCCGCGTGGGCGGGAGCGGGGATTCGAACCCCTGCAGGCCGCTGAAGGCCGCGGGGGCGCCCCGCCGGGGGAAAGCATGTGCCTCGGGGTATAAAAGCCTTTGCCCCTGGCTAGGGCGCCCTGAGTATCTTCTCCACGACGCTCTGCGGCACCACGCCCTCGCTCTGCGCCGCGTTGAGCTGGAGCAGCGCCACGCCGGCCCTCGCGGTGTCGATGCTGGCCGTGGGGAGCCCCACTACGCGCCCCGCGTCCTTCGGTATGTGCTCGGTGGGGTACGGCGAGACGTTGAACACCAGGGCCCTTACGTCCCCCGGTATCGACGCTATGTTGTCCTCGGCGAAGATGTTGCCCATCTCGTCGGTGAAGACCCATAGCTGCGCCCCGAGCCTCCTCGCCTCCTCCGCGGCGTGCCTCACCGCCTCGACCAGCGGGGTCCCGCCGCTCGGCATCTCGTAGATCCTGAAGTAGTCGTCGATGCTCCTCAGCTCGACGGGCCTCGGCGGCATGATCCCGCTGTTGAACACCAGCACCTCCTCGGCGAGCCCCCTGAGCGGGTATGCTACGGAGAGGGCCCTCCTTATCCCGCCCCCGCTCATCGACGCGCTCACGTCTATGAGGAACACGGCCCTGTCGGGGACGCCTCCTATAGGCAGCGACACCTCCTTAACGACCTCGCGGAGCCTCGGCTGCAGCAGCTTCTCGACGCGCCCCGCCAGCTCCCTGTGGCCCTGGGCCGCGAGCCCGATCACGGCGCGGAACCCGTAGCTCGCCGGCACCCTGTCGGCGAAGCGCCTAGCAAGGTCCTCGGCGAGGTCGGGCCTGCCGCGCGCGGCGAAGGTCGATAGCATGGAGTAGGCCGCTATCGGCGTTGCGAGCCTGGCGTAGGCCTCGTGCAGCAGCTCGATCGGCACCGCGTCGTGCCTCACGTGGCTCCTGACGACCTCGAGGGGCACGCCGCCCTCGATCGCGCACCTCAGCGCGGCCTCGGGGTCCCTGGGCGCAAGCCTCCACACGTCGGCCACGGCCCTGGTCATGTCTGTAGGCGGGTCGCCCTTGCCGAGGGCCCATCTCCACAGCGCGGAGACCTCGGGGCTAGGCGGCCTCGGGTGCACCATCCTGAGCAGGTCCCTCATGACCCTGCGGTACCTAGCGGCGTAGACCTCCTGCCTGCGGATGGGCCACGACGCCATGACCTCTGCGATCGCCCTCTTCTTCCTGGAGCCGAGGCCTCCGAGCAGCCCGCGGCGCTTCCTAGCCAGCTCGGCGAAGCGGTGTATCAGCGGGGGCGGCGACTCCGCGAGCACCCTCGCTACCTGGTCCCTCGGCGCGATCTCGGCCACGAGGATCGGCGGATCCTTCACCAGGCCGGCGCGCCTAGCCGCTACCGCCACGTCCCCCACGAAGCCCCAGCCCCTCGACTCGGCAACGTCCCTCGCCGTGGCCAGGAGGTGCTCGACGTACTCCCCCAGGTCCATGTAGTAGAAGCGGCCGCGGGACACCTCCTCGGGCGAGGGGTACACCATCACCATCTTGACCAGGGTCCACTCCGGGGTTGGCTGGACGTAGCTGCTTGCGAAGCCCTCCTCCCGCATCCTCCTGGCGTGGAAGGCCGCTGCGCGCCTGACGTGCGGCCGGCTCCTCAGCATCCAGGACACGGTGCCTCACCGCCACTGCTACGCCTCCAGGGGTTATAACCGTTACGGCAGGGCCTTGATCACCGCGTAGGCGTAGCCCGCGGCCGGCCAGCACCCCTCGACGGCCCTAACGACCGTGCCCAGGGCCTCCTCCGCCTCCCGCAGCAGCGCTATGACCTCCTCCCCGCTCATCGCCTTCGCGACCTCCGCGCCGGGCCCGGCCAGCTCCTCGACCGCGCGGCGCACGTCCGCCTCGGCGTCCATGTCGAGCGCTCTCCTGCTGTTCATGAAGCTCAGCTCTAGCCCCTCCGCATCGGCCCACAGCTCGGCCGCCCGGCGCACCTTCTCGACCATGCCGCCGATCGCCCCCCACTCGCAGATGACCTCGGCCACCGCAACGACGACCCTGCTGCCGGGGAACACCGATACGGGGCCGTACGCGTACACGTCGTACTCGAGCTCGGTCTCCCTAGGGAGCCTCTCGGGGCACATGACCTTGAAGGTGCACGCGGCGAGGATCCCCGGCGCGACCTCGACTGCCCTACCCCTCAGCACGAGCCTCGCCGGGGCGCACGGGCCCTCGGCGTAGAACCCGGCGTAGCACTTGTCGGGGCCCACAACGGCTATCTGGAGCGCGGGCTCGCCGGGGCGGAACAGCCTCTCGATTACCTTGCCCACCTCGCCGAGCAGCTCAATGGCGGCGGCGTGCACGTCGCGCCACTTCACACTGTGCAACCGCGGCACCAATGGTTTTTACCCTGCGGGGCGGAAAACGCTGTCGGTGCGGGGCTTGGAGGGCTGGGTGAGGGAGGTTGCCGAGGAGCTGAGGAAGCTGATCGGGAAGCGCGTCGTTGGCTTCGCCGTGGGGGAGGACGGTTTCGACCTCGAGTTCTGCGACGGCACCGTGCTCGAGCTCTACGTCTTCCCCGACGAGGTGTGCAGGGAGGCAGGGGTCGACCCAGAGACCATCGAGCGCGCCGGGTGCTGGGGTATCTGGGTCGGGAAGCCTGAGGATGGGGGATAGGCCCTCCGCCCGGCCGCCCCTGTAAACCTAATATAATTAACTAGTACAGGTACAGCGCGGGGAGCCGTGTCCAAGGGGACGCCCTGCGGCAGGATCGCCTATCTGCTCGCGCAGCTGAGGAGCAGGGCCGACCTGCGCGCACTTGAGGAGGGGGCCGTGCGCGTTGGCGAGCGCCTCCTCATCAACATGCTGGCGGCCGCCGGCTTCAAGTACGCGCTCGGGAAGTGCGTCGATGACCTGGGCGAGGTCGCGGCGTTCCTAGTGGACCCGTTCAGCGGGGTCTGCAAGCTGTGGATCCCGTGCGGCGGCGGCGGGTTCTACGAGGGGCTGTGCCTCTTCGGCGACGGCTGCCACGCATGGATCGAGATCGACGGGGAGGCGAGGACCGTAGCCGTGGCCGTCGTCGACCCCAGGAACCCGTGGAGCTTCATCTGCGCCGCGCAGGCCGGGCCGGGCGGGGCGAGGGTTCTTGACGAGAGGCATGGGTGCCCCGAGGCGGTGGAGCGGGTCGAGGAGCTGCTCAGCGACGCGGTGTCCTCGGAGGACCCCGCCGGGGCGCTCGTGAAGGGCCTCGCGTCGATGTGGCGAGCCCGGTTCAGGGAGGCGGCTAAGATAGGGGTCTTCACGAGGGCCGCGCCGTGAGGTGGGACCGTGGAGTGGTACAGGCTCATCGAACGGGAGCTCGGGCCGCTGTGCCCGCGGATCATGGAGGCCGCGGAGGGGGTGAGGAGCGCCCTGCTCGACGAGTCCTCGGCGCTGCGCAGGGCCTACGAAGCTGTTGACAGGGCGATAGACGCGGCGGGCGGGGTCGACGAGCTGTTCTGGACCGGCGCTGCTACCGAGGCGTTCGTCCCATACCTCCCGGGCCCGGACGACGAGGTGTTCGGCGCCGTGGCGAGCGCCGTCAACGGCGCGCCCATCGCGCTGTCGGTGGAGCTGCACCGCGGCGGCGACGCGTCGATCAACGCGTACATAGGCGGCGGCCCGGCGGCGTACCTGCTCTGCTCCAGGGCCGGGTGGAAGCCCGTCGCCATGTTCGACGAGGGGGCGTTCCTCGACGCGGGCATCGACCCGGGCGAGGCGTACCGCGCATTCGCACGGTTCGCGAGGTGCGTCGCTGAGGAGGGCGTGGGCTGCCTCGTCAGGAGGCTGAGGTACGCGGCCGAGGCCCTGCTCTTCCTCGCCGCCGCGCCCTAGCGCCTCTCGGAGAGCCAGCGGTGCGCCGCGCTAAGGATGGCGAGCAGTATGATCATCAGCAGGAAGTCTATGAGCATCAGCCTGATCCTGAGCCTCACGTGCCTGAGCAGCTCGTCGAGCAGCGGCACCGCCACCACCGGGTATAGTGTGCCGCTCGAGGCGGATAAGGTTCACGGCAGGGCCCTGAGCAGCGCCACCGCCTTCACGTCGGCCGTGTAGCACCTCCTAACCGCGGGCTCTACCAGGGGCCAGCTCTCCACGAGCCTCTCCGCTGCCTCGGCGGCGCGCTCAACGCACGACAGGTCCGGGGTCTCGGCGACGCTGCACTCAGTGCCGCTGATCGCCTTCTCCGCAAGGCCCCGCTGATCCAGCGGCGCCGCTATCCTCGCAGCGGCCCTGGCCAGCTCCTCGAGCGTCGGTGCCGACGCTATGTCTACGTAGCCCTTCGGCGTGAGGAGGGCCGCTCTGTACCCGGCGCCGCGCCGCTCGCCGGGCATTATGTGGAGGGTGATGCCTACCTTGACCCCGTCGCACACTGCCCTGGCTACCGTTACGTACACGTCGAGGTCGCGCCTCCCCAGCCTGGCGACCAGGTCGCACGCGAAGCAGTGCCCAACATTGACGTCGGGCTCGATGCCGATCTCTATCGGTATCTCGACAGGTGCGCTGCAGTACGACACGGCCGATAAACCCGTTGTGTGGACCCGCACACCTCCTATATCGATGGACGTCTCCGGGACCCCGCGCGCCTCAACACTCACGCTTACCGAGCAGCCCCGGTCACGGGGCCTGAAGTACAGTGTGCCAGCGCTGGGCGCGGCGCGGCGCGCCAGCTCAATGAGCCTCTCAACCGCCTCGGCGAACCTGATCATCGCCCTTACGAGGTCGCCCAGGGTCCTCAGCGCCATGACCACCACCTAGGGCAGGGCCCTTACCAATGTGTCGACCTTGACCAGCGCCATTGCGCACCTCGTGGCCGCCGGCCCGTAGACGCTGCCCCACCTATCGACAATCGCCGCCACTGCGTCGGTCGCCACCGCGTACCGCCCCGCATCCATGGTCTTGATCGGCTCCGCGCCGGTCCGCGCGATCGCGTCGCGGGGGTCGAAGGGGCGGTCCATCGATCGCGGGTCGGCGCTGCACATCCTCTCGCCCCACGGCGCCTCTATGCAGTACTCGCCGCGCGGCCCGCGCGCGACGCAGGCGTGCACGTCGTACTCGTGCTCGTCGCTGCCGCCCGTGCCGAGGTACACCCGCACCTCGCCGCTCCTATGTATCAGCTCGAGCGGCCCGGCGATCAGCCTGTCGCCAAGGTGCCGGTCCCTCGTCACCTCCACCTCTATGTACGCGTTTACGGGGAGCGCCCCGGCCTCCACCGACGCCGCTATCCAGTGGTGCAGGAAGCCCCTGCTGCACCGCACCGCCACGCCGTCAACGGCGGTTTCGAGCTCGGCCCTGGCAGGGGTCGTGCACCTGACGGACACCAGGTCCCTTACGCTGGGGATCCGCGCCCTGAGCGACCCGCGCACCTCGACCTTCACCAGCGAGATCTCCCTCTCCCCGAGCATGTCGAGGACCCGCCCGGCGAGCGCGATGAGCCTGCGCGCCGCTGGGGCGAACACGTCCAGCGCCAGAACCGCGAGCTCGCCCCACGTCCTGGGAGCGGCGGCCATCCCGGCCACCTAGGGCAGCGCCGTTACGAGCGCGGCGTACCTGAAGGGTTTCCTAAGCGCCTCCTCCAGTGCGCGGCCCCTCGCCAGCCTCGCCAGGACCTCGGCCGCCGCGTCTATGTCTGCCTCTATATCCTCGTCGCCGGGCACCTCGGCGTAGGGGAACACGTCCTTGAGAAACCCGGCCAGGTCCTCGTCGGGGTCGGCCGCCAGCAGGCTGCTGTCTAGGTACACGTAGCACGCGGTCTCGTCGCACCCGGCTATCCTAACCCTGAGCTCCGCGCCCGGGATCGGCACCTCGTAGATCGGGGCGCCGGCGGCCTCGACGCCGACGCCGTCGACAACGATCTCGGTCGGCTCGCCGTTGCTGAACCCTATGCTCACGACGTGCATCGGCGCCGCCGGCTCCTCGCCAACCGCGATCACGAGCACCTCGCCGCCGATGCACTCTATCGAGGCCTCCCCAGCCGCGTAGCTCCCCGGGGTGCACCTGGCCCTGACCTCGACCTCGACCCTCTCTACCGATCCGTTGACCGTGTACAGCGCCGCGCTGACAACGTTTGGGGGTGCCCGCAGCCTCTCGGCGAGCTCGGAGGCGGGTGGCCACACCCTATCCATTATCCTCCTGTACAGCTCCGCGATCCTCAACCCGGGCCACCAGCTCCTCGAGCCTGGGCACGTCTATCGACACCTGCGCGGCCGCGCCGGCCCTTATCGATCCGCCGCCGAGGATCGCCGCGACGCGCCTCCTGGCCTCCTCCGCAGCGGTGGCGACGAGCTGCTGCACCGCGTCCCTCACCTCGGGGCTGCTCACCAGCCTCTTCACGTCGCGCTTCACCATCCACATCATCATCTTGGAGCCGATGAAGCTCCCTATCGCCACCCCTATCACCAGCTTGACGACGTCGAGGGCGAACTGCTCGATCACGCCTGGCCCACCCCGCCGACCAGTATGTCGACGAGCCTGTCGAGCATCTTCGGCAGGTACCTGGACTCCTTCAGTACCTCGACCTTGGCCTTCGTGTACCTCCTGGTGCATATCGGCAGCAGCATTGTGCCGACGATGTTGACCATCCACGGCCTGGGCTCGCCGCCGAGGAACTCGACGACGCCGTCTATCACCTTCGCTATCTTGGGCGCCAGCCTAATGGCCTCCTCCTCGCTCCCGACCCTGTTCTCGAGCCACGCGGCGTACTTCGCGGCGAAGGACCTGGCCAGCCTCTCCCTGGCGCGCGGTGTCTTCGCCCTGAACTCGCTGAGCATGGTCTCGACCAGCTGGGCGCCCTCCCTCGCCAGCGACTTGACCCTCTCCAGCGCCTCGACCACCGTGTCCATCGCCTCCTCGAGCGCCCGCCGCGTCCTGTCCGGGTCCTCCATCACCTTCTCCGGGTCCGGCGCTGGTATGCCGAGCTCTATGCTCAGCTGCTGCGCCACGGTGGAGCCGACGAAGCCCGCGAGGACCTCGCACACCTGCTTCGCGTCCCTCAGCTCGTCGTAGCCCGGGTCGCCGGGGAGCAGCGACCTGACGGCCTGGCAGCCTCCCCTGGCGAACGCCTTGGCGAGCGCCTCGATCACCGCGCGGTCCCCTCCCCTGCCCGCGAACATCGAGTGGAGCTGCACCGCGGCCCTGGTCCAGCCGCGCGGGGTCGGCACCTGCTCCTCGGGCCCCAGTATCACCGGGCTCGGTATCTTGGCCGCGACCCAGTCGCCGCGGTGCCCCGCTATGTACATCCACACGACCCTGCTCCACGCGCTGCCGTACCTCCTGTTCATGTACCTGAACCACTGCTCGGGCTTCGGCGCGACCACGTTGAACACCTCGAACCTGGTGTGGAGCGGCGCCGGCAGCTTCCTGGCGAGCGGGCTGTGCTCAGGGGCGTTGCCCGCGGCCACCACTATGACCCCGGGGTCGAACCTGACGAAGCCGCTCTTCCTGTCGAGCACCAGCTGGTACGCGGCGCTGAGCACGTCCTCGCGCCTCACGTTCGTCAGCTCGTCGAGGAACAGCATGCCCGGCCCGGTCGAGAGGAGCTCGGCCCAGTCGAACGGTATGTACCTGCTCACCTCGCCGCCCGGCACCTCGGCCCTCCTCGGGATCCCCATCAGGTCGGCGGGCTCGACGCTCGTCAGCCTGAGGTCCACGAAAACGAAGTACCTGTGCCTAGCCTCCCTGACCCTCCTTAGCATCAGCTCGTCGGCGGCGGCGAGGTCGACGAACTCGAGGTGGTTCTCCCTCGCTATCCTCCTGGCGGCCTCGACGACGCTCTCGCTCTTCCCTATCCCGGGGGGCCCTATGAACAGCATCGACGGGACGGGCTCGACGACCCCGTACCTCCTCACGGCCTCGAGGAGCGCCGACGGGTCCTCGCTCATCACCCTGGAGACGCACTCCTCGCGGTCCTCGGCGGACGCGCACTCCACCGCCGCCACCGCCTCCCTTATCGGCCTGAGCCTCTCCTCGCTGCACGGCTCGACGCCGTTCGCGCATAGCAGGAGGTGGTAGTACGGGCCGAGCGCCGCGCTCGCCTTGTACGAGAGGAGGTCAGCGAGCTCGTCGGGCGTGAGCGACCTGACCTCGACGGAGTAGCCGCCGCCAGCCAGCCTCTCGACGATCAGCGCCATCGCGTACCACGCGGCGAAGGGCACCGCTGCGGCTACCGCGTGGCGCAGCCTACCCATCCCGGGCACCGGGATATATACCTGTACTAAGGAATATATAGCTCTCGGGCTCACCGATGCCGTCCTCCGCGAACCCGTTCAGGGAGGCGGCTAGGAGGGCGAGGGAGGCGGGGGACGAGGCGGCGGCGGAGAGGCTCGAGCGGTACGCCGAGGCCTACGAGAGGGGCGAGGCCAGGCCGATCGAGGAGCTGGCGAGGGGGCTGAGGGACAGGTTCGAGGCGCTCGTGGTGAGGAGCAGGAGCCCGCTGTTCACGCACATGATCGTCAGCGAGGCGGCCGATTACGTCCCGTGGCGCGTGCAGGCGAGGGAGGACGTCGAGACCGCGGCGACGGACGGTAGGAGGATAGGGATCAACCCGAGGTTCGGCGGGGTCCTCGAACCCGACGACTTCGCCGCCCTGGTGTTCCACGAGGTGATGCACGCGCTCCTCGCCCACCCCGAGCGCGGCGCCGGGAAGAACCACAAGATCTGGAACGCCGCGACCGACATCTACATAAACGAGCTGCTAAGGAGCATCGGCATATCGCCGCCGCTGATGAACCACCTCGCCCTGACGAGGGACTCCCTGGTGCGGTGGGCGAAGGAGATCGGGTACAGGGGCCGCGTGCCGTCCACGGACGAGATCCTCGGGGAGCTGGGCGACGAGGGGCTGTACAACTGGATAGTCTCGGTTATGAGGAGGACCGGTAAGTGGGTGCCGCCCGAGCCCCCGGTGGTGGTCGACGTTGCCGGGCCGGGGAAGCTGGGGCCCAAGGGGGCTGAGGAGGAGGAGAGGCGCAACGCCCCGGCCGAGGCTAGGAGGAAGCTGGCCAGGGTGGCCGATGCGGTTAGGCGCGCCGGCCTGAGCGGCGCCGCCGGCTCCCTGGCCGAGATGATAAGGGCGGCGGCGATAAGGTGGGACGAGCTGCTGCGCCAGGCCTTCTCCGCGGCGGGGAGGCAGCCGCTCTCGACATGGCTCCGCCCCTCGAGGAGGCTGCCGGGGGAGTGGCCCGGGACGCGCTGGACCGGTGTGCCGAGGGTGCTGGTTCTGCTCGACGTATCGGGGTCGATGGTCTACGACGCGAGGGTGCTGCTCGGCGAGGTCTACAGGCTGATGAACGAGTACGCCCGCGACGTCACGATAGTCGCGTGGAGCGACAGGATCAACGCGGTTGTGGACGCCTCGGTTGTGGGCCCCGAGCGCGCGGTCGAGGAGGTGAGGAGGCACGCAGGGGGCGGCACCGTTATCAGGCCGGCGCTCGAGTACGCCGCGAAGGAGGCGGGGCCGGACGTCGCCGTCGTGGTTATGACTGACGGCGAGATCGCGGACATCGACGAGCCGGCGGTGGCGGAGCTGGCATCCAGGGTAGCCGCCGTGTCGGCGGCCGCGGCGTACATCTACACGGTCAGGCCGAACCCCCACGTCTTCCGCGAGCCCTGGGTGAGGACGCGGTACGTACTGCGAGCGCCATCATAGCGAGCATCTTGACGGTTGGCGAGTGCGCGGCCCTTATGTGGTAAACGGGCCTGCGGATCCTCGCGCCGCACATGCCGCAGACCCAGCCCCCGAGCGGGTCCCTCGAGACGACGGGCTCGGCGACGGCCTCGGCCGCGCTGCACAGCCCGGGCGCGAGCCTCTCGACCGCCCTCCACGACCCGAGGAGCTCCCTGGCCCTCCTCAGCATGTACTTAACCGTGTTCAGCCCAATGCCCAGCTCCCTGGAGATCTCGCTCGGCGACCTGCCCGACACGTACATCGTCACCGCTTCGCAGAAGCGCGACGCGGCGAGCCTGTGCGCGACGGCTACCTCGAGGAACGCGAGGACCTCCTCCCCCAACCGCCTGCCCCTCTAAACCTCCTGCCTCCCCGGCTATAGCCTTTTCCCTCTCCACCTCCAGCTCCCTGCTGGGTGTGCCGCCGCCTCCTCAGGGTCTCGACCATCTCCCTGTACTTCCCCGAGACGCAGTCGAAGTAGAAGGGGCATCCGTGGCAGTTGTACGGCGCTCGCTCCGGCCTCGGGGGCCTGAGGGCCTCGAGCGCCCTCCACAGCGCCCTCGCCCTGGACCTCAGCTCGGTCATGTAGCCCGGGTCGCGCTCCAGCTCGAAGGCCTTGACCCCGCCGCGCTGCACGTCGATGTAGACCACGGCTCCCCTTGGCGCGCCCAGCGCGTTCATGTAGTACTGGAGCTGCCTGACGTGCGGGGGCATCGGCTCGTCGAGCCTCGCCGGCTTGCTGTACATCGTCTTGAGCTCGACAACGTACCTCTCCCCGCCGCACTCCAGCACGAGGTCGGCCCTGCCCCTAACGTCGAACCCGTCGATGGGCACGACGACCTCGCGCTCCACCTCACCCCTGCAGCCGCGCACCGACTTGGCGACGAGGGGGAGCACGGTGCGGTGGAGGGCGTCGCCGGCCAGCATCCTGGCGGCCTGCCCAACGTCCTCGACGGGCCTCGGGAAGAGCCTCTGGAGGAACGACCTGAGGAGGCATCCCGACACCTCGGTGACCCACAGCGCGTCGTCGGGGCGCTGCGACCCAGCGTTCGCGGCGTTGAGCACCGCGTTCCTAACCGCTGCCGCTACGCGGTCCGATACCCGCAGCCTGGGCACCCGTTCTAAAAAGCGTGTCCACGCTTATTTAACCGCTCTCCGCGCGAGCCTGAGGTCGTGGATGAAGTGCCCCATTAACGCGGAGAGCGCCCTGCCGGAGGCCTCGGGCCTGAGCCTGTCGGGGCCGGCCACCCTGAGGAGCCTAGACGGCCTTATCGCCAGGCCGGGCCCGAGCTCGGCGAAGCCTATGCCGAGCCTCCTCGCCGCCTCCTCCGCGACGCGGGGCCTCCCCCCGCAGATCGAGGCGTAGACCAGGTTGAACGGGTTGTACCCCGCCGCGGTGTAGTAGAAGAGCTTGTCCCTAAGCTCCTGCAGCGCGGCGCCTAGCGTGTCCTCGCCGCGGTACACGAACCAGGGCTTCACCTCGAAGGCGTAGAGCGAGCCGTCCCGCGCCTCCGCCACCACGTCTACGTCGCCCATCGGGACCCTGACCTCGATGTACGCGTCCTCCGCCATGCCCTGCGCCACGAGGAGCGCCGCGACCACCAGGTGGGTCACGTGCTCGTTGCAGAGCAGCCTCAGGAGCCAGCCGCCTGGAGGGGGGCCGGGGAGCAGGATGCGGTAGGTCCTCGCCTCCGGTATCGACAGGTCCGCGTCTATCACCCTCGCCCTGAGCCTCAGCACGTCTAGGGGCTGGGGAAGGGTAACGGCCCTGACCACGAGCACGGCCCTGGAGCCCACCGCCTCTAGCCACAGCGCGCCGAAGCCCCTGGCGGACCTCGGGACCCTCTTCACCAGGGACCTTCCGCGGCCCCACCTCCCGAATATGAACCCCGTCGGGCCCATGACGAAGCCGCGTATCGGCGACGGCGCGTGGCAGCGGATCAGCGCCGAGACACCAGCGCTCCTAGGGCGAACGCCGCGGCCGCGGCCGAGACCAGCGCTATCCCAAGCACCCCCCACTTCTTAAGCACCTCGTACGGCGGAGCCGGGGTCACGGTCGGCTTGCCCGTCACGGGCTGCGTGGGCGTCGGGGTCGGGGTCGGCGTGGGCGTTGGCGTGGGTGTCGGTGTGGGCGGGGACACGGGCCTCTCGGTGACCTCGACCGTTATCGGCGCTGAGCACAGCTCCTCGATCGGTGACTTCGCGCAGAGCCTCAGCTCGTACACCCCGGTGGACTCGAACTGCAGGTCGTAGAGCCTCCTGACCAGGGTCTGCCCCCTCGTAACGTCGACCACGTCCCTGTGTATCTCCTCGCCGTCGCTAAGCAGCCTCAGGGTCAGGCCCCTGGGCAGGTCCACCTCTATGTCGTCGAGCGTGACCCTGGCCTCGGCCCTGGCCTTCTCCCCTATGTAGGCCCTGCTCGGCGCGGTCAGGGACACGCCCACTACCCTGTACGGCAGCACGGTCTCGACCCTGAACTCCCTGGCGTCGACCACGTTGTACGACTCGTCGTATATCGTCGCGGTGAACACCGTTGTGCCGCTGCGGCCCGGGGTGAACGTGAAGGTCTTGCCGAACCTGCCCTCGGTGTAGTCGTCCGGGCCGTAGCACTTCAGCGCCCTGCCGTCGACGTCGGCGCAGACGTAGTACCTGCCGGGCCTGACCACCCTGAACCACACCTTGGCCTCGGCCTCGATACCGGCGAGGAGCCTGTCAACAGCCCTGCCCATCTGGCTGAACTCAACGCCCATGATGTACGCCGGCTGCGTGATCACCCCGGGCGGGGGCTGCGCGCCCTCGCCGGTGACCACGAGGTCCCTGGAGAGCGTCGCCACGGTGTACCTGTCGCCCGTAACGGGGCTGAACCTCACGAGCTCGGCCGTGACCGTGTAGCTCCCCGGGTCCATCGGGCCGGGGTAGAACGAGGTGTAGCCAGAGCCGGACACGGCGTGGCAGCCCATCGGTTTGCCGTCTATCGATAGGCACACCGTGTAGGTGGCGCCGATGTCGGCAGGGGCGGTGTAGCCAACCCTGATCTCGAAGCTGACACCGGCCGGTACCTGGTCCACCTCCCTGCCGCCGACGTAGAACCTGATGTAGTCTACGCTCACCTCGGCCCCCGTGATAGTGTTCGGCGCGACGGTTATAACGCTAGCGCTGCGGCAGGGCCTCTGCTATGGTGCGCGCCAGCTTCCTTATCTCGTCGATGCTCATCCCGGAGAACAGGAGGGCCACGGTGCTCGGCGAGGGCCTGAGCCCAAGCACCTTCTCCACCACGAGGGCGCCGAGCAGGAACCTCGCTGCGTGCTGCGGCTTCTCAACGTCCGCCCCCATCTCCCTCGCCAGCCTTATCAGCTCGGGCACCACGTGGTTCGGCACGTACACCGTCATCTTCACGCCGCTCCACCGCGTATGGGGTAGGGTAAAAAGGCTTTAAAAGCGTTCTCGCCTTAGATCAGGATGCCTCCGCCGGGAGGCGGCGACGGCGGCAGGTACGGCTGCGGCGTGCCGCTCAGCACCGCGTCGACGTAGACCTCGTAGGTCCCGGGCTCCGTGAACCTCAGGGCGAAGCCTGACGACCCCTTGCTGCTCCCCTCAGGGATCCCTATGCGCCCCGTCTTGACCTTCGCCCCGTTGGCGTACACCGTGTAGTCCACCGTGGCCGTCTCGCCGCTGTAGACCGGCCGGTTCAGCACCACTGTTACGGTGAACATCACCTCCTCCCCGACCTTGACCTCGGTCCTCGACGCCGAGAGCGAGACGCTTGTTATCGACAGCGCCGGCGCGTACACCTTTATCGTGACGGTGTTGCTCCTGACCACTGGGGCGCACCCGTTAAAACCTCGGCGAACAGGTTATATAAGGGTGTCCATACTGCGCGCCCTGCGCGTGGCGCTCGCGGCAATGGTGTTGATCGCGGTCATGTACATACTGGCGGCCGTTGCGTGGGCGGTTGAGCGGCTCGCAAGGGCCGTGCCGCACCCGGCCATGTGGGAGGCCGCGTGGTTCGTGATGGTCGTCGCCCTGATGCTGGCCCTCGCAGCCGTGGCGGTCTTCGCTATAGAGCTCGCCGCTGCTCAACTCGCCTCAGATCCTCCACCTCGCCCCTGGTAGCGTTGTACGCGGCCGCGACGAGCTCGCCGTCCCCGGGGGCGGGCAGCACCCAGGTCTCGGAGGAGCCCGGCGGGATAGGCCTGGCGTCGCCGCCGACGGCCCTCCTCCCCGCGCTGACCGACGCCGCGGCCAGCACTGTTTCGCCGCCGCTGTTCGCTACCTCGACCAGCACCGCGCCGCCGATGCGCTCGGCCCTCACCACCCTGAGCGGCGTGGCTACCCCACCTCGTCGGGGGCCTCGGCGTAGAGCGTGTAGGTCCCGGGCTCGCTGAAGACGACCCCGACCGTCGCCTTGCCGGTGGACGAGCCCTGGTCTATATCCACGCCGAGGTCGGTGACCTTGGGCCCGCCCTCCTCGTACAGCGACACCGGGACGGTGATCCTCCTGGGGGCCGGTGACCCGAGCACCACGGTGACCGTCAGGTTCACCGGGTGCGCCACCTGGACCTCGTCCCTGTCGGCCGACAGCGACAGCGACGACACCCTGATCTTCGCCGACGCGGTGAGCTGGACGGTGTTGCTCCTGACCCTGGGCCCCTCGGTCCCGAGCCACGCCTCGGCGTAGAGCGCGTAGCTGCCGTAGCCCGGCAGGTCGACCACGGCGCTCACCGTTGCCGAGCTCGAGCCCTTCGGCACCTCGAAGAAGCCGTGGTGCACCGGGGTGCCGTCCGCGTAGACCAGGTACTCGCCCGACAGGTCCACCGGGGCCGGGCCGCTCAGCCCGATCGTGATCGTGGCCCGGGCCCTCGCCTCGCCCGGCACCGGCTCCGCGGACAGGCTGACCGAGGTTATGGAGACGCCGGGCGTGACCTCGACCTCGAAGCGCTCGAGGTACCACACCGTTGCGCCTGTCGACAGGTTTATCGCGTAGGCGGCGAAGGTGTGCCTCCCGGGCGACCCGGGGACCGGGAACTCGACCCTGACCTCGGCGGTGGATCCGCCCGGCACCCTCTGCGTCCTCTCAGCTATGGTCCTGCCGGTGAGCGAGCCCTCCATAACCTCGACCTTTATGTCCCCGTCGCCACCGGTGTTCCTGACCCTGAGCACTAGCCAGCCGGTGCCGCCGGGCTGCGCCGTCCTCGAGTAGTCGTACCCAACGACCTCGAACTCGGGCGGCGCGCCGAGGTTCACCACCTCCCACTCGACGTAGGCGTACACCGGGGCGTTGGCGCCGTCGGGCACCGCCGCGACCCAGCCCCTCCACCTCTGCACGTCGCCGCGGCCGACGCGGCAGTAGCTCTCGTTCTGCACCGTGGCTGTGAACTCGAAGGTGTACCTGCACACCCTGCCGTCGCTGTAGCACCTAGTGTAGAGGGTGGGGCCGTAGAACCAGCTGCCCTGGGAGTTGCAGAAGTAGTCCATCGTCAGCCTGACGTTCCTGTCCGTCGAGGCGGGCGACACCTCGCCGGTGATGACTATGCGCTCCCCGCGGTAGAACCTCGTCTTGTTTATCTCGGCTGTTACGCCCACTCCTACCCCCGTCTAGAACTGCCTAGCCGAGCGAAAAAACCTAGCCCGGTGGGTGCACCTCCACGGTCTCGTACTCCAGGTAGCTCCCGTCGCTGAACGTTATGTAGGGGTAGGACGCTATCACGGACTCGGGGCCCTGGGGCTCGAGCAGGACCAGCACCGTGTTGTGAAGCCCGCACCTCGCCAGGTCCTCCTCCAGGCAGTAGAGCACCACGTTGTAGGCGTGCCACCCCAGCAGCTCCCTCGAGCCGTCCTGGACGTAGTACACCCTGCCCACCGCCTTCAGCACCGCGTTCTTCCCGAACCAGGCGGTGAAGAGCGCGCTGGCAAGCTGCGAGAAATCATCGCAATCGCGGCACGGCCCCAGCCACGTAACGTTGTTCTCCCGCAGGAAGGCGTCGTAGCGCGCCAGGAAGGCGCTGTACTCCCTCGGGGTCGCCGGGTAGAACTGGTAGTCGTACCCCACGCAGGTCCCGTCCTCCAGCCTAGCGGCGCAGTTCACGAACCTGGCGCCGGGGAGCCACCTCCTCACCAGCTCCTCCACGGCGCTCTCGCTGAACGAGACCTCTGGGCACGACACCGGCTACACCAACATGTATATACCTTAGGAGGGTAAAAACGGGTTACCTCTCTATAACGAGCGCCACTATGGCCCTCCTGTAGACGTAGAGGCCGCCAGCGCTCCCGGCGGCCGCGTAGACCTGGGCAGTGTGGCTCCCCGCGCCGACGTTCTTCTTAACGCCAGGGATCGTTATCGTGCCCTTGGCTGACTCGGATGACGTGGGCGGGTAGAGGATACCGCTCGCCACCGTGGATCCGTCGAGCTTTACCTGAACCGTGACGCTGTAGCCGTGGTAGTACGTGCCGCTGATGCTCATCATCCCCAGCAGCAGTATGTCGGATGTTGATGACGTGGAGAAGGACACCGAGAGCGAGACCACATCCTCGTTGGGTATGTAGTCCTCGCTGTAGCTCCAGTACACGTTCACGTTTGATATACCCACCGCTCCGCCTAGCTGCTTCGTTGTCGTGCCGTCGGGGCTGTAGTACCAGGCGTCTAGGTCGCTGCGGTACCACAGCTTCCCGGCCTCGAGCGTGGAGGGGTCGGATGTGAGCGGGGCGAACACCACGGTGCCGTCGCTCAGCAGCTTCGCCGGGTCGCCGACGATCACGTACCCGGCCTTGAGCCGCTCCACCACCACGTCCCTCAGGAGCCAGTTCACGAACCGCTGCTTGAGCCGCCTGAACCAGGGCACGGTTCCCCACCCCTAGTTAAGCTCCTTCAAAACGAACCTGTACCTCTTGCCCTCGGGGCTCACCAGCACTAGGCCGTGCACCGGGTCCTCGGTGAGCCTCCAGCCGTTCCTGAACGCGAGGTCGCCGGCCTGCACCAGCTCCGAGGCGTAGACGTTCACCGCGTAGACGCTGTGCCAGGGCTGCGACGAGGAGCCGAGGCTGTACTGCGAGCCGCTGCGCGGCAGCAGCGAGCCGTTGAAGGTGTAGGTGTAGCTCGAGTCGGTCCCGTCCGACGCCTCCCAGAACTTGTACACCTGCAGTATCCACTGCGACGAGTTCTTGTCGTACACGTAGAACGTGTCTCCCTGGTCCATCGGCAGGTAGGCGGACCCGCCGTAGAGCCACGGCGAGCCCGCGAGGTACAGGTCGCGCCACCTGTACGTCGAGCTGCCGAGGTCGTAGGCGTTGTCCGACTTCGGCCTGACGAACCCCCTAACCGTCACCCCCTGCGGGACGTTGTTTGCCGCATCGCCCTCGAGTCTCATCGCCTCCTCCCAGGTCCCGGTATCGGCCCTGTGCTTGTAGAACGTCAGGTCGTAGGAGCCGGTCGCCAGCGCCCACCTAGCGCCGTCGATGTCGTTTATCACGAGGTGGATCCCGCCGCCCTCACCCCCGGCGACAACCCCTGTGCTGATGCCGTAGGTGTCGCTAGCCCCGAACACGCCGACCTTAGAGGCGTATACGTACCTCCAGCGGTAACCCGAGGAGCCGAGGTCGTACGCGCTGTCGGAGACCGGCACTGTGTGCCTGCTGTAGAACGTGTCGTTCGGGGTGTCGAACCTGAAGGCGCCGAGCTTATCCTCGTTCTCTATGTATAGCTTGCAGCCGCTCTCCCCCTGGATCGCCAGGACCTTGTCGCTGCCGCCGGTGAACTTGATGTAGTCTTTAACGTTGATTATGTCGTAGCCGTTCATGTCCATGTCGCCGTACACTACGACCCTCCCCCTCTCGGGGTTCGGTACCATAACAGCCTTCCACATCTGGCTGAGCATCCATAGCGCGGCGCCGAGGGGCACCGCCCTGTAGTCCAGTATGTACCCGGCGGACGCAGCGTCGCTGCCGATAACGGCCCAGCCGGTGCTGGTGCCGCTGCCCGTCGACGGGTCCTCGTCCCGGTGTGGCCTTATGTACACCTCTATCCTGTCGCCGCCGCCCACCTCCTCGAATACAGCGACGACCAGGTGCCAGCCCCTGCTGAGGTATATCCCGTTGGGGTGCAGCGTCGTCCTGTGGCACGGCTCGTTGTTTCCGTCCCCGTCAACGTCGCAGAGCCCGTTACACACGGAGTTGAAGCTCGTCTTGTACCAGCTGCCGATCACGCCGTGGCCCGAGAGCCACGCCGTGGCCAGCACACCGTCCACGAACACCGCAGAGGCGTCGTCGCTGTTCACACCGATGTCGTAGTACCCGTCGCTAGCTACATACACCAGCGCGGCGTAGATGCCCGTGTAGTAGTCGTCGTTGAAGGTGTGGCTCAGCCCGTCTATGAGCGCGCTGGCCTGCACGTTGTCCAGGTACTTGAACACGAAGCGGTAGAGGAAGTCGTGCAGCTCCGTCGGGTGGCTCCCCTCGCTGTGCTTGAGCTTGTACGCGTATATCCCCTTCGGCAGGAACTCCACACCATCGGCGAAGTACAGCGCGCCGCCCAGGTACAGGTCCCTCCACCTAAGGGACGAGCTGCCCAGGTCGTAGGCGTTATCGCTGCCCGGCAGCACGCCGCCGCTCGTGATCTTGGCGAAGACCGGCGACCCGTACATCCCGGAGAATATTATGTCGGCGGTGCTGCCGCTGCTCCACTCGGTGCCGACCTCTATCCAGAACGACGCCGAGCCGCTGTAGGCCAGCAGCCTGGCCTTGGTCGTGGCGCCTGATGACGCCTGCAGCCGTATATCGGCCGTCCCGACTATGTGTACGTCTCCGAGCGGCGACGAGGTCCCGATCGCGATCTTCGAGCCTGAGCTGCCGTACAGCGTGCCGTCCCAGTACAGGTTCCTCCAGCGGTACGAGCTGCTCCCGAGGTCGTACACCGCGTTGCCGAAGGGCAGCAGGTGCCTCGACCAGGCGCGCTGGCCGTAGTAGTCCCACCTCATCAGGTCCCTCCACCCGGTGTCCGGGTCGTAGCCCGTTAGGTTCAGCGCCCTGTCGTTGTTGGACTCGCCGCTGTAGCCCAGGTAGAACTCGTAGCTCGGGTTCCCGCTGGAGGGCGCGCCGGACCTACCGATCTTCAGCACGTGTCTATGAGTCGTCTCCGACGGGTCGCCGGACCTTATGTAGAGCGTGTTACCGATGTATACGTACCTCCACCTGTTGCTGCCCGAACCCAGATCGTAGGCGTTGTCGGCCTGTGGCCTGATTGCCCTGTAGCTAACTATGTCGCCGTTGGCCGTGAATATCATTGCATAGCTTGATGCGGCATAGTCGTATATGCCAAGGCCAACACCTCCAGCGTGTATGTTCCAGCGTGTTCCGTCCGTGCGGTTAAGCTCTATACCTACGTCGCCGAGCCCTTCGACAACTATGCTCAGTCTACCGTTGTCGGGGTTGTAAACGAAGAGCTGCTTCCACCTCCTCTCCTCGCTCCCTAGACTGAACACAGCGTCGTCGAGCGGGAGGAAGCTGCTTGCAGAGTAGCCCGGGGCTGGCTCCGCGATCTCGACCTCGTGCAACATGCTGTGACACAGCTCGTAGGGGAAGATGTAGCTGCTCGGTGTGTCGCTGTTGCGCTTGTACGGGAACAATGCGTATGTCCATACCCTCAGCGTATTGGATGTTGAACTAGCCTTTTCCACTCTTATCCTTACTTGCTTGTTGCTGTTGGTAACGGTTGAGGTGCTTAGGTCTATTGCCAGCACCAGCTTGTTCCAGCCAGCCGATACGCCGTAGGTCTGCGAAGCTATTGTCCCGACACCGACATCTTCGACGGTCACAGTCACTTCATCACTTACCGCATTATCTGAGTACACCCAAACAACCAGCTTGTACTGGCCATAAGGTATTTCTGATTCCATAGTCTTAATATCCTCAACATATTCGCCTTGAGCATCGAGCAACACCCTATTGTACACCCTGTAAGATCCTGAGGGAAGTGAAGCTAGGGTATTCCCAGCTGAGTCCTTCACGGTGATGTTCCCATTCGTTGCTGATTCAAAATCTATTAGCAGTATCTTGGCGAATGTCTTGGACGTGGTGACTTCAGTTGTGCCCTGCATCTGTATATGGTCAACAACTATCTTTCCGTTGGTGTCGTAGCCGGTTATCGAGACGTACATGGTGTCGTCGGCGCTGTCCGATACCAGCGTTAACGTGGAGGGTGATGGGGGATCGGCGATCTCCTGTGCAGTACCAGATCCCTTAGTCATGTTGATAGCATCCTTCCACAGGTTCTCGGTTGGGAACGGTATGTAGCCCACGTAGGCCCTAACAACATCCCTGTCAACGGTAACAGCGTTGGAATTCCAGTTGCTCCAGCTCACCGAGTAGAGGTTGTCTGCGCTCCACACCCAGATATAGTTGTGTTCAACTCCAGTAAGGTACTTCCGCCTCTCAGCACCAGTGGCGTTGCCCTTCGGCCCGAACCTTATGAATATGTTGTCGCCGTTCTGGTTCCCAGAGCCCGACGCCACGAGCCAGTCCTCGAAGTCGGTCATGCTACCGCCGCCTGAGCGCGCGACGAACCTCAGCCTCTCGTACCACCAGAACCCGAAGTTCTTTACATCTGTGTTGCCGTTCCTGTGGAACTCTATCGTTATGTACGGCAGCCCCCTCCTCACCCTGAGCAGGAAGTAGGTGTTGGTATTGGTTTCATCGCTCCTGATCACCACCTCGTCGGGTGTCACCTTGACCGGGTAGGTGTAGAAGCTGGTGTACGGCGATGACCACGACCTGTACTGCGTCCCGTCCAACAGCGTTATGAACACGTTGAAGTCGTCGTGGAGCCTGACCCAGCCCTCGCCCTCGACGTAGCCGTAGACCCCGCCGTGGTACACTATCCTGCTGCCGCTGGTGTAGAGCTCGGCCCTCACCAGGCCGTTGCCCACCCTTATGTGCCCGCTGAACTCGTGGTTCTCGTCGTACACCCTCTCGCCCGTGCCCGTGTCGTACACCTCAACGTCGCCCGGCAGCGGATAGCTGTCCCCACTGACGGCGTAGGCGACGCCCTCGAACAGGCCGTCCACCGCTACTATGCTTACCGTTCCCTTCTCTCCCGCGAGAGTGTACATAGCCGCCTTGTTTAGTAAGGTAGCACCGACTGGTAGAGCAACAAGCCCGTTACCATCTGTAATACCCCAGTAGTTGTCAACAACGTAGTGTTTCACCCTCCTAACGTACCTAGCTAGTGGGAGCGGTATCTTCGCCTTGACAAAGCCAGCAAAGTAACCATTGCGCCATCTATAGTCTGCCGAACCGAGATCGGAGGAGCTGTCGCTGCCGGGCACCACGCTCTGGTTGAACTGGAACGGCCAACCGTAGGGGCTCCTAAACACTATCCTGTTGTTGCCCTCGTCGAGGTCGATCTTGAACCTGTTGACCCAGCCGCTGTCATAGAGCCAGAACACGTTGGCGTGCAGGTTCAAGCCGTATACATTGGCCCACCTGTAGCTCTCGCTGCCCAGGTCGTAGGCGTTGTCTGCGTCTGGTCGTATCGATGCGTTTATCTGTAGCAGGCCTGTCCCGCCGCTAATGAGTCTGAAGTCCCTGCCGAACCAGATCTCCTTACCAGTGCTGCCCCCCAGCGATACGCCCGCGTTGCTGTCCGGCGTCGCGCTCGATGCGTCGTTGGCGGGGTTGGTTCTCTTGAACACGCTCAGCCAGCTATCAGTTCTCACAGCTAAAGTCCAGTTAGCTATACCTAGCCAGTACCCGCTGCCCCACAGACCTATCTTCCAGCCAAGCCTGCTGGTGGGTATCGTCGGCGGGTTGGACGTTATGCTTGAACCTCCCTGCGCCGCTATGTAGCCATCAGACACCACCTTACCTGAACTCCAGATATCCCTCCACCTGTAGCTCGAAGACCCTAGATCGTAGGTGCTGTCGCTTGCTGGGAGTATGCTTACGTTCACGCTCTGCAGGAAGCTCGGGTTGAGCTTGACTCCGGGGCCCCGGGCGCCCCCGCCGCT
>Ga0190314_1000202_pt1 | contig 23276 bp, 19 predicted proteins | sample 4870071112_MG_FD_165055 | JGI IMG/M metagenome (GOLD analysis project Ga0190314, IMG submission 165055) | Hydrothermal vent sediment bacterial communities from Southern Trench, Guaymas Basin, Mexico - 4870-07-11-12_MG | ecosystem: Environmental > Aquatic > Marine > Hydrothermal vents > Sediment ...
CGGCTAGCCTAGCCAGAATATCGCTGAACTTCCTGTCATGCTCGTCGAGCCGCTTGACAATCTCATTAAACTTCCTGTCATGCTCGGCTAGCCTAGCCAGAATATCGCTGAACTTCCTGTCATGCTCGTCGAGCCGCTTGACAATCTCATTAAACTTCCTGTCATGCTCGGCTAGCCTAGCCAGAATATCGCTGAACTTCCTGTCATGCTCCAGACTGCGTTCCCGTAGGCCCTTAAGCTCATTTAGTATTTCATGGAATCTTTTATCGTGTTCCACGCTTTTTTGTCTGAGTTCTCTTATCTCTTCTAGAATTTTGTTAAATTTCTCATCATAGCTTTGGAATCTCTCGAGAATCTCTAATAGGCCCAGTCTTGCAGCTACGATATATCTGAACTCTTTGTCCCTCTCTAATAATCTAAGGAATTTCTCTTTGAGCTCTTGTAAGTCCATAGTATCTCCACCTATAGCCGATACGTTATTTCTCTCATATAATCTTAAACCACTAAGATAATATTTAATGAGTTTAATGATAAATTAAATCTCTTATCATTTAAAGGGGAATAGAATGAGGAAAATCATTAATGCTTTATCTCGAATCAATACTCCCTTTAGAGCTGTGCTAGTAATGGTTTTATTCTCTTCTCATAGTAATACGCCATAAATCCCGCTATGATGTCTGGTAATATTAGCAGGAAGGAATGAATCATTAGTACTTCATAAACAGTTGACCATTCAAGCGTTTCATAGAACATCAGGAATAACCCGGCTGTATTAGCTATCATTATGAGTAGTGCGTAAGCCCCTATTAGAGCCCAAATAACAGCCCCACCTCTCCTGTGAGTATAAAGCTTATAACATCCATAAATAGCGAAGAGAGACGCAGCAAAAACAAGTCCGGTTCCAAATGCCCCAAACATTAGAGTCATGGTGCGAGATACTGGTATCTGGCGCTCTCCTACTACTAGAAGAATTATTGGGAAAATAATCGCTAACTCGGTCTTCTCTACGTAAATCTCTTCATGAACTCCCCAGAAAATCATTATTGCTATCCCTAAAATTAAGAAACCAGCTATAGTAAAAGTGGCAACATATATCATTCGATAACCAATTAATCTGGCAGCCCAGCCTATAGCAAATAATGCATCCGCTATAGCCTTAATTAAAGCTGAAAGGCCGAAGAATCTGAATACTTTAACTCTTATTAATTTAGTTGTGGCATAAGCGCTTAGAAAAATGCCTATTGCTATAATAGATATCCAAAAAGGAGATGCCATAATTCATTACCTTTGCTAGCATTATGCAAATTTCTTGATGTTCTCATAAAAAACTTTTTCACATGCCACGACTACTCTCCTTATGTCCCTGATTGATAATCCCCTATCCCTTATCTTTAGATAATCCATGTATAGCCTTTCCTTCACTATTTTGAATAAATTATCCGAACACTTAGTGATCAGTAAATCGGCTTCTTTCCCAATGATTTTTCTCAATAGATAATAATATTTCCTCACCTTCTGAAAAATCTCATAGATCTCATTAATTCCCTCCGCTAATTCTTCATATATCATCTTAATAGCTAGTGATATCGTGTCATCAACGAATTCGTAAGCTCCTTCGAGGTGTTTCTCTAACTCATTGACGAATAATATAATGATCCACTTAACTTCCTCTGGATCTTTAACATCCTGGAAGAAAAGAAGTAAGTAGCCTCTTTCTCCGATATTCTGCAGAAATATTATCCCATTCTTAACTTTAACAAATTCTATAACCTCTCCCGAAACGTCTCTCGTGATTTCAAGAATAGCTGAAATAACGCCGCTAAGAATATCCATTCTCTTTCCAGATGGAATAGTGACTATGGGTAAACCGCTTCTATCAATTATTGAAACAGCTATAGGAAGCATTAGTATTACCTATCAGCGGTAATAAATGCAATAGTAAAAACGCTACTAATAGTTATAAAAAGGTTTCTTTGCAAGTGTTTTTTAATTCGTTTTTCATAGCATAATTTAATGAATCGTTTTAGAAATAATCAATATGGGTTTCATTTTCCAACATTTTTGGCTTAGTGCTATTAATTAGAATACTATATTATTAACCATGTGCGAAAGGTAAGGGACATGCTCCAGAGAACTTTTGAGAAAGTACTGATTGTCCTCGCGATAACCTCAGTAGTTATTGCGCTATCTAGTATTTATGTGTTCATTGTTGGGGCGAATCCTATTATGCCATTACATATCGTTTACTTCATCATTTTGGTGATTAGTTTTCTAGATTCTATTTATGCTTGGGGAATCATTGGAGGATTATCACTATTCTTATTAGCATTCTTTATAGGTTTGTTCTTTGAGATAATAGGCGTTCTTTACGGTGTGCCCTTTGGTAAATATCATTATACAGAGAAGATTCCAACAAAGATAATTGGACTTGTCCCTCCAGACATCCCCCTATATTGGTTTGTAATAATCCATACTTCGATCAGAATTACGAATGTTATTTCTGGAGAAAGCATATTGGGATCTAATAACTTATACAAGCGAGTAATGATCTCGTTTGTAGATGGATTATGCGCAGTATCATGGGACTTAATAATGGATCCCATAATGGTTAATGTTTATCATGTATGGGTTTGGGAGAAGCCCTCAGGACTATATGGTATTCCCCTTACTAACTTCATAGGATGGATTATTGTTGTTTTCATCACCTCATTTACATTCAGAACAATCTTCCATCATTTATCAAATCCAAGGGAATTAATTACACCAGCCCTCATGTATTTCTTATTATGGTTAGTGATGTTTTTAACAGCCATATATTACGGGACACTATATCTTACCCCGGTAGGAAGCTTTGGAATGCTCGGATTCCTAACCATTTATGGCTTAAGACTCAGGAGCTTTAAGACAACGATTCAGAATTCTTAATATTTTTATTAGAATTCACTTAGAATCTTATGACATCTTAAGTGCCTTGGGGGTACATATTGGATCATATAGCCACATTTGCAACTTTTTCTATTGTAGCGGCAGATTTAGAGAAAGGTGATTGGGGAGTAGCAGTTGCTTCCAAATTTATAGCCGTTGGTGCTCTTGTTCCTTGGGCTAAAGCCAAGATAGGAGCAATAGTAACTCAAGCATGGGCTAATATATCATACGGTACTAAGGGATTAGAGCTCTTAGCCAGAGGACTCTCCGCTAAGAAGATGTTAGATAAATTATTAGCAGATGATGAAATGCGTGATCATCGGCAAGTAGGAATAGTCGATTGGAACGGAGATGTAGCTGCATGGACCGGCTCCAAGTGCTTTGAGTGGGCCGGGCATGTGATTGGGGATCATTATGTAGCATTAGGAAATATCTTAGTAGGTCCAGAAGTTGTTGAAGCCATGGCTAAAGCATTTGAGATAACGAAGGGAGAATTAGTAGATAAGCTTTTAGCGGCGCTTGAGGCGGGGGATAGGGCTGGAGGAGACAAAAGAGGCAAACAATCAGCAGCAATATTAGTGGTTAGGGAGGGGGGAGGCTATGGAGGATACACAGATAGATATGTTGACTTAAGAGTAGATGATCATCCAGAGCCAGTAAAAGAGTTAAAAAGAATCTTCCGCATCTGGGATTTAACTCTACTATCTAGGGAAGACCCTAACGATGTGGTTAAGCTTGAGGATGTTGCAGAAAAACTACAAATTGCTCTCAAAAAGTTAGGATATTATAGGGGAGAAATAACGGGTAAACTAGATAAGGAAACCATAAAAGCCCTCGAAAACTGGATGCTCATCAATAACTTCGAAAATAAAATGAGAAAAGATGGGTATATGTGGGGAAGCATCTATCGATACTTGATAGATCTAGCAGGATTATAGAAGGTATCGAGTTAATCTAAACAAAAACCGCATTGAATTCAAGCAGAGACCTAGGGAAAAAATAAATATACTTATCATAATTAATTTTATGATAAACATGTTTATGGTAGCTTAGGATGTTTGATCGAGAAGAAGAATGGAGAATTCTGGAGAATGCTTATTACTCCGATAAGGCGGAGCTGATTATTGTATATGGTAGGCGAAGGCTTGGAAAAACCACATTAGTGAAGGAGTTTTTAAAGAAATATGGTGGGGTTTACATCTTTACTCCGAGGGGCGATATTAGTGATGTGTTAGAATTCTTCTCAGATAGTATTATTCAGCAATTAGGAGAGTTCGTTCGATTCGGCAGTTTTAAAGATTTTCTAGAGTATTTAAGAGTAAAGTCTTCTAATCAAAGGTTCTTAGTTGTTATAGATGAGTTTCAGAGATTATATGAAGCTTATAAACCATCCATATCCATGCTTCAGCATTACTGGGACTCATTCCTTAGGAATAGTAAAATAATGCTTATTCTAGTAGGCTCTGCAGTGGGCGTTATTAATCGATTAGTTCTAGCAGGTGATGCCCCGTTGTTTGGACGTAGAACGAGAGAGATAAGGATTAGAGAATTACCATATGCTATAACCCGGAGGTATTGGAAGAAATTCTCTGAAAGTGAGAAAATTGAATGTTATGGTTTCTTTGGTGGTACACCAGGTTATTTTACGCTGGTTGATGAGAATATTTCTCCTCTGGAGAATATTGAAGATCTTGTACTATCCCCTGGAGCTCCACTTATCCAAGAACCTGAGGAATTGCTAAGTGAGGAAACTAGAGCTCCAGCAACATATATTAGCATACTATCAAGGATCTCAAGAGGAAAGAGAGGCATGCCCCTAACGAAAATTAAGGTTAGACGTGGATCTCCAACAATGTATCTACGTACACTAATGATGATGGACATTATATCAACGCTGAAATCATTAGCCCAAGGGGATAGAATATACATCATTAATGATGAATTTTTCAGATTTTGGTTCAAATTCATTTATCCTAAGCAATCGTTTTTAGAGCTCGGACGCAAGGATCTGGTGAAGAAAGCGATTATTACTGAGAAGAATGATTATCTATCATTCACTTTCGAAAAAATCCTAAGAGAGCTAATTCTATTATCTTCGGGGAAATCAATAAAGGATACCGAAATACCTTTTATAGAAGACATAGGAGCATTTTGGTGGAAAAACATAGAGGCGGATGCATGTGCGGTGGCTGGAGATATGGTCATAATTGGAGAGGCAAAATGGCGGGATGAAAAGATTAACCGAAGAGAAGTAGAGAAGTTTCTAGCTAAACGGGAGATAATTATAAATAAAATGGGTAAGAAGAAGGCTATAGGGATCATTATAGCAAAAGGTGGATTCAGTAATGATGCGAGAAAATTGGAAAATACTGATCTCATACTCTTAGATTTAGATGACCTTTCTGAACATTATAAAAGAATAACCTTCTCTCATGCATAGTTTCTAGTTCTGTTAAATATGAATTAATATATCACGATAACAAGATTAAAAGCCGAGAACCCGCTATCTCATGTTTTTGATTTGCGAATAAGATAATATGCTTCACTAATGAGAGGTGTCAGGAGAAGATATAATACCTATCTAATAAAACCTACTAGCATTTCCGTATTTAGGATGCCAAGTATTGGTAATGGAATAAAACCCAGCACAAAAAGGAGAAAATAGTTTTTATGCTTAATATCAAATTCACATTTCCGTTTGGAATTAATATAGGGTTGTTATCAATTAGTTTATCCTTTGGATAAATTATGGTCAACTTCTAGTCTCAGCTGGCGGAGAAGGCTTTAATGGGCCACAAGATACTACATATTTAGGGGCAGATACTATCTATTACAATATCTCCGATGCAAAAGGAAAATGTGATAAAGATGAAGCCAGAAGTCCCGAAGTTCCAAATACCCTCTAAATGGATATCTCGATTATCCTTAGTTAGCCTCTTCTTTATTTTCTTAATACATCATTGGTATGTACTGTTTAATACTCCCCTGCTCCCTGGTCCAGACGGAGGATATTATGCAGTACAGGTTAGAGAAATAATACGATCAGGAAATCTATATTATTCCGCACCACCAATAGCTTTCTTTATATTCGCATTTTTTGCTTGGATTTTTCTTAACATAAATGCTTTCCCCGCGCCATTATGTATTATCAACGGAGTAAAATTGGGTTTAGCGTTCATGAAAGCCCTTTGTATTTTTCCTGTGTATCTAATCTCTAAACAGATAACTAGAAATAATGGTATTTCTATAGCTAATGCAATACTCTTTGAGCTTCATCCTTTCTTTATGCTCTTAGCTTATAGTACATCACTCTTTAAGAATGCTGTTGGAGTCTTTTTTCTTCTATTCTATATCTACTTTGTTAATAGAGTCTCAATCCACGCTACACGAAAAGACCTCACTTTAGCGATCGTATTTCTTGGCTTAACAGCACTAACCCATATTCTTGATTTTGGATTAGCCATTGCATATACCTTATTATATGTGGTAGTAGATATAATAAGAAGAAAAAGAATAGATATGAGTAATCATCTATTGAGATTATTTCTTGTCGAGAGTGCGATTGTTGGAATCCTCTTTACTGTAATAATAGTATTCCTTCCAGTTTATTTCGGGACGTATTATAAATTTGAAAGCTTTTTCGAAGAACTTTTAATCGGTGAAGAGAACATCCCTTCGTTAAACGTTCTATTATCGAATCCCTTAATACTTGTATCAATATCGTTTTCTATAATAGCTATTGTGACTGCAATAAAGAATCACACTGATGCTTTAACACTAAGAGTACTAATATCATCAAGTCTTATTACATTCTTCTTAATTAGTCCACAATTTCCACCCCAATGGCATATTCGGTTTACCTTTATGTTATTTATACCTCTAATGTTGATGCTTCCTGGGGTATTGAAACGCGTAAGAGAAGCCGAAAGTATGCTAGTAATAATCCTACTCCTTTTCTCTATCTTCATGCCAGGATATATTCATTCTTCACGAGCCCTGCCTGTTGTAACCCCTGAAGAAGTAGATGATCTTTACGCGATGTCTCCATATATCCCTAGAAATAATACTATTATCTTAGCCAGATTTGGATTACATTACTGGATCACATGGTTTTTGGATGTAAAATCGAGTCACTACATGAGTGAGTTAGAAAACTATGTTAAACAATATGATCATGTTTTTGTAGTATATGAAAAGCAAACTCATCCTAGAATACAGCCTCAATGGGAAGTACTGTTTGTTGGAAAAGCACTGATCTTAGTTAAAATCAAGTAACATCTTAGAGTATTTCGAACTTACGAAATAAGAATCTCCGATCTTAATATAATGTAACAAAACTCTCTAGTTCTATGCTTTTCGAATGATTTATCCACCCTACGCTAATATCACATTTACGGTGATTTATTTAAAAGATCCTCCCGTATACATGATTTTTCACTATTCCTATTCCTTTAATGGTTATTTCATGCAGTACTTATATATGCTTGAAGGAATTAAACACCTGGGGGATTTTAGTCTTTGACATTAGTAATGCGAGAATTTCGGGATACTTCTTAGATACTTCTTATATTATTCATCCCTATAACTATTTTGTAACTATTGTTTAAGGATGGCTATGATGACTCTGAAAATAATTCTACCCGACAAAATCACTGAAATCGATAAAATAATATTACGTCTAGCAGAGTTCCTCATAGACAAGTTCGAAAATCAAATCGTCCGTGTGGAGAGGTTTGAGGGATGGGACGGGTCTAATATTCGTATCGTAGTAAAGGATATTGGCTTACTCGAAGAGATAATTAAGGCTATAGGCGAGTTCGAGGCGAGGCTAGGCATTACTGGTACAATAGTGCCGAGGATAGTGAGCGAAGACGAGTTTAACACTTTGCCTAAACACGTTAGTGAAATGAAAATATCCGATGATTTAGTACTTAGGCTCAGGGAGTACTTAAATGAGAAGTTTGGAGACGAAATCGTCCGTGTGGAGAGGTTTGAGGGATGGGACGGGTCTAATATTCGTATCGTAGTAAAGGATATTGGCTTACTCGAAGAGATAATTAAGGCTATAGGCGAGTTCGAGGCGAGGCTAGGCATTACTGGTACAATAGTGCCGAGGATAGTGAGCGAAGATGAGACTGACCGCGTTTGTTGAGAAAGCCTGTATTCTTCTGCAAGAAGCTATCAAAGATGTTTCGATGGAGTGTTATAATAAGGCTGTTTCTACGTTTTGGTTTTCAATTGAGCAGTTACTGCGTGCTATTGTATATTTCTATAAGAGAATCACTTATGAACGATCTGGAAAACTGATTAGTGCGTTCTCTTCACTACCATATGGGAAGGATACAGAAGTACTTACGGCTATAAATACATTATATAACTTGAGAATATTAGCTGATCACACAACCAAGATAATTAATCGGGAGAGATTTCTGCGCGCTATGCGATTAACACACACAGCATTAGAATATCTTTTACCTATTCTTGAGAAGATCGGAGTCGATACTAAGGATCTTAGAAAATGTCTAACTGAGCTATCACTTCAATAATTACTGAAACATTCTCTATAAAGCTCTAGTCCTTTTCGGTAGATCTTAAAAAGAATACTGAAATTAACAATAGTTCTTTCTTAGACATAACTTTATTGCATCTACCATGAATGAACTACGGGACTTCCTGGGATTTGGTTAGTAATGTTAGGAGTCTCACGAAGACCGCCCTCTCATCTCTAAGCCTATGATCGGAGATGTGATCTATAGTAAATCTTGGGAGAGGCGAGAATTTGCGATGCCTTCATCGCTATCTTAGCTTATAATGTGACTAAGATAATCGCGTCAGGTCCTAATTAATAGCTGAGAGAGAGATCTAGAAGACCGAACAAGATAAGAGATAAAAAGGTAAATTTAGAACCAAGCCTTTCTTTTTAAAACTAAAATAAATTTACCGTCAATAAACAATTAATCATTATGTCAACCCTACATTATACATAATTTTGTAGGATATATTATAACTTCGTAACCTGAATATAAAATAAAAAAGGCAATAGAGTCCCGAGGGGAATCATCAAGATGCAGCAGAATGGAATCCTGTACAGCTCGATGATTGCTCTTAGAAACTTCTTTAACAATAAATTGATGATCCCACGTCCCTATTATTAAGGGGAACATACTTCTTTCCTAGTTCTCCTACATACAGTGCTCTAGGTCTAATAACCCTATTTGTTTCCCAGTATTCCATAACATGAGCTATCCAACCGACTATTCTAGCCATGGCAAATATTGATGAAGATAGATCATGAGGGATCTTAAGTAGGTAATAGATTATTCCAGAGTAAAAATCTATGTTTGGAAATACTTTCTTCTTCTGCCCGATTTCTCGAATTACTATGCTCTCTACCTTCTCAGCTATCCTTAAGAGGGCATCATCACCTTTTGCTTTGCTCAATTCTTTAGCACAATCTTTTAAGATCTTAGCTCTAGGATCGTATGTCTTATACACTTTATGCCCAAAGCCCATGATCTTCTCCTTGCGCCGGAGCTTATCGAGAATATAGCTTTCAGCTTTTTCGGGGTCCCCAATCTCTAATAACATATTCAGCGCTTTTTCGCTAGCTCCACCATGCAAAGGACCTTTCAATGCACATAATCCCCCTATAACCGTGGAGTAGACATCAGAAAGTGTGGATCCAATAACCATTGCTGTGAATGTTGAGGGGTTTATTTCATGTTCAGCATGCAGGATTAAGATTACATCCATTATCCTTGCAGATAAACTATCCGGCTCCTCGCCCTTGAGCATGTAGAGAAAATTCGCTGCATGATTCAATTTGGGAGAGGGCTCTATAGGCTCTAATCCCTTCCTTACCCTATCCCAGGTCGCAATTATTGTAGGTGCTTTAGCTAAAATGTCTATAGCTCTTCTAATATTAGCCTCAAATGAGCGATTCTCCGGCTCTGTGTCTTGGAGAGCTAATATAGAAATACCAAGCCTTAACACATCTATAGGATGTGCTTTTTTAGGCAGAGAATCAAGAAATTTAACGAATTCTTCTGGGATATTTCTATGCCCTTTCAACATATTTGTGAAACTTTCAAGTTCTGCTCTAGTAGGCAGTTTCCCAAACCATATTAGGTATACTACTTCTTCAAATGTGGAATGTTTAACCAAATCATTGATGTTATAACCTCGATAATAGAGCTTCCCGTTGCTATCATCAATATAACATATTCTCGTCTTCTTGACATATACTCCTTCTAATCCCTCCCTAATTTTTGCTTGGAGGTTTTCTGAACAAAGCATATCGAAGTACCATATACATGCAATTCCTCGTATCGAAACTTAGGCAAAGATTTTTTATAAATTGTCGCTCAATAAGATTCCTTAATTCTAACTAAACATTATCTTAACAATGTCCTTGGCGTTTATAATGCGTTTAACTCGAGAAATGCTTGAGAGTTTAAGGGAGTACGCTGGATCACGGCCTCTGAGAGGAGAGAACTGGAAACCCATGAGTCTGGAGCAAGTTCTTGATCTTTTTGCTGATGTGGAATTTAGCGAAATTAGAAGAATCAGCGGGAATTTTGGAGATGAACTCGATTTATTTGTTAATAGTCATTGGGCATTCTCTATAGTTAGGATTGGTAAGATGTACTATGTTCGCAAAGTTGGGCTGAAGTGGGAGGAATGGGTAGCTTATGCTACAGCGACTGGATGGGCACTACCAGCAGGAATAATAACAGCGTCCTGGTTCTGGAAATATCATATTAGGAAGTATGGGTGGGTAAAAAGTATATTGCTTGTGATTGTGCCTATTGCGGCATGGTGGATAAGCGGGATTATCTCTATATTGTTATTTGCACCAAAAATGGCTATTAATGCATATGCTATGTTAATGATTTCCCTGTACATAGGAGCTCTTTTAGGATTGATCTTAGGAGGAGTCAAAGGGTTATTAGTCGCATTTGCAATACTCGCTACTATCCTTATATTTTACTGGCACTTCCTATGGAGGGAGAAGGAAGAACTGGATATTTTAAAGGAACTTGAAGAGAAATGGGAGAGCTTTGAGCCTACATATATTGAATAGAATTGGATTAATACATCTTCATCAAAGTTTATGAATCCATTCTGGAAATGTAGCATCCCTTATAATTCTTCCAGGAGTGTATGGTTTTATATCAAGTACAGGTGTTCCATCAAATAGATCCAGCCCATCAACATATAATATGTTTCCCCTCCTATCAAGCAATCTTACTATTGTAACAGCTATAGGATTTGGTCTTAGAGGAGAGTTTGTGCTAAAAACACCTATCAATGGAAGATCCATTCTTCCTCTTGGCCTAACTTTTAGCACCTTTCTTCTTTCCCATGAAACCTTATGGAGATATGCAATTATCATTATGTGAGAGAACTCCTCTATTCCATCTAATCCATCCATGTATTCTTTGAATACCTCAATATATCCCCTCACACCCCTCCTAGCCCTCCTCACCTCTTCATCCGATAAGGAATTGCGGACAATGCCGATAGGGAAGAAACAAATTTGCATTTATGAGACACCTCCAAGGAGGCATTATTAAGCCGTGATTCAAGGAATAAAAATTTCTTCCCATAAGAATATTGCGAGGATCATATTTTTCATAATTAATTAGATACTTTCTACTCTTCTAGTGAGTGCATCCTTGTTGAGTGGTGCTGAGGAGTGGCTACGCTTTTTAAAGAATTAGCAGAACTCTGTGAGAGCCTAGAGAAACTTACTGAGAGAATACCTAAGATAAGCATGATTAGTGCTTTTCTGAGAAAATTGCATAAGAAAGAGATCGCGCCAGCGACAAGACTAATCATAGGAAAAATTTTTCCAGACTGGAGCTCTTATACCCTTGATGTTTCCTGGGGGACGATTGTGAAAATAATTCAGGATATTACAAGAGCATCCCCTAGGGAATTATTAGACGCGTTTAATAGGACTGGGGATCCGGGGGCAATGGTTGAGATTCTCATGAAATCGAAAAAAATTCTTAGACAAGCTACTCTCTTTGAAGAACCATTAACGATTCTAAATGTTTATCAAACCCTAGAATCCATTGCTAAGATTAAGGGGAGCGGTAGTAGGGAGAGAAAAGAAGCGGTTATAAAATCGTTATTAAGTAGAGCATCACCCATTGAGGCAAAGTACCTTGTTAAAGTGATTCTAGGGGAGATGAGACATGGCGTATCAGAGGGATTAATGGAGGAGGCCATAGCTAAGGCTGCTGATGTATCATTAGAATTGGTCGAAAGAGCTCATATGTTCTTAGGTGATATAGGAGAAGTAGCATATATAGCTCTTGTAGAAGGAGCTAAAGGCTTAGAAAAGGTAAGCCTTCAACTATTTAGACCACTAAAACCAATGTTAGCACAGCAAGCAGAGAATGTTCAAGAAGCTTTAAAAGAACACGGCGGCAGAAGCGCATTCGAGTACAAGTTTGATGGAGCAAGGGTTCAAATTCATATGAAAGAATCTGAGGTAAAGATATTTAGCAGGAGACTAACTGATGTAACTAAGAGTCTTCCAGATGTCGTGGAATTAGTCCGAAGAGAATTGAGGGCTAGGGAAGTAGTCGTTGAGGGAGAAGTTATAGCTATAGGGGAAAATGGAAAACCATTACCCTTTCAACATCTTATGAGACGATTCCGCAGAATACGAGATATTTATAGAATGGTTAGGGAGATACCAGTTAAGCTATATTTGTTTGACATTCTTTATCTAGATGGTGAATTATTGATAGATAAACCCTATGTGGAGAGAAGAGAGATCTTAGCTAAAATTGCGGGGAACATACCGCTAACACCACGGGTAATAACTGATGATCCAAAAGAAGCTGAGAAGTTCCTAGAAAAAGCAATTAGGGAAGGTCATGAGGGACTTATGGCTAAGAAGCTGGATAGCAAATACACTCCGGGCATAAGAGGCAAACTGTGGTTAAAGATAAAACCCGTACTCACAACACTTGATCTAGTGATTGTAGCGGCTGAGTGGGGATATGGTAGAAGAAAAAACTGGTTATCAGATTATTACTTAGCGGCTAGAGATGAGAAAACGGGGGAGTTTTTAATTGTGGGAAAAACGTTTAAGGGACTCACGGATGAGGAATTTGAGGAAATGACCAAGAGATTACTGAATCTAAAAATCGGAGAGAAGGGACGAGTAGTTTATGTGCAACCAAAAATAGTAGTGGAGGTCGCATTTAATGAAATTCAGAAATCCCCCAAATATAAATCAGGATATGCTCTAAGATTTGCAAGGATAATTAAGATTCGAGATGATAAAGGACCAGAAGAAGCGAACACAATCCAGGAAATAGAGGAGCTTTATAAGAAACAGTTTCTGGCAAAAGCAAAGAAAGAAAAACTGTAGTAATGAAAAATTTCGACGCAACATATTTAGACATTCTCGTAACATTATTGACTTTATGCAAAAATATCTAAGATAGAAAAACTACCAGGGAGAGAGTTTAATCAGCTTTGTATAGAACATGCCTATTGTTTCGTGGATGTGGGGCCAGAATCTTTTGCCAAGATTGTCAACTAATGAGCTTACTCCTAGCTCCGCTAATCTAATCTCAACCCTTTTCTCATGACTTAGGAATCTCTTTATCACAAACTCGTTCTCTTCCGGAAAAATTGAGCAAGTCGCATACACTATCTCTGCATTCTCTGGCGCTATCCTATGCACACTCCATAGTATCTCATACTGCAGCTGGGCAAAACTCTGAACATCCTCATAAGTTATTTTTACCTTTATATCTGGATTCTTAGGGATTGTTCCAGTTGACGTGCATGGAGCATCTACTAAAGCCTTATCAAAGCTTCTCTTAGGATTAAAGAACCTGGCATCCCCTAAGAAAACCTTAACATTCTTATTTACCCCAAAATGCTTAAGAAGCGCTTTCATTCTCTTAAGTCGTATTTCAGATTTATCAAGGGCAATCACTCTAATTCCCCCACCAGATAATATAACTGAGAAGATAGTTTTTATTCCGGGAGCTGCACATGCATCGTATAATAATTCACCATCCTTTAAATTTAGAGAAAGAACAACCGCTGCGCTAGCTTTCTGCATAGGAAGAACAAGACCCTTTTTATATACTTCGCTCTCCTGGATCTTCCTTGATAGTTTCGCAAGCTTATACAGTAGTGGAATTTTATCATCTTTTATAACCTCGTAGCCCTCGGTTTCAAGCATTTTTAATATCTCATTCTCCTCGGCTCTGAGAGAATTGAGAATGATCCAAGTTGGAACGCGCTTATTCAGTCCCTCTAATATTTTTTCGAGATCCATTAACGAGAAGTACTTGGATAAAACCTCCACGAACCATCTCTTATAACCGTACGTTAGAGCTAGCCTATCTATATCATCCGTGAACTCTACTTCAGTAGAAATAAGAGCTTTTATCTCATCATCATGTAGGATATTTCCTAATTGCTTCCTTAATTGCTCATACCCCCACTTATCGATAAGGACTCTGAACGCACCTACCATATAGTATGGTTTTTTCTTCTCATTAACAAGGCCAGCACTCTGCAGGAATCTCTCTATGAGATCCCAATATGTATATATTCCATAGATTATCCGCTGGATCCGTTTCCTTCTCTTCCCAGGTTCTGGAATCTTGTAAAGGAACTTCTTTAGACTAATTGACTTATTAGATTTCTTCAGATATTTAGCTAAGTACTTAGCCGCCCTTTCGCTTACGCTAGTCAATTTATTTTCACCCCGAAATCGAAGAATATATGAGATCTAAGTATTTTAAAGAGATCTAGCGCCTAAGAACTCTTATAACGAAGTTTTACTCACCATCTACTCTCTCATGCCAAGTATATCTCTTATTTTGGGAATATCTTTTAAGGTATTACCTCCAAATATTTCCATATAAAAGTTGGTGCTCCCGGTGACTTATTGAAGTTCGTGAAGAAATTCAAGAAGAAAGTTCCATGGTTATCTGGGTTCCAGGACATAAAGAAACTTCTCGAGCTTACTCCAACGAAGAAAAAGTTTTCACGAAGAAACATGTGCTTATTATGTAGGGGGACTAAACTTCTCTGTGGCAAGTCTAGATGCCCAATTCTTGTGAAATATTACTCATTTTCTGTCATAAAACCTTTGATTAGAAGGAAAGAAATCGATGGATCATCACCACCAGCCATTTTCGTGGGAAGATATGGATACCCTTATGTGAATGTTAGCCCATTAGTCCCCCCTATAATTGGAGATACCTCATTGTTAGATACGCCTGAGTTATGGAAGGATTTAGATGTTAGTGAAATTATTAAGTTTAGATTTTCTCTCGTGAGAGGAAATTTTAAAAGCCACGTTAGGGATGCAACAAAATCCCATCGTATAATTAACCTCGTTCAAGAATTAGCCATGGCCAAGAATTCAGTAGAGAGTTACATGGTGCTTAAGAAGGAGCCCCGTGGGGTAATTATTGATTCTGATCTTCAACCAATGGGCCCTAGTGCACCACTTGAGAATATCGATATAAATTCATTAAAGACAAATCACTTAATAGAAAAGCTTTACGAAGATGATGACCTAAAAGCGTTAGAGGCTGTTAAAATACTCTATAAGAGAGGCTTGCTTATCTCATCCATCATAAGAGCTTTCAGCGTCGGTTTATTTGGAGTGAAAAACGAAAGAAGATTTGTTCCCACTCGATGGAGCATCACTGCTGTTGATAGCATGTTATCAAACTGGCTTATAAACGAGTTTATTAAGAGAAATCCAATAATCTCTGAATATAGAGTCTTTGAAACAACATTCTTTGGAGATAAGTTCGTCGTAATACTCATACCAGATGCTTGGAGCTACGAGTTTATCGAGGCTTGGTATCCCGGAACAACATGGAATCCGAGTAAGGAATACATAGCAATAGGGGGAGATTGGGAATATTATCAGGGACGGACAACATATGCATCGATAGGAGGCTGTTACTATGCAGCGCGTCTAGCTGTAACCGAATATCTCGCTAAGCAGAGAATACAAGCAAGAGTCTTGATTTTAAGAGAGGCATACCCAGATCACCTTATGCCGCTGGGTGTATGGCATGTAAGGGAAGGAGTAAGAAAAGCACTGAAAGAAAAAGCTTTGAAGTTTGATACACTACAGCAAGTAATCAATTACATGAGAGAAAGCCTCAGATTAAGTTTAGATACTTGGTTAAGTGTTAGTAGAACACTCTTAGATTTAACAAAGCAGAGAAAACTTACCGACTTTTTCTCTTAGAATCAACATAATATAATTAAAATGTATGAAATTAAGGAAAAGAAGAGAAAGAATAAGTCTAGCTCTCAAGGATTGCTTCGAATTCCTCTTTATCTAGATCCTCCAGTAGCGGAATCTCAAAGACCTTCGCAGCTCTCTCTGTTAAAGCGGCTACATCACTCCTCCGTAGCAACATTATGTCGAACTTACGAGCACCTGCGAGGAGCTGCTTTAGACCAGTGCCTATTCTGTCAACGAAGTATGAGTATATACCAATAGCTCCAGGAGGAATCTCCTTCCACTTGTCACCAAATCTCCGCTTTAAGTCACCGACGACAGCAAATATGCTCTCTACTTTATCTCCATACAACTTTACGAACTCTGGAGCCACTTTCCTAAGGGTGCCTTCCTTAGCTAGTTTAGCAAAGTACTTCGCCTTCATAGCCGCTGTTAAGGCCGGCTTAGCGACCGCAGCTCCTACAACATATGGTCTGTCTCTGTCCTCAAAGCCGCTTAGGGCAATTGCTTTAAATATCTGGGTCTCGTTGATAATGCCTCCTGCAATGAAGATGTCTGGGATATATTTTCCTTTCTTATCAAGGATTCTAGCCGCCTTTATTACGAAAGCAAGCATGTATAACGTGGGTGTACCCATTTCAAGCATCATCGGCCATGGGCTCATTCCAGTACCGCCACCTTGGCCATCAAAAGTTACATAATCAACTTTTGCTTCGCTTGCTGCTTTCATGGCCCAAGCTATTGCGGCTGGTCTGTATTGACCCATCTTGAGAGAGACTATCTTGGCTCCCTGCTCTCTTAGCTTGGCTACATCCTCGCAGAAGTCTTCAATAGTTGGCATTCCTAATCTTGAGTGTCTCTCAAAAGATTCGATTGCACCCATCTTGAAGGCTTCCTGTATTGCCGGATCCTCCGGATCTGGAAGAACAATGTATCCTCTTCTCTTTAGCTCAATTGCTCTCTGGAGATCCCTAATTCTGATCTCTCCACCAATGGATTTAGCTCCTTGACCCCACTTCCTCTCAATGCCATTGACTTCTAGCTTCGTTAATGCGTAAATATCCACACCCAGTCTTTGATCCTCTACGTTTGTTTGAACAATTATATCTCCGTATTCACCATCCCACCATTCTCTATAAGTCTTTATCCTGAATTCCATATCTGGGCTCTTTTGCACTTTACCATTGCTTATTATTGAGTTTGGATCAACTCCACAGACGTTCTCACCAACTGTCATGATAGTACCTGATATTGCTGCTCCAACCGCTAAATGCTCCCAGTTATTCTTCGCAACAAACGTTGATCCTAGAGCAGCAATAATTACTGGAACTCTCAGCTTTATCTTATGTTTATTACCAATAGTGGTTTCTATTTTAGCGTTTTCAAATATTGTTTTATCAGGGTCAGGTTCAATACCCATTACTTTCTCTGCTCTAACTTCGCTCATAATTTGTATGTCAGCCCAGTCTATTCCATAGTACTTATTACTTGCGATGACGGATTTTCCGAAGAGATCTGGTCTTGGGTATAGTGTTTCTCTTCCACGAAGAGCTGACTTAGAAATTTCACATAGGATGGGACATTCCTCTACACATATTGGACAAATGCCTGTTGGCATGGGATCTGTAGCGAATCTAATTCGAGTCCCAGTCGCAGAAGCGTGACCAAGATTTGATTTTGCTCCAGCCATATTTTTCACCTAAATCGTATATACGATAATTAAGAATGTATAGACAGAAATACTTGGTAGTATTTTCCCTATTGAGTTTTAAAGAGTTATGTAATTATGGAATATAAACATGGGAATTTGTTTACGCGGACTATGAGTATTATTCGTTTGAGCTCCTTTTCTTCTTGAGATACGAAGCAAATATTATTAGGCCTATTATGCACAGGATGATCGATCCCAAATATATGGGCATTGCCCTTGAGATGTTTCTCCTAGCTCCTAATTTATCTGCAAGGTAACCAGCAGCCAATGCACCGATCATGTTAGATAATTGGGTAGTCATTGAGAGAGTCCCTTGAGCTCTCCCAGCTTTCTCATCACCTAAAATATTCGTAGCCAGTGTTATTGAGCTTAAATAAAGACCGGCCCAGATAGGCAGGATCCATAGGATTGTCAATATTAGTGGATCCCAGATCAGCGCAAGGGAGAGCATATAAATTATTCTAATGAACATCATTATTAATAGCAGGTTATCAAGCCCGATCTTATCCCCAATAAAACCATATATAGGGGGCGCTATAGCTGATAATACACTTGATATCCCGGACACTATCGCGTATAAGGATAGGTTTCTTCCAATGACTATATAGTACTTGAAAACAAATATTTCAAAGAATGCTGTTGTACCTATATTAAATACGGCTATAGCTGATATTAGTGGTATTAATTCTCTATCAGCATAGAATTCTCTAGGAGAGAAAGTCTTTTTAAGAGCCATCATTATTACATCTTTCTGGAGTAACCGATGATCTCTCTCCTCGTGGTAGAATAATATGAAAAATATTGCTGATAATGCAATTATTACTGCTGATAGTGGGAATAATTTAGATACTCCTATAGTAGCTATTAAGTAAGCTGATAAGAAGCTTCCAATCGCATAACCCATTGTATCTGAAGATATAAATACTCCAACTATTCTTCCCCTGCTTTCCTTCTCTCCAACCGTTGTTACAATCGCGTTTAAGGCCGGAGATCCCGGAGATGATAATATTGTCGCCAATATGAATAGTGTGAGAATCAGTGTTATGTTCTTTGTTAAGCCGTAGAAGAAAACAAAGATGGCTGAGACTAGGTAGCTCCATGTAACGAATAGTTTATATGCGTGCAACTCATCACTCAATATTCCCCAAAATCTGGCGAAAAGAAGAGACACTAAATTTGGGATAGCAACTAATAGCGTTATCTGTGTAAAGCTTGCCCCCAATTCGTAAAGATATAGAGAAAAGATGACTGAGTAAAGGGAAAAACCCAAACTTGATAAGAAAATTGTTAACCAGAGAATATAACGGTTATAATGATTATGATTACGCATCCCATTATTCACCAGCTCTTCGATTATGTGTGAATTCTATTCCTTAGCCACTCTAATAATCACTTTTGCCATCTTCTCTTCTCGGGGCTCAAGAATCCAATCCCATCTAGAGACTATTAGTCCAGGAAAACCTATTTGTTGACTGGCTGTGATCGATTCATCCTCCGCATCTACTAGTAATTCCGCCTCAACTTTTATATTCTTCGTAACACCCCATACCCTCTCTTTATGAGATACTACCATTATATCATTCCTTTTAACCTCGATCGATGTATTACCAATTCTGGAAAACGTTTCATTAAGGAAAACACAATGTATGAAGTATAATTCCCGACGATCCATTCTAGTATTCTTAACAATTATTTCATCAAGAATAGTATGTTGATCTATGATGTAGTATCTCCGCTCTACTATTAGATCATTAGTCGTTAATCGAAACCTACCGTTCCCTAAGTATTCCCATTCCTTAAGATGTAGATCAAAACTCTTGGATCCCTCCATTATATTGAGAGCTATACCACCATATGTAATGGGGAACTCGGTTGGGGTCCTAAATGTTCTGTCTTCCCACTTTAACATTTCGGTCCTCATTATTTTTAAACTCTTTAAGGATCCACCTCTCTTATCCGCCTCTAGAGAAAGAGGACCATACGAAGTTTTAAGATCTTCCCACCGGGCTTTGACGGGGATTATGTATTTAATCTCTCTCTTATCCACCCAACCATTTACATTTATTACAACATTAACTACTCCATATCCTCTGGCTTTTAGAGGAATTCTGGCTTCATCAGATGGAGATAAAATCTTCTCAAGCTTTATGCCGTTAACTTCTGCTACAATTGGTAAATCTGAAACCCAGTTATTCCTAATTATCAGGTAATTTTCATCAAGATAAGTATCTACTGCCCTGACTAATTTAAACTCTCGGAGCGCCTCTACTGGTACTAACTTTAATACTACCCTTCGTACGAATTCTTCACCTTTCTCAAGCTTTAAAGGAAAATCAAACCTAAAAGCTCTTGGCGAACGAACCATTGTGTACAAACCACCTTCTTCGTATTCAGTTAATAAAACAGTACCATTGCGTTCGAAACCTATCACTGGTATCGGAAGCTTCTCTTTCACGATACAAAACGCTGGTGGGAATATTGGATAAACATATTTCTCCCTAATGAATGTCTCATGATCCTTCGGAATCAGATAATAATTCTCGCCTACTGGTAAATCGATCCAAAAGCGCATTATAAGTTGCTCATTAATGTCTCTTAATGCCTTTCCATGAACTTCCAGAAGCAGTTCTTCTCTCTTTAATGAGGGTCTTACTTCTATCAGTGCTTTATCTAATTTATCCATGAAAACTTTCCTTTGAGCATTAAATTTGAGTCGAGTCCTCTTTCTTCCAAGATAAATCTCATACCATATTTCAGCATTTTTCAGTCTCTTAATTCTTATCTCATTCTTAGTTATTGCCCAGTGGGCTGATTCGAGGCCCTTATCATGAACCCTTAACCAATCCTCTTTCAGCACGTGGAAATCTTCTTCGATGTCTCCGAGTAGTACTTTTCCATATCCTTCCCCAGTCACATGCACACTTACCTTTGCGGAACTCCTTGGAGGTACTTCGACATACAGTTTGTTAGGGTGGAAGGATAAACTACCTTGCATCGGTAGGATTAGGAGTTCTCTTTTTACTTCTTCATTACTATAATTAATAATCATAATGAATAATTTATTTGAAATAGCTTTGGGAGGGAGAATTTTCAGAGCAATCTTGTTAACTACTTCTAGGGAGAAGCCAAATTCATAATTATTTATTCGGAGTGTTACCTTGTCTCGTGTTTCAATATCGAATTCGTGTTGCCCCTTGGGCAAGATGTATTGTTTATTATCTATTAAAGCGGTGGTATCTAGGGTATTCTCTATTACTATCCTTATTTTCTCTCCCTTTAAGTAACGTTTCTTCTCGGGTGGAGAAATGCGGATTAGTCTATCATCAATTCTTATGTATAGGAGTTTCTTAGTATTATTATCAAAGATTGCTTCAACTTCCCTTCCATTTATTCTCCATAAGTATCTCCAAGCTACATGACCATTAATATCCATTTTTCTAGGCGGTTCCACTAACGTCTCTATTAAATTTTCCGCATCTCTAAATATCTGCTTAATTTCATCGTATTTCATTAACTGAGGCGAGAAATTAACCATGTATACGTATGTTGATGGGATCCAGCAGAAGCCAGTTCTCTCATATAATCTCATTGCCTTGTTATTAGCCCAAGTATGCAGACTTACTACATTAAACCCCTTATCAACCGCTCTTCTAATACACTCTTTTATGAGAGAAGTTCCCGCACCTAATCCCCTATAATTTGGATGTGTTAATAATAATTCAATGTAAAAATTATCCTCTTCCTCCCAGTGTATATCATTGGTGGCAAATGCTATGACCTTACCCTCATACTCGGCTACAAGCGTTGGATAATCCTCGATACCTCCAATTATCTCCCACATCAAATCCTCGTCAAATTTCTTAACGTTATAGTAAAGTCCCCAAGGAAAATCTCTTTTCGACTTCTTGATAATTTCTATGATATCTCTAATGTCCTCCTTACAAATCTCCCTGACGAGAATATTAGGAGATCTCATTTGGTATCCCACATCGGAGCTTTTCTCATAGCGATCTAAGTCCTCATTCTTAAAAAAGCTTAGGTCATTATGAATAAGATTACCTATTCTCACTAGAGAAATAAAATTTTATGCACTTGTAACGTACTCCCTTCTCTCGATAGAAAAACCTTATAATATTAAATTTTTCTCTTCTATTTAATCAAAAAGTCTACAAGGTGAAAGTTACACTAATTAGCGAATAGTTCGATACACTATTTTTGATATTATATCTCCAAAACGATATCGCTTTAATCTGATTCCTTACGGTTTTGATGCTGAGAAATCTATGTTAGAGAGCATGTTAGCGATCTTTAATCCATCGTATAGTAATTTGTAATGTTCTAGCATTTTCCTGATAATGGGTTTTTCGAGATCTTTTGGCTCTATTACTAATATATCTAGTGGGAATCTTCTCTTGGGCAGTGCTCTCCTAATTTTTACAGCTTCCTCGATTGGATCTTGCACATTCCTTAAGACAACTAATACATCAAAGTCGCCAGCGTCTGAACTAGTGCCTCGTGCCCTTCCTCCGAAGAGAATAACTGTAACTTCTCCAGAATAAATATCCACAATAACTCTCACAAGCTTTGTAAGGAACTCTTCTGCGTCATGTACTATTTTTGAGCTCATAATAGTCCCTCAATGAATTCTGCTATTATTTTCGCATAATTCAAACAATTCTCCGCTCTTCTCTTATCATATACTATCGATCTAGTTCCAGGATATCGTGCTCCTGTGTAATGTGGTGTTAGGTAATCCGCGCTTGAACGAACATTATCGGGCACATCAATACCAGAATTCTCCAATTCATCCAAGAGAACTACGAGATCGTGTGTAAATGGATAAGAATTTGTCATTTTATACAGCATTCCCTTAAGGTAAAATTCTGCTGATTGGTGAGCATTAAAGCAAGCAGCCCAATATACTCCTTCACGTAAATATCTCTCGGCCTCTCTAAGGAAAAATCTGGCTCTCTCAATCCACTCTAAGTACGACATCTTCAAACCTCAAGAAGCTTACATTCACTCAAAGGTATATTATTCCAAACCCTTTTAATCAAAAGCTTATCACGGTAGGATTTTTATTCCATGCTTTTCAGATAACCGGTTGCTCTTCATCATATCCGACTATCGGGCTTTCATCATTTTTAAAAATAAGTGAGTGTTCCAGGATAAATAAAATCTTAGTTCTAAAGAATATGATTCCTGCCATGATATCTCCCTCAAAGCCGTTAATTATTAACCTCCCCAAAATAAGGACTTTTTACCTCTCCAAATTCGTAAGTATTTTTCTGAAATAAAGGAGTTAGTTTATCCAAAGACCAGACTCATCAATTTAATAGGATATAAATTTTTATCAGAAGAGAATGAGTTACACTTCATAAA
>Ga0190314_1000203_pt1 | contig 23274 bp, 22 predicted proteins | sample 4870071112_MG_FD_165055 | JGI IMG/M metagenome (GOLD analysis project Ga0190314, IMG submission 165055) | Hydrothermal vent sediment bacterial communities from Southern Trench, Guaymas Basin, Mexico - 4870-07-11-12_MG | ecosystem: Environmental > Aquatic > Marine > Hydrothermal vents > Sediment ...
AACTTATAGAAGATCTAGAAGATTCTTATAATTTATCTAAACTTGAAAATTTAACTTATCTAAAAAGAAAACTATGATTATCTAAACAAAAACTATGAAATTTTAACTTATCTAAAAAGAATCTTGAAAATTTAACTTGATTTTAAAGAAGACTATAAAAAATAACTTATCTAAACTGAATTTTAACTTGAATTTAAAGAAAACTATGAAATTTCAACTTATCTAAGAAGAAAACTTGAAATTTAACTTGATTTTAAAGAAAATCCAGAAAAATAACTTATCTAAACTGAATTTTAACTTGAATTTAAAGAAAACTATGAACTTTTTTAAATCTAAAAAGAAACCTAGAGGAATCTGTTTGATTTTCCCGGAGATCCGGGAAGGAGAGCAGTTTAGGAGAGCTGAGTCCCACTAGGGACTCGCACGGCCATGTATTTTCTTGTACGTTATCTAGTACTAGTTTTTTTATCTCGTTTCTTACTAGTTTCTTTATAGTTTCTTTCTAGTTTTTAGTTTAGTTACTTTCTAGTTTCTTTTTTTGTTACGTTTTTTTCTAGTTTTTAGAGCTTTCTAGTCTTTATCTAGACTAGATTATTTACTTATTTTAGTTCTATTTTTTTATTGTTTTCTTATTCGTTTTTTTAGAATTATATATATATAAAGTTTCTAAATCGGATAGGTTAAGTCGTTGAAATCGTTAGAGATTTTTTCCAAAAAAATGACAACGAATTGTATACGTATTCGATGACAAGTTGAACCAATCGAGATTGCAAGATTGTAACCTATACGAGAAAACTAGAACTAGAAATCCAGTTTAGAAGATTAGCTAATAAGTTAACCAAATCTACGAGAAAAGTTGAGGTTGTAACTTATATTGGAAAACTAGAACTAGAAATCTAATCTAGGAGATTATTTAACCAGCATATAACTAAAAATCTTACGAAGTATAAACTAAGAACCTAATAATTACAAGGGTTAACTATGTCCAATAGTTCACTGATTGGAAATTTCATCTCTTACTAAGAGTTACACTAGATACAATCTAAATCCAAGGGAAAACAAACGATGAACATATCGAAGAGCTTTGTGATTTTCCGGGTTGAGCATTGGATCCTACCCCACTACGAAAATTACGTTGGGCTGGAAAAGTACACCTTTATCTCGTAAGATACTTTATTTTTACGTTTTGTACTAGTAAGTTGAATCCTTTATAAATACTAAATTTTACTAGGTTTTTTCGTTTTATTGTGGAATTAAAGATATAACAGAAATTATTTCGTTTTCAAAATTTTAATATAGATATTAGTAAGTAATCAAAAATTAAGGGAGGAGATGTTATGAAGTATAGGATTGAGTGTGAGGTTGATCTTACGGATCTCGCTGAGATCCGTAAGATCCTAGTGGAAATTATCGAGCTCCTAATGAAAAAGGAGAAGGAGACTCGATAATTTCCACAGGGGGCATATAGCCCCCCACCCAATTTTATTTTTCTTATCGGAGGTGTATCATGAATAAATACTTGTTAATTATTTCTTGCTCTAAACTAAAGAAAAAATTGAACAATGTAAAAGCTATACATTTATATAATGGACCCATGTACAAAATGATTAGAAAGATGAAACCAAAAAACTTAGATATTTTGATTTTATCTGCAAAGTATGGATTGATTCATTATAATGATAAGATATCGTATTATGATCAATTAATGACTAAAGATAGAGCTAATGAACTAAAAGATGATGTTAGAAATAAACTAGAAAAATATCTAGAGAATAAAACATATGATTGTATATTTATAAATCTAGGTAAAACTTATATGATCGCATTGGAAAATTGCGGGGATATTTTAGATAAATATAACATTTATTATATTGATGGACCAATTGGAAAAAGGTTACAAAAACTTAAAAGGGTATTACAATTGATACTTGCTAATCATAGGTTTGAATTTTCAAATTAATGGCATATATAACTTATCATAGGATATTTCTGATGAAAGATCTTCTTCTAGTTCTTCTTCTGATGTAAAATAGATTTCCTTTAATATGTTATTTTTAGAATCATTAGAAAATCTATCTATAATGGCGCAGTTAATTGTTTGTTTATAATCTTGCTCTATTTGTTTATTGATATCTTTGACATTAAGAAAATGAACTATGTCTTCATAAGTATATTCGTAACAATATGCGCAAAATGCTGAAGCCATAAATAAGTCATCGTTATATCCACTCATGGCACCAACTGAACCATTAGATTTCCTTTCAATAACGTTAATTTGGCTAATTAAGTCCTCTGATTTAATACAGTTTGGATCATTGATAAATTTATCATATAAAATTGAGAGCATAAGTTTCTTTGTTTTAGAATTAGTATTTATACCTGTATATCTTTCATCGGGTGAAAATATTTGATCTTCATAATCGTCTTCTAAATCTTCAACTACTTGATTACCCACTGAGTTATTTTCAATTGCTAATATAAAACGGCGCCCAATTTTAGATTCTATATATTGTAATAAGTTCCTTATACCTTCAATATATAATGATACCGATCCAAGTCTTCCATTAAATTCGCCGATTTGTTCGAAATTTTTATAATCATAAATTTCAATGGCGCACTTATCTCCTAAGAGGGACTTTGCAGTATCTATACCTATTACATAATAATTATCATTCTCAAATTCTTTAAATAGTTTAAGTTTAAATTCGTCAACTAATCTAATATAACGAATTGGTTTCTTAGGAGTCAAAGAAGATATAAATTCATCGTCGAAAATACATGTAGTACTTCCTAGAAATTTAAGATCTAATTCTTGATTTATTCGACGCTTATCAAAGTTAAGTTGCCGTTTTTGTTCATTGTACCAATCTTCATTTTTCAATGGGTCTTCGGACCAATGAAACTTTACTTTGCAAAATGCATTTTTATCTGGAAACATATTATATAATTCTTTATTATCTTTGATTTTTAGTTTATTGTTTTCGTCAAAGATTTCGTCACTATCTATACCATTAGACCACATCTCATAGAACCATCTACCATCTCCTTCTACTCCATTCGGAGTAGATGTAATAAAAATAAAATACGGATACTTATTTTTAATAGCTTGCTTGACCGCAGTTGAAAGCACAGGTTGAGCAGAAAAATAAATCTTATCTATATGTCTTATATGGGCGCCCTCATCTATATAGAGTATTGGCGCAGTTAATGATCTTGCAACAGTTTCTGGTTTTGCAGTTGTAGAATAAAAGAATGCTTGTATCTTGCTACCATGTGCATAGTCAACATACGATTTCCTTCCCTTAGATGTTATTGGTATCTTCAAGAAATCGGGCAGGTTTTCATGTATAAATTTTATTTTGTCCAAATTCTCATAAGCATACTTTTTTTCCATATTAATGATAATGGCGCGATTTCCAGGATAAAAATTACAAGCCCATTCAATAAGAGCAGCAGCTATTGTACTTTTACCTAGCTGTCTTGATGCCATCAATATACAATAATGAAGGTTATAAAGTATCTTTACAGCTCTCAGAAACTTTGTATGCATTCTTTCTGGAGTATATTTTAATCGATTTCCAATTTCTGGTATATATACATAGTTATAAATAAAATATAATGGGTTCCTTTTACATTTTAGAAACTCAATAGCGTATTTAGAAACTTCATTTTCTGATTTGAATTGTAAATTGGATAATACTGGTTGAATTCCCGACATTCTACTATCCTTTCATTTGTTTCGTTTTCCGTAACTTCATAAAGATATTTAGAGTTAATAACTATTAACTATTTTTACGAAAGGAGGTGGAATTGTGGAGATTATCGAGTTGATGTGATGTAGATTACAAATAGGAGACCAGACTTAGTCTGGTCTCCGTTGTAATATTTTTTTATTTTGCCAATATAAATACGAAGGAGGTAAACATGACTGTAAAAGAAATGAAAGAAATTCTCTTAATAGATAAAAATTTTCCAAAGCATATTATTAAGGCAACTTGGGAGAAACTAATACAATATTCCAACAATACATCAATTGAACAACTAATAAAAGACAGGGTTATAAATCCTGAACTAGCATATAATTGGGCTAAACATATCGGTAACAAAGATGAAATGAAACAAGTTATACTAGAATTTAAAGAGCCATACTGGGCATACAAATGGGCTAAAGACATTGGTAATACAAACGAAATGAAACAAATCGTTCTGGAGTCTAAGGACCTAGAGTATGTACACAAATGGGCTATAAGCATCGGTAACAAAGAAGAAATGAAACAGATAATATTAGAAACTAAAAATCCAGAGTATGCATATAAATGGGCCGAGAACATTGGTAACAAAGACGAGATGAAACAAATTATACTAGAAGCCAAAAATCCAAGATGGGCTTATTACTGGGCTAAAGATATTGGTAATCAAAACGAAATGAAACGAATTATTTTGGAAGTTAAAGATCCAGGTTATGCTTATCTCTGGGCCAAAGATATCGGTGATCGAAACGAAATGAAACAAATTATATTGGAAACTAAAGACCCAGAATGGGCATATTGGTGGACTGACCTTACTGGAGATGAACATGAAATGAAACAAATTATTTTAGATGCTAAAGATCCATACTGGGCATATAGATGGGCTAAAGACATCGGTAATAGAAACGAAATGAAACAAATTATATTAGAATCTAAAGATCCAAAACATGCTTATTATTGGGCTAAAGTCATCGGTAATCAAGATGAAATGAAACAAATTATTTTAGAGACCAAAGATCCATACTGGACATATATATGGCTTAAAAACATTGGGAATGAATATGAAATGGCACAGATCCTAGCAGAGAGTAATGATCTAAAGTGGATCCAGCAGTTGTCTTTCTTATAGTACGTAGTTCTTTCATTTTCTATTGCTTCATAAAGATATTTAGAGTTAATAATTAATAATTATTTTTCATAGAAAGGAGGTGAAACGATGGAGATTATTGAGCTTATGTAATACAAACAGGGGACCAGACTGGTATAGTCTGGTCTCCGTTGTAAATATTTTTGTTTTGCCAGTACAAATACAGAGGAGGTAAACATGACCGTAAAAGAAATGAAAAAAATTCTCTTAACAAACAAGAATCTTCCATTGCATATTATTAGTTTGACTTGGAAAAAACTGTCACGATATCCTAACGATACGTCAATTGAACAACTGATAAAAGGTAATATTATAGACTCTGAACTAGCATATGAATGGGCCAAAAACGTTGGTAACAAAAACGAAATGAAACAAATCATATTAAGAATCAAAAATCCCAAATATGTATACAAATGGGCTATAAACATTGGTAATAAAGATGAAATGAAACAAATCATTTTGGAAGTCAAAGACTCAGAATATGCATATAGATGGGCTAAAGATATCGGTAATACAGAAGAAATGAAACAAATTGTACTAGAAGCTAAAAATCCGAGATGGGCCTATTACTGGGCTGAAGATATTGGTAACAAAAATGAAATGAAGCAAATTATATTAGAAGCTAAAGATCCAGAGTATGCTTACCTTTGGGCTAGAGATATTGGTAACAAGGATGAAATGAAACAAATTGTATTAGACGCTAAAAGTTCACGTTATGCATATAGATGGGCCAAGAATATCGGTAATAGAGATGAAATGAAACAGATTATGTTAGAAGCTAAAAATCCAGAATATGCATACTATTGGGCTGAAGATATTGGCAACCGAGATGAAATGAAACAGATTATACTAGAAGTCAAAGACCCAGAATGGGCATATCTTTGGGCTAAAAACATAGGTAACCGAGACGAAATGAAACGAATCGTATTAGAAAGTAAAGACATAAGATATGCGTGTGAATGGGCTAGAGATATTGGTAACGAAGATGAAATGATGCAGATTATGTTAGAGACAGAAGATTCAGAATGGGCTTATATCTGGGCTAGAGATGTTAGTCCAAATTAAACTTTCATTTTACCAATCCTAATGAAGGAGATAAATGATGACTGTAAAGGAAATGAAAGAAATTCTCTTGACGAATAGAGATTTTCCAGAACGCATCTTTAGATCAGCTTGGGAAAAATTAGCACAATACTCTAATGATACACCAATTGAACAATTAATAAAAGATAGAGTTATAAGCCCTGAACTAGCATATAACTGGGCAATATATATTGGTGATAAAAGTAAAATGAAACAAGTGATATTAGAAGCTAAAGATCCAGAACATGCGTATTACTGGGCTAAAAACATTGGCGATCAAGATGAAATGAAACGGATCATATTAGAAGCTAGAGATCCAGATTGGGCTTATCATTGGGCTAGATACATCGGTAATAAAGATGAAATGAAACAAGTTGTAATAGAGTCTAGAGATTCAGAATGGGCATATCATTGGGCTAGATATATTGGTAATAAAAATGAAATGAAACAAGTCATAATAGAATCTAAAAATCCAGAATATATATACTATTGGGCTAAAGACATCGGCGATAAAGACGAAATGAAACAAGTTATATTGGAGACTAAAAACCCAGAGTATGCCTATTACTGGGCTAGATTTATTGGTAACAAAGATGAAATGAAACAAATCATATTAGAAGCTAGAGATCCAGGTTATGCTTATCTCTGGGCTAGATATATCGGTAATAAAGATGAGATGAAACAAATCATAGTAGAATCCAGGGATTCAGAATATGCATATTGGTGGGCCGAATTTATTGGTAACAAAGATGAAATGAAACAAGTTATATTGGAAGTTAGGAACCCAAAGTGGGCTTACCATTGGGCTAAAAATATAGGTGACAAAGAGGAAATGAAACAGATTATATTAGAAGCTAAAGATCCGAAATGGGCTTATATGTGGGTTAGAAAAATTAAACTTTCATTTTACTGATCCAAATGAAGGAGACAAATGATGACCGTGAGGGAAATGAAAGAAATTCTCTTGACGAATAGAGATTTTTTAAACCATGTTGTTAAATCAGCTTGGGAAAAATTAGTACAATACTCCGATGATACACCAATTGAACAATTAATAAAAAACAGAGTTATAAGTCCTGAACTAGCATACTACTGGGCTAAAGACATCGGTAATCGAGATGAAATGAAACAAGTTATAGTAGAATCTAGGGATCCAGAATATGCATACGTCTGGACTAGGAATATTGGCAATGAAGACGAAATGAAGCAAATCGTATTAGAAGCTAAAGATCCAAAGTACGCGGCTAGAAGTATTGGTAATAGAGACGAAATGAAACAGGTTATACTAGAAGCTAAAGATCCAAAACATGCATATTGGTTGGCTAGATACATTGGTAACCAAAGCGAATTGAAACAAGTTATATTAAAAACTAAAGATCCAGAATATGCATACTTATGGGCTAAAGATATCGGTGATAAAGATGAAATGAAACAAATTATATTGGAAGCTAAAGATCCGAAATGGGCTTATATGTGGGTTAGAAATATTGATCCATATTAAACTTTCATTTTAACTAATCCAAATGAGGGGTAAATTATGATAACTGTAAGAGAAATGAAGGAAGTCCTCTTGACGAATAAAAACCTTCCACCGTATATCATCGAAGCAACTTGGAAAAAATTAGTACAATATCCCAATAATACACCAATTGAACAATTAATAAAAGATAGAGTTATAAGTCCTGAGCTAGCATATAAGTGGGCAATATGCGTAGGTGATAAAAATGGAATGAAACAGATTATTTTAGAAGTTAAAGACCCAAAATACGCATACTGCTGGGCTAAAGACATCGGTAATCAAAATGAAATGAAACAAGTTATATTAGAATCTAGAGATCCAGAATATGCATATAAATGGGCTATAAATATCGGTAACAAAGATGAAATGAAGCAAATTATATTAGAATCTAGAAATCCAGAATGGGCTTATTATTGGGCTAAAAATATCGGTGATAAAGATGAAATGAAACAAATTATATTGGAAGCTAAGGACTCAAGATACGCATACTACTGGGCTGAAGATATTGGCAATAAAGACGAAATGAAACAGGTTATACTAGAAGCTGAAGATCCAAAATACGCATACTACTGGGCTAAAGATATTGGTGACAAAGATGAAATAAAACAGGTAGTATTAAAAGCTAAAGACCCAGAATATATATACTACTGGGCTAGAGATAATATCAACGATAGAAACGAAATGAAACAAATTATATTAGAAATTAAAAGTCCAGAATATGCATATAAATGGGCCGAGAATATTGGTAACATAGACGAAATGAGACAAGTCATGTTAGAAGCTAAAGACCTAAAACTTATCTATCAGTGGAGAAACCTTGAAGAACGAATAAATTAACTTAAAATAGCTGGGGAAGTCATTTCCGACTTCCCCTTTATTTTTTTGTTTGGTTCAATAATGAAAGCTATTCAGTGTAATAACTAATATCAATGTTGTTAAGATCCCAATACCAATATACTGGTGTAAACGTTGTACCTTTAAACTTATCTTTAATTTCTTTTAGAACAAAGAAGTTAGGCTTAGTCTCAATATCAGCATAAGGAATTTCTGTACCTATACTATCATAGACTCGTATCATACAATGTTTAACCCAATCGTAGTTATGAAGATAGTCAACTAACTGAGTTCGGTAAAATGATATTTTAGTCCCAGTATATTTATCTTTTAATAACTGCGCCAATTCTAAGGTTAAACTATTTATTTCATTAGTAATATCATTATCATGTGTATATATGTACTCTTTACTAACATAAATTTCTACTTTTAATTTTAGAGGAAGGACTAGATCAAAGGTATAACCTTGAACGGTTAGATTCTCTAATAGAGTACCAGGAATATAATATGTATTCATGAATCTTATTTGAATATCATCAGATATCATTCGATTACCAGGTGAGAAAATATTTGATAGTAATGTAGATATTTTAGATATTATTCTATCTCTATCATTGAGAAACTGATCACGTTTAATAACAGGGAAGCTAACTAGATATATTTCGTTGGGTTCAGGATCTCTAAAGTAAGTTATTGTTTGACCATTATATTCTATTTGCTGTTTTAGATTTATGAAATCGGGTATATATTCTTTAATAGTTAAATAGTCTGATATATCTGAAACTGGTGATATATTGTTAATTTCTGCAATTGCAACATTTGTTCCATAGTATGTGATTGAGAAGATAAGATCTATGTTATCAATAAAAAATGGAATTTCTAATTGTTTTGTATTTGTGTCCCTTCTATTCATTGGAGAGTTAATATTTAATTGGGGACATTCAACAGATATGAAATACTCATCAATATTTTGATACGATTTAATATAAATATTAAAATGATCTGTATCAAACTCAATTGAAAATGATAGAGGAGGAAGAGTTAGATTCTCGACTAACATTTGTAGTTTATCAAAATACATTGAAATCTCGGGATACAAGATATATCCAAGGTATAATTTGAGTTGCTCGTCATAGATATATAAAAACGGCGAAATAAATGGTTCATTGTTTATATCAAACTCTGGAAATATGTATATTTTTTTATTGTTAATTGTTGTATCCGGCACGATTTCCGTTGACACCGGGCTAACAGTATCCATGTAGTATGGTACCATATACTGATCATATAATATGAAATGATTATAAATATGATTATCTCGAATATCTATTTTTTTGAACAATAATTCAAAATCAGTTTGGTAATATGAATAGATATTCCTAAAATCATTTTCAGATACTAAATTTTGTCTATGTCTAACATATTCAATTAATCTTTGTTTAATAGAATCTGCATCAAGCAGATCCTTTCCACCTTCTCCATACAAAACATTGGCTCTAATAAAATAACTAGCATCTATAGAGTACGGAGGAGAAGTTTGGCCGTTAGTTAAATAATCAATAACAGTTACCCTACCAGAAGACGGCGTATATATCCCTTTATTTATGTTACCAAGTGATCCTTTGGTTAAATACAATATTACTTTGATATTTGAATTAGGTATATATTTTCCATGAATTCCAGAACCAGTTTCTAACAGAATAGAATCTTCTATATATCTTATGAAAACAGTATTATCATCAGGAGATGAAACGAACTTTGTAAATTCAATATCAAATGGTGTATCATCTACATAGACTTCAACTTTATATAATTGGTTATCTTTAATTGGTATCCTTTTAATAAAATACGTACCGTATTGATAATTAGGTGTTTTAAATTCTATTTCTTGGATTGTTATTTGATCTAAATCTATAATTGGTAACTTAGCTGAGACACTAGAAAATCCTGTAGTAATATATCTTCCATCTTCTGTATAGATTGATGCTAAATAATTTACGCCGTTTGTTTCTTCTATTGTATATTTTGATCTTAAGATATATTCTATATTGTTTATGTTAAAGTTTATATCTTCGAAATGGATCTCTCGTCTTACTATATCATTTGTTCGTTGAGGTAAAGTTGATAGAATCAGTTCAAATTCACCTTTTAATGAAGCAGGAGTTGCTAATGGTGGAACATAACCATATAATGAAGAATGAAAATAAAGAGACTTAGTAGTATCAGCTGTTACAGGAAGAGATTCCTTGAATAAAAAGTTATAATATTGTTGTATATCGTATTGTGTAAATCCTAGGATATTTAAAAAGAATCCAATAAATCCGACTTTTGATACTTGAAGATTCCTATTTGCGAAATAGTCTTGTAATTGTTCCCAATAGTATTCTATGAACTCTTCTGGAGTTTTAAGTTTATTTATATCGGCCATGTTTTCATATTCCTCTACTTATTTAATGGTACATTGTTTCAACATCAGCTTTGAAATCTTCTAGTACCCATGAATGATTATGAATAGGATTAGCATCTTCGTTATACACATATTGACGATATTCAGAACACATATAAGAAATCGGAACTATAGTCAATTCATTTGATTGTCTAGTACCAATCACTTCTTTATCTGGTAAAGAGATAGGAAATACACCAACTGCTTTACCTATGTATAAAATGTTATTTTCTAATTTATCTCCAATTGATGGCCTAAACCTAATACAATAAATTGATCCAACATAATCTAATTCAACAAAATCGTCTTTGAGATATTCGTCTGATGGTTCAACTGATCCGTGAGTTACATCTCTTATATAATCGGCCCATATTTTATGATATGAAAATACTGATAGATTTGAATCATCAATATATGAAACAGTTGTTTGTTTTGATACTCTTAGTTCTGAAGCATATACAACAGACGTAGAGCTACCCGTTGTTTCATCATATTCAACAGATATATTTGGAGGAGTCATATCTACAGCTAGAAAAACTGACATTTTTGATACATCAAAAAATAGACCCGACATTGATTTTCTTGGATCTTCCATGTAACCTGATAGATGAGGAGGAATAAGAAATATCAATGTATATCCGTTTATGTCTGGTTGAAACTTAGGACTGTATAGTATATTATAAAATGTTTTTAGAATGGGCTCATTTTGAAATACTTCGTTAATTATATCTTGTAAGAATCTTTTACTAGCTGATGGGTTAGTAATAGAAGAGTCCGTTAGTGATTGTCTTCTTTCTCTTAATGGTATATTTTCTGATAACGGCCGGATTTCTCTAGTTATAATATTATTAGGCGTACCTGTTCTGATAATCCTTGAAATTTTATTAGGATTGTTTATAAGTTGTGTTTTATATACGCCGAAATCTGATAAGTTATTTAACCTATCTTTTAACGTTAACGGCATTGTATTTTACCCTTCTTCTGAACAAAGTTGCTTCTGAATATTATACGCTAGTAAGTATGTTAATGCAGTTCTAAAATGAGCCTTACGAACAGATGAGTATGAATTGTAGTCTACATTGTATTCAGAAAGTATATTGGTCAGTAATATATCTAAAATACGCCGATAATCATTTATTTTTTGATGATGTTTAGTTGATATAACATAAGACTTAACTAAATTGTAGAATCTATTAGAGCATATAACAGATTTCTGTTTCATTGGAATAAGAGATAAAAATAGGACTAATGCATCTTTTAAATAGGCCTCGTATTTAGGAGAATGTATTTTCTCAATTAATTTTTGAATACCTGCATCCTTTAATAGTGATTCACGTGAAATGCGGCCAATAATACTTTCATCATATTTTGGATATGCCGCCATTATCATAGAATTCAAAACCATATCTACTAATTCATCAATTCCAGAAGTTGTCATACCAGTCGAGAAATCTCTTACTTCTTCCTCATCTTTAGGTAACAGAGATGCCTTGATTACACTACGGGACTCTTCTTTAGCTTTGTAATACAAAGGAGCTAATCCAGATACTGCTTTATTTTCCCCTGTTAATAAATCTTTTCTATAATTTTGGTAGAATATTTGATGCACTCTAGAATAACATTGATTAAATAAACGTTTTAACATATCGTTATTATTTTTTAATCTCTCCATATATGTCTTTCTTAGAGTGGGTACAAAGTACCCAGTTATTAGATGATAAGGATCCGAAAATCTCCTTACAAGATGTTTAGCAGAAGTCATTTTAGTAACAACATATTCCATAGTATCTGGATCACAATATTTAATGGCTTTAGTTAACCTACCATTCCATATTCTAAAAAGAATTAATTGTAAACACGTATTAAATAGCTCCTCATGATTAATTTTAGATGCATATAATATTAGAATCAGTAAATAATGATAGAACGAATTACCATACATATTATAGGATTTTTCTAATGCTAAACCCCATTCATTTAAAAAAGCACTTTGTAATCTCTTATCATCTATATTGGTGTATTTTGCTATTGTATCAGAAATCTTTACAGTGGGTATAGGAAATTTCGAACAATAGCCCTTATGAAACTTGGTAAAATTAGAATATATTTCATGTATCTTTGTTTTTAGAAAACTTGCTAACGCGTTAAGATCAGATGGATTACTTTCGAAATACTTCGAAATATCTACTAAGATATCAGAAATTCGTTCAACCATTGTTACCTCTTCTTACACTATAGTTGCCAACAGCAATGAGACGCGATCTAATTTTTGTTCAAATTTTTCATACAAATCTTTAATTTTCGTATTATCGAAAAATTCATCGGCTTCTTCATGTAATACTTCATCCAATCTTCCTTTTACATGTAAAGGAAATATAAACTTAGATATACAATTTTCAATAAGAATTTTCTTTTGTGCTAATTGAACAGATGCATCAATTTCTACCTTTTCTTCAGTTACTAATCTAGTTGCAAGATCTACAACCTTATCCTTGTATCTACGATCCCTTTCTTCGAAAGTCAGAGAATAATAATTCCTATCTAAATAATTGTTAATGATCCGTCTAGCTGTTTCCTCAATTGAGTCCTTTGTAGTTTTACCTATAAAAGAGCTAGAGGAATATACCTGTGGCTTAATATCCAATTCTTTATAAATCTCTTTAACTAATGAGTAAAGTTCAGATATTTCATTAATGATTTCGTCTTTTTCTTTAGATTCTTCTAAATTTTTAAGAAATGTATTGAAATATGCCGCGTCGTAATTCGTTTTCTCTTTGAACGCAGATTCACTATATGGTTCAATTGATAATTGTCTAGTTATATTTTTATTTTCATAGACTACACTATTAGATTTTTCATTATTTCTTAGTCTATTGAGAGTCTCAATAGCCTTTTGTCGTAATGCAAAATATTCGTTTTTATAATACATACCTTAATATCCTCCTATGTTACAATGATAAGATATCTTTTTGATTTCTTATATAGTCTTTAATAGTATTTAGAGAAATTGAATAGGCTTTCGACATAAACATAAACTTATAGTACACTGTTTTACTCTTTTCATCAATAGCTATTAAGTTAGGTATTCCTAGATATGATGAAAGAAACTCAACTACTTTTTTTGGATCTCTTTGTTTAAGTTGAGGTAGTGTACCAGAAATTGACTTTTCAGAATTCAGGATAGATGACGGATCTACTGATCTTATAGCCTTTTTAAATATTTCTGCAAGTTTTATTTCATAGAAATTTTCTAATACATAAAATGGTATAACTAGACAATAATTTGGAAAATCAGTTGTATCTCTTAATGTCACTTTCATTTTGAATTGTACTATTTTTATCATATCATCAAGATATGAAATAAAAGAGATTAAATAGAAGAAACATACCAGATTAGATATACTTAAAGTAAAAAGTGTTTTTAATTGAGCTACAAAATTCTCTACAATTTCATTTACCTGATCAATATTGATTCGTACATTTTCTCCTTCTTTTATTTGGATCATTTTGATTATAGTATTTCTAAGTATAGGGTGCTGATTTGCATCAGTATCAATTAGATTACTAGTTAAGTCACTTGTATACTCTATAACTTTATTATCTAATGCTTTTAGAATGTTTAAGATTTTCTGTGAATTATTAAAAGTTTTTACTAATGTATTGAATAAGACTTGCTTTTGATTAGTAACTTGTGTTACAATCGTATCAAGTGATTTGTTTAAGTCGTCTATTAACTTAACAGGATCTGTTTCTATGATGGTAAAGTTAAAATGGTTAATGTTTAAGTTTGGTAATTTTTCTTTTAAACCGGCCGCATTTATAGATGTTATTGCTAGATCATTCATTTTGCTAATAGACGAGAAGAACTTATCTAGTTCATCCTCATCTATGTAACCATAACTTTCAAAATACTTATAAAAATAGTCTTGAATTTCCGGCCATAATACTTCAGATACTTCATTAGCTGTTTTTAATATATTATCTAAATAGTTATTTAAACTAGCGTTAATATCAATGGGCTGTCTATCACATTCTAAGATATGAACCATAAGAGATAGAACGGGAGATACATTTGCAGAAACATATGAACCAAATACTGTATTTGTCTTATTGATAATTTCTTGAACTTCTACGAGAATATTAGCTTGACTATGAGATATCAGCTCATCTGGTCTAGTACTTGATACCCCTACGTATCTATCCCATTGATTTCTATCTAATGCAATCTTCCAAAAAGCTATTGTAGCTTTTGATTCGTCCCTTATGAGATTAGATAACTTGGCGGCATTATAAACTGATATATATTTATCACTTATTCCCTTATCTACTGTAGGAGCTAAAGGAAGTAATATATCTCTGGCTTGTTTTATTATTTTAACATAGTATTTTATTTTTTCAGCTTTTTTATCGGCACCTTCACCTAAGATGAAACTAATAGTTTCTCTTTTTAGAAATTCAATGAAGTCACGAGGATTTGAAAAAGTCTTAGTCGAACCTAACTTAGATGCAACATATTTAGAAAATTTAGGAAATAAAGTATTAAGTATGATGTCTTTTCCAACCTGAATGATAAGTTTATCTAGATCAACTTCAGTACTAGTAGGTGGCAATGTTAAATCAATATCCTTATATGGTATTGATTTTTCAATAGTATTTTTATCAATTCCGGCCGATTTTAATAATTGCTTTCTACCTTTATCTGTGAACAGAAACGAATAGTAATTAACTGGAGTTACAAGTTCCATCATTTTTTCGATCATATCGAGTTTATCTTGTGAATCTAACTTAATACCATATGAGAGAGCAATTAGCATAATATAATAGTCAGTATTTAGATCAGTAAAATATGGATGCGTACCAACTATCATAGGTAACGTTAAAAGCCCGCCCTTAGTATTTATAGTTATCATTGTTAGAGAAGGTTTTAATTTAGAAAATATCATATTATTTTCTAATTGCGCTTTTAAAAATTGTAGCTTATTATTTATAAACTCCTGAACTTCTCTAGTCCTTAATTGTTCAGATAATGTATCTCGAGGTGATTGTAGAGTAGATAATTGGTCTATATCAATGTTGTTTAATGCTTTGTATATAACGGCGGCCGGATCACTAACTAATGGTTCTGGTTCTTTTATTGTTGATGAAACTACTTGTAAAAAATTTGAAGTCTTAATTTGATTTAGGAATGCAACGGAAATAAAATCTCTAATTACATCCTGATATTTTTGTAGATCTGAATTTACTAAGATTGGATACGTAAATATTAGATCAAATTGTTGATCTTTAAACTTAGAAGGCTGTCTTACATATCTTGGTAACCCACGAATATTCATGGTTATGAATCCTTGCTACAAATTTGACTGAATTGGCAAAAATAACATTGTTTCTTATCAATGAATTTATGATTTATCGGCGGGATTTTATTGCTACTAACAAATTTATTGATTTCAGATATTTTCTCTACAATTTCACTCACATAACTTTCTAGATTCAGACTTGATAAATCAAAATCTAAAGAAGAAATAAAGAAGAACTGGTTATGTCTTGAATCAACTATCTTTTTAAAATTACTTATATACTTCATCATTTCAGAATATGTTGAGAAGTCAGATGATAATACATCATGTGCTACGTATATTAACTGAAAATATTGAATGTTATAGTTATCTAGTTTCGGTTTTACCTTGTTATTAGATACAGGGGTCTGTTTAATTTCCGATAAATAATTCTCCAAAATGTATTTATAGAGTACCATCTGTTTGAAGTCAGAGATCCGGGGAGTTTTCGTCTTAACAACTTTAATATAGTCTTTAAATGGAAGAGACTTAATTTCAACTAGAACATTGTTATTAATTAGAGCATCAATTCGTAATGAAATTCTAATAGATGGTACTCTCATTGAAATTTCTACTTCTGTAAACTCATAATTTGATTGTATAAAATCGTGAATAGCTTTTCCTAATTTTGCTCTAAATGAAACAGGAAGCCAAACATCTTCTTTTATTACAACTGGGACTTTTAACAGTCTATATACAGTTTGTCTAATACAAGAGGAAGTTATATCATAAGCATTTATGAAATGAGAATTTTCAAAATACGCCCGATTTTCTTCTAGAGATTTTTTTCTAATATTGTCTATGAAGCGATTAATATCAAAATACGAAGGTGAACTAGGATTATATACTATTTCAGTATCTCTTTGATCAGTAGTCACTTGACTATCAATAGACGAAATTAGTTTATCAAACTCATACATCTGTTAGCCTTCCCTTTGTAAATCTGAACTAAGCTCCCGTTTGGAAACGGGAGCAGTTTTAGAATAAACACCTACCAATTAGCAAGGAGGAGACTTAGTCTTTCTTTCGCAATGCTTCCCGTACTTTTCGTCTTGCTACGGGTCTATACTTCTGAATTATCTTTTCTTTCAATGACAAATATCTTTCTCTAGCTTTTTCATATTTCTTGTACAACGGATCATTTGCAGCTTGAGCTGCCTTAATAGCCAAAACGCCACCTAAGCGAGCCAATTTTTCTTGTTTAGTAATTCTAACTACAGATGTTGCTTTCATTCTTTACCTCCGTTTTTTCATATCTTAGATAATTCGTCATTTAGTTTCTTTGACCATAAAACATATTTTGGGGTATCTGGTCCGTACAATTGAGTCAAAGCAACTTTGAAACTGTTAATATATTCCATACCAGTTTCGTAATATATGTTACAAACAGAAGACAATGGAATAACTGAAAATATATTTGTTGTCTTACTAACTCGTTGATCCGTCTTTTCTAAGCATTGTTTGTACTGTGTTGCAACTACCTTTATCATATCAATATGATATTCTAGATAGCAGCTAATTAAACAATCGGCTTGTTCATGTCCTGCCTTGGATGCAACAGCTCCTAAAGCAGATAATGGTGTTGTATAATGTAACCCACGTACATTTACACCACACTTTTTGGCACATTTTTCAAAATTGTTAAATAATATATTTGATAACACGCGTGCTTTTTCAGTACGTAACTGAGTAGATATAACCTTTCTTGCTTCATCTGCTTTTTTATCTAAGGCAGATAAAGATTTTAGAACATATTTAGGAAGGTTTAATATTGCATGGATTATGGCACCTATCGTTTGGAGAGACTCGAATATGTTTATCTCTTCCTCAAACAAATCTTCAGATATTAGTTGATATAACAAATTTACTTTATGAAGTCTAGGTAGACTATCTAAGAATTCGTAAAATTGGTAATCGGTCTCTTTTATATTATCTACTATTTCTGTTAAATACGAATATATCCTAGGCTGCCAATATTCTATATTATGGATACTCCTGTCGGATATATAAGATTCTGCTACTGATTTCAGAAATCGTCTGTCCATTTTACTCCTCTAGTCGTCCATATTAAAGGCTAGACTAAACAATCTATAACGTATCCTATAATCAACCGATAACTTTACAGCATAGTCAAATGCTGCTTTAAACTGTGAATCATTATTATAAAGGTCTTTTAAATTTTTAAGGTAGAACGTATTAGTCTCTCCAATAGCAGCATTTGTCTCTGGATTATAGACTCTAATTTTATATCTTCCGCCAGCATTTTCCGCAAATAACGGGATATCACTTTTATCAAAAAGTTTAGCTTCTGTTATAGTAGGATTAGAAAGAAAGTGGAACTCAGTTAGCACTTTATCAAGACAATGTTTCTTATCAAATACTAATGTTACCCAATATCTAGATGGAGCAAGCTTATTCTTCTCGATAAAACAATCTATCAACCATCCATCTATCATATATTTCTCGGAAGGTTTCAGTTCTTGACCCTTTGAAAAGAATAGCCACTGTCTAATGTTATGTTGTAACTGAGTTATAGATGTGGCTGACTTAAAATCTCCGAATTCACCTACTGATTTCTCGGACTTTGTAAATCGACCATCTATTTTAAGATTCCTTCTTACCTGATCTATACATAAAAAGGTTACATTCTCTAAGACCAAAGATGGTTTAATTTTCGTAAAATGTAAAGAAAATTCTCTGGCTCGATATCCTATTATTTCCTTTGGATCCGAAACTATTACTTCTTTTGAAGCATGAGTTGCAGCCATTGAGTCCCATATAATCAGTAACTTAGCATCAATACCAGTCTTTTCTCTGAAACTTCTCTTCATTGTAATAAGTTCATCAACTATAGAGAAAAAATTAGGGATGTCTGTAACTACTGGGAAGTATTTGAATCTCGTCTGATCAATTCCCAGAGTTTCAATTCTTTGTCTTATGATATCCATTTTCTCTTTATCTACTTTTGGGTTATTAGATGCAGTCTCAGTATCAATATATATTACAGTAGCATTTTCGTATGTATTTAGAAATGTAGCAGCAAATTGAAAAGCAATAGATGACTTACCTGTTTCAGGTGTCGATGTAAATGCTATAGGAAGACCACTACCTAAACCTCCTCCTAGTATAGTATCTAGAGGTTCAATGTTAAAAGGAGTTATATAGATAGGTGGCGGAGTAATACACTTATACTTAGATTCAATTAGAATTTCGAAGGATTTACACAGTTTTGAAACGTCAATCTTGTCATGATCTTGTGTCATAGACTAAACCCCTCAGTTTCAAATTTAATTAATCTAACTTGTAGATGTCTTCTTCAATGGTATCGTCTTTGTTACTATTAATCACTTGATTGTCTTCTTGTTGTTCTATTCTACTTAAAAATGTAAAAAGTTTTGTAAAATCAAATGACCCGCCTTTTTCACGATCTTGAGCTTGCATTACAGTTCTGTATTTTTGTGTTGATACTGCTAACTTATTTTTTCTATATGCTTCACGCAATGCTAGAAATTTTTGTAGAATATCTAATAGTTTAGAACTTTCACCAGTCAAAAATACTATTTTATTTCTCCATGTATTCTTTAGCTTTTCGTCTGTTTCATGAACATATTTAAACTTAAATTCATCAATAAACGTAGATACTGTACTTATAAGGCTTTCGATATATGCTATTCTCTGTTCAATTTGTTCAACATCCAGATCTACATCATCTGATAATTTATCGAATTCCGATATGATATTGTCAATCTGTATCATCAGATATACTCCTTCGATTTTTGAACAATAAGAAAGTTAGGAAATCACAAAATTGCTTTATGAAAACCTCAGATACAATAGTAGTCTTATTAAGAGTTAGAGGGTCTAGATAAGTACCTTTTGACATAGAATTACATAGATTAGTTGAAATCCGGCCGATAATTTCATTTATATATTTACTATCCTTAAATGCTTTACTAAACTTCTTAGATAAAATCCGCGAAACTCTATTTCTTAAATATTGTACTTCTTCATCATTTAATATTTTCTCGTTTGATCTAATTTTAACAGACCTTAACAATTTATAAATCAAAGGAAAATTTTCTTTTATATAACTCAGATCCAAACTGTTATTATCATGCATATATAAATATGAATATAAATCAGGTGAGAAGGGAACGTCACATAAATATTTGAAAAACAATACCTGAAGTTCATTATCAATTACTTGACTTTTTATTTCATTAAAATTTCGTAAGATTTTTCTTACAGTATCAGATTGTGAGCATAACAACTGTACATAATACTCTTTATAACCAGAGTCATATATTTGTAAACGATTAGATGTAATTTCTACGTCATCATTTCTAATAAGAAAGTCTGTTCTTATATCCACTATACCCTCTACTCTTACTTTCAAGTAATGGGTAACTAATGTTCTAAGCTCCATTAAGTAAAATTCTTTGAAACTAGAAATAGATATGGGATTATACGCCGGAACTATATATCTGAGAAATAGAAACAAAATATCCGATCTTAGTATATCAGTACTATTTGGATATATTAAAAAGTAGCTATATATAATAGGATCATCCTGATTCTTTACCTCTTTAATTACATTTCGAATAATTCGAGTTATGAAATGATATAACTTTGTCAGTCGCGTCTTAAACAAAGCTATTGAAATTGAGTAATAGAACTTATGCAAGAATTCATCATATGTCAAATTATCAGACAAATTTTCTCTGTAGTATTCATCAAGAGATACGAGTACATCATGTAGAATTTTCATTTGAGATACATACACACTTTTACGTTCATAATGAAGAAGCTTAGAAACTGTTATATCAATTGATTTATCTACAAATTCATTAAATGATATTTTATCGTTATAATAAAGGTCTATTAAATGAAGTAAGTTATCTGGTAGTAGAGATAATGACACTCCCATAATTTTTTATTGGCTGCTTGAAGAAATATTTTTTATTGTATTTTCAAGAGAACTTAACTTAGCTTCCATTTTGTCCAATTTGCTATTAATAAGATCTGCAATTTGATTCAATACGTAAACAACCATGCATTCCTTACAAACGTTAGGATTTTCGAATACAGCTTTTGAAACTTTGCAAAGTTCACATTTCATGGACAAATCCTCCTATAATTAGTTTTGTTTTATACGTGCTTCCGAAATTCCTTGCATATATTGGCTTTCGATATTAGCGTGTATATCTAAGTGATATCCTATACTGTCCAAGTATAGTCTGTCAGATGACCATTTGATTGAATTCAAAGTAACTAAAGTACTATCTGGAATTCGATTGTTCAAATAATCAAATATAGTACTATCGACAGGTATTGAATTTTCCTTGAATGAGGTATAAATCATTGTATTGTTATCTTTATTCCACCCGGTATTAAAGCAATAGACTTGGTTATTTCTAAACACAAGATATGATCGATGTTTATTTATATGATCAGGATTATAATTCATAGATAGTTCCTCGTATATTTTTTATTTTAATGTAACCGCCGAAGTATTAAACTTAGATCCTGTAAGACATACTACAAAATCCTTTAGTGATTTTCTTGGCTTAGTTAATCTATAGATTGGAATTATACATATTTCCCGAATCATTTTATATAGATCTTTCGTATAAATATCTGAATTAGAATCCCCTATAATAGTAACATGTATACAATTTTGAATCTCATACTTATCAAAAATTTCTGATTCAGAATATTGTTTCGCTTCTCCAGATGATATAGGAAATCTTAGATTTATTGGCCGAGTATTATAGACAACATAACCAATTTCGGTAAGTTCTGTCATATAATGCCATGGAAAAAAATCAAACGCATACGATGTATAGTTAACTCTTAATTGATTATATACTTTCCTTAGATTAGACTTGACGCTATCTATTCTCGGTTCTTTTATTGGAAAAAGAAAGTGATTGTATGTATCTGATATAATAATCGCTTCAGGTTTTAATGCAATAATTTCGTTGGATAAAATGTTTTTATCATGTATCTCTATGTTCGATCCTATGTCTTTATATGTATAAACCTCGAGTATTGGTGAAATCATTGTTAGACTAGTCCTTTTATTCGATGCATAATCTCTAAATCCGTAAGATTATAATTCCCTTCTCTGAAACAGATTATCTTTTTAATCGAGTTAAATTTCGAATTTTGTAATGGATAAGTCCTAACTGGAATTGTAGGATATAACTTGTTGTAATAAAGTTTTACTCTAAAATTCTGTGGGTTACTATATATTGATATAAATAATGTAAGATCATCTCTAACATCAAAAGATATTGGTTCAGATAATTTACCAACCCAGATATATGGATAATGATAATAAATATCTACGAAGTCCGTGTTAAATAATACTTCATCATCTACTTCAAGCTTATGAGGTACAGTAGAGATTATTACGTTTGTATTGTTATGTAGTGAATAAAATTCTATTATTTGATTATACGCGCCCTTTATACTAAGCTGTAACTTATCTGGTATCTCTTCGAATTCTAATTCATTTATTGATTGCTTATCTATTAACTTAAGATATGATTTAAAGTCTAGATACTGCTCTCCATACCTTACTTTTGGTTTTTTGAAAATATCTATATACTTCGTATCTAGTCTATATGTAGAGAAGAGAGAGGGATAATTAATACATAACAAATCCTCAGTTACACGGTTTAATTTAAGAAGATTTACAGCAGTATTTTGAGTTAGATATGGAAGAGTTTGATTATTGAATTTAATAAATGAATCTGGATTGTTGTTAAGAATTGTACAATTAATTTTGTTACAACCATGGAGAAATATCTCTTTTGTCATACTAAACATCCTTGTTACCTAATAGAAAGAGTATCCAGTCATTCTGAGAAGGATTACGTATAGTAAGAGTTTCATCTTGTAGATTATCGATGAAGATTAGTTTATCAGACTTGAATTTTAGATTACTATTTAGATTTATTGATAAATCGGCCGGATTTATATTATTTATCAAACTATTTTTTAAATCTTGGAATTCTTCAAACGATGGCCGATATATATCTCTTTTGTTATCAGATAACATATAACTAGTATATAATAGAGTCGGAAACTTATCATGAGATATACATTGTTCAGTTTCATTGCTGTATTCGATGTCATTTATTGATATATTATAA
>Ga0190314_1000208_pt1 | contig 23008 bp, 27 predicted proteins | sample 4870071112_MG_FD_165055 | JGI IMG/M metagenome (GOLD analysis project Ga0190314, IMG submission 165055) | Hydrothermal vent sediment bacterial communities from Southern Trench, Guaymas Basin, Mexico - 4870-07-11-12_MG | ecosystem: Environmental > Aquatic > Marine > Hydrothermal vents > Sediment ...
GTCTATATCTTTTCCTAATCTCCTCTGAAAGTTCAGGGTAGTCTAAATATAACATGTTCGGGCACTCCTTCTTAGAAATTAAGCTAAACTATATAAACTAAGTGTAATACTGCAATACTGTGTAGGCTAGATAATTTATGGGTATTCAATAGGGCATAGCGTATGGGGAAGAAACAAGTAGTAATCATTGCAGTAATTGCTCTATTAACTATAGTTATAGCCTACTACTTAGCAGCACCTAGTTTTACACCGCAACCAAGTAACGAAGAACTTAGAAGAAAAATTTTGGAAACAATAAACGATGTTAAGCTTAGAGTTGAGGAAATAAGAGGACTTAAGTTCCCTAAAGAGTTTCACGTGGAAATAGTTGATACTAAATGGGTTTTAGAGCATTGGGCTCCACAAACTAAGCCAACAGAAGAGGAGATTTATGAAGAAGTAGTGTTTAAGCTTACGCTCCTAGTTCCACCTAACTTCAGCATTGTTGAAAGTGAGAGAAAATGGGCAGCATCGTTTATGGCTGCGACAGTAGGCTATACCCTTTACGTGGTAAAGGACGTGTTCAACATTGAAGACCCCGTTAGTAAGAGAGCTTTAGCTCATGAACTAACCCATATACTCCAATACCATTATTTCCACCCTGAATACCCTTCATCCTTAGATGGTAAATTAGCTGTTCTAGCTCTTGTAGAAGGAGATGCTGACTATGTAGCTGATCTTTACTGTAACTTAACCGGAATACCTCCAAGACCTAAAGTAGGTATTCCTGTAGATGAGCCATATATGGCTCTTAAGCTTTTCCCATACATTTTCGGTGAGGGCTTTGTTGAATATTTATATTCGAAGGGAGAATGGGAGCTAGTAAATAACGCCTATGCCAATCCCCCAGAGAGTACCGAGCAAGTACTAAACCCTGAAAAGTATTTGGAGAAAGAAGAACCTGTTAATGTTAGGATAAGCTTGAGCAAATATGGGGAACCACTATATGTCAATACTATGGGTGAATACTACATATTACTAATTCTAGCTTCTAAAATAGATATGAAGAAGGCATTTAAGGCAGCTCAAGGATGGGGAGGAGACTACCTGGCGCTATATCGAGAGCAGGATAAATGGATTTTATGCTGGAACATAACGTGGGATACTGATTTAGATGCTCAAGAATTCTATGAGGCATTTACCGAGGCATTAGCGGAAATAAATGCTTCGGAAATAACATGCTTAGACAATAAGAAGGTTTACAGACTATACAATTACGTAATTGAGGTTATGATAGAGAATAAGATAACGTTTTTACGTATTTACACAGTTACAACTGAAACCTAGATAATATGCGGCTGTCTAGTTTAAAAGGGTAAGTAAAAAGAAAAGCACCACAATACTTAAGTATAAACATTAGAAAATAGTAAATCGTTAATTAAGAATTTAACATTAAATCAAAGCTTATTTGAATGTGTGGCCAAACATACTACACTATTCTCAGGAAAGCAAATAGTTCATTTGAGAAGCAAACACTGGAAGTCAAGGATCAAAACATAACCTATAACATATGGTGCCTAAAGCCGCTGGGTTTTTAACAACCGTTTCCTAGTACTAAATTAGATGATGAAAGAAACGGGTATGAAAGTTATTAATGATTAAAATGGCTGAGCGCTGACTTTACTTCTTCAAATCAAATATCTTTCTAGAAATATTAGCGCTGGGAGAAGTATTTTGACTGCATCGTCCATTTTAGCTATGTAGTGCCCCATATCTGGTGCTATATGTGCTTCAAAGGTTTTACCTAGCTCTAGAAGTTTACCCATGTATTTAAGTACGGGTTTTAGCGGTGTTCTAGTATCGTTTTGCGGGTGAATAATACATAGCGGCGCAGATACCTTATCAACATATGTTATTGGGGATCTTTCCATGAATAACTCTTTTTTCCCTGCAAAAAGCACCTCTATGAATTTCCTAAATATGTCATCGCTAAGTCCATACATTTCTTCCCAATCAGCAACACCTGCCCCGGCAACACCGCACTTCCATAAGCCCGGATGTTTACCCATAGCTAGGAGGGTCATGTATCCTCCATAACTGTAGCCCATTATAGCGACCTTTCTTTCATCTACAATACCGTTCTTAACACCCCAATTCCTAGCATAAACAACGTCTAGGAGGTCTCCACCACCAGGATCCCCGATGTCGAGTATTCTGAAGTCATCACCGTATCCTGTAGAACCTCTGAAATTAGGTGCTAAAACATGGTACCCCGTAGTCACTAATGATGCTATGAATATGCTCCATAAGTCTCTTACTTCAGCCCATGGACCTCCATGAACATAAACTACTCCTGGACCTGGCTTAGAAGCTATTTTACTTTCAACAATATACATAGGTATTTCGAGATTGTCAAAGGACCTATATTTTACAAACTTTACTTCGCCAATTCTCTTTCCAAGTTCTTCAGGTAAAACATTATCCACTAAAGTTTTGTATATTCTACGCTCTAAATTCACTTCTAATATTCTAGGTGGCTGTACGAGACTAGATACTGCAACAAATACTTTGTTCTCCACGAATGCAGGTACGCCATGTATTGTACCTGTAGGTGTTGGTACCTCTCTACCGTCAATGAAGAGCTTTGACCTACCATTTTTCTTCCCTACTGCCCATATTTTACCATTAGGAGTCCAGCCATAAATGTCATGTTCAGTAGGATTATATACATCGTAGTCTCCGTAGCTGAATTTCACTTTCTCAATAACGTCGCTTTCAGGGTTATAGAGGTATAGCCTATTTGAGCCTTCGAAATTGCTTTCAAATAGAACTGTTTCTCCAAGTATCCTAGGTAGTTTGTTCTGAGAACCCTCCTTAGGTGTGTAAATTTTAAGCTCATTAGTTTCCAAGTTTAAGGTAAATATCTCATATGTTTTCGGGTTTTTCCTAAGATTACCAAAACCAACTACGTACTTGTTACTAACATCAGTTACGAAAGCTAATGTTTCAAGTTTAACAATTTTCTCCCATGAACCATCCATTTTAGCTAAATATATTGCAGTATCTACTGCTGTGGCTCCAGTAAAAGCTACGTAAAACCCATTAAATGCTATACCGAAGATTCTCATTAGAGGAGTGTCAGCTAAAAGGTCTTCTTTACCAGTTCTAACGTCTACGTAAAATACCTTGTGAAGTTCTTTACCCTTAGTTACATCTCTAGTAAACACCGTGTAAGGTGATGTAGCTACGGGTATTGCTGTCTCATGTATGGGTTCTACTGTAAGCCTCTTTACCTTCTTAGATTCCAGATCAATAGACCATAAGCTTCTAACACCTTCCTGTGTGGATAGATAGACTAGGTTGTTAGCTGCAACACCTAAAGTAGCATATAATGGTATTTTTACGAGGACCTCAAGTGTTTTAACAATATCTGAAGTACTTAGCTTCATACAGGACACCTGAAATTAATCATTAATATAGTAAGTTATCTGAGTTTTAAGTGTTCTGTAATTAGCATTAATAGAGTCCGGGATTATTTTAGCATAGTAGCTCCGGTAAAAACTAGAATAGCTGTAAGAACTATTCTCACCCTGAACTTTTCCCTAAGTAAGGTAATTGCTAGGGAGATTGAAACAACAGGAGATGTCGAGGCAATGAACGATGCTTTATCGGCACTTAAGTAGGTTATTGCGTTAAGTAGCATTATTACTCTAAAACCTATACCGAAGAATCCTCCAACAGATAGGATAACCAACGTCTTTCTGCTTTCACCCATGAGGTTAACGTCTAAATTAAGTACCTTAGTAAGTATTGAAATTATCGATAAAGCATAGCCTAATGCTGTTCCAAGACCTGCAATAAGCCCTAAAATACTTCTAGTACCTAGTTTTTCTTTCCAAATAAATTAACCATACGGACGATAGTATGAGGAATCCTCCTAAAATGTTAGGTACTGTTAACTTTTCACCAAATAGCGTAATAGACATTGTAGCGACCATTAGAGAATAAGTACTAGCTAAAGGTGTGGCTATTGAAGCGCTTACTCTCTTGATCGAGAAGAGAAAGAAAGTATCGCCAACCATAGGACCTGCTAATGCCGAAAACCACGAATACCATGAGCTCCCATGGTATGTAAGGCATTAGCTTGTACATGATAAGTATTGGTGTTAATGGTATAAGCGCACCCCACGGCCTCATGGTGTTAGCCTCTAGAACATGCAGATCATTCCTCATTCCAGCTTTGTAAAGTAAAGGTGATAGGCCAAAGGAGAATAAAGCTACAACAGCGTACATAAACCCTATGATTTCCTCGGAAACCACAATACATCCTCCATGACTATGTTAACTTTCTAAGCTTTAACTCTAAAACATACGTATATTGAGTTTAAACTTTACTTCGAACTTGGACGTGCCGTTTTAAATGTAAGCTTCGGAAAAGGCTCTATTACCCTCCTAAGCCATGTTCCCCTAATGAGCCATGCCAATGCAATAGCGCCTGCTCCAATGTTGCTTATAGCCATAGCTAACCATACCCCTAAAGATCCAATTTTCATAATATAAGCTAGTAGTATGCTTAACCCTATTCTCAAAACCCATAGCCTTACTGTTGAAAGCACTGCAAAAAACCTCGTATGACCTGACCCAGCAGCTACAGCTCCTGCTACAAAGAATATTCCGAAAAACGGTATTGAACTACTTACCACATGGATTAACTTTGAACCTTCAGCTACTACGTCTTGCTCATTAACGAAAAATGAAACTGCTTGACCGCTGAAAACAAATAGAAGTAGAGCTCCTAGAACAAGAAAACCTGAAGTAAACGTAACTGACGTTTTAGCTATGGACATAGCTCTACCATATTTCTCTGCGCCTATGTTTTGACCCACCATTATTGAAGTAGCTCTATTTAGTCCCCACGTAACTGCCTGCATAATATTCACAATCCTAACCACAACACCGTAAGCAGCAATAACTGTTGAACCAAACCTAGAAACAATAGACATCATAACCGTGAATCCTAAAGCATTAAATGACTGCTGAATGGAAAGAGGAGTACCTATCGAGAAAACTTTTCTAAGCCACCATTTCTCAATTCTAAGATCACTTAAACCTATTTTAATACCTTTAAACCCTTTAAAAAGAAGAAAACCTCCAACAATGGAAACAATAGATCTTGAAACAACGGTAGCTATAGCTGCTCCAGCAACGCCCATGGCGGGGAAACCTAGAAGACCAAAAATCATTATCGGATCTAAAACTATGTTCATGATTGCCGAAGAAACGTTGAGTATTGTTGGTGTTCTAGTATCGCCTATAGCATTAGTTATAGTGTTAAATGCGAAACCAAAGAAGACAATAGGTATTCCAAGGAAAATGATTCTAGCGTAACTTACGGCTAAAGGATATATGTTCTGAGGTACACCTATCATTGAGAGAACTTGAGGAATAAATAGGTAGCCTATACCGCTTAAAACTAAAGCACCCAGGAACAGGAAGCTTATAAGCTGACCAGCGCTTTTCTCAGTCATTTCCCTATTTCCGGCTCCTACATATTGGGAGATAAGAGCTATACCTGCCATAGCATAGCCCATACCTATAGAGTAGAAAAGCATAATTAAAGGCCAGCAAACAGTAGGTGCACCAAAAGCCACTTTACCTAGTTTACCAAGCCAGAAAGCATCAATAAGATTATAGGACATGTTAACTAGGTTAGCAACTATAACAGGCCAAGCAAGCCAAACCATAGTACCTACAATAGGCCCGTTTACTATCCTATCCCTAATACTGTCAACACCTACTCCACTACCCGTACTCAACGGGAGTATGCACCTTTACCATATCGTAGAGAAACCATATTATAAAATATTCGACAAAAAATATTCGGAAAACTCGTTAAACCAATCGAATTTTTAATTTAAACCTCGACTAACTAGATAATATTGGGTTCTAGCGCATGGTGAAGTTTAGAGTTATGATTGTAGCTATAGCATTAATCATGCTATTACTTCTTGCTACTTCTCTTCACTATGAAGAACAGAAACCACGTATGGTGGATAAAGATCTTGTACGTAAATTTTTAGAAGCTCAATACGTTCCTGAAGCTGGACTTTTAAGAGCAGCGACTCTGGAGGGGATTGAGGATTCTCATAGAATTTATGTTGCAGCCGATAATTTGTTAGCTGCGAGAGCATTAGCTGTTCTTAAATCTCCCATATCATCTATAATCTTAACTACACTAAATAAGGAATATAATGGAGGATTTGATGAATTACATGAAGTGCTTCTAGGCGTAAAAATACCTGATAAATTCTATTGCAGATATAATAAATACTTAGGTAATGTTTCATCGTCTAAATTTGGAAGCTTAGAAATATACTATGAAAAGCCAAACCGTAGTTGTATCATAGAGAATTGGGATAGATATGCTGACTTAGTAGTTTACAAAGCTTTAAACGCGCTACTCCATGGTTCACGTCCTTATGCAGAACAATTATTTAGCATTTTAATCTCTATGTGGGACGGATACGGATTTAAAGACGGAGCTTATAATGGATCATATGAGACATACAAAGTTGCATTAGCAATATATCTTTATAAAGCGTTAAAAGCAGCTAATAGTGACTTAGTTGAAAAACACGTAGACCTTTACAAGAAGTGGAACATGATTTTAGCATTAATGCAGCGAAGCGATGGAGGAATAGTAACTCACTATAAAGTATCTAAAAGAGGAGAAATTATTCCCGTAGGAGACGCCAACACTGAAACTACGTCGATAACTGCCTTGGCACTTTACTCCGAGTACCCTAGGAGGATAGGTGAGCATTGTAAGTGTAGTTAATGAAAAACAATTTAATTTAAACTAGCTACGCCTAGTATACCATATTGCTGGATTTCTTGACTGTAGAAGCAGCCTCCCTGATCCTCTAACAGTAAATACGAATCCTTCGCCTCCAAAGAAGAATGTTTTGAGCCCGCCGAATTTCCTTATGCTGTAGTCTAAGGTGTCGTCCATAGCTACTAAATGTGTATTGTCTATAACGAGTTTTTCTCCAAGCTTAACTTCCCTCTCAATAATACTTCCGTAAGCATTTACCCATACTCCACCAACGCCCGTGAAGTGGAGCCACATTAAACCTCCTCCACCAAAAACTCCTCTTAACCCTCTCCATACCACCTTATGCTGTACGTTTCCATGGCTTGCTAAGTAGCATTTATCATTAACAATTACACCTTTAGTTCCATCAAGCCTAATGTACCTTATATCTCCAGGTATTGGTGGTGCAAGCCAAACGGAAGCTGACTCCCTAGCTCTATAAATGTTTACAAACAACGACTCACCAGTAGTTAGTGCTCTAAGAAAACCTCTACTTTTAGTTTTAACCTCAATATCTCCCTCAACCATCATTAGCGCTCCAGCTTCAGCTTCAACAGATTCCCCAGGTTCTAAGTCTATTTTCAACACAGAATATGCTGGAGCATATAATATTTCATGCTTCAACCGGTCCGCACCTGTACAATGATAAGTATGTATTGCTAATAAAAGTTATTTCTATGTATACTTAAGGATAGCACAGAGTAGCTATGACTTTAAATAAGATTATCTTTAAAACAGCAGTTGCCTTGCTAGTTTCGATGTTTATAGTGTTTACTGCTGTAACTTTTTACATATGGTCTACGCTAAATAGTGCTGAGTTATGTAAGGTAGTAATCTTAAAAATTCAAACTAAATGAGTAAATAGTGAACTAGATAATTTTGAAATAAAATACTTAGTAATATTCAATAATACTTTACCTTACAGTATTACAATTAACCGTGTTGAACCAGTAATGTATGTTTACAATATTCTATTAGATTTTCCTAGAAGGCTAGATGCTATGCCTATTATGGCACACCATGTTTTAGATGCCGGAGAAATAGATACTATACGTTTTAGCATTGGAACAAATAATTATGAACTTTCAGAAGTAATAAAAAGATATATTAAGGAATATGGGGAAGTAATTCCAGTAAACTATACTTTCTCGGTTAAGTATAATTGCTCAGCTAAAATACTAGGATTCTATACATTAACTTCGCAGAAAACATTCGACTACAGCGGAATACTCATGGTAAATATCTCAAAATATCACCCATGGGATATTGAAGCTTTCTGGTATCCTAGTCATGTAGAATTTGGCGAAGAGGCTAAACTGTACGTTATTGTTAATGGTCCAATAAATGGAACAATAGATGTAGTAATTATCGATAAGTCAACGAAAACTATTGTGGAAAAATATGAGTATACCATTGCGCTAAACGAAACAGAACATAAAAGTATTGTAGCTCCGTTTAAGCCTCCTAAGCCTCATACGAAATACCATGTAAAAGTATTTCTTAATGGTGAAAGAGTGTTTAAATCTATAATTGACCTTACTGTGACCTAAGTTTAGTTTAAATGAAACATGAAGACTCTTCATTTACCGCTCAGGAAGATAGGAAAACATTCTAGTTTTATATAGCGTTTTTATGTTGACAAAATAGTTTTTATTAGCGATATTAAATATGTTTGAGCTAAAGTTATAACAATTACGGCTAATATAGGTGCGAAGGGCATTACTGCTGAAAAGAACAACCATTCAATAATGGATCTCAAATGGGCACCAGCTATAGTAAACAGAGTAATGTAGAATATTGTAGGTATAGCTACAACATACGCTATTGCATATTTACCTCCCTTATTAAACCATATGGGCCTGAGCATTGCAGTTAGACATGTCGATGACAGTATAATTGAAGTTAGTGGAATACTCATTACCACTCCGTAGCTATGGGCTTTTCCAGTTAACGTGATTTTTAATGGGCATGTTAAAGGCATGGATGCAAAAGAGACAGCAGCAAATGTTAGGAAAGAGATGACAATATATTGAAACATACCTTGCTCAAGAATTTTACTTAACATCTCATACTTTGCTTTCGATAAGTACTTTTTCTCATAAAATGCTATTAGGGTTATGAATACAAGCGAAGAAAGAATAACTAATGTGAGAACAATATGTCCGTAAACATAGCCTCCAGTACTTATACCGTACGCTGAAAGTAGGAGTGCTAAAGCTATAATGAAAACCGCAGCGTAGTTCATAGATACCTTCTCCAAATAAGACCTAAAATATTCGGCAAATTTAGTAGTAAAGGTGTGGTAACCAAGATCAACGATAACCTTGCTTAAATCAACGTTTTCAAGCGGTCCCAAATAACACCATTTACGGCCGTGTTTAAAATAAACGTAAATTTTACCACTTAACTCTTTAAGAACTACAGAACCCTCCCTACCACATTTAGGACAAACGCCGCGACCAACAGCTCTGGATGACAAACAGTAGCCTCCAGCTCGTACTGTACTATATTAATATACATATACACATAATAATTAATAATATATACAGTACTGCAAATGAGAGTCTACGCTTTAATACATGTAAAATGATTTCTTAGAGCTAAGGGAACCAGATTAGGGTCACGTGATAACTTAAGTTCCGCTTCCACCATTTTGCTAAAATGTTTTTCAATAAGATCCTTGGGCATGGTTGTTGTAAGAACTATCAGAGGATTGAATTTTGCATTCTTAAACCCAATATCCTCTAGTAGCTTCTTAAACTCGTTAACATAGTATAGCTGTATCTTAGATTCCTCATATCCCAGTTTTCGAACAACCAATTCCCTATTCTTTATCATCTCTAAAACTTCATTAATGCCTTCAATGCTGTCCATCGCAATAGTTTTTACTATAATCCTAGAGTACATGTTGCTAAAGGAGCCTAAGAGTAAACCTTTGGTCTTGAGAATTCTACATATTTCGTTTAAGCCCTTAGCGACACTTTCTCTATCTTGTCTTTGAGTTAAAGAGTCTCCTTCAGCAAGAACAACGTTGAAAACATTGCTGCGGAAGGGCATGTAATTTATATCAGCGTGAATAATATGTAAGAAAACATAGTACTTGTCCAGCATACTCTTAACATACTTTAGCATATAGGCATTAATGTCTAGAGAAATAACCTCTTTAGAAAACTTATGTTCAAGAATAAACCACAAACACCGGGTCCGCAACTAGCATCTAAACATTTTCCAGTTTTAATATTCCTTAAATATCTTGATATAATGTTCTTACACACGATGTCGTATACTTTACGGATAATAGAGTATTTGATGTTTCTAATATACTCCTTAGCATATTCTGAACTAAGCTAGTAAGGTTTCTCATGTTTTGCGACATTCCACTCCTCTGCAAGTAATAAATGAAGTATGTGGACTGTATTAGTCGTACCTTAATATTATTATGTATTCCTCTACGTAAATATTCCCTTTACTAGGGTATCTATACCATTTCCCCCTAGTTATCTCCTCGTGATTCTTATACCACCATACGTCATCTGTTTGAGGTTCAACATAAACTAGGCCTTCCTTACATATTATCGCATTAAATACGTGGGCGAAGGGTTTATGTTGTTCATCATAACCTATTATTGCGACAACACCCATATCCCAATGCTTCAATTTAGCGTGTAAAGCAAGCATGAAAGCGAAATCACCACATATGAAGTTAGGGTAGCTGTAAGCTATTTTATCCGTATTGTCTTCGAAAGAAAGCCAGTAGGTTAGTTCTTCAATTGTAGGGATTTCCTCGTAAGATAAAGGTTCATTGAAGGCACGTAATAGTTCCTGATAGTCTTCCATTAATGCGCTGTACTTTTCGGCTAGAAAATCGTATTCACTAAGTAGGTTAGTATAGTCCTTTAAAAGTCTCTTGTACTTTTCCTCCAGTATCTTATATTCCATTGATAACTTATTAAAATCGGCATGTAAGTGGGTGTATTTTTCAAGCAATATGATATAGCTTCTGTTTAAACTCTCAAGTTCATGCTTAATCCTGGAGAACTCATTTATTAGTAAACTATGTTTCTCTTTTAGAGAGAAGTAGTGCCAGCTGAGAAAAGCAAGCAGGACAATAGTAACAATTAGGAAGGTAAACAATAATAATGTTTTAACCTTAAACATAGAAACTATCACACCCATTACCAGTGCGTTTCAAGTTGATGAAACTTAGTAGTCGATATTAAATATATTTCTTAAAATCCCTATTATTACTTCTTGAAAATATTACTGTACCTGTTTCGACGCGCACGATGCGGTGGTATGGTGGAGGAGTTCGGATGTATAATTTATGAGTTTAAACCCTCGTTTAGTTCATTCCTTAAAGTTTTTAAGGGGCTATGGTTTCCAATATTCTTCACAGCCTTCTGCATATGCGTAATTATTTTTGTTGAAGGGCTTTTCTCACCAAATCTTCTAATGGAAATGATATTGGTTGTTGGAGGTTTTCTAGTACCATACCTTTACTTTCCCCGATCATTTGTTCTAACAAGTAGAGGAATAGTTATCCAACGTATCTTCAATAGCATATTCATTCCCTACAGCAAAGTAAGATACGTTAAGAAAACAAGTTTAGAAGATGTTGCTCGAGAGTTTAAGATCGAAGGATGGTTTCTAACACACATAGCTCTATGGATGGTAAAGCAGATACTAACCCATGTAATTGTGCAAGACAGTAGGCACATATATTTCTACGCAACAGACATAGAGAAAACCATAATAATAGAAAGCTGCAGTGGAGAAAAATACTACATTAGCCCTCAAAATCCTGAACAATTTGAAAGAACAATAAAAATATTTACAAAAATAACGTGAAGCACTTCTATTATCAATGGGGGAACGTATAGGCAAGGTATGTGTTGAAAAGGCTATGAGGGAGTAAGGTTATTACCTATACTTCCCTAAGTGTAGTCATGTATTGACGTGGTTTCCATGACTGTTATCGTTGATATTGAAAAGAAAGGTGTTAGAGAAATAAGTGGTGGTTTTAAGGTTTCAGGTAAGAAAGTAAACCTATGGGTTAGAATATACGATACCGAGTTTGGGAAGAAAGCTAGGATAACTGTATCGTTCTACGATGGAGCAAGATGGGTTAATACTCCTCCAATATGGCTTAATAAGAGTTTATGTGAAGAACTATCTGTGAGATTAAGAAGGATTTCTGAAAAACTAACTTAGAAACAGCCCTAGTGAAGCAGTTCATTAAAATGCCGTGCTTTCAATAGGTATTGGAGTTTAACCTAGCTTTCCTTAATAGTTTTACGTAGCAATAACCTGTAGTACCATTATTACATAACATATTTTACTTAATTGTCTATCTACGCTCTAGCGTGTGCTTCCTCCTTGAGCTTATATTTGATTGTAAAGTATGCTATTGCGCCTGCTAACATTAGCAAAACTATTGTAGCATACGGTAAAGTTGTAGTGTTTTTAGGTGTAGGTGGTGATGTAATAGTAGTCGGTATAGTTTCGGTTTTGGCAAGCACTGTTATGGGATTTTGTTCTACTAACTTGAATTCATGTTTATCGTACTTTATGTTAGTGTGTCTTATTTGTAGTTTGAATACAGTAATGTTGCTTAGAAGCACCGTTTTTAGCTCATACCCTTCCCCTACTACAATAGGTTCCCAATTAACGTTTTTCCAGCCTATTTTCCCCACGAATTCTAGGGGCCAATACACTATTACTGGATATGATTCTGTCGAAGACTTGTTCAGAGACCACGAGTACGTTTTGCCGCTAACTATTATGCCGTTTGCTGTCCCAGCCGATTTAAAGCAGAAGTCTCCTAGACTTCCCCCTATGGTGTAGGTTTTTAGAACTTGAAGTCCCTCATTCACATTCAAAACCATTATGTCACTTGAATCTGCTTTCTGTTTCCCCATATTGCCTACGACGTAAATATTATTGTCAATCACATGTATCGCTACTATACTCCCCTTACCTCTATAGTTAATGTATTTTGCTAAGACCGGATTACCGTTGGTGTTGAGTTTCATTAATACCATGTTCCCTTTCTCATCGAAACCTCCAACGTACAGGTAGTCGTTGTAGTAGCTTATTGCCATATAGTGGTCACCAACATTTTCAATACCAAAACCTTTATTCCATAGTGGGTTAAGGTCTTTATCTAAACATACTAAGTGGCCGTCAAAACTCCATTTCTTAGTTGAAACCAAGCTAAACTGATAACCTACAGCATAAAATTTTCCGTCCACGTATTCTATTGACTTAAAGTCTACTGGAACCCACTCTCTTAGAGAGTTTTTAACTTCAAAGAATAAGCTCTTAACTATCTCACCGTTCTCCTTGAATAGGATTACTTGGCCACTACCATAAGCTAAAATCTCATCTCCTAAATCTAGTAGTCCATAAAGGCAATTAGGTGTCATGTATCCCCATAGGAAGTCACCGTTCTCGCTAAGACAAATGAGGAAACCATTCCCTGGAGCTGAGAAACCTGCAATAATAACTTTACCTTTTTTCAAGAGTACGCTATAAGCCCATCCTCTAACATCCTCAATAACCTTATACCATTCCAGCTTCTCCTCTACGATATCGTATTTGGCGATGAAGGGTGCAGGTTCATACTTGTCACCGACGTAACGGTAGTTATAACCGCATGTGTACAAGTTCTTGCCATCGAAAAATGAGTGCATAGCGTAACCTTTTAAACCTATAACGATAGCCCATGCAGGCTCCTTTGTAGATAACGTAGGATGCGGAAAGAGTAGAACCAATACTACGAGACATATGAAAAATAAGGAGACAACACTATTCTTCAAGGCAAACACCTTTTCAGTACCTCCTCTCTATGTTTAATTACATTTAGTGCTATGTCTGGTCTATCTGTTACTATACCATCTACGCCTAGTTCCATATGTTTAAGTATTGTTTCTCTATCGTTTACTGTCCAAGCTAACACCTTCAACCCTGCCTCATGGAGCTGCTTTATTAGCTCACGTGAAACTATGCTTACATGCACCGACACAATATCTGCTCTAGCATCTAACACTACTTTCACAGGGTCTATGGGTAGAATATTCAAAGATGCTATGGTCAATATTTTGCTATCTAGCTCCTTTATCCTCCTAATTATTGGATGTATTTGAGATGTAACGTACACTTTCCCCTCAAAACCTACACTATTTATTAGGTTTAAGAGGTCTTCTTCAAAACCTGGCTGCTTAATATCAATGTTTATGTCTGCTCTGCCATTAACCTTCTCAAGTACTTCAACCAGTTTTACACGTCTAAGCAAGGGATCCCGGTAGAAGAAGTGGTAATCTATCCAAGCCATTATTTTCCCGGGGATGCTCGCTCTCTTAATAGAGCTTGGACCGTGAAGTACTAGAAATTCTCCGTTAACATATCTTACATCAACTTCAATTATCGGCACCCCTATTTTAAGATACCACCTAAGTATTCTAGGAGCATTAGCTCTATGCCCAATTACCATAAACAACCTTAGCACTTCAAAATAACCTTCAAAACATGCGTAAATTAAAAACTATCGATATTTCCAACCATAACTAAGGATTTTAAGGAAAAACACAGTAAATACTAGTTATGGTAAAGATACAGAACTATGTGGTACTTTATTCCATGTTCTTTTATTTTCTAAAATCACCCTCTTTATCCTGGACCAGCCATTTTCCCAGTAATCCTCTTTGAAGAGCTCGGAAGGTATGGTCCAGCTTGAGAGGGTTTTCAAATATGCAAAGTACAATTTATAACTATGTACTATCCCTACTTCACATAAAGTATCCATGAATACTAGAAATCTTATTATTTCATCTCTAGGTACTAGGATACTTGCGAAAACCGATGTATCATTTAAGACCTTATTCACTCTACGAAGTATTGGAGTATTCCATAGCGTGTATATGAAGTTCCTAAGTGCCTTTCTGTTTCTAAAGGTTATGAAACCCATTAAGTATGATGATAAGTCTGGATGGTATATCATTATTCTTGGAGTGTACTTTATAATAACGTTTCTTTCGACGATATGTTTTCTATAGTGATGTAGTATTGTTGTTTCGGAAAGGTTTAATTTCTTGCCTATGTTTCTTAGTTTTTGAAATGCATTTAGCTGAAGTTCCTCTATAATTTTAACATCAATTGAGTCTACTTCTAAATTACATGACTTATTATCTAAGAACTTTAGTTCCCAAATATTCTTGAAGCAATCGTTTTCCGTAATGCTTTTAAGCCATTTGCTCCATTTCAATTTTATAACCTTAAGTTTTCTATCAAAGTATTCGCTACTTACTTTGCTGCTTGCTAACTCAATTGATGTATAAATTAGTTTGTAGTTTTTAATTAAACCAATTTTTCTAAGTGCTTGGATTATCTTTTCTGCTAAACCACTATACTTCTTGGGTTCATAAAATCTGACGATTACAGTGTTCATATTAGCTACTACGAACTTGTAAAACCATGGAATCTTAGCGATAACATTATATAGTTTTACTAGAGAACCTGTTGCCGGTTCTATTAAAGCTACACCGCATCTTAAATCCAGTTTATTATAATCTATAATGGGCTCTATGGTTAGGCCCATATTTAGAAGTTTTTCTATTCTCCGGTAAACAGTCGATTTTGGCATATTCAATGTTCTAGCTAGAGCCAGAATATTTCTAGGACTGCACTCTTCAAGTTTCTCAACTATAGTTAAATCTATTTCATCTACTTTTTCGAAGAAGTTTAAGGACTTCTTGATAATCAGACTCTGGTCTACCGTGGTATCCTCTATAGGAAAAATAGTAAGCATAGCTCCGAACCTTACCTAGATAAGATAGAAGATTAGGTTAAATTTAAAGTTATAGTAAAACTAAATGAGAAAAGAAAAAAGTGGTTAAATTAATTTAATAACATATCTTTACCATTACTCTAAGGTTCCGGGTCATCTACTATTTTCTGTCTAAGTGGCAGTAATCCTATTGCTAAAATTAACAGCAGCAAATACTCTATCATACTTTTCCACCATGTCCGAAAAAAGCATATCAAATATTTCTATGGTTTTCCCAACAGAATGTAGGCATTATGGGAAAATTTTTCTAAAAATCAAAACATGGCAGCAGGGACGTTATTGACGAGGTGTCTTTTATTGCTAAAATTAAAACAAACACTTAAACTTAATTATTCATCGATGTACGATCTTTTAAATAATGTTAATTAAGAGCTAAGTTGTGCTATCTTTTAAATGTTATTTGTCTCTCTGTTTAAATATTGCTTAGACTTCCAAATAACAATAGCAGGGATTGAGTGGTATTATGCCTCAGAATCTATTGCCGTTAATACCTGTCATCTTAGCGTTAGTGCCGGCTTTTATTGTCTTAGCTATTAATTCTAAAAGTGATTTTCGGAAATGGCTCATAGCATTAATTGCTGGTGGTGGATGGTTTGTAGCATTAATTGCCAGGCTACCTTTCTTAACACTCACTACTAAATGGTTTCAAGGAAATTACGTTTTCATAGCATTATCTTCATCTATCCTAGCTGGGATGTTCGAAGAACCGGTAAGGTTTGTACTGTTAAAATATGTTTCAAAGGAAATTAAGTTAGGGCTTAGAGAACTTATCTCATTTGGTTTAGGATGGGGTTTAGTAGAAGCTCTCATAATATATGTTCTCCAAGCAATATTCCTACAGTACGGGCTTGGTGCTGAATGGTATAAACTGCTTCCAGGTGCGATCGAGAGAAACATCGCAACCTTATTTCACACAGCGCTAACATTTATTGCAGCTTGGGTTTTAGTTAAGGGAATAAAGTACATTATGATCCCCATAAGCCTCCACGCTTTAGCGAACATTTATGCTACTTTAATGCTTCAAGTAACTAAAGACCCATGGATAATAGAAGGGTTCATAGGTTTATTATTCGTTCCTCTATCACTGATCTTAATTTTAATAGTGCATGGAGCTATATTAGAGAAGAGTAAGGGTTAGTATAGGTATATGAGTGGGCGAAAAGCTACTTGCACATCCTCTCTAACCTCACATAACAAAGTTTCCCTTTTAGAAACAATTCTAGCGCCTCACTAACCCTTATTGGCGGTGCTAAGGCAACCTTCCTACCTGTTCTTGTTAGTGTTTCCAAGGCTTTAGTACTTAAAGAATGAGCAATAATAATGTTTACGCCTTGACTAAAAATTATGTCTAATAATCTCCTATTTCCAAGCTCAATAATGCTCACGCTTCTAACTTGGCCATTTACAATGTGAATTATAGTGTATGTTGGAGCATTTTCCCAGTGAGCGTAGATTCTAGCTTCTAAGCCTCCAGGCTTCTCTGTTGGTATTAATACCTTAGCTTCTTCATGCATTATTCTTGCCTAATACTTTTTGTGCTATAGCACAAAATATGTTTTATCTTACATATATTTTACAGTATCACTAAATAGTTAAACGCATAACCCAAACTGCTACTGTTTATTCTTCTTTAAACGCTCTAAATAGAGTCTATGATGGTATGATCCTTCCCTAACCATTGCAGCACCGCATCTAGGGCAGCGCATTTCTAAACATCTAACACCTGGCTGCTTAGGAACCCTATAGCCGCATTTTAAACAAATGCAATAACCTATGGGGCCCATGCCTCTACCAAAACCTCTACCCATACCTCTTCCTCTACCAAAACCCCGACCTAATCCTATAACTCCACACCTCTAAGCATAACAAGCTACAGTAGCATAGATATAGTTATTGTCTAAGAGAGCTTAGCGTTCTAACGAGATAGTATGTGAGATTAGGAACAGCATTTATTCGGGATATCCCGGAGGGATTGGCGGGTAAAGTACAAAACCCGTAGCACCAGCAGGTATTTCGTACTCTTCTTCCTCATATACTCTTAGCTTCTCTTGAACCTTTCTTAAGACATGAACGTAGTAGCGTATGAGTTCTTTTGCTTCCTTAATCTTACCTGCTTCAATAAGAGCAGCTGCTGCTTCAAGAATAGGTTTAGGTAGTAGCTCGGCTGGAAACTCTAACTCCCTACATATTTCCTTAATTTTATCTAAAACTTTCTTCCGAATATTAGACATTGCACGTCACCTATTTTCCATTCGAGATATAATGGAAACATAGCTAATATTCCCTAGTCTCCTTCAGCACCTACAATATCTATGCTTACAGTAATTGGCCTAGCAAAGAATATGAATAGAGGTTCCTTAGGTTTAGTAGGTGTTATATGTAATTCTACGTTTAATCCCTTAGACAATTCTGGAGGTCTAAATGTATAGGTTGCTGAAAACTCTTTTACCGGTGTAGTAAACTTTGTTACATTTTCGTAGAAAGCTTTCCACCACCACATAATAAACCCTGGTACCGGCCGGGATAGAGCTTTAAGTGCTACGGCTGATAACAAGTATTCTCCCTTAGCCTTAACGTAAACTTTGACATGAATTTCCTTCCACGGCTTAGCCTTTTTAGGATAAATTATTTTAGCTTCAAACGCTTCACTTACAAATACTTCTTCAATTAAAGTAGAGGAAACATTATATGAGCTTATTTGAACAATCTTGCCTATAGCAAAAGCCGATTTAAGCCAATGAGCTAAGAGCATAATGAAAATAAGGGTTATAACTATAATCAGCGATGGCGCTAAACCTTTCATAGCTCTAGGAAACAAATAAGTACCACCCCTCCTACATCAATTTTCTACAGCATCAGAAGCTAAGTTTTTTACTTAAATCACAAGAAACCACATTCGTCACTAATTTGCCTTTTATAAAAATTTTAGGAAACCCTAGGATTAAAGTGAGAATGTAAAGACAAAGGCTTTCAGCGGAAAGCTTTCTTAAAAATTATTTAATCCTTAATAAGGTGAAACTTAGAGTGGGCCGAGGAAACTAAATTAATAGAAAACCTTAAGTTAAAACATATTAGCCACGAAATAGCTCTGCTATAGCCATGAAATAATGTCTCAACAACAAGGATGCCATGATGAATTTCAAACAGTACTTAGAAAGCAACTTCTTAAGAAAAGTTGTGAAGTTCTGCTGAAAAACAGGGCTTTCACTCTATATTAGTTAAAGGACAACTTTCTAGTAAGAACTATTTCCCATCTCCATTGATAACTTTAGTAGTTATTAAAGGATTAAAAAGGAGAAATAGAAAAGAACGAATAAGGAATTCATACCTAGTAGACTTATTAAGCTACATGTTGGCTGTATTGATTTTAATGCAGCAATATTTGGCGTAGGAACTAACTCTAAAAGGGATTATAATACTTAGAAACAAGGGCTACCTACATATAGATGAACACCAGGTCATGAAGCTGGTCAGAGTTAATAAAAAGTATAAAACCTGTAATAACATTTCCTTGTTTATACTATTTCTTACAATAGATGCAAATTTAAAATCAGCTAAATATAGGTTTGTTAGTTAAACATGTTGTAGTTTCAACTAATAATTTATGCAAAACGATTATAGTTTTATAAGGCTTAAGAAGAGAGGGGACTATGCCTTAATAAAAGGACGTAGTGACGGTTGAAAAAGAACTACGAGTAAAGGGTAAAGAAAAAATGCTTGAAACCATGCAACGAATTTTACATGCTTTCAGGCCATAGTTCAACCATTTTTAACGTCAACTTTGCAGCGTTTACAGCTGCGTATCTCCAAAATTCTTTAATTATTTTCTCGGCTATGTCATCTGCTCTATCTGAGTGGCACCTTATAATAACCCATGGTATGTTATGCATGTATGCTACTTGAGCTACGGATGCTCCTTCCATTTCTGTCGCCAGCGCGTTAAACACCTTATATAGCCATTCGCACTTCTGTGTTGACGCTATGAACTGGTCTCCAGTAACTATGATACCAGTTCTTACTACTGGAGTTCTATTTGTACCAGGTACTACTCCGAAATCTATTTCTTTAGCTGCTTTCAAAGCTAAGTCTACAAGCTCTGTACTAGCATTAAAGAAAACTATTCTGAGCTTTTTACCGTCCTTGAAAATAGGTACTCCCCTGGGAACAAAGCCTCTTATAAGATCCGCTGTTTCAGGGTATTCTACTCCTGGAAGCCCTCCTGGTGGAATAACCCTACCATAGTCATGGTGAGCCACAGCCGTTGAGATAGTTATATCCCCTATATCTGCGAATTCAGGTACGCCCCCAGCTATACCTGTAAATATTATTGCCTTCGGATTAAACCTTGCAATACATAGTTCAGTACCTGCAGCAGCATTTGTCTTACCTATGCCACTAAAGAAAGCAACAACCTTTTTACCATAAAGCGTACCGTAGAAAAATGTCCATGAGCCTATTTTTATCACTTCTACCTTACCTGTTTTATTCATTTCTTTAACTATCAAATCTAATTCGCCAGGAAAAGCAGTGATAACAGCTATGGGTCTCTCCTTGGGGGGAGCATACTTTTCAAGCTCCTCAATCTCCGATTTTAAAGATGAAATTTCAGCAGCCATAAACCCATACACTGCTATCGAAGACACTAAAGCTCCTATAATTAGGAAAGTTACGGCTAACAATATTTCTCTCTTACTCAACACTGTACAGGACACCTCTGGGTAAAACTCTATGCATTTTCTTTAAAAACCTTCAACACCCTTGACGTTTTCTTTAATCTAATTTTCGTTGAATAATTCTTTCATGAAACCAAATGGTCATCAATAATCTTAAGTCTTAAAGGCTTCTTAGCAACATATTATCCTTAATTACGCAGATACATTAGGTAGGAAATACTTGGTAGTCCATTAGTTAATTAGCTTAAAGTATTATTCAGTAGTACCAACCATGGTCTAAATAAAGTAAGAATTAAAGACTTTTTATTAAGCTAGAATTTCACGAACTTTTTCGCGTGAAGCACTGCATATAGGGCATTTCCCAAGTGCTTCTAGACCTACATGAGTATAGTCGCAAACAGGGCAGACCCATACATTACCTTCTAAAGGCCAATCCTTGCCTTGATCATCATACTTCTTTGCTTCCCTATAGAGTTCCGCATATACTTCCTTGGCTTTTAAAGCCCATGTAAAGCTGATTTTAGCCAGTTTCTCATTCTGAAACTTAGCTGTTTCAACATAGATAGGATATATTTCATTTACCTTGAATTCCTCACCCCCTGATAGCAGGTTCAAGATTCTTAGATGTATTTCCATGGCCTATAGGCGCATCAGCTGTTATTTTTACATCCTCATTATACTTTCTTAGCTTATCAAAGTGATTTCTTGCATGAACTTGTTCAGAATAGGCTATAGCCTTGAAGAGCCTAGCAACATTAAGAAACCTTTCTTTCCCAGCAATTTCCGCAAATACAAGATACCTCATATGAGCCGTAGACTCTTCTGCAAAAGCCGACAAAGCCTCTTTAGACGTAGGACGTACATTAACCATAATAAACAATACTCACTTTCCGATTCTTCTTTAAAAATAACATATATAACTATTTGGTTATAAAAACTAACCAGCTCAACATGTTTACTGGTATATAGGCTTCATAAGTATAAGCTTAAATTACCGAGAAATCTTCATTCCTCCGTTAAAAAAAAGGAGTTTTTAAACACTTTAAAGTGGCAATAGAGTGGAGGTGTTACTTATTTGGGTAGTGCTTTAGAGCTTTTGAGAATGGTTTACCTTCCAGACAGGAAGCTTATAGGTCTCTTAATTACTGCTGTAAATAGGCCTGAAGTTCTTCACGATCTTACAAGTTTCCTTGTTAAACACAACATGAAGCCCCTATATACTAACATTGCTAGTCTAAATGATAATATTGAGATAACCATTTTCCTTGATGTATCTAAAACCAAGACACCTATTAACAAGGTAGTTAAGGATATTTCCGGTTTAAAGGATGTTAAAGATGTCCATGTAATTGAACCCTTATTTAAAGGTCTAGTCATAGATACTGCTCATTTCCCTATATTACTTCTTGGTAGGAGAGCATGGATTATTGGTGAAGCTATGTCCAAGGGTCTTTTTAGAGATGTTAAAGTAGAGTTTGGAGAAGCTGGAAGAGTTTTCCTATACCATTTAGGTGTTGAAGTTGGGAAGAGTATTTACAGAAGTTATAAAGACTATGCTGCATCTGACGAAGAATTCCTTCTACTCATTAGGGCTTTAGTTAAAGCTATTGGCTGGGGTATTGTGGAAGAGTTTAAACCACTTCCTAATGGAACATATGTTGTGAGAATATATGATAACATAGAGTGTGCTATGTGTAAACCTTCTAAAGAACCAACAGGGGACTTCTTTAGAGGAATAATAGCAGGGCTGCTACTACAATTAACAGGTAAAATGATGCTTGTTGAAGAAGTTAAGTGCATAGCTAAAGGAGACCCTTATTGCGAGTTCTTAGCGAAACCTAGGCAGTGACAGAGATTTTCAACACAAGAAAATGGAGAAGTAAACCTGTTTTGACCTACTCTACGGCATAGCTGAGAGAATTCTATACGCAATGATCCCTTCTCCTATACGTAGCTAAAACCTAATAACAATTCCTTCATCTATACGTTACGTTTGCTTCCTGATCACTAACATTGTAATTATACCTTTAAATAGTATTCTATATTTTTTCACATCTCTCTAAAGCCTCTTTTACGAACCTCGTCTCATATTCTGTTCTCGGTATGCCATGCATAAGTGCTGCTAGTCTCAGTATTCTTTTTGGTCTTTTCCATTTCCTAGATTATTCCCTAAGCTCCTCCGGTTTAATATCGTATGATAGTTCACAAATTACAGCTTCCCCTTTTTCCTTCAATGTTCTTCCACATTCTCTGAAGAATTCTTCTACGTTCCTTAGGTGATGTAATGTTCCCGTACTCACTATGAGATCTAGACTATTGCTTCTAAATGGTAATTTGTGAGCATCACCTACTACGAAATCTACATGTTTCTTTACTTCATGTTTTAAAACATTTCTAGTTGCTATTTCGACCATAGCTTTTGATATATCTAACCCTATTGCGTACGCCTTCACTTTCCTTAAGAATACTTATTATCAGAGCTGCTGTACCGCAACCTACATCTAAAAACACTTTACCCCTAAATGTTGAGCCTATGTAATCTGATAAGTTAGCATACATGGGTTTAAGAAACCTAGTACCTTTCTTTGTATAGCTAATGAAAAACTATTTACCGAAGCTAGTAATTTCGTTTTGAAG
>Ga0190314_1000212_pt1 | contig 22611 bp, 25 predicted proteins | sample 4870071112_MG_FD_165055 | JGI IMG/M metagenome (GOLD analysis project Ga0190314, IMG submission 165055) | Hydrothermal vent sediment bacterial communities from Southern Trench, Guaymas Basin, Mexico - 4870-07-11-12_MG | ecosystem: Environmental > Aquatic > Marine > Hydrothermal vents > Sediment ...
TGATACACACTCTGGAGTATATGGACCGGTAGCACTAGGGAAAGAGAATCTGAATACAAAAACAATCAAAGATATACTTGCGGTGCTTGGCAAAGAGATGACAGTGTGTTCGCCAAACGAAGATGCGGGGTGTGGAAAAAGAGGTGAAAGAGAGCTAATCTTAAATACTACTCTATTATCGTGTGGAAATCTGTCATTCATTGCTGCACTAACACCGCAGGGAGACATAGATATCCACGTGAGCAATGAAAGTGCACCTTGGTGTAATAGTCTGTCTACACAAAACGGTCTTGCCTTGCTTGGAATGCTAAACTACGATGGGTGGTCTAGATCTGAATCACTAATAACAACGAACCATTTCGTGCTCAGTGGAGATGACGCAAGCGAACTAATTGAAGGGTTAGATGACCTAGGAGGAACCAAATTAGAAGATACATTTGGTTCATACTCTGGAGTTAGCTCAGACGACTGGTCGGCCTTAACAACCGGGCTGAACCCTGCTTACATAATCCAATATGAGGAAACCGATAACATTTCATCATGGACATTCAAATGCGATAGCACGACTGGGGATTACTTCTACATACTAGACAATGGGAATTCTGTCAGTATATATGTAAACTCCACAGCAATTGGCAGTACACAAGGGACAAATCAAGCTGTGCTAACATTCTTGTACAACTGGCTAACAGGACAGGCCAGCTGCCAATAGAATAGCTTTTAAATGTAGCTAGCATTAATAGGAACGATGATGAAGGCAGCGTTCCTGGACAGTCTAATCGGAAAGCTTCTTGGGCTTGGACCAATAGCTAGCTTACTGGAAAAGGTAAACCTAGTAATGCTCGGATTAAAGATTGTGGTCCTGCTTTTTGTCGTTGGATGGGTAAGGACACATGTGGGTGGAGGAAGACTAGGAACATTTGTCCTGCTATTGGTTGGTTATCTGATACTATTCCCATACTGGTATTTATTCGGGCCGCTTGCGATATTGTACCTGCTAGCAATAACCGGAGTTACTGGGCTAGCCATGGATATCGTCTTCACTCACCAGGCATATAATCCATTTGGCCCTGGAACGCCAACAGTAGGAGAAGAGAGAGCTGCCTATCTTAACAACCCTGCAATGGGACTTCAGTCAAAAATAACCCAAATGTTTAGAAAAAAGATTGGGGGACGATAAATGAACAAAGGTTTTCTTCCTGCGTCTCCATTGCTTGCTTTGATCTTGCTATTGATAACATTCGCCGTAGTTATAATAGGGCCAGCAGTAGCTGTACACATATCTCCCACAATAAGGATAATATTCCAATTCGTAATAGCAGTAACGATATACAACTGGGTAAAGAATACTGTGGGCCCAGGCATTCTGTCTCTCGTTATATCTGCTGTTCTCATATACATATTTGTCATAATGCTTCCTGGCTTCACTGCGTCGTTATGGGCGACTTACTACGTTCTTGGGCTTGGGATAGCATCAATGCTTATATGGGGATTCACACTGTTCAGTGGGAGAATGTAGGTCTTATTTCCCAAATCCTTTTATTTAACTAGATTATTATTTCTAGTAACACAGCTAGCATTACATTGGCCTTTGGTTTAAATAGAATGAAATAAAACTAGATAATGGTGGTGAAATGGGGGACTTAATTACTGACCTTCAGATGGCTCTGATAATAATTGTATTTGTATATGTAATAGCATGGGCCACTGAACTGACAAAGTCTAAGAAAATTGGTGTTATACTAGCGCTAATAATAGTTTACCTAACAGTTTACCAGCATTTCTCGCTATTACTTATAGTGATCGTTCTATTCTTCGGATATGCATTTTGGGACAAGTTTACCGCTCAACTGGAGTGATGCTAAATGGACACAACCACACTAATGATATTCCTGCTGCTCCTGGCACTAGCAATCAGCGCAGATCAAATGTGGATAGCTATTGGAATTGCAATAGTCATAGCTATATCTGTTAGGTCCCTCACCTTGGGAATAATAATACTTGCAGGGACGGGGTTGATGCTGTTCCTGAAATCACAGGTTGAATTCTGGTGGGTCATTTTGGGGTTGATAATGCTATTCGCATTCCTAATGAACAGAAGCGAAGGCGCAGGTCCAGAAATGTACACACCACAGATGCTATTTGGAGGATAAAAATGATTGAATTACTCATAATAGTCGGGATGGTGATAGTTGGGATATATCTCAGATGGATGTGGCTAGCGGCTATTGGAATAGCACTGCTAATAGCGTATCTGTTCGCGGCTACAAGCAAGAAGGCTAGGGCTCCAACTGGTGGGAAAAAACCAAAAATAAGGCCTATAATCGTTAAGAGAAGATATGACGTGGAGTCAATATATCCATCAAAAATGTCAATAAGACTAAATCCACATTACTACACTGGTGCGTGGTGGGAATTCGCTCAAGAGAGGCTTGGTTTGTTCGCAGCTAGCATGATCAATTGGTGGAGGAAGCGATAATGGATAAATGGGTCTCAATATTGATGTTAGGGATATTGGTGCTTTCCTTGTACAAGGGCATGACATGGCTAGCTGGAGCGATAGGTATAGTCATTGTATTGGCATTTATTGGAGAAAGACCTAGAAAACCAGTCGCTCCTGCGGGGGGAGCCGCTCAGGCAAAAGAAGAGGAAGAAGTACTTACTCCAGTAATTGTAACAGATGCAGGAGAGCCGCCCTATCTATATCCCCCTAAAATGATAGTAAAGGTAAATCCAAAATGGGGTTCATTTAATTTCTTTGAAAATGCTGCCCTTGGTATAGCGGGATTCCTTAATTTAGTGTCAAAAACAGCCACTGGCAAGAGACTGCCTGGATATAAGTATGAAAAAAGATGGGGTGTTGATAAAATACTATCAAAGAAATCTTGAGGTGGATGAATGGATTTGGATGACATGGCTATAATGTTCGGGTTGCTTGTCTTGATATGGATGCTTGGATACAGATCAATAGCCATTGTTGTATTTGTCCTTTTCATAATAGTGAGCTTCTTCGCAAGGAGACCATCGCCAGAAAGGAGAGTAGTAGAAGGTCTAAAAGTCCAAGGGGCAGAAGTATTGGAACCAATAGTAATAGAAACTGTGAGAAAGCCTCCATTTAGGATACCAAAAAAGATGGACCTTGGTGTAAATCCAACCTGGAGCTCAAAGCTCTGGAGGGAAAAGGTAGTTGCGGATGGGTTAGCTAGCATCGGTGGGGCTTTCATAAAACTGTTTGGAGGTAGAAGGAGTTGATCTGGCAGATATTTGGGCTTGCGTTAATAGCAATATCTGCTGTATTCGCCCAGTGGTGGCTAGCAGCATTGGGTATTGTCATTTTTATTCTCTCCTCAATACCTATCAAAAGAGTCCCGTCTGGGGCGTCAGTCAGGAAAACAAAGTTAAAACATAAATTGATCCAAGCGCCACAGGAGGCATGGGAAGGTGATGAAATGGCTACATTTATGGCAATGCAAATGGGGCCTCCAATATTCTCTGACGTAGATATGTTTTACCCTCTAGCAGAATCTGGGAAAGCATTCGGAACAAACCCATTAGCAATGGGAATAACCAGAAGAATGTTACCCTTTCCAAACTACGGCGAGTCCTCAATATTGCAGAGACTATTTGCTGGATTGATCATACCTATAGATTCTGTTCTGTTTTCAAAAACATATGGATATAAATTTGGAAATAGAAAGTTAAAAGGTAATGTAAATAATTGGGTCGTTGGCGGAGAGAACAAGATTAGGTGATTATGAATGAGAAAGTACCTAATATCGGGATTTATTGTAATGATCTTATTCATTCTATTTGCATTTGCAGATAACGGGAATTACATCCCTGAAAAGGGTTGCTGGGTTTATCCAGACAAACTAATATGTATAAGTCAAAGCCAAGTGAATACTACTGTTTTCATAAAAAATGTGTCCTGTTATTCCACAGATGTGTATGGGACAGGAAACCTAATCCAACTCCCGTGCATAGCTAATGGTGAAATGAGACCAACAACTGTAGAAGTATGCTATAAGCTATTACCATATGAAAATGGCAATCCAAGGATAGAGGAATATAATCCAAGATACAACTGCAAAAACGAAACATGGGAAGGTGAAGTTCAACTCCACATCCCAAGAGAGATAATTCCGTGGGAGTGCAACGAAGAAGAAATAGATAATGTTACGACTGCTTGCTTTATAGAACCAAACGCAGACTACGTCATAAATGGCATGGGAAACGATGTAAACGGGACTAAGGTTATCTACGTCAACAGTATTGAATCTCCAAAAATAAGGATAGATCTAATTATCGGCGGAATAATCGGGCTAGCTATTGTGATCCTCGTTTATAGAAGGACAAAGAAAAGTCAAGTTACTTAACGCTCTCCCTAGCTAAAATACTCCTACTAACCTCTAATAGATCCTCCTGCAATTTCTTTATGGCCATCACTACTGGCTTTATCTCCAATAACAATTGCTTCACTTCTGCTATCTCTGCTTTAAGTTCTGCCAGATCCTCAAGTCTTGCCTCTATCTCTCCGTGTTTCTCATGAAGTAAATCTACTTTTGTATGAAGCCTCTCAAAATGATCCTCTGTCTCTCCCAGTTTTTCAACTACTGGCTTAACAGCTTGACCAGTTTCCATAGCTTCCCTAAGAGCAGATACCTCTTTATGCACATCAACAGTATTGGGCATAAGTCCTGCCTCGGATATTATGAGGCTGATATCATCCTTTGCTATTCCCATTTGTTCAAGATTCTCCTTTATCTGATCAACAGCCAATCCTTGATCATGCATACTCTTGACAAGGCCAGCCAATCGTTTCAGTGTAGCTTCGTCCATAACATCTCCCTCAAATCTTTATTAACTCCATTACCATTAAAACTTATGTATATCATATATAAATAGTCTTACCGTTTATAGCTTTGGGGGAATAAATATGTTAGACTTGCCGTATGGACCATGGAAGCCAATACTATCTGGGAACTGGAGTGGAATAGACGTCACGTATTATGAAAATCCTGATAAGGAATTACTAATATGCATATTTGATAAAAAAGCAGAGAAGATTGCCGGATTAGTTATGCTCGTAGCCAAATTCTTCATACCACATGGGAACGCATCTGGACTTGTGGAAAAATTCCCATCTGGAAATTTGGTCCACCTAACAAAGAAGACGCCCAATTTATTACTAGATTACATTGGCCTTGTTAGCGATCCTGTTTACGTTCAATTTGAGCCAAGGGAGATAATCATAAAATTTAACAAAATGTATAACTCTGTTCAAGAGAATGCTAGAGAATTAAGAAAACTAGCAAGGGAGCACCAGATTCCAATAATAGAACTGAAAAATGCTAATGAAGAGGTAATACACAGATTATTTGGTGAGCCTCTAGCATTACCAACATTAATAGTGAGAAAACCAGGGCAAGGAACCATGCTGGAGATAAAGCTTGGAAAGATGAAATTAGGGTTGAAAGTCACTGGGGAGATAGCGGAGGAGCCTGTGCAAGAGCTGGCGTTTACTATAATATCTGGTGAATCTAAGAGACTGACCCATGTCGTAGTGGAGGAAGCTGTACTTAATGGAGTTACCATGATAGTATTTGACAAAACAGGCGAGTATCTAGCCATGAGAAACCCTAGCCAGAGCACAGAGGGATACGAAAAATTTGAAATATCTCAGCCAATGGGAATGCCAATGAGGAGAATGGAGCCTGGCGTTGACGTGTTCATTGAACCAGGATTCTTTGAGAAAAAATGTTGGACAGAATTCCTAGGGCTAGACAATGAGACTGCCACGGTAATTGGAGAAATTCTAAAAGAAAAACCAGAAACACTTGACGAAGTTCTAGAAGCAATAGAAAAAATAAAGCCAAAAAAGTTTATCCATGAAAGGCTAACCATGATGGTAAGCTTAATAAAAGAATTCTATGGAGACCTGTTCAGGGAAAAGAACGATGGAAGGGAACTAATTGCTCCATGGCTAAAGAAAATAGGTAGGATAACTTGCATAGATTTGTCTGACCTTGATGAAAGAATGGGTGGAGCAATAATGTTTTCTGTAATAAAAGCCGTCGAGCGGTTCCTAAAATCAGAAAGACCATCTAGAGAAGTTAGATCGGCCACCCTGGTAGAAGTTCCAAAGGATAAAGGCCCTGTTTTTGAGGAAATATCAAAAACAATGAAAGTTCTATCCGCAAACTATGGACACGGATTTGTGTGCAAGATAGAAAAGGAAGAATGGGTGGAAGATGATATGATTCAAGCGGCCATGCTAAGATGTGTTGGTGTTAAGGAAGGAGAGGCCATTATAATCCCACACGGGAAAAAGCCATATAGAATACATGTGAGGCCTACCCTTTCTTCGTTTGAGAAAGCCTCTCGTCAATAGCCTCTTTTAGCTGGTTTATTGTAACTAGTTCCATTGGATTGATAGAGTCTACAACGTACTTTACCTCATCTAGATCTGACCTAAGGTCTGCAATCTGATCCTCTATCCTATCTAACCTGGCTTTTATTTCAGATAGGTCAACCGAGCCTGTCTTGGGTAGCTTCTTTGATATCTCTTCTATTATTTCCTCTTTGCTGAACGCTGGCCCTCCGCCCATCTCCTCCAGTTCCTTCAGCTTTTTATTATGGGAAACTACTGTCCTAGCCATTATCTGGAGATTATTTTCTAAAACCTTAATTCTCTGGGCAAGAAGCCTAAGCTTTGAGTCTAGTATGTTTATTGTTCTAGCCACAGATACTGGCTTAGCTTGAGTCTGTCTAACTGGTCTAGTATGTCTGTCAACCATAGAACCACCTAATCTTAAAGACTAGGGAATAGAGTTATAAAAAGCTTTTTCCTAGATTTTAATATGGGCATTACTGGATTACTACTTGATATAGAACACGACGGAAATGAAATAAAGTTGTATGTAAAAACTAGTGACGGAGTAAAGATTGTAAAAGATAGGTATTTCCCCTACTTCTATGCAATACCTAATGGGAAGGAAAATGAGCTCATGAAAAAGGTAAAGGGGAAAGCAAAAGATATTGAAAAGATGGAAGCTGTTGTGGATGGAGATAAGAAAACTGTCATTAAGATAGCTGTAGAGGAACCATCCAAGCTTTCTAAGGTGAGAGATCTAATAAAAGAAGAATTTGAAACGAGAGAATATGATTTTAGCTTGACAGAAAGGTACATGATAGACAAGGGAATAACTCCAATGCGTGTTTATGAGATAAAGGGAGAAAAGGATTTGAAGTTTAAGGAAATAGACAAGATAATTAAGATAGATGCTTTGGCATTTGATATTGAGACATACAACCCAAAAGGCATGCCAAATCCAAAGGAAGATCCCGTTATAATGGTATCCTATGCTAGTAAAAAAGAGAAGGGAGTACTAACATGGAAGAAGATAAATGCTGATTTCGTTGAGTATCTGGAAAATGAAGAAGAATGCTTGTCAAAACTTGAGGATATATCTCAAAGATACGATGTGATATACACATACAACGGAGACAATTTTGATATCCCCTACATAAAAGAGAGAAGAGGGAAACTCAGACTAGGATTTGAAAAAGAGAATGTAAAGCTTAGAAAGAGTAAACAAGGCCATTTCGCAGAAATACCTGGAAGGCCACATGTGGACGTATTCAGATGCGTTAGTTTTCTTGAAGGGATAGGTGCAATAAGAATACTAAGATACACTCTAGAAGATGTGTACAAGGCCGTGCTCGGAAAGGAAAAGATAGATGTTAACACTAGAGAATTATGGAAAACTTGGGATAATGAAAAGGAAGACCAGATGGCTGAACTGGCTATGTATTCCCTACAAGATTCCATAGCTACGTATGAACTTGGTGAGTATGTATTGCCCTTGTTTATTGAGTTAGCGAAACTAACAGGAAAAACATTGTATCATGCAGTAAGAATATCCGCGAGCCATGTTGTTGAATCTGTTTTGATAAGGGAAGCACACAAAAGGAAAGAAATTGTTCCAAAAAAACCGAACGAAGAGGAAGTGATGCGGAGAATAAGGCAAACCATAAAGGGAGCTTATGTAAAGGAACCTGTTCCTGGATTACACGAGAACATTGCTGTCTTGGACTTCAGATCATTGTACCCAAGCATAATAATAGCTCATAATGTTGATCCATTCACTCTAGACAAAGAGAAAAAATGCAAAGACTACTACGAATCCCCAAACGGATACAGATTTTGCAAAGATAGAATAGGATTAATTCCAGCTGTTTTGAAGAATTTGGTCACCATGAGGGCAAAGGTCAAAAAGGAAATGAAAAAATACAAGAGGGATAGTCTGGAATACAAAATATTAAATGCCAGACAACAGAGTCTAAAGATAGCCGCCAATGCAACCTACGGTTATCTGAATTTCGCAAGAGCTAGATGGTATTCAAAGGAATGTGCTGAAGCCATAACTGCCTGGGGAAGATACTATGTTAGAAAGCTTATAGATGAAGCAGAAAAGGCAGGATTTGAGGTTATATACGCAGACACAGATTCCGCCTTCATAAAACTTGGAAACAAGAAAAAGAAGGATACACTAGATTTCCTGGATAAGTTCAACTCTAAACTTCCAGAATTCATGGAGCTTGAATTGGAAGGATTCTACAAGAGAGGGATATTCGTAACCAGGAAGATGGGTAGGGGAGCAGCAAAGAAAAGATACGCATTATTATCAGAGACAGGGGAAATGAAGATAACTGGTCTTGAGTTCGTTAGGACAGACTGGTCAGAAATAGCGAAGGAGGTACAAAGGGATGTATTAAGGCTCGTCTTGGAAGGAAAAGTAGAAGAAGCAAAAGAAAAAGTCAGAAAGACAATTGACATGATAAGGAAAGGTGAAATCCCATTGGAGAAATACGTTATATATACACAGCTGAAACAGAATATTGCTCAGTATGAAGCAATTGGTCCGCATGTCAGGGCGGCCAAGCGGTTGTTGGAAGCTGGCCATGCCATATTTCCAGGAATGCTCATAGGATACATAGTAACCAAAGGTGGGGGGAATATAGGGGATAGATCATATCCCTTCTATCCAGTGAACCTGCTTGGAAGCAGAAGGCCTGATCCAGATTATTATATAAATAACCAGCTATTGCCGGCCGTCACAAAGATACTGGCAGAGATAGGGATAAAGAAAGATGATCTCAAGTTCGGTGGAAAACAATCCAAGCTAGGAAAATGGTTCTAGGATCTAGAAGAAGCCTAGCTTCTGCATTGCGTCTGCTATAAGCTGTTTGTATATGTATGGTCTTAGAGCCATGACTTCCTTTAGGTTAGAGTATCCTTTTTCCTTAGCCATGTCTTCGGCCAGGAAACTGACTCTAGCCTGCTTGTCCTTGGGAAGCTCTTCATATTTGGAAAACGCCATCTCTATTAAAACCTTTGTTGGTCCTGGCATACTACTCACCTAAGCTAGTAACGATGGAATGAAATAAAAAGGTTAGGTCCTTGAAGATTATTTCATAAGCTTCACTTTTAGTTTTGAACTGAATGCCAAAGCTAGGAACTCAAGTTCACCTCTTAATGGGTGGTTCGATGGTATTTTATTAAGTGCCTCTTTAATGGTTTTGACGGCCTCTTCATATTTATTCATCTCTGAAAAGGCAATGGCCTTATTGACCCAAGCTTGTGCTAGATGTGGATTTATTTTTAATGCTTTGTCGTAATGTCTAATAGCCTCTTCGTACTTGCCTGTCTCAGAAAGAGTATTTGCTTTGTTATTCCATGCCTCTGCTAGGTTTGGATTTATTTTTAATGCTTTGTCGTAATGTTTTAGGGCTTCTTCGTATCTACCCATCTCAGAAAGTGTGTTAGCCTTGTTATTCCACGCATCTGCAAGATTTGGATTTATCTTTAATGCAATATCATGAGCAGTCAATGCCTTTTCTAATTTTCCAATTTCCCTTAAAAAATTTCCATGATTTGTCCATATATATGCTGCAAGCTCTTCCCTTGTTTGCGGCTTTCCCTTATGATGAGTATACGACTTATCAAACGCAGGATCGTGCTGTTTTCCATCAATAACAACATATGCATGACCATCTATTCCCTCAACGACATGATACTTAACATCAAATCCCATCTCTCTTGCCATTTCACCCAATGCAGCTGACATTGCTAGGCAGTCAGCATAGTGTTTACAAAGAAATCCAGATAATGTTTTCCTTGGTGAAAGCTGTATGCCATATGAGCCGAAAATTAGTTCAATTGCAGTTGAACCGTATTCATGCACAAATTCCCTCATGTGTTCTATCAGCTCTTTGTCAGAGATCTTTTTGTTTTTCCTCATCCATTTCCCAAGCTCTCCCTCTTTTATATCCTTTGGCAATTCTGGAAACCATCCCTTCTTTCTGCCATAGTCGTAGAATTTCCTGAGAAACTTTCTTGTTGTACTCGGGGGCATTGCTGCGTCAATAAGCTCCTTCTTTGACTTTTTTCTAAACGGCATAGTAATATTACTGCAAAAGTCATTAATAATTGGGAAATACTTTTTAATTACCAATAGTAAAACTTTTGCATGCATAAGAACATAGCATTCTTAGGAGAGACATCTGGGCTGGACCTAGGAAAGAAAGCTGGTGAAACAGACATTAGCTATTTTTCTAGGATAGACTCTAGAGATATAATTAGTATATTCTCACCAAAGACATACCCTGAAAAGATACAAAGCTTGCTAGTGGCTGTTGGTTTAGCAGACCTAGTAGTGCTACGCGTGACAGAACTAGACTGGAAACTTGGTGAGGAGATAGTAGTAAGTAATCTACTGGAAAAGCCAGGGATCATTTTAGCAGAGGAATGGGTATATGAACAAGTGAAACCTCTTCTAACTAGAACTAACCTAGAGAATTGGAAGTATGCTAAGGATGAAAAAGAGGTGTGGGAGTTCATTAGAAAATGGAAGCCTCAGGCCAGAGATGGAAAAGAAATCTGGATAGACCAAGCATTCAAGGTAAAAAGCGTAGGGACTGTTGTCTTAGGAGTGGTGAAGGCTGGAGACGTGACAGTGCATGAGAAGCTTGTAGCTTGGCCGTCTGGGAAAGAAGCAGAGATCAAAAGTATACAAATGCAAGACAAGCCGTACGAAAAAGCAGGAACAAATGCTAGAGTGGGGTTAGCGTTAAAGGGAATAGAACCAGAGGATCTTCCAAGGGGAACTATAATCGGGAATGCAGAGGTTGTAACTGAGATACCAAGTTGGGAGAAATTGAATTTGTACAAGGGAGACGAAAAGAACATAACACATATATTCAATGGAATAAGTTTTGTTGGAACTAGCAATAACAAGTTAGTGAGAGAAATAGCTGTTGGTTTCTCCAAAAGGTTTTTACTGGTAGAAAACACAAATAGGAAAGGATTAAGAATTGCTGGATTCGGTGACTTCAATGTCTGAGGACGAACTTAAAACATGGGAAGAAGCAGGCAAACTAACTTGGAAAGCGATTGAATACGGAAAAAAGCTGATAAAACCAGGAAATAGTTATCTTGAGGTAGCAGAAAAGGTGGAAGAGTTTATAAGAAAGAATGATGGAGAACCTGCCTTTCCTGTCAATTTATCCAGGAACAATGAAGCAGCTCATTATTCTCCTGGTATAAATGATGATAGAATGATAGAAGAAGCAGACATAGTTAAGCTAGACCTAGGAGCACATGTAGATGGATATATCGGAGACGCAGCAATAACTATAGATCTGTCTGGCGAGAATGGGAAACTTGTTGAAGCAAGTAAAGAAGCTTTGGAAAATGCACTTAGCCTCGTGAGGGTTGGAGAAAATTCCAGAAGGATAAGTCAAGAAATTGCAGAAACCATAAAAAAATATGGATTTGAACCAATTAGAAACTTGGGCGGGCACGTTATCTCAAGATGGATTCTGCACACTGGTTACTCTGTCCCCAACTTCCCAGCTAATAGCTTTGAATTAAAAGAAGGTATGATCCTTGCCCTAGAGCCATTCGCAAGCATGGGTAAAGGGCTTGTCCATGACGGAAGCTTCACTAGTATATTCTCCATAGCATCAGCCCCAAGAGTCAGAAGTCAAAACGCTAGAAAGGTTTATTCATTCGCAATGGAAAAATTCAAAACCTTGCCATTTTCAGAAAGATGGTTGGGGGAAGTAGTGAGTGGACTAAGCCTGAAAACCGCACTGAGAGAACTAGTTATGTCTGGTAGTTTTAGGGCATATCCAGTACTAGTAGACTCTGGATTGGTAAGTCAAAGGGAAGTCACTGTGATCGTTGAGAAAGATGGGTGTAAAATTCTGACTAAGTAATGGGAAGATTTAAAAAGAATGTCTGATTTTCTTTGTGTATGAAGCGACCAAGTGTTATTGGGATAATAGGTTTAGTACTAGCGTTAATAGGGTTGTACTTGTTCCTTGATCTGAACCTTGACGTGTTCTCATATATGGCAATGCCTGATCCTATGCGTATGATTCAAATATTGCCAATAGTTGGTGGCGTTCTCCTTGGAATAGGCATGGCTGTTGTGATAAAGGAAAAGAACCCAATTCTTACAGTAGCTAGCTTCATTTTATTCTCAGCTCTGGCCTTCAAGAATATTGCAGCTATTGGGTTTGGTATTGGAATGCTTGTGCCCGGATTAATTGGTATTGGAAAGCATTTGCCAACGTATCTGGCTGCGTTGATGGTGTTTTTGTCTGCATTCATAACTGTAAGTGCCGACCCATCCATGTATCAAGACTTGCTAGTCTCATCCCTAGCAGATCAAGTAACGTCCAGCTTGTCCGGTATGCAAGATGCAATCGCGTCTGCAGTTGAGAACCAAGTAAATTCAATGCTTCCGTCTAGGGACGAAATAGCCTCTATGGTCGAGTCCGCAATGCCATGTAATGACACGGCGACTCAAGAGATGTGCGTTAGTGCTAGGGAGCAGATTATAGACCAAGTTTATAATGAGATAAAGTCGCAAAATTATTCTCAAATAATAAAGGAGAAGATAGGTGAAGGCCTAAGCATTGACAAGGAAACTGCCAAAAAAACTATCAAGGAGATAGAGTTTGTAAAGCCTTTGCTTGACAATATTCAATGGATAATTGCATTCCTAGAGACTGGGATTTTCTTGTTTGTGGCTAGCATTGTTGTGAATATCCCTCAAGGAGTAACAGGATTCTTGCTTGATATAATTTGGAAGATCAAGCCAAGGAAGGAAGAGGGATCCGAGGAAGAGGCTGTAGAAGAATGATGGCGTTGTAGTATGAGCCCGGGGGGATTTGAACCCCCGACCTGCCGGTCCGAAGCCGGCCGCTCTATCCTAGCTGAGCTACGGGCCCATAGAGCCGATAGTCGGTTCGCGGACGTGCCGACATAGGTGGCACAAGGCTACCTACTTCACCGTAGAAAACTAGAGATTATGGGGTATCTAAACTTATCCCCTTCTAGGGTCTTGTAACAGCCATAAATTGCATAAGCTAGAGCGATTATAGCTAGAAAATATGTAACTGACTTGAAGGCTAGACCTAACAGTTGGTTAACTTGAAGAGTAACTAGAGAGACTGTCCAGAGGATGCCTAGAATTACCAGCCATAACAGCTGCCAGATGAATGCTTGTTTTACTTGAAACTTTGTATCTTTGTCCTTTGCAAATGGCCAGGCAATTAAGGGCCCTATTATCCATAGCAAAACAGGGAAATGAGAGATTGCTGCAATGAGTTTTTTCATAATACTCACCTTATGAATTAGAGTTAAACTACTTTAAATGTTTAGTAGTGTGGTTCTATTAATTAGTTAGATCTGCAATTAGTTGTTGTGTCAGATGCTGGATAAATTTTTAAACAATGACCCACTTAATTGTACTATGACAGGAATCTTAATTAATCAAAAACAAGGCTATATTGGGATTTTGATTTTAGTAATGTTTGGCGCGCTTTTCAGCGGTTGCGTCCAATTACAGGAAAAAGAGAAATTTGTAAATGAACTACCACAGATCAATAAAAATCTAGAAACTGCATTGGGAAACATATATGTAGATTTCCAAAACTACCATAACAACTACAAATGGAGCAGTTTAATGAACTACCTAACGATCACAGATTCTATGGTAAACGAAATGGAAACTTATGAAAACGAGATTAAAGACGAAATGCAATATTTAGAAAATTTAACAAATTATGTTGAGACGTCAAAGCAGGATATCAACGTTGACTTGCTTTCAAGTAACGAGATGAGACTGCTAAATGAAATAGACGACAAAATAGCAGCATATCAGTCTAAAAAGGCCCAGATAAATTCGTGTCTGGATGCAATGAAAACCTACAGGGAATTCATAAATGTTATCAGAGTAAAACTTCAAAAAACTGAAAAATTGAGGATGAAATTGAGTCTAATAGATAATGAAATAAATGTAGGGAATTATGACGATGCTATCTCTGATATAGAAAAACTGAAACAAATAGCTAGGGAAATTCAACAGCTAGAAAATCAACAAGCCGAACTAGGAATCATTGATTATAACCAAGAAGTGATAGATTCCTGGGATACATATATAGAGGGCTTGGAGGAGCTCGAGAAATATGTGGAATACCTAAAAACTGGAGACTATGAATCGGCAAGCTACCACTATAATATTTACCTTCAGAAATACACAGAGGTAGTTCAAGTTAGTGAAGGAGAAGGAATACATACAGCAACCAACAAAGTAGACAACTGGTATCAGGAAAACATTGGGTCATGCGTGAATGTATTTCAAGAGTATTACTGAGAATAGCCCCATTTTTCTTTTGTTTTCATGTCCATAGTTTTATCTCTAATAATACCCGTATAACTCATGAGAATCGTAAAAACAATTAAATATTCCTTAACAAGAAAAATATTCCAACAGCCCCGTGGTGTAGTGGCCAAGCATGCAGGGCTTTGGACCCTGCGACGGCGGTTCGAATCCGCCCGGGGCTATTTGGGGACCTTGTGTCCCCTATTCCGGGCAGGTTCATGTTTTCCCAGGGCTTTTCTAAAAGGCCCTTCGGATCCGCCCGGGGCTATGGGTTTTTCAAGAACCTAAGAAGGAGATAGGATCATCCTCAAGATCATATCTATCCTTCTCATATTTCGTTCCAATCATCAGCTTATCCGCAACTACACATCCAGGATCTGGGCCTAGAGGATCACCTGTATATGCATAAGCTCTAGCTCTGCACCCGCCACACACATATCTAAATGGACACCTGTTCGCAAAATGTTCGCTTGAATCCCTATCCCTGAGTGCATTAAACAATTCATTGTTCTTCCAGACATTCACAAACCCATCCTTCAAAGCATTACCTACTTTTATTGGTAGGAAAACACATGGATATATATCTCCGTTATGTTCTATTGCACAATATGCCCTTCCAGCCCCACACCCTCCAACGAAGTCTGCCAATGCGATAGCCTTGTCCGCATACTCCTCACTCAATGGCAAATCTCCAAAGTGGGCCAAGGAGACGTGTTTTCCTTGCTTGCTTAAAACCTTTTCAACACTAATCCTAGCATAAGTCGGGCTAGTAGAGAACACACTCAACCCTCCTTTCTCTAGCTCAGAGTATAAATATTTCATCAACTCTTCCCTTCCCTTTGGTCCTAGATCCAATGCCTGGATTTCTTTTCCCCTACCGACAGGAACAAAATTGAAGAACATAATTGCACAAACTTTAAGATCCCTCGCCAGTTTTATCATCTCAGGAACTCTATGCAGATTTTTCTTTGTAACTGTGTATGCTATACCTGTGTATAAACCTGCATCCCTAGCGTTCTTTATGCCTTGAATAGATCTTCTCCAGGCGCCTTGTACTCCTCTGAATTTATCATGCTCCTTAGGATCAGGAGAATCTATGCTAACCTCAACATAACCAACCCCAGCTTCCTTCATCTTTCTAGCAACTTCTGGTGTTATGAGGGTCCCGTTCGTCGCTACGTTAACATACATTCCTTTGTCTGCTGTGTATTTGAATATCTCAAATATATCTGGGGCCATCAAAGGTTCCCCACCAGAAAAGGCAATCGTAACAACCCCAGCTTCATCTAATTGATCTATGACTTGTTTCTTTTCCTCTGTTGTTAATTCGTCTGGTGCTCCCTGCGGTGTGGCATTAGCATAACAATGCTTGCATCTAAGATTGCATCGTTTCGTAATGTTCCAGACAACTAGAAATGGGGCAACTAGTCTCTGGGGTTTTGTTACGCCATACTCAGCTATGGATCTCACGGTGGTGACAAGTCCTCTTCTATAGTATGGATCTTTGAACGTATCTATAAAGTCCTCTCTTGTCCCACCAAAAGCCTTTACTCCTTGAGAAACAGCAAAGTCAACGACCTTAGCATTAAACCACTCACTCAGATTTCTGGGCTTCCTAATTCCTACAACAATATCCAATGCAGGCTCCAATCTTTTCCTTTCAGAGAAATGTTTGAGCAAAACCCTAGCCACTGGATTTTCAAATATTCTCTTCAACTGGACACCAACGTCTCCTAGATCTCCCATAAAAAATTTCATAGAATAACTTATTTATGTTGATTTCTATTATGGCAATGAATAACGAATTTATATCAAGTCGGTAAAAATAAATTGAAACCGAATTGCGCGGTTAGCAGTCACATAGCTTCACACGCCAAAGAGTCTATTCGGATCCCGTGGCACCACTGGGACCTTGTGTCCATATTCCTAGTTCCAGTTTTCCCGGAACCATTAATCTAGGGGGATACAATGTTAGAGATTATCCTTATTGCAAGCTTCTTAACTAGTTTGGTCTCATTAATAGGAATTGTATTCCTTGCGTATAAAGGTAAGCTACAAGGATTTATAGACAATGCTGTATGCTTTTCCATAGGTGCGCTTCTGGCTACTGTATTTTATGGTATGATACCAGAGATAGAGGAAAAAGCAATATGGGTTGGCGTATTCGTTATCGTATCTCTGCTCATAGAGAAATTCTTACACTGGCATCATTGTCATAGATATAAATGCGACGTACACCCGTTTGGTTGGATGAACCTAATAGGAGATGCAATTCACAACGCAACAGATGGATTCACGATAGCAGTAAGCTTCCTAGTTTCTCCTGCGTTGGGCTGGGCCACAACTCTAGCAATAATAGCTCATGAAGTACCCCAAGAGATCGGAGACTTCTTTATACTACTAAAAGCAGGTTTTGGTGTAAGGAAGGCTTTGTTATCAAATTTTCTAATCGCATTAACTGCATTGATCGGAGCATTAGTTGGATATTACCTAGCTGGATGGGAAGTATTAATTCCGTATATGCTTGCGTTCGCCGCTGGAAACCTCCTTTACATAGCCATGGTTGACTTGATGCCAAACCTAAGAGATGTCACGGAGATTGAGAGTGAAATCGTCCGACTAATGCTGCTGACTACTGGGTTCGCTGTAGTGACAATTGCAATATCCTTTGCAAGATCAATAATCGGGTAAAACTATTTAATAAAGAAAACAAAAAATTAGACGCCGGGCCCGTGGTCTAGCTGGTTAGGACGCCACCCTTACAAGGTGGAGATCACCGGTTCGAATCCGGTCGGGCCCATCATGGGACCTTGTGTCCCATCTGACCGGGTTCCAGTTTTCCCGGGGCTTTTCTAAAAGGCCCTTCGGATCCGGTCGGGCCCATAAGAGAGGTTGCACCCCCTCTACCCCTGCGAACGGAGCATATCGCGAAGCGATAGGCTGGCGGCAATGAATCGCTTTGCGAGAAGAAAGTTAAGTAGGGGTTAGGTTAACTTAAGGGAAGGGGTGTCCCCTTCCCTAGAGGACTATGCAAGTAGGCCTACCTTCAGCTAAAATGCCAAAAGATACAAATCTAATGGGGCCGTAGGGTAGCCAGCAGCGTCCCTAGGGGGAACCTCTTTGGTTCCCCCTGGCTACCCTGGGAAGCCAACCCCCTCCAGCGGAATGGGGCCGTAGGGTAGCCAGGTCATCCTACCGGCTTTGGGAGCCGGTGACCCGAGTTCGAATCTCGGCGGCCCCATTGGGCTTTATGCCCAGTCGCCGAGAGGCGAATTTGTGTTCGCCCGCAGGCCGGCGTCTCGGCCTGTTGAATCTCGGCGGCCCAATTAAACCAATCAGCTGGTACGCTGGAGCGAGACATGCCACGCAGGGTAAAATAAGTCTTTGATAATTAAACTGGATATCATAACTTACTATACCATGTTCAATCGCGGGGGTGCCGGAGCCTGGTCAAACGGGCCGGACTTAAGATCCGGTGGCTTAGGCCTGCGCGGGTTCAAATCCCGTCCCCCGCACATGCTGCCTTGCGCAGCATGGTGGGATTTGAACCCTCTCACCGTCCGCGAGCCGACGTATCGGCTCTTCAAATCCCGTCCCCCGCATTAAACCGCTGCGTCCGTTTACGCCGGAGCGAAACATGCCACACAAGGTGGCATACCTCACTGACGGCAATGAATCGCTTTGCGAGAAGAAAGTTAAGTAGGGGTTAGGTTAACTTAAGGGAAGGGGTGTCCCCTTCCCTAGAGGACTATGCAAGTAGGCCCCTAATAAGTTAATAACACTCCCAAAGCGCATGAAGGGAAGGGGGTGCTTCCAAGGACCTAGGGTGTCTCACGCTCCGCTACAGACGTAGCGGGGAAACCGTAGGTGTCCCCAAGACGCTTCCGACGTATCGGCCTGTTACAAAAATTTAAATTTCCAATTAACTAGAAATTACATCGCGGGGTCGTGGTGTAGTTAGGCAGCACAGGTGGCTCCAGAGTCATTTTGGAGCCAATGGTGGTATGCTGAGGCGAAAGCCTATGACGACACTCTGGAGCTAGGGCTTGTCCCTGGTGCTGTGCTGGCGGAGATACCACCTAGCCTGGGTTCAAATCCCAGCGACCCCACCTTTTTCTTATTGTTTTTTTAATTGAGTCAGCGTAAAACAAATTATGCTGAGAAAAAAGGTAAAAAGAAGTGAAAAAATCAAAGAACTTAAAGACAAGGTAAAAATAAACTGGAGATACGATGGTGACATTATTAGTGGAGAAGTGAAGTTTGAAGGAAAAACCGTTGGTTGGGTCCATGCTGGCAAGCCATCATTGGCTGAGCTCACTAATGTATTAGACAAGGATAGTAAGGTAATAGAGATACACGCGTTTTACCCTTATAGGAAATTATACTTTGACGAAGAACTCCAAAAGAAGATAGGAGACAAACTGAAGAAAAGATCTGGCCTTGGAACTCTTGTGTATAATGAGCTGGAAAAGAAGATACTTGAAAAATTTCCAGATACAGAAAAATTGATTCTCGTTGTGGAACCTTTACATGAATGGAAAGATTTTAACAAAAAAGCTACTTTAAAATTCTATAAAAGCGTGGGATTCAAAAAATACGATGAAGTGGTCCTGAGGTACAGGGCAGGTTACTTAAACCTTCCTGTAAAGGATGTAAAATACATACTGATTAAAAATCTAAAGCCTGGTCCTCTGGAAAGACTTAAACAAAAAATCAAATCCTTGAAAAGTAGGAAATCAAAACGCTAGCTAGCTCTTTATCTCTGATTAGAACATTGACTTCCTTGTTCTTATTAAGGCTAGAATAGCTCCAGTTGGTAGAACCTAGTAGAACCAGCTCACCATCAACAACTAGGAACTTTGCATGAAGCCTAGTCTTAGATGAATCCAGCCTAGCATTAACCCCACAGTTCTCTAGAAACCTTACTGCGTCCATATTGCTATCTAGCTCGTTATCAGCTAGGACATTCACGCTTACACCTCTAGAACTGGCATTGCACAAGGCCCAAAGTAATGAATTGGACTCTGGATAATCCGGATAATACTTTATTGAATAAACAGCTAGGTAAATGCTAGTCCTTGAGTTTGATATGAGATTTAATGCCGTGGGTTCGTAGCTAGAGTCTAGGACTAACTGATATGGTTTTGGTTGCAAGTAAAAGGCTAAAAATGCAATCAGTAGTAAGAGGGCAACCCCAAGGCAGATTGATTTTAACTTCATGTTAGTTATCTAGCTAGCTATGTTTTTATAGATTTCTTGAGTTACTTGAAGTATGAAGTATTGGTTAGTTGCTGGGTTAATTGTTGCATTGTTTGTGACACCAGTAATCGCAACCGGGAACGCCAGCTATAGCTCTGGAATAAGTATTAGTGTGTATGCGTTTCCCTATAACCTAACTGAAAACGAAGACTTTCCAACTACAATTGGAATAAATGCAAGTTTTACAAATACAACAAATGGTCAAACAACAGGATGTAAATCTAATCTCACTATAGAAGCGTACACAGCCACGTATTCAATAAATATTTCAATGACACCAAAAGATACTCAGTCAGATGGAAGTCATATAAATTGGAATGGAAGTCTGTATGTAGACAGTTCGTTTCTAGATCCAAGTAAATTCGGACATTACAATGCAACAGCGTATTGTGGAAATGATAAATACATCCTAAATGGGGATATATTCTATATAAACGATACAGAGGCTCCTGACTATGCGAATGGTGGGAATAATTCTGTCGTAAACAATCATACAAATGTAAGCTTTGGATTCTGGGATCCAAGCAATGTAACATATCTAAACTTTACCACAAACGCGACGAATGCAACAAGCTGGGTAAACGGGTTGAACACAACAAATGCAACACTGACAATGCAATTCCCTGTGAATACTAGCCAGGTAGTCCAAGTGAACGTCATCGCAAATGATACGTGGAATAATTCTAGGATTTATACTTTCTTCGTGACAATTGATCTTGATCCACCATTGGTGGATATCATTGATGTAGCTAATTACAGTGGATGGACAGGCAAGATAGTAAATGTTAGCTTCAACGTAAGCGATATATCGAATGTAACTTGTGAGCTCAAGCTGAATTCAACAAAAATAGGTGAAGGGAACTATTCGTCAGGAAATAATACAATTCAAGGAAATGCATCATCTCTGCAAAGTGGTAATTATACATTGACACTAGAATGTGAAGACTCTGTGGGGAATATTGCAAATGATAGTACAAACATTGGTCTGGATAACACAGCTCCCGGACTCTCATTCATCGAGCCTGATTATTCAATAACAAACGAATCAAATGTTTTCGTTAATGTAAGTATTTCTGAGAACGAATCTGGAATAGCCAGCTGCAACGTGTCTTGGAATTCAACAGAAGAGAATATGACAATTGCAAATGGATATGCAACTGCAAACAAAAGCTTAAACGATGGTGTATGGGATATAACTGTGAAGTGTAAAGATAATGTAGATAATGAAAATCTAATAACTGAAACAATAATCATAGATACTGTGCCCCCTTCCATAATTACTAATGTAACCGGGAAAACAAATTCCAGCATAGAAATCACAGTAAACGTCACAGATGAAAACTTTAATTATACAAGGGTAAGATTAGACAGTCAGGAGTACGAGACAAATGATTCAAACTTTACATATAACTTCACAGGGCTTGAAAACAATACAAATTATACGATAGAAATAACCAGCTGTGACCTCGCTGGAAACTGCAACTCAACCAATATCTCCTCACGCACCAAAGCAAACCCAATAGCCAACTTTACAGCTGATAAGACATCTGGGTATGCACCACTCACTATTGCATTTAACGCGTCAGGCAGTTACGATCCTGACGGAAGTATTACTAGCTATGAATGGGACTTTGGTGATGGAACCAATGCTACTGGCATAACTGTCAATCACACATTCTCAGCCGGGACATACACAGTAAGGCTAACGGTGACAGACAATGAAGGATTGACTGCTGTTCATGAAATGCAAATAACTGCAAGAACAAGACCATCCACCGGAGGCGGTGGTGGAGGTAGCAGCGGATGGGTAAATCCAAATCCACCAACTCCAAAGCAAATTATTAAAAAAATCAATAAAATGAATGAAAGCAAGGCTGGATTCTTTAAAGAATTTGAATACGATGAAAAATCGAACACTACATTGGTTAAATTCATAGTATACGGAATCGGAGAGAGTGCAAAATACATAATAACAGATAATATACCAGAGCAATTAACCCACAGGATAATAGACATAATACCTGAACCAGATGTCGTGGACGTGCATAATATCTGGATTGTCTGGTTGTCTGATGGGCATAAATTCACTATTACTTATAATGTCTCAGGATACATGAATCCCGATATATTCAAGGAATGGGACTTGAAGATAGAAAAAAAGCTGGTGAAAAAGAGTGAGAGAGAAACAGAAAAGAAAGCTAATGAAAAGGAAGGAGCAAATGAAAGTCCTGTCACTTCCCCTGTAACTGGTTTTGTATCACTAGAAGCACCTAGTCTTGAGGCTACAATAGCTACCATACTAATTGCATCCGTCTTAGCAGCGGGACTAAGGTTAAAAGAAGAATTTGACAAGAAAAAGAGATTCCCGCTAAAATACAAAGGCTTGCAGTAGAAATAAATAAATAGGTTTTCGTGGAAAAATCTATCGCGCTCCGGTAGTCTAGTCCGGCCAAGGATACGGGCCTCTCGAGCCCGTGACCCGGGTTCAAATCCCGGCCGGAGCACTAATGCACTCACAATGCTTTTAAACTAGTTTTTCCAAATCTTGAGCATGAACCTATACGCTTGGCTAGATCTGCTGAGACCAGTAAATGCTTTAATGACTGGGCTGGGA
>Ga0190314_1000213_pt1 | contig 22431 bp, 20 predicted proteins | sample 4870071112_MG_FD_165055 | JGI IMG/M metagenome (GOLD analysis project Ga0190314, IMG submission 165055) | Hydrothermal vent sediment bacterial communities from Southern Trench, Guaymas Basin, Mexico - 4870-07-11-12_MG | ecosystem: Environmental > Aquatic > Marine > Hydrothermal vents > Sediment ...
ATATCATGGAACTGAAAACGGGCTTAATCCCTCAACAAGGAAAGGCGCAAATATGCTCAGCAAGAAAGTCATGATTATTTGAACTATCGCAGCTGTTATTGTTATGCTTATTGCATCTGTTATATCCTCATTCATGAAAACCATTATTATTGCAGCCACCACAAGCATTCTAACAAATACTCCCATTATGTCAAAGCTCTCCGCAGGCATTAACACACCCAAGACAAGGGAGAAGAATGCAACAATCATTAAGACATTTCCTTTCACTGCTATCCAACCTGACCTTTTGAATCCTATGTAAAAGCTTGCAATCCTTATTATAAATGCAGTGGCTAGGGATACTATGTTCACGGGATCCTCCCCCTTATCTCTCTCGCAGATTTTTCTGGTGGACATACAACTGCTATTTCCCCAGACCCTAGCTCTAGCCCAGCGTATATCTCTGTCCTTGGCATGATTTCCATATGCCATCTGTAGAATGGTTCTTCCTCTTTAGTGGGAGGATAATGGACAAAGAAGTTGTACGAAAAATTACCTAGATAGTCCCTCATGGCTAGCATGACTCTTTTGAAGGCGTCTGCTAGGTACCCAGGTCTTGGTGTTTCTTTTTTTGACACTAGCCATACAGAATGATTAGCCCTTGGTGCAAAGGGCACAAATGCAATTACTCCAGGGTTTTCATATACAAATCTTGGTCCTCCTCTTTCAAGTTCAATTATCTTGTCAAATATTGAATAACCGTGGTTGATATAGAAGTCCTCTGCTATGTTTAGTTCCTCTCTTACGAGCCTAGGTACAATTGGCATGCCCATGAGCTGCATGTGTGAATGCATTATTGATGCACCGCTTGCAGGACCCCTATTCTTTACTAGCAAGGAATACTTCACGCCTCTTTTTCTAGATATTGCTTTCCATCTGGAAAATGCAAATGAAAACACTTTTGTTATCACTGTTTTTGGTAAGTCCTCTAGCTCTAGATAGTGATCCCTCACATCAATTATTACTTCATGATACCCTTTGGCTGAGGATTTCTTCATTAATCCGTTTGTCTTGTTTTTCAGTTTTGCATTTGGAGAGAACAATGGATATTTGTTTCTAAATGATCTAGCGATCCATTTTTTACCACCGATTCTCGCCGTCTCTTTCGGTGTTATCTTTTCATTCCCGGGGCAGAACGGGCACTTGGATGGATCTTCTCTTTCCCATGATTGACTGCCTCCTTGTTTTGGCCTATATGCTCTAGCACTTGAGACAACTGAATATCTATCCATAAGATAATCCTTTCTTAACTCCATCATAGTCTTTCAAACCTCTTCTCAAGCTTTTTCTCAACGCTTGGCAAGGTGGTATATTCCATTTCGTCTAGAGGTAGCCTATGAGGTTCAAATGGGCCATGTCTTCTGTAGTAGTCAGCGATTTTGTTCGCCAGTCTTCTAGCTTCATCAAAGGCTGGATCCTTGAACAAGTCCACAGGCCCTATTAGTTTTCCTTTAGCTAGCTGGAATCCAGCTGCAATTACCCTTGGAGGACCGTCAAACCTAGTTGGATGGGCATCTTCAAATGCCACAGGCATTAATGGGCCGTGATGGGAACCCCTCATCCATCCGGACACTGAGTGAGGGAACGCGAAGGGCTCTAGGACTTCCCCTAGAGCTGGAAGGCCATGCTGGGCCCTTACTACCATGACAGGGTCGTCTTTACCTACGTATTTTCCTGCCAAGAAATTCAGCTTTTCTGTGGATGTTACTGCGGCTATCTCTCCATCTTTTCTGTACACTCTCTTTATTACATATCTACTTGGTGCTCCGATGAAGGCTAACAGATCGTAAACCTCTTCAGGGGTTTTGAACTTTACTTTTCTATGCTTTATTACATCATGGACTTCAAATATGAATCCTTTGTGCATTGAAGGATCTATCACTAATCCGGCTGTGTTGAATGGATCTGCAAACATTCTGAATAATGGCAAGTTCCATGCCCCTGCCTCTGTTTTGTCTGCCATGAATACTACTACAGGCTCAGACTTTCTTTCCTCAAATTCCATCTCTGCAACTCCTGGACCCATGCCTCTAACATTACCAGAGAACGCAGATGTCAAAAGGTCTTGGCCAGCTCCGTAGAGTTTGAGTTCCTTTGCTTTTTTTGCTGCCAGCTCAAAAGTGTCCCAAGCTAATTTGTGAATAGCTTTGGAATCAACACCCTTCTTGTGAGTCATTATCAGCTGGAGATCATCCCCACAGAACAGAACTGAATAATCCACGAGCAGTTTTTTCCGTTTTGCCTTCTCCAAGTTTTTCTCTGCTACGTTTATGCATTCTGGGTGGACTCGTGAATGACCTGGCCATCCACCAATATCAGCTTTAATAACACTTAGAGTTATCATTTTTACCCCCATGTCACTAATGCAACAAGCGTTTAAAAAACTAGTCTCTTATGCTAGTAAGAGGATAAGGCTAATCATTGCCAAGGGACTAAAGTTCATTCCATATTTCTTTTGGATTCATTCCAAGACTGACTAGCGTATATTTCTCTACTTGGATAATCCATCCTTTACACCTTTAACTAATGCCTTTATCTCGCCTTCAACATCCCTAGCCTTCATTACACCAGAAGCTAGCAACACACCATAGGCACCAAGCTCTAATGCCTTTGAGACGTCCCCGCTTGAGTGGATCCCTGCTCCAACAAAGACTAAAATATCTGGGTTTACGTCATGCACATTCTTCACTGCTTTCTCAATTACTTTTGGCTCAGCCTCGCTAACACTAGTCTTGGTCCCTATTAACTCTGGAGGTTCAACAGCTATGGCATCTGGAGACAGCTTGGCAATCTCCCTGGCCCTTCTAGGACTGTTTGCACACACTAGACTAGATAATCCATATTTTCTGGCCAACGCAATTGTTTCTTCAATTCTTCCTGTTGGTAATGGCCTTTCGCTGTGGTTTAGGATTACACCGAAAACGCCAGCCTTTGCAAGGCTTCTAGGCAAAACCCAGCCTGTAGCCTTGTCCTCGTCCAATGGATCTGCATGCTGTGAAAAGACAGGAATGCTTGTCTGCCTAGCAATGAATGTCAAGTCTTGCATCTGAGGAGCTATTCCAAAGAATTCCTTTCCATATTTTTCCATTATGAAAGCCAGCTTTAATCCAGCTTCAGCTATGCCTGTCTCATACGCCTTGTAATTTACTATTACCCTTGGGAACGGACTAGATGGCATTCTTATCCCTCTTTATGACAATGCTTTTCACTTCTGTCATTTCTAAGATAGAATATCTTATCCCTTCCCTTCCCATACCTGAGCCCTTCACACCTCCGAACGGGAATATGCCCAGGCCATGAGCTGGATGGGCATTTATTGTCACTTCTCCGTCTTCCAGGGTTAAAGCAATTTCTAGAGCCTTGTTTATATCTTTTGTGAACACCGCTGCATCCAGGCCGTACTCAGACTTGTTAGCTATCTTCAACGCCTCTTTCCAATTCCCAACCCTTATTATTGGGATTACTGGACCAAACGTCTCTTCCCATGCTATTCTAGCATTTAAAGGCACAGAATCTAGAACAGTGGGCCAGTAATAGTTACCCTTTGATTTTCCTCCCATTAGCAGTTTTGCCCCTTTATCTATTGCATCCTTTACTAGGGAATCTACTTTTTCCACTGCCCTTGGATTGATTAATGGTCCTAAATCAGCTTTCCAAGGGCTTCCTACCCTCCATCTTCTTGCTTCAATGAGTATTCTTTCAACTAGTTCATCTGCGATTTCTGACTCAACTAAAACTCTGCTTATTGCATCGCATCTTTGACCAGAGAACTTTAATGCTCCGGTGACTATCTCCTTTGCTGCTAGGTCTAGATCTGCATCTGCTAGAACTATGGCCGGAGCTTTTCCTCCTAATTCCAAGTGCAATTTCTTCATCCCAGCAATACTAGCTATTCGTTTGCCTACAGATGTAGAACCAGTAAAGCTGATTCCATTCACAAGATCGCTTTTCACTAAGAGATCACCTATTTCTGAACCTTTTCCAGAGACCACATTTAGGACTCCAGGGGGCAAGCCAGATTCCTCAAAGACCTTTGCCAGGTAAAATGCTGAAATAGGTGTGTCTGTGGCTGGCTTGAGGATTACAGAATTCCCACTGGCAATGGCAGGAGCTACCTTTGATACAGCAGTAAACAATGGATAATTGAATGGAGTTATTGCTAGGATTACTCCAATGGGTTGCCTTATCACTAAAGCAATCTTGTCTTCCTTGAAGGGTGAGAAATCTCCTGTTATTGTCTCTCCAAATATCTCCTCACATTCTTGAGCCGCATACTTCAGCCTCAGTGCGCTAGCTTTTATCTCTCCTTTCCCCTGCTTTATTGGTTTCCCAGCTTCATAGGCTAGTATCTCCACCAGCTCTTTCTCATATGTCTTTAGCCTGTCTCCAGCTTCCTCTAGAATTTCTGCCCTTTTGTGAGCTGGCATTTTTGCTATTTTTCCTTTCGCTTTGCTTGCAGATTTTAAAGCAAGGCTAGCTTCCTTTTCGTTTGCTTTCGGTGCATATGCATATGTGCTATCCAAAACAGGCGAGTAGACAGGCATATATGCTTTGGGTTTTATCCATTTTCCACCAATGAATAGGTTCCAGGCTCGTTTTCCTTTATACTTCGTTTTCCATGCCATGATCTAGAAAAAGAAGGACAGGTTTAAAATGATTTCCTGGTTTTGTTTTCTCTACGGCTAGCTAAACCTTTTTAATCCGTGAAGAATTATCTTCTTATGAATTTCAAGTACACATTGGCTTCAGTTTTTCTAGTGTTTCTAGTCGGAGGGTTTTTTGCCATTTTCATAAGCCCCACTACGAGGAATCCTGCATATCTCTTTGTATTATTCTTAGTAATCTTACCATGGATTGGATTGTTTTTCAGACTGTCTGGATTGTTTAGGATATTCGGGACTGTAAAGTATCGCACAGGATTGTCTGAGAAACAAACCTTATTGTTGATTTTCTCGCTCATGCTTGTTGGAGGTCTTTTGGGTTTTGTTGTGGTGGGAAAGGGAAGTGTCTATGTAACAGATTATTCACTAGCAATAAACCTTACATCCGACCATGCATCAGTGGCTGAGACGCTTGTTTATTCTGTTTCTCCTGGTGCCAGGGGACACGAGTTTTATAGAAGCTATTACAAGAATGGACCACTTGCAGGCATGTACAATGCGAGTGCTGATTGCCCGCCATGGTTTGATTTCATTGTATACGACAAGGCTGATAGAAAGGAGCTTGCATGCAGGAGCGACGAGTACGTGAAACCCGGCAAGTATTCAGTTACTTTCTTTTATAACATCCCAAAGCCGTATGCTTGCTATGAGACTAAATGTTTGTTTGATTGGAATTTTTTAACAGATTTTGGATTATACATAGAGAAAGCAAATGTAACTGTTTCAGGCGCAGAAAAGGTTTGGACTTATCCACCATTGAAATTGAAAAGGGATCTTCCACCAGGAACCCTTCTAGAAGTCAAGGCAATTGTTCCTAGGACCCAGGTATCCGAATACTGGGTGGATACAGGAAAGCCAGATTCAGAGATTTACTCAAATGAATGGACGACTAATTTAGCTGGCTTGTTGTATGAATATGACATTGTAGTTTACCTCCTTGTTTTTGGTTTGACTGCCATCGCCATATACATAGTTTATCTATTGCTTGGAAAAGACCCGGTTGTCCCAAATATCCCAGATGTTTTACATTATCCACCTACAGACAGGAAACCGTATCAGGTTACAGAGTTGGTATTTGAAGATCCTACTAAGATTGAGCACGAAGGGATAACAGCTACTCTCTTAGATCTTGCTAGAAGGGGATGGGTAAAGATAAGTGGGAATAAGATAGATTTCATGGAAGGGAGTGACCAGCTAGATGATTATGAGAAGAAGGTTTATGAATTTTACAAATGGTTGACAGATGATGGCAAATTGGATATGAAGTCTGTCAACGGGAAAATATCCAGGTCAGCAGATACTAGCTGGCTAAAGGAAATTAAAAAGAGGATAGATGATCTTACTAAGCCAACGCTGAGGGATGCCTATTCTAATCTTGGCCACTTTGCTGCATTGTTTATTGCTATAGCTCCTTCCCTAATTTCAATCCCTCTTGCCAACCTTCTCCCAGCTTCCTTACAAAGGGCAATAATGTTTATGTCAATATTTGGGTTCTTTGCAATTTTGTTTTTGGATGCTTTCACATTTGGCAGGTACAAGAAGGAGATATACAAAGAGGTCCTGCTGTGGAGGGCATTCGGCAGGCTTCTTGGGGATTATGGTATGATTAAGAAATACGCCCCAGAGGATATTCTTATGTGGGGCAAATGGCTAGTGTACGCCACAGCGTTAGGAAAAGCAGATAACGTACTAAGGGCAATGAGGGAGATGAACATTAGGTTGCCAAATATTGATTACGACACTAGAAGGTCATATTACATTTATCCATGGGTCATATACTCTGCATCTCAATCTAGATATGCCTCTTTGACATCCTCTAGCAGCAGTGGTAGTTGGTCTGGAGGCGGAGGATTTGGTGGTGGATTTGGAGGAGGCGGGGGAGGATTTAGATAAGTCGCTGGTCTAATCTATTTTCATCAAGTATTAGACAAACGTTTAAATATTGATTATACTAAAATTACTTCCATTGGATATTCGGGCAGTCGTCGTAAAAATATTATAGTGAGGTGTTTCTAAATGGCTGAGGCAATAGAGAGCTTACTCAAAGAAGGGCGAATTTTCAACCCACCAGAGGATCTGGTCAACAATTCTAACGTTAAGAAGTTCATGGACAAGCATGGCATTAAGAGCTATGACGAACTGTTGGAAAAGGCAAAGGACATTGAATGGTTCTGGAATGAGATGGTCAAAGAAGCTGGCATAGAATTCTACGAACCACCTCAGAAAACACTAGAGTGGAATCCACCATATGCAAAATGGTTCGTTGGATCAAAATACAACATTGTTCATGATGCATTGGACAAACACGCCAAAAATAACCCAGACAAGATAGCTTACATCTGGATAGGCGAGCCAGAGGGAGAAGTGAAGAAAGTAACATACAAGCAGTTGTATGAAGAGGTAAATAAGCTTGCAAACGCATTGAAGGCTATGGGAGTGAAGAAAGGAGATAGAGTTGCTATCTGGATGCCAATGATAGTTGAGCTTCCAATTGCCATGCTTGCTTGTGCAAAGATAGGAGCAATCCATTCTGTGGTTTTCTCTGGTTTTAGTGAGAGAGCTTTACTTGATAGGATAAACGATGCAGAGGCAAAGATATTGATAACAGTGGACGGGTTCTACAGAAACGGAAAGATAATCCCAATGAAGGACAGAGCAGACAAGGTATTAGACGAGGCACCCTCAATTGAGAAAGTTATTGTATTCAACAGAGCGAACAAGGAAATAAACATAAAAGAGGGAAGAGATGTATGGTGGCACGAAATAATTGCCAACCAGCCAGCTGAATGTGAGACAGAGAAACTAGACGGAACAGATACATTATTCATCCTTTACACATCAGGAACAACAGGGAAGCCAAAGGGAGTGATGCATGATCACGTAGGATATGCAGTTGGGACCGCGGCAACTCTAAAATTTGTTTTTGACATAAAGGATGACGATGTATTCTGGTGTACAGCAGATATAGGTTGGATAACTGGACACAGCTATATAGTCTACGCACCACTAATTCTAGGAACCACTTCCATCATGTATGAAGGTGGCCCTTTGTATCCAAGGCAGGACAGATGGTGGGAGATAGTTGAGAAGTACAAAGTTACAGTTTTCTACACTGCCCCAACAGCCATAAGAATGTTCATGAGGCTAGGGGAAGACCCGATAAATGCTAGGGATCTAAGCAGTCTAAGGCTCTTGGGTTCTGTGGGTGAACCAATAAACCCAGAGGCGTGGGTTTGGTACTACACACACATAGGTAAAGAGAAGTGTCCGATAATGGATACGTGGTGGCAGACAGAGACAGGAATGCACATGATTACTCCATTGCCAATAACACCATTAAAGCCTGGTTCCGCCACAAAGCCATTCCCTGGTGTTGAGGCAGATGTCTTTGACGAAGAGGGCAATTCGCTCTATGGCAAGAACAAGGGAGGAAAGCTAGTTATAAAGAAACCATGGCCAGCCATGCTTCAAGGCCTCTGGAGAAACGAAGAGAAGTATATCAATACATACTGGAGCAAATATGAAGGCGTGTACTTTGCTGGTGACGCGGCTAGAATAGACGAAGACGGTTACTTCTGGATCCAAGGAAGGCTAGATGACGTCTTGAATGTCTCTGGACACAGGATAGGAAATGCAGAAGTGGAATCAGCATTGGTTACTCATGAAGCGGTTAGTGAGGCTGCAGTGGTAGGTAAACCACACGAGGTAAAAGGAGAGGCAATAGTTGCGTTCGTAGTGCTAAAGAAGGGAGTTGAGCCAAGTGACGATCTAAAGAAGGCATTGAGAGAGCATGTGGGCAATGAAATAGGAAAGATAGCAAGACCAGATGAGATTTTCTTTGTTGACGACCTACCAAAGACTAGAAGTGGTAAGATAATGAGAAGGGTATGTAGGGCAATATTGCTCGGAGAGAATCCAGGAGACACTAGTACACTAGCGAACCCAGAGGCAGTTGACCACGTGAGAAAGGCAATTCAAGGATAACCCCTTCAACCCCTTACTCATTCTACGTAAGGTTTGCCAATCTAGGGTTTTATTATAATATATCTCCCGTCTGTTGTCCATTTAGCCCCGTTAATTATTTTTGGAAAAGCCTTAAGCATTTTGGGAGGTATCTTTATGTATAAAGACCTTTTGTCACTCTTTATTGTTAATGGAACCAAATAGTCTTGGTTTATGAATATGGTGTCTGATGTCAGATTTATCTTGCTTTTTTTCGCCTCCTTTGGTTCCATACTAACAATTACATAAATCTTCCCATGCTCTTGATATATGGCATCAATTTCCATTGATATCCCTCCATTAATGCTTTAGATAGATCACCATTCCCTTTGGACCTGTTGCGAATATTCCATTGAGCTTGTGTATATGCTTTTTGTATTGCACATCTGCTTTCATTGTAGTTCCTTTGTATGTGTGATCAAGCACCTCAATCTCCATATCATATATCTGCTTTTTTATATTTTCAGCTTCACTCAGTAAACCCTTAACGTAGTCATTGGCTTTGCTAAGTTCACTGTTTATGTCGCTGTACATTCCAATTGTTTCATCTAGTAATCTAAATTTTATCTCTCCGTTTGGTATGTAGCTTTTGAATGGATTTCTAGATGGGTTACTTGATATGTAGATGACCGATGGAACGTAGTAGAGCTTCATTGTCTTTTTGAGCAGGACTCCTCCAGCTTGGTTTGGGTGGACGTCCCTCCCGTTGAATAGCTCTTGCATTGTGGGATTCTTTTTCTTTCTTGATATTGTGTGTTCCATAAACTGTTCAATGAAGTGTTTTCTATTTCTCATGGTTGAGGTACCGATTATACTTTTTATTAGTTTAGCAAATCTTATTATGCTTCTCGCCTGGGATCTTTTTACTATCCTTTTTCTGCCAGGATTCGTCCTTTTGTCTGATACTGCTGGCACAAAAACGTAGTCTCCATAAAACTGTGGATCAATAAGCCTAATATTAAAATTACTCAATAACTCTTTGATTAATATTGTTTTTTTAATCTCTGATCACCTCTTTTGCTATTTTTAGGATTGGCTCTATCTGATTTGTATTCCTTATCCCAAATGCAGGTATGCCTGTTATTCTTCTTCCATTTTCGGGCATTATTTGGATGAATTTCTTCTTCCCCGAATTGTTGTACTTGTTGAATATAATATCTGTCAAGAACGCGGGGAAGTTTTCGTATCCATCTGTTGCTATTATTACTATGTCGCTTTTTTTAGCTGCTTTCCACAACCCAGGAACAAGTATTGTTTTGTATTCTGTTTTCCTGTGGGTTCTATCAAATGCCTTCCCATTTCCGAGGTACACAGGAATTGTGTGTGAGAGTGTATCTGCCAACACGAGGAGGATATCATTGAACCTTGAGCCGACTGTGAATCTTGTGCTCTCTGAGTTGTCGTAGACTAATACAGCATTTTTCATTTCCTTTGGGATGTTCAATTTCCTTGCAAAGTTGGCTACTGACTTCATATACGTATCAATGCTTACCTGTCCAAGCTTGTAGAGCTTGTAAACCTTTAATGGATCCGCACTTTCAAGCTTTTTCGTGACATCGATTCCCTCTCTTTTGAATAGCTTGAAGTACTTTACCGCTTCATTTGGAGTTATTTTCCTAGCTATACTCTTAAGATATTCTTTTCGTTTTTTCAGTGATAGCTGATTTAGAAACCCAATCCCAATTGAAAATGGAAGTTTTTTAAGACTTTTCATACTTTTTTTTGCCATTAGGTAATCGTAGTATATAGTTCCTTTTTTAGCTTTTTTCTCAAACAAAAACGTCAACATATCTTCGTTCCTAGGCTCTCTCTTCAGATGAAACTTTCTGGATAGGTACGCTATTCTCCTTTTGTTCAATATAACAAATCTTTCATCTTTATCTTTCATGTATTCTCTGAAGAGTTTTCTAATTGTCTTGCCAGTTTTGTTTACCATTATGCAAAGCTGGAAAAACCTCAGAGCACCTTGTGGTTTCATACTGTTTAACGTGCTAAGGACAAGATTAGTATCCTTTTTCTTTTGTATCAACATTAACAATGCGGCTATCTTGAAATTATCATTTATGGGCATTTTGATAAGTTCCTTGAATCTTTTGTAGTCGTCTGTAAGGAGTGTTTGTAGCTTTTCAAAATCGCTGTACTCCGGGAATGCTGTTGAGAATGAGCGTATCAGTAATTCTTTGTAGACATCATTTTCCCCCATATCCTCCCTCCATGGGGGTGTGCGAGGCGACGTCCCCCTTAGTTGAGACGAAATGTCGCCTCATGACCCCCGTCTATCTTTTGGTTTTTTTATATTAAAAACTTATCCACAAGATTATATCTTCCCGATTCTACGTAAGGTTTAAAAACTAGTGATTTAAAAATTTAAAAAATTTTTAATGAAACTGAAATACAAGTAGTGGTGTAAATGGAACTAGAGCCAATAAAGGATATGCATGTGTCTGGGAAGACTTCTATCTCTGAGCTAGCAGAGGAATATCTAGATTCTGGTGGCTTTGTCGCAAAGCATCTTGGAATGGGTGTTAAGATTTTGGAAAAAATGTTCTCTGAGGACTGTTATAACTTTCTCTCTTTTCCTGCTTGTATCATTGCAACTGGGACAAGAGGAATTATTAGAGACCTAATCAAAGAGAAGAAGTTTAATGCAGTAATAACTACATGTGGAACCCTTGATCATGACCTGGCTAGAATATGGAAGGATTACTATCACGGCCACTTCCTTGCAGATGATAAAGAGCTGCATGAAAAAGGGATAAATAGACTTGGCAATATATTTGTCCCAAATGAAAGCTATGGCATAGTTTTGGAAAAAAAGCTTCAGCCGATATTGAAGGATATATATGAGTCTGGAAAAAGGGATCTAGCTAGCTATGAGCTTGTATGGGAAATAGGAAAAAGGCTAGAGGGGGAGGAGAAGGCAGAGGAGAGCATAGTATATTGGGCGTGGAAGAATAGGATACCTGTGTTCATACCAGGAATAACTGATGGAGCAGTTGGTAGCCAAATATGGATGTTTAGACAGGATCACAAGGATTTCAATGTGAATGTGTTTAAGGATGAGGACAAGCTTGCAGATATTGTCTTTTCAAATAAGAAGACAGGGGCATTGATGATTGGAGGAGGTATTTCAAAGCACCATACCATTTGGTGGAACCAGTTTAAGGATGGACTAGATTACGCAGTTTATGTTACTACAGCCGTGGAATGGGATGGCTCTCTATCAGGGGCAAGGGTTAGAGAGGCTGTGTCATGGGGAAAGGTAAAAGAGAATGCGAAATACGTTACAATAGAAGGAGATGCCACAGTTATCCTTCCCTTGCTCGTGGCTAAGTTTATGGAGAAATAGCTAATGACAAATAGAGGTGTTACAAATGAAGAACATATCAGTTGAGGAAAACAGATGGATAATGCCTGAGACTGAAATAGTTGAAAGAAAAGGTTTTGGTCACCCAGATAGCATTTCTGACGGATGTGCTGAGGCAGTTTCAAGAGAATTGAGTAAGTACTATCTGGAAAACTTTGGCACAATACTCCATCATAACGTTGACAAGTTCCTTCTAATTGCTGGAAGGGCTTCACCTGAGTTCGGTGGTGGAGAAATCATAAAGCCCATGATACTCTTACAAAGCGGTAGAGCTATTACTGAGGTTGGTGAGAAGAAAATACCTGTGGATGAAATAGCTAGAAAGGCAATAATAGACTACATGTCCCAGTTTAGGCATTTAAATGTTGAGTTGCATACTGATATTGACATTCAGATAGGGCAAGGCTCACAGGATCTAACAGAGTTGTTTGAAAGAGGAAAGATCCCTCTAGCGAACGATACCAGTTTTGGAGTTGGATATTATCCATTTGATGCTCTGGAAAAGATGGTTTTGGAGACAGAGACATATTTGAATTCTAAAGAATACCTTTCTAAGCATCCATGGTTGGGAGAGGATATAAAGGTAATGGGATTGAGGAATGGTGAGAACTACAAGATAACTGTTGCAGCAGCATTTGTTTCCAAGTATGTTAGTAATGTGGATGAGTATGTTAAGTTCAAGGAAGAGATGAAAAATGACTTGGACAACCTCTTAGCTAGCTTTGAAAAAGAGGTTGAAGTTAATGTAAATACAGCTGATGACCCGTCTAAGGGAAGCGTTTACATAACAGTAACAGGTCTGTCTGCAGAAAATGGAGACGATGGAGAGGTTGGTAGAGGAAATAGAGGTAACGGCTTGATAACTCCAAGCAGGCCAATGTCACTTGAAGCTTTAGCTGGGAAGAATCCAGTCAATCATGTGGGAAAGCTGTACAATGTTTTAGCTAATAGGATAGCAAAGGACATAGTTGAGGGGATACCTGAGGTTAGCTATGCAAGCGTTGAGATTCTGTCTCAGATAGGTAAGCCAATAAACGAGCCACAGGTTTTGAAGATAGCATTGGAAGGGGATGTGGACAAGGCTAGGGACAAGGCCAGGTACATAGCAGAGAAATGGTTAGAGGAGATAACTTCTTTGACAGATGATTTTGTTGAAGGAAAGATAAATGTTTTCTAACAGCCACATTTTTATGTGTCTGGCTCAATAATCTAACAGGTGATTTCATGAGATTGAGTTTTCTAGTAGTCATTATGGCATTGTTAGTTCCATTTACAATTGCAGCTAGCTATGATAGCCTAAACCAATGTGACGAGTTAGCAAACCAGGGGAAGTATATAGACGCAGGCCTTTGTTATGAACAATTCAAGATATGGGACAAGTGTACATATTATCTCTTGAAGGGAGCTAGGGAGGCAGAGAAGGAATGGAATTTCAATCAAGGAGACTGGAATGGAAGAGTTGTGGCATTGGAATACTACGGAGGAGCTCACACTAAGGCATGCATTCAGAACTATGGGGATTATGAGTTATTAGATAAGGTAGATACGTATCATGAGTGGCTGACCTATTGGCTAACTTCACATGCGGATCCTCCTTTTGACATGGATGAATTATTAGCTGACCTCCATAACAAAATATGGCCACCAGAGGAAATACCAGCAGAGGTTGTTCCAAGTGATGAAACACCTTCGGCTTCAGCCCCAGCTCCAACTGGCAGCAGCGAGAATATAAATAAGGGTATGGATAATACAGTTATGCTGATAGCAGGAGGGGGCATATTACTAATAGCTATCCTGGGGCTTATCGTATACAAGCTAAGCAAGCGCAAACCAGAGAAGGAAGAAAAAGAGTGATCACCCTTCTCGGTTTTTTCATTTAATGATGTTTAATCATGACTCGCTTGTTATTCGATATTTTTAAATCTATCAAGTTTGTAACTTTCTGCATGCAACTAATTTTCCTTGGGACAGGTGGCGGAAGATTTGTTATGTCATTCCAGAAAAGGAAGACAGGCGGGTTTTTGATAAAGTCTAGCGTGCAGATACATGTGGATCCTGGCCCTGGGGCATTGGTGAATGCATGGCAGACTAAGGAGAACCCAACAAAGACTAGGCTAATATTTGTTTCACATAGTCATCCAGATCATTGCGTAGATACTCCCGCCATCGTAGAGGCAATGACAGAAGGGACGAGAAAGCATAGAGGAATGCTAATTGGTAGTAAGGCTTTTCTAGAAGGGAATAATGACGTGCAAGGCATATCAGAGTATCACAAATCGTTAACAGATTGGAAGATAGGAATTCCTGGTGATGAGTTGTCTATTAGTGACATGAATATCAGAATAACAAAGGCATTTCACACAGAGGAAACAGCAATAGGTTTTGTCTTGGACGATGGAAAGATAAAACTGGGTTATACCTCTGATTCTGGAGTTCAGAACGACTTTGTGAAACAGTTTAAAGGAGTGGACGCGATCATTATGAATACAATCGCTCCAGATAAAGAGGTCTTTGAAGATGCTATGAGCCTAGGAGGAGCGATTGAACTGGTGAATGCTGCGAAACCGAAGCTAGCAATAATCCAGCATTTTGGAATAAGGGCATTGAGATACGGCCCAGAGAGGATGGCAAGGGATATAACAGAAGAAACAGGAGTCAAATGTATAGCCGCAAAGGATTTCATGAGGCTTGATCTAGCAAAGGAGCTTGGACTAGAGGGATTGTCTAGGTTTATGTAACATTCTTCTTGTAAGCCAGTTACAATTTGCTCAATCTTTTTAATTTATTGTTGATTAAATCAATGAGTAAAATCAATAGGTAAGGTCAACGAATAGGTTCTAGGAAGTGAATCTATGCCTTCAAGGCAGAAAAAGACCAAACTGGACAAGGCCAGAGAACGTCTAATTCAGATGGGTTTTGATAGGGAGTTTGCCGACAAATTGATTTCTGCTACTGGGGTAGAACATCAAAAGGAGCTTCTTGATCTGATAAAAGAGAAGAAGTTTGACATTACTCAAATCATCCCTGTCTGGTTCGCGCTCATAAATCTTAAAGATGAGGGGGCGAAGAAGAGGATAATAGAGCTTATCAAAGAGGGAAAAATAAAACCAGAACACCTTTACGATAGGTTTTATCTTTTCAAAGACGTGAAGAAAGAGCATGTTGATTATGTAGCAAATACTGGTATCCCTCCAGAGTATTTCACGAGAGTCGTAAATTTCATGCCAGAGACAGAGGAGGAAGTCAAGAGGGCCATTGATCTCTGGGAGAAGGGGTTCATTGATGAGAACAGTTTTCAGCTTACTGTTTCATACCTTACATCCAAGAAATGGGCTGTAAACAAGCTCGTTGATCTGATTGAGAAGAATAAACTGCCAAGGAATCATTTTCCGTTTCTGTTGACAGTTTTGCTTATGTGTGAGCCAGGGAATTATGCTCCTTTGGAAGAGGCAGTAGATATACTGAAAAAGTACAAGATACCTGAGGATTACAAGTATACATGGGCGACAGCCATTGCGAAGAATCCAAAGCTAGCAAGGAAGTTATTGGAAAAAGTTAATTCAGGTGAAGAGGATCCCAATGAAATGTCTGAGTTAATAATCAACCTCTCTTCTAGATTCCAGAGCATGAGCCCTGATGAATTTGATAAGATAAAGGACTATGAAAAGGAAGAGATAGAAAAGAAAAAAGCATGGGAAAGGGTTATGGGAGGATCTGTGAGCGGGCGCGAGTTTGACAGCGAAAAAGACCTTCAACAAATGATAAGGATATACACAAGGAGTTATTGGAACGTACCTCCTCTTTTGGAGGAGGAGCAATGGATCGTGAACAAGGGGAGCGTTGACAGAATATTGCGGTTTTTGAAAGAGGATATAATCAAAGGAAAAATGATTGAAACGAAGATTAAAACTAAGGATGGAACATTTTTGATTCCTAAGAGGAATATGATTAGCAAGGATGAGCTGCTCAAGGTTGCTAGGCAGAAAGGAGCATATGTCCCAGAGCTGGAAAGGTTGATAAAAGAGGAAATGAGTTATGCAGACATATATGATTTAATTCAAAAACTCCATGCAATGAAACAATCTAGACTACCAACTGGTTCTATTGTGAGGCTAGCTGTAGGTCCAGCCATAGAGGAGGAAAAGTATCTAAGAAAGATAATAACTCTAGCCATGTTTCCAAAAAATCTAGAGGGCATTAGTTGGGATAGAGCCATTGATTTCCCAGATACCTTAGGGTATGTAAAGTTGTATCCAATTGGCAAAACATTATATGTCATAAACATTCAGTCAAGTATATTCTCACCACATGTTAAGGTAAGGCCGTCCCTCAAAAAGAGATTGAAAAAATGGGCAGAGGTTCTGCTAGATGCTGTGGAAGAGTATGCTAAGAGAAATGGTTATGAAAGAGTGGCAATCACTCCGGCTAATTTTCAAGTTAGAAGGTGGGAGAGCATAAACCCTAGAGTTGCTCATGAACTTTACACAGAATTACCTATGAAAAAGGGCTATTCCCTGAAACAGCTTGGGCGGAAGGATATATGCGGGGTAGACGAAAGTATATTCTGGGTAAAGAAGATTTCAGGTGAGGGAAAGTTATCTGTGTTGAAAAAGTTAGAAATGATCAGTAGGCGGACTAGGGGGTCAAAGAGATATAAGTGAGAGTTAAGGAGCATTAATTAGGGAAAAATATTAAAATCAATTGTCACCTAATTTCAGCATTAGTGGTGATTATGGAAGAGCTTATACAGGACTATGAAGAGAAAAAGCTTTTTGAAAGGCTTGTTGAATACTACAAGAAGATATACCCAGAAATACCTATAGAAAAATCTGAGATCATTCTTTCTCCAAAGGACATTGAGGAGGTTTATTACACCTATCCAGGCATAGAGGAAGAAGCTACCTTCAATGAGAAGGTGGAAAGAGTGAAGAAGGCGATCCCATATGGATATGATACTCCTGTTATCCTTTTGAAAAAGGGAAATAAGCTGATTTTACTTGACGGCCACAGGCGACTCAAGGCAGCCATGGATTTGGGTATTGAATGGAAGGCATTGGTAATAGAGGTTCCGGAAGATGTTAGTATCGGAATAGAGAAGATGGTAAAAGGAAAGATAAAAGAAGTATTCTAGAGGTGCTTTTATGCCAAGGTATGATTTTGAAGAGATAGAGAGAAAATGGCAGGACAGATGGATTAAAGATGGCGTGTACAAGTTTGATCCCAGTAAGGAAGGAAAGATATACAGTATAGACAATCCACCTTCATTCACGTCTGGAAGTCTACACATGGGTCATGCTTTGAATCACTCATGGATAGATTTTATAGCTAGGTACAAGAGGATGAGAGGATACAATGTTCTGTTTCCAGTAGGCTTTGACTGTCATGGGCTTCCTACAGAACTAAAAGTGGAAAAGGTTTACGGAATTGATAAGAAGGATAGAGACAAATTCAGGGAAAAATGTGAAGAATGGACAACAGAGGCAATAGCCAAGATGAAGGATCAGTACCTAAGGCTTGGGTATTCAGCTGATTGGGATGAATATTATGAGACCAGAATGCCATGGTACAAGGCATTGGTTCAGTACTCTCTCTTGGAGTTCTACAGGAAGGGGCTGATCTACAGAAGCCAAGCCCCAGTTTTATGGTGTCCGAGATGCGAGACAGCCTTGGCAAAGGCAGAGGTTGGATACATACCAAGAAAAAGCAAGCTATGGTACATTGCCTTCCCTATAGTTGAAGATGGGAAGAAGACTGAAGAGAAGATAACCATTGCCACAACTAGGCCAGAACTCATGTTCTCATGTGTCGGGATATTTGTTCATCCTGAGGATGATAGATACAAACACTTAATTGGGAAAAAGGCGTTTATCCCTTACGTTGATAGAGAGGTTCCTATAATAGCAGATGATGCGGTGGACAAGGAATTTGGTACAGGGGCGGTTTACCTTTGTACGTTTGGAGATGAAATGGACGTAAAATGGCAGATGAAGTATGACCTTCCAGTTTACATAAGCATTGATCCGAAGGGAAGGCTCACAGAGCTGGCTGGAGAATTTGCAGGCATGAAGGCTGATGAAGCCAGAGAGAAAGTGGCAGAGAAGCTAAAGGAAGATGGTTATTTGGTTAAGGTTGAGGACTATGAGCAGAATGTTTTAGTTCATGCAGAAAGGCATTCATGCATGCATCCAATTGAGCTACTACCAATACCTCAGTGGTTCATAAAGGTTAAGGAATTTACTAAGGATGTAAGTGATGCAGCAGATACAATGAATTGGTATCCTGAGCACATGAAGGAAAGGCTGAAAGCCTGGGCAGATAGCCTGGATTGGGATTGGATAATATCCAGGCAAAGGGTATATGGAACCCCAATTCCATTCTGGTACTGCAAGGATTGTGGTGAGATAATACCACCTAAGGAAGAGGATTTGTTGGCTGGCAGGTTCGTTGATCCTGCAAAGGACAAACCACCTGTGGATAAATGTCCCAAATGTGGATCTACTAACATAGAGGGATCAAAGGATGTTTGTGATTGTTGGGTTGATTCAAGTATAACTCCATTGGTGGTAGCTCATTGGAAAAGGGATGACAAGCTATTTAGCCGAGTTTATCCAGTTACGCTTAGACCACAGGGATATGACATAATTAGAACATGGGCATTTTATACAATATTTAGAGACCTAATACTCACAGGGAAACCACCGTTTAAAGATGTAGTAGTAAATGGTATGGTGGCTGGCCCTGACGGGAGAAAGATGGATAAGTCCTATGGTAATATCATCCCACCAGAGGAAGTTCTTGATAAATATGGTGCAGATGCATTGAGGCAATGGGCTTTGGGGGCTGCCCTAGGGGAAGATTATCCGTTTGACTGGAAGCAGATAAAATATGCAAGTAAATTCCAGACAAAGCTATGGAATGCAAGCTTCTTCATAGGGAAGCATTTAGAGGGTTTTGAGCCAGATGGTTTGGACGGGGTTAAGTCAATTATGAGACCATCTGATAAATGGATATTATCTAGGCTAGATTCTGTGATTAGGTATTCAACCCAGGCATTGGACAAGTATGAGTTTGGAAAGGCGCTGAATGCTATTAGAGAATTCTTCTGGCACGAAGTTTGTGATAATTATTTGGAAATGGCAAAACCCAGACTCTATGGAGATAACGAGGATGAGAAGAAAGTAGCAAGAGAGGTTCTGTACAGGATTTTAGTTGACGTTACCAAGATGCTAGCTCCATTTATTCCACATATAACAGAGGAGATACATGAATTGTATTTGAAGAAGTTCACAGGGCTAGCATCTGTGCACCTAGCAAGCTGGCCCAATGAAATAGGGTTTTCAGATGAGAAAATAGAAGAGGAAGGAAAGATGGTTATGGCTATTGCATCAGAGATTAGGGGATTCAAGACAAAGAATCAGATGTCACAGGCAGGGGAATTGAATAAGGTTACAATATACAACGCCGATATCCAGCATTGGGAAAAAGACTTGAAGGAGACCCTCAAGATAAAAGAGATTGTATTTGCCAAAGGAGAAGGGAGCATTGGCATAGAGAACATGAACATCAGCTTGGATATTGAAAGGTGATTTGGTGGAGATTTTCCGAAAAACCGACTGATTTTCTATAAAAATAGTCGGAAAATCGGAAAGTTTATATATCATTTGTGCTAGAAGTATATCATGTCAGATTCAATAGATTGGCTTAGGGAGAATAGTTTCAAACTATATGAATTAGTGAAGGAATTTAGGAAGAGATGGATCTTCCACAAGATAAATAGTAAACTAGGTTCCGAGCCTAGAATAAAATTAGTTAGGGGTTTTAGAGGAACAGGAAAAACTACCTTGTTGCTTCAGCTATTTGGTGAGCATAGCGAAAGGAGTATATACATAAATGCAGATAATCCCAAAGTAAAACGAGAAGGTTTGTATCAGATAGGATCAGATGCGATAGAAAGGGGTTACGACATACTACTCATAGACGAGGCACATACGTTTATAGATTGGAGGTCACATATTAAAGCTTTGTATGATGAGAATCCAAACGCTAGTTTTGTTGTTTCTGGGAGTGCTCCTTTAGTTTTTTCTGCGGGCAGAAGAGAGACAGAACTTAATATGGAATTTCTTTCTTTGTCTGAGTTTATTTATCTCATGGATGGGACAAAGGTAATCGCTAGCGATGACGTGTGGAAAGACCCGGATGCTACATTAAGGTTCATTGCTAGAAATCCTTCATTATCTCGTAATTGGGATGAATACATTAGATCAGGGCTACCATTGTTTTTTTCATTTAATAAAAATGTATCTAGCGCAGTTTTCAATTCAATTAAGAAGTCTATAAGGGAAGACGCTTTGTACTATCTTAATATGAGTGGTGAGAAAATAACGGCGATGGAATCCATGCTCTACATGATAGCTACAAGTTCTCTTGGGGAATTCAGCGTAAACTCCGCTAGTAAGAATCTTGGGATAAGTAAGTACACTGCGTACGAGATAATAAATACACTTGAAAGTATGCAGATTATTAGGATAGTGAGGCCGTATGGAAAGGGGCCAAAATTAGTTAGAGGGGAACCGAAGGTGATGTTTTCCCACCCAGCAATGAGAATAGCTGTATGTGAGGAACTGGGTGAAGATGCTGATTTAGGAGCTGTTAGGGAAGAAATAGCTGTTTTCTCTTTGATAAACAGAGGGTACACTGTTAACACTATAAAAGGAGCAAAGCGAAGTCCAGATTATATTGTGAGAAAAGGAAAGACAATATTTCTGGTTGAGGTTGGTGGAGAGAGTAAAACTAAAAAACAATTATTAAATATGAAGCTTAATGGAATTATCATAAAGCCAAGACAATTAATTACCCTGTCAGCATTTTAACTTTATCTAACTTTCCGAAAAACCGACTGATTTTCTATAAAAATAGTCGGAAAATCGGAAAGTTTGTATTCATGGTCAATCAATATATAACCGTATAAATTTATTACAATGGGTTGATGAAATGGAGAGGTTAGGCATAAAGTTCAAGCTCAGCAAAGACGGATTGATCTTTCAAGGCAAGCGAGTTAAGCCGAGTCTGAGACTTCCTAAGGAAATGGAACCAGTGGTAATGGACCCCACTGGCTTGGAGGGCTGGAAAGGGCCATTGTATTACATGTACAGAGGATTAGAGAAGGTCGCAAAGGCAAAGGAGTTCATTGATCGCTCTGTTAGATATGATCTTACATTGATTAAACCCGGATTCATAGGTAGTGAATACGTGAAGACGTTTGGTCATTATCATCCAAGAGCAGGAAAAAGTTATTACACAGAGTTCTATGAAGTTTTATCTGGAAACGCAGTTTTCTTGTTTCAGGACAGGAGGCTGGATGAGTTTATTGTGGTGGAGGCAAAGAAGGGGGAAGGAGTTTTCATTCCTCCAGGATATGGGCATGTTACTGTTAATGTAGGAAGGAGACCTTTGCTTATAGGAAACTTAGTCATGGATGGGTTTTCAAGTAATTATTCCATTGTGAAGAAAAAGAGAGGGTTTGCGTATTATTTACTTAGGGATCTTGTTTTTGTGACAAACCCAAGATACAAGACCCATCCGACATTAATGTTTGCATTGGCTGAGAAGTTTGACCGTCTTGACAAGATGTTCTTAGAATACCCAGACGAGATGGCTAGAATACTGAAAGGAATAGTGTAGATATATTTGTTTTAGTCTAGTAGTTCATCCAGATACTTGTCCTCTATTCTTTTCTCATGCCTTCTTATTGCTTCTAATGCCTTTCTTAGGACTTGTGCAGGGGTTAGCTCTTCTGTGTTTATTACAACATGAGCGGGAAGCTTTTCTGCAGATAGATACAGCCATCTGAGAAGTGATGGAGTTACATTTATCTGATCTTTTCTTCTTTCTAGTCTTCTTAGACATTCTTCAAGAGAGCACTCTAGTTTTATGAATAATGCATCCCTTATCATGTGCTTTCTTTCCTGAAAGAATGGGGATATCCCAGGGGTGTCTATAACTAGGTTATCTCTAGGGATTACGTACTTGAAGAACTCTTCATATATCTCTTTCTCATCCTCAGGTTTGAAGCTCTCCCAATCCTTTTTTCTGAACTGGTCTATGGAAACATGCTCAAATCCATAGTTTTCAAGCATTTTGCACAGGGTTGTCTTACCTGTGCAGGGAGCTCCGATTATTACCACGTTCATGTTACAAATTACGATGATTATTTATTTATTGATTTTTCAAAATTAATCATGCCATTTAATCCAGAAAAGGCAAGGGAGAGATTGAGAGCTCTTAGAGAGAGGAGAAGAAAGGTATTTGAAAGCATGTCCAAGTACTCTAGACATCCAGAAACATTTGATATTAACATTGACG
>Ga0190314_1000215_pt1 | contig 22376 bp, 19 predicted proteins | sample 4870071112_MG_FD_165055 | JGI IMG/M metagenome (GOLD analysis project Ga0190314, IMG submission 165055) | Hydrothermal vent sediment bacterial communities from Southern Trench, Guaymas Basin, Mexico - 4870-07-11-12_MG | ecosystem: Environmental > Aquatic > Marine > Hydrothermal vents > Sediment ...
TAATAATGGCGCTGATGAGCATGGCGCCAGGGAGAGAGAGTTCCAACTCGTCCTATTATTTAATAAATGTTATTGGTCGAGAACTGGATAGCGCAATAAGTAGGATTAAGCTTAGTGGAATAATATACTTGATTGTCGGTTTTATAGAATTAGCTGCTTTTATACCAGCTATACAAGACTTCCTATTTTTTGCCTTTCTCCTATTCCTTATAGGCGCTGGACTTGAGAGCTCCGGGTATAAAAAGTTACAGTCAGTGATCGAAGCGTGGAGAAAAGGCGGTATTGTAATCCCATAGATGAATTATGGTGATCAAATTGCGAAGAGAGGTAGTGATAATATTCCTCCTTTTAATAATCACTTCATCTGCACTGATAATCCCGAACTCACTATACTCTCCAACTACAGCACCCCAAGAAGTAAGTCTTCTTAATAACCAGGGAAGTGAAAGATATCCAACCATAAGACCAGAGCCTCAAACGGTAAAAATGCCGAGGGAATTAACATTACGTGGCTTACGCTATACTTTAACATTTAGAGAACCCATGTTTAGGCAGTCTAGCATAATTAATGGTTATTGGATTCCAATAGTTCCCCACACAGTTTATTCTATGAAACCAGGCTATCCACTTCTCCCAGTTAATATTTCAATTATAGAGCTTCCCTATAATGCCAGAGTATTGAGTGTGAATATAGAGAATGTGGAGACTAACTTTTTGCGCATTAGTTATAAAGTGTTGCCGAGTCCACAGCCGCTCCTAATATTTAATACTAGTATTAGCTTAAGAGAAGTCTTTGTTCCAGCCACGAATAATTTTGAGAAGTATCCGAGCGATTTTATTGAGTATAGAGTATTTAGCGGGCTCGATCCATTTACTCTTGAGAGAAAGAAGTTCCTCGTCATTTATTTCTATCCGATGATATACCTTGGTTCCAATATGATTATCTATGTTAAGAGTGCTGAAATAAAGATCTCTTATGGAATGAGTACGCGTTTCAGAGCGATGAGTGAGACGAATCTAAGTGCTGTGATAATTACTAGTGAAGCCTTGTATTCTGAAGCATTGATGCTAGCTAGGCTAAAGAATTCAAGCGGTATCTCTGCAATTGTGAGAACGGTCGAATGGATTTACTCTAGGTATGATGGTAGGGATGAGCAAGAAAAGATAAGAAACTTCATCAAAGATGCCGTGGAGAAGTATGGTATAAAGTTTGTGATAATTTTCGGGGATAGCGAGCATGTCCCAGCTAGAGATGTATGGGTGCCAGATGGGGCATATGATTATGATCCAGAAATAGATGGAAGCACTGTTACGACAGATCTTTATTATGCCGATCTAGATTATACTTGGGATGATAATAATGATGGATTATGGGGCGATCCCGCACATGATAGGATAGATGGGGTACCGGATGTTATCGTTGGAAGAATTCCTGTTAGTAATGAGACGGAGGCTTTAGCTTATCTCAAAAAGCTGGCTACTTATAAGCCACTTAGTGATTGGTTCGATACTGTATTACTTATCGGCACGGATACTTTTATGACTGGTTGGCCGGAGGGTGAGTATTTATCCGAGTACATAGCACAATTCATTCCAGAGAATATCTCTGTGACAAAGCTTTATGAAACAGCTGGTAATTTAACACTCTCATATCTTATTCACACTCTTAATGAAGGTTTCGGATACATTAACTATGGTGGCCATGGGGACGTTGATTCATGGATCATTGGTCTCTCATCAATATACTCAATGGATAACGCTCTTAACCAACTGAATGGTTGGCGATTACCAGTAATATTCTCCATGGCTTGCTTAACTGCTAGGTTTGGGGATAGGGATTCCATCGGTGAGGCATTCGTTTTAAATCCTAAGGGTGGAGCTATTGGTTATGTGGGAGCCACAAGATTAGCTTGGGGATTTATAGGAGAAATGGTAATTAATGGACTTGCCGGAGAAATGAGTTGGAGATTCTCTAAAAATTTCTTCTCTAACTTAACCACAAGTCTGGGGCAAGTATGGGCAGCGACTATCAGTGAGTATATAGAGAATCATCCACCAACAAGGAGCTATGTTGGGTATTATCTAGACTGGAAAACAGTAACAGAATTCGTTCTCTTAGGAGATCCCACAATATCCATTGTACCAATAAGAAGGCCAAATACTACAGAATTAACTAGTCTTGAAGCAACTAATGCGAAAGTACTGATAGAAGACTCGCTTCTGCGTGCTAATTGGGTGTATCTAAGGAATGCTACTCTAGAAATATCAGATGCAACCTTAGTGATATCTAAGGATCTAAGTGCTGAAGAAAACTCTCATTTGGTCATCAATAATGGCAACTTATACATTGCGGAGAGTATTAGGATTTATGATTCATCAGTTATAATAAGAGATTCTGTTATAGATGCTCCAATAGAGCTATACGGTGATGCGATCTTAGAGCTTGTAAATTCTTATGTTGCTCGAGTAATAATGCATAGCACAACAGCAAGGATCATAGCTATTAATTCATCGATTCAAGCAGCTTTTTCCATGACACATGATGCTGAAATCTCAGTGAATGAAGGTTTAATAACTTATATGAACTTCTCGAGCACTCTCGGCTATGCTTTTGCGGCTAATAATTCTTACCTCTTAATAGTTTTGAACATATCTGAAGCGAGTGTGAACATTACTAGCTCTATCTTATCTGCTATCTACATTAGTAATGCGGAGACTCGAATAAAAGGCTCTAAGATAGGAAAAATAATCATCAAGAACTCATCCATTGTGGATATAGAGAACTCAGATGTAGGCGTAGAAATCTTTCTTGAAAATATTAGTGGGGAATTAGAACTGAGAAGAGGACGGATAGGGTTCTTGAACCTCACAGATGCGAATATCACTGGTTTTGATTCCGTATTGAGCATTGAGAACTCCCTTATTACGGCTTGGCATCTTGTTATCTCGGCGAGCAAAGATCTAGAAGTAACGGACTCTGAAGTTTGTGTTCTTAATATCAATAATTCATCAATAATTATAGGAAACTCTAATGTGAGCTGGATAAACCTAGCTAACTCTAGGCTCATTATGGAAGAATCCGTAGTTTATTACTTCCGAGGAGCGAACTCTACGAGTGCTCTCTCAGACTCGCATGTAACGTATTTATCACTAGTAAATAGTAACCTCATTGTTAATAATATGGTTTGCCGTGATATCAAATTATGGAACTCTTCAGCAGAAATGAATAATGTTGAAACATATCACACGATAATCACTGGCGAAGCTCGTGTAACGATGATTAATGCTGTAGATGTTCTCCTAGAAATATTTGATGAAACAATTCTTGAGCTGAGAGATTCTAGACTTGGAATAGTTTTTGCTTGGAATTCTTCAAGTATCTATTTGTACAACACCTCCGTGAGCTATGCGATTAGGATTCAGAATGAAGCTGTTTTATATGCGGAGTCCTCATCCATATGGCCTGAACTTGTCTTTAGGAACGAGAATGCAACCATAATTGGGTTGGTGGCTGGTTATTTAGAATACTTAGAGCTTAACAATACATGGTCGATAATTATACAGAACTCAGTTGTTATTGGATGGGACATTATATCGTATAATTCCCAGATTAGTGTTATTAATTCTCAGGTTTACTGGTTCTTTGAATACTCCTCCTCATTAGTCAGCATTGAGAAGTCTTATATAGACTTACTTAGAGTTACGCATAAGAGTACTTGTAGGGCAGAATTATCCTTCATTACAGAAGTAGTAGTTTCTGGTTCTTCTATTGCCGAGATCTTGAAATCAACAGTGAATTCTGTTACAGCTCTCGGAAACGCGAGTATTAAGCTTGCATTGGTAAAGAGCTCCCAGGTAATCGCATTTATGAACTCATCAATTGACGTGGAGAGATCAATAATTGATGCATTAGCCCCATTTGACTATTCCAGAGTTCATGCAATGAATTCGATTGTGGGCCTCTGGCTGGAATTATATGATGTGAGAGGTGTTGGTTTTGAACTTAAAGCTGGTCATTATGCTTCTTTGACGGAGGAAGATATAGGAGTAGAAAATGTTAGCTGGGAGCTATTAATCGAGAATAGTGATGTGACATGGTATCTTATCACTGTTAATTCCTCAGTCACTATTACTAATTCCCAGCTAATGATTTTTGCAGCAATGGATTCTAATGTGACTATCGGATACTCGTTAGTGGTGGATATTCTACAGCTAATTGGCTCTAGATTTGAAATGTTTAGGGTTACTGGAACAAATTATACGCTGATTGTAAATAGTTTAGGAACAATCATGAACTGCTCATTCGCTAATCTAGAGATTTGGAACTCCAGAATCATTATTAATAATTCCAGATTTGTTCTAACATTATTCTTCTCTAGCGGAGATCTGGAGCTCACTCTTCGTCCCTCTTACTATGGAAAAGCGATTTTAAATTATACCACGCCCCTGGAAAGCATAATACTGGATATTACTTCTTCTTGGATAATCAACTGGATGGTGTTAGCTACAGGTAACGCTAATGTGTCATTAGTGAATTCTAGCTTGATGACTGTAGGGGCGGCTGAGAGAGCATCAATAAATGTTAAGGATTCTATTGTCTATGGTTACTTAGAAGTTTTTCCCGAAGCCCATGCTTTTGTGGAAAACTCGTTGATTGGAAGACTCTATTTAGTGGTAGAGGGCGAATCCATTTCATTAGAGGTGCCGTCCAGAAACATTAGTGTTCTCGAACTAAATGCTTCAAGCTATCTCTTTATGAGAAATACTTATCTTTATTCGATATCCCTGGAGGCTACTCTATCATCAATAAGGATCTCTAATACCCCATTAATAGGTGAAACAAAACTAGTACAATCCAATTTCATAGCAGATAGTATAATTGCTGAGAAGCTCTCAGCAACGAATACTGAGCTAGAAGTGCTTGACAGCAGAATAAATAGTCTTAGACTTAGGGCATCAGCCGCTACTATTGAAAATTCCAGCATTTCATTCCTAACGATAGATTATTTCTCTGCCACGATTGCGAGAAACTCGAGAATTGGACTAAATATGGTCTTCAGGAATACTGAAGTGAGAGTGGAAAATCTCATTGGAGGACAGAATTTTGTCAACGAGAGCATAAACGGGGGTATTTGGAGTATTAGGTTAGAAAACACTATTGTAACTAATTACTCGGTAACCCTTAGGGGATTCAGCAATGCGACGATAACAAATTCTGAACTGAAGAGAGTTTCGTGCCACGAGTTTAGTACTGCAAAGATTAGCTTATCCAAAGTAACAGTTATTGCTCCTAGAGAAATAGCCCTAGTAGATGTGTATCAGAGCATTGTTGGACTAGATTTATTGTTTAGGAATACACTTGCGAGTATTTCAGTACCTTACAATGAGTCGTTGATGGTTATTAGGGCTCACTCAGTAATTAGCTACACTGTAACCCTTAGGGATAGTAAGGTCTTAAGAATGAATGTGACTGCTATAACATCTGAGATAGATATCTCTGAATTCGATGTATACGTATTATTCGCTAGTTATGCGTCCTCTATCTCATTGGACTCTTCATCAATCATTTTAGCACTCCTTGGGGCAAGCTCTAATCTACTAGCGAGTGATTCCGAGATAAGACTTCTCGTACTATCTCAATTCAACACGGTGGAGCTTAAACACTCATCAGTAGGTATTACGTTGCTACTCATGGGTAGGAAGGAGAGATTGAGGCTACCTAGTGGAGCATATCCATCTATCATTCTACTTGATAATGCCACTGGGTGGATCGTTAAACTATTAGATTCCGAGATAATTGATTGGAGGATAATAGCTATTCAAGGCTCAGAAGTTATAGTTGAAAATTCGCACGTATTACTTGCTTATGCGGAGGCATTATCTAGAATAAAGCTAATTAATTGCCTGATCGAGTTGCCACCAATAGTTGATATGCTCGGTAGAGTTGAGATATACTGGACCCTTAGAGTCATCACATTAAGGGATCTAGTACCTGCGAGGGGAATTAATGTAACTATCTTTGATGAGAACGGAAGGTTAATTGCTCATGCCTTAACAAACGAGGAGGGAGTAGCAGAGTTCTTGCTTACGCAAGCTATAATTACTGAAGAGATGAGAATAGATCTGGGAACATACATTATACAAGTTGGCCATGGTTTTTCGAGAGTAACTAGGAAGATATACCTATGGAAAACCATGGAAATAAGAATCTATTTAATAGGACCTATAACCATATTAATATCAGCAGTCACAGCAGCATTGCTGGTAATCATAATAAAAACTGTGCTTAAAGTATTGAGGGAGAAAAAAGTTAGACCTCCACAAGTTTTTCCATAAGCGTGAGAAACGTAGTACTCCCTAATTACCATATTTATTATAGGAAGGGCTAACACTTTTATTCTTCATTTCCCGCTTATATGTCATCATGATATTTCAATTAAATTTAAGTGAAATAATCAACTAGTTGTGGTAATAGGTTAGTATCCTTGAAAGAACCCTCATCGGAAGAAGTGAAAAGAATGCCAAACGATGTCTCTGAGGTATCATACATCTTCTGGAAACTTAATATATTGTTCTCAACACTGAATAGGCTACACGAAGTCATGATGGCTAAAACGAAATCCGAACGAGAGGTTAATTCCGAAGATTTAAGATACCTAGAAAATGCTGAAGATATTTTAAAAAGCGTGAAGGCTTCTTTAGAGGATCTAAAGATTAGAATAGATAAGCTCAAAGAGCCACCTATTAAGAATTATCTTAATAATCTTTATGATAAGGTGGAATTAAAATTGCGTGAAATAATGAATATGATGCGTTCCTGACATGACTTAAGCTCATTCTTCTATTTTAGCATCGTAATATCTAATGCATCTTCCCTTAGTGTATATGTCATGAATATACACATTGCAAATTATATTTTCGTCAGATTAATATGCATATACATCCTTTTTGCTGGTTCTAATATATTTAGTGCGAAAGGGGCTTCTAATGGATAGAAGCACTATAATTTCATTAGCTGTAATGATACTATTGGTTAGTGCTAGCTATATTCTTGCACCACCCAGTCATACTGTGGGAAAATATCGAGCTGAAATAAAGATTAATTATGAAGAAATGACTGCTGGTATAAGTTTTGAGTTCTCAATTGTTTATCCTAACGAATTGGTGAAGGAGGAAGTTGTGCACAAGAGCGTAACCATTGTAAATGGGCATAATATTACTATAACAGCGAGAGGCTTCAGCGCGTATCCATTGGAACCAGGAGTTAAAGTCGATTATACTATAAATATCTTCCTTGACGGGAAACTAATACCCATAAGACCCACTCAAGTTACGGCAATGGTTCGGCTTCCGAATGGTCATCTAGAAAAAGCTTTAATAATGTTGTTGGGTAATGAGCTCATATTCCGATTCGCTATTAGGTACAAATCTAAGATCGCTATAGCTACGCTTGTGTTAATAGCATATCTCTGGTTAACTGAACCTATTCCGCTAGTGGCCTCCGCGCTTCTTGTACCTATAATAGCTGTTATTCTTGGAATAATGACTGCAAAGGAAGCTCTTGCTCCGATGTTTGATCCAGTAATTGCTTTATTTCTAGGTGGTTTTCTCTTAGCTAGGGCGATGAATAAGTATGGGCTTGATAAAAGAATCGCTATTAATATCATTGCTAGGGCTAGATCTCCTGTGAAATTGTCCTTAGCTATGATGTTTATTACGTGTTTCTTGTCATTCTGGATGTCTAATACTGCTGTAGCTGCTCTTATGATCCCGATAGCTTTAGCGATATTGAAGACTATTGAGCAGGAACGCGGTTCGAATTATGGAAAAATGTTAGTACTCGGTGTGGCGTATTCTGCTACCATAGGCGGTATGGGTACTATTATTGGTACACCACCCAACGCTATCGCCGTTAGTATGCTCAAGAGCTTAGCGAATATAGAAATAAGCTTCTTAGATTGGATGATATATGCTGCTCCATTTACGTTCCTCTTACTACTCATTGCCTTCGCGTACCTTTACCTAGTATTACCTGTTAAGGAGGATCTTAAGAGAGGAAAAGTTATTTTTGCGGAATTGAGCGAGACCGTTATTAAGATTCAGTTGGCGGAAATGGGTAAAATGAAGCGAGAGGAAAAGCTCACAGCAATGATTCTCATCGTGACAGTACTTCTTTGGTTCTCTCAAAAACTGCCATTCAAGATTATGGGATGGTCTGGCCATGGAATATCATCAGGAATTATAGCTCTTATAGCGGGTGTTCTACTATTCGCTTTAGGTCTACTCGATAAGGAAGATCTAGGAAAGATAAGTTGGGAAACATTATTAATATTTGGCGGGGGTCTCGTTTTAGGGGAGATGCTTGTACTCTCAGGAATGAGTGAATATGTAGCGACAAGTCTTATAGGCGTGGGCAATGCATTCATTATCTTAATGCTTCTAGGATTTGTATCCCTAATAATAACCGCCTTTGCCAGCAATACTGCGGCAGCTGCGATTCTAATACCCCTTGCAATACCCATCGGTTCTGCTTTGGGTATTAGCCCCGTTATTCCAGCATTAATAGTCGCCATAGCATCAAGCACAGACTTTGCATTGCCAATTGGAACGCCGCCGACAATGATTGCTTATAGTACTGGTTATTTTAAGTTTAGAGAGATGGTTAAAATAGGCTTTCCGTTAATGATCATAGGTGTATTATTGGTTGTTCTCGTTATGAGCCCATTATGGCTATTCATGCTATCGTAAAACTTCTCTCTCTTATACCCAATTGTTCTCATATAATTAATTCTCTACTACTCCTAAATGGTTCAAATAAGTTAGCAGTCTATGATAAAGTATCCACACAAATATCTCATTAATATGGGAGTCCTAGGACTTTTAAGATGAATTCTATAGAATTCTGTAAAGTAGGAATTGGTGTAGAGTTATGATTGATTTATATGATGTGTTACTCATCATTGTTTATTTATTGGCTTTAATTTTGATGAAGTACCTTTTCACGAAGAGACTTTATCCTGGAGATACTGTAGGATCCTTAGTTATCTCGATAGTTACAGTAATTGCGATAATTTTTGCCAAAATGGTTCTTGGTCTAATACCTCTAATAGCATCCTCCTTAGTAGCATATATAATTGGTCTTTGGGTTTCTATCCTGATAGCATGGAACATGTGGAGAGAGATTGATGAGAAAACAGCAGTAAATGCTGTAACCTTAGCTTTCATCTTAGCAATTATAATATTAAATATAACCAAGGTCACTTTCTCATAATCTTAATTGCGATTATTACTGATATTTTTATCCAAAATCTTCCTTAATCCTTAAACTATAAATAATTCTAGGGTGAGAAGTTTAGTTTAATAGAATGAACTTCGAGGTCTAATAAGAATGAAAAAGTTTATACTGACATCTTTTCTTATCCTCCTTATTTCATCATCCATTTCACCAGCAATCCCATCTATAGTGAATACTCGGGAATTAGAGACTAGAATTGTCATTGGGGTTATTACCTCAAGAACGGGCTATTATAGTTATTACGGTGATATGGAGATAAATGGTCTAATTCTTGGGCTTATGTACGAGTTAAACATCTCTGATTTTGACATAGTTTCCCCTAATTATAGATGGAGGCTAGTTGTAGGAAGCAAAGAAATCTACATAATCGCGAAAGATGATATTAATCCTGAGATTGGAGAGCCGGATCCTCAAATAGCTACTCAGATGGCTAACGAGCTCGTTAAAAGGTATAATGCCCAAATACTATTAGGGGGCATCTCAAGCATCACCGCATCCGCCATTGCTAGTATTGCTATTCAGCATGGGGTTGTCTTTATAGCATCTCCAGCTGATGATAGAGAATTAACTGGGTCTCTATTTAATAGGCATGTCTTCCAATTATCAAGTATTGCCTGGCATAGAGCTATCGCTGCAGCCCCTTATGTAATAAATCTAGGTAGGAAGATCGCTTTTATTGCTCCAGATGACCCGTGGGGTTACTCAGAAGTTGATTGTTGGAGAGCAAAAATAGAGAAATTAGGTGGTGAGGTAGTTGCAGTTGAGTACGTACCCTCTATGACTAGGGACTTTACTGAGTATATTTTGAGGATATTGGCTAGTAATGCTGATAATCTAGTCCTGTTATGGCCTCCAATTACATCTTATATTGCTCTTAAACAACTTGCCCTTATTGGAGTTTTTGAGGAGATGAGGATAATAACCTATTTACCTGATCTATATGCCTTGAATCTAGAACTATCCTCCGAGATACTATTTAACTTGACCGGGCTAATTGAATATTCCTGGAATCTTCTTAATAACTCTCCAAATACCTGGCTTGTGAGGGAGTATACAGAGCTTTATAAAGAGAATCACTTGCCTGCTATGAGTAACTATCGACCTCCTTTCCCTCTTCCAGATATTTTTGTAGCGAGCGGATTCGTAGTTGGGCAAGCGATTGGTAAAGCATTAGAAAAAATTGATTGGAAAGTTTCATCTGATGCTCTCATAGAGGCATTAGAGGGTATGACAATCGAATCCCCTAGAGGATTAATTAAGATAAGGTCTCGGGATCATAGGGTAATCCAGGACATGTATATTGCGGGAATAACATGGGATAACATATCGCTAAGCACGTATTATGAGAAGCCAGAATACTTGCCCAGCATTTATAGAGATCTTTATAGGAAGGGGGTTTTTAAAGCCAAGTTATTAAGCAGAGTAAAATATGTTGAGCCCCCAATAGAAGTTCAGATAGAAATCTCTCCGTGGTCTCTCACTAATTTACTCTTAATCCTAACCCTCATTTTGACCCCAATAGTAATTTTAGTAATTTTCTTCCATAGAAAGGTTAGAGGTATTAGTAAATAATCTCTCATCATTAATTGATTCTTCTTTCCAGAGAAAGTCTTCTCACTCTTTTATTTTGAAATGATTGATGAACATGCTTATGCGAAGGAGCTTCAAGTATTTCAATGTTCACAACTGTTAAAAAGATAATAATCCTTTTTATATCAGAGCATGAGCCCTAACTCCCTAATTTCCTACTAGAGGGATAATTTTGGTATCAAGAGAAAAAGATTGGCTAAGGCAAGCATTAAAGGATTTAGAGCACGCTAAAAAATCTATAGAGATGGGGGATTTTGAATGGGCTTGCTTTGCAGCTCAACAAGCCGCTGAAAAAGCTGTTAAAGCTCTTTTTCAGAAACTTGGAATAGAAATTTGGGGGCATTCTGTTTCACGCATGCTTAATATGTTACCTAATGATCACAGGCCACCTCAGGAATTAATAGATAAAGCAAAAGAAATCGATAAGCATTATATTCCTTCGAGATATCCTAATTTTCATCCAGAAGGAGCACCATTAGATTATTATACAAAAGAGGAGGCTAAGAGGGCCGTTAAATATGCAGAAGAAATCATTGAATTCTGCAAAAGTAAAATTATTCAAAATGAACTATAAGGAAATTTTAGAAGCTCTAAAAAAGTATGCTGAAAAAATGCTCGAAAAAGGGGCAAAGGTTATCATATTGATAGGATCGCTCGCTAAAGGTAATTATACTGCATTCTCTGACGCAGATGTAATAATAATTTCCGACAATGTACCTGAAAATTTATTAGATAGAATAAAAATGTTCATAGATCCCACACTACCAATAGATATACAGCCTCGCGTATACACCACTAAAGAAATCTTAAAAATGGCCCACCAGAAAAGAAAAATTATTGAAGAAATCCTAAATCATGGTAAAATATTAGCGGGAGATGAGAAAATACTGAAAGAAATAGAGAAATCTTTGGGAGAAAAACGATACTAAAATATCTGTAGAGAGAAACTACCAAAACATAAAAAGATCAAAACTATATTATTCAAAATTTTCAATAATGACTCCACATACTGGAAAGAATTATCAAGAGTAGATAATAATGAATTAAAGGGGTGGTTTGGTTTGTCAAAAATTTCTTTGATTTCTTTCCTAGTTTGTGGCTTGCCTCTCCATATTAAAGTCTTCCGGCTACGTTAAGAGACTATGCCAGGATGAGGAAAAACATGAAAAACAACACCTAGAAAAAAACTGATAAATTTTTGACAAACCAGGGTGGTTTACTATGAAAAAACCAAAGGTCTTTATTACTCGCGAAATACCAGAAAAAGGTATCGAGATGATTAAGGAATATTATGATGTAGAGGTCTGGCCTGAATATTATCCACCACCTAAGGAAGTTATTATTAATAAAGCGAAAGATGTTGATGCACTAGTTACTCTCCTAACAGATCCTATAGATGAGGAGGTCTTGAGAGAAGCTAAGAACTTGAGAATAATTGCTCAATACGCTGTCGGTTATGATAATATTGATATCGAAGCTTGCACCAAGAGAGGAATATATGTTACCAACACACCTGGAGTTCTTACAGAAGCGGTTGCTGATCTAACATGGGCTCTAATTCTCGCTATTACTCGAAGAATTGTTGAAGCGGATAAATTTGTTAGAAGCGGGGAGTGGGAGAAAACGAGAACTGGTTGGCATCCTCAGATGATGCTTGGAGCAGAGCTTAATGGCAAGATTCTCGGTATTATCGGGATGGGTAGAATTGGATCGGCTGTGGCTAGGAGAGCAAAATGTTTTGGGATGAAAGTGATTTACTATGATAAGTATAGGAAAGAGGATATTGAGAAGGAGATTGGGGCTAAATTTGTCGAGCTGGAAGAGCTTCTTAGGACAGCTGATATAATTTCCATTCATGTCCCATTAACTCCAGAGACTAGAAGAATGATTGGTGAGAAGGAACTTAGAATGATGAAGAAGACTGCTTATCTAATAAATACTAGCAGAGGTGCCGTTTTGGACGAAAAAGCTTTATTTAAAGCTCTTAAAGAAGGATGGATCGCTGGAGCTGCGTTAGATGTTTTCGAAAAAGAACCTACACCTAAGGATAACCCATTATTAGCTCTGGATAATATTGTGGTTACTCCTCACATAGGAAGCGCCACCATTGAAACTAGGACTAGAATGGCTGAGATTGTTGCTGAGAATCTGATAGCGTTCTACAATGGTAAGATCCCACCTAACTTGGTTAATCCCGAAGTAGTAAAAATTAGGAAACCCGGTTTTTCCTTATAATTCATCCACTGTATATGTATATTTATCAAAATATTCAGATTTTTCATGGACGCAATATGAGAAGTGGCCAAGAAGCCAAGAAAATAAAACTAATAGTTTTTTTCGATGAAGCATTATTCCCATTTTAACATAAACAGGTGGATTAGAAACAATTTTCTGGTAATTCATTATCCTCTAATGCTAATTTTTAATTTAACTGAACGGAAGATACCACGATTCATAAAACATAATTCTTAACCGATTTAGTGAATCATAACTGTTAAAATATATTACCGATTATATATTACAAAATTCATAATACTGAGGTGCTCCTCCATGTCTATGGTTGTGGTCTCTGCCAGAATTCCTAAAGAGTTAAAGGAGAAGGCTAAAGTATATGGTATCGATATCTCGGAGGTTCTTCGAAGAGCTTTGGAGAAAGAAATAAGGAAAAGAGAGCTTAAGGAAATAGATGAATTGCTTAATAAATTAAGGAGAGAGCTACATGGTATCACGACAGAAGAGATAGTAAGAGTTATTAGGGAATCGCGTGAGGAGAGATGAAGTACCTCCTTGATGCCAGCGCATTAGTAGAGCTCTTTCTAAAGCTTGATGCTAAGAGCTTATTAGAGATATTAAGAAAGAGTTGTATTCTTGATTTGACGATTTACGAATTTTGTAACGCCTTATGGAAACTAGCTAAAATAAAAAAGCTAATAACCAAGGATGCAGCTATCGCTGGTGCTGAGTTATTAGAGAAAGTTATTGCTGGGAAAATGTTAGAAGTATCTAGTGGAACCGCGAAACTGAGAGACCTTATGGATAAAGCATCAAGAAGTGGCATGAATATCTATGACTCCGCTTATATTCATATCGCTGATAAGAGAAAGGTAGTACTTGTTACTGAGGATTCTGGACTTTATACAAATGCTAAAGGAGTTTTTGGTATAGAAGTTATTAGAGTGAGAGAACTGCTGGAAAGGGAGCTAACTAGTGGTAAAAATCATAACAAGGGGGCATTCATGTGACGTTTATAGGTATAGGAGGTTAAGACCTTGTCCTACGAAATTGGTGAATTAGCTGAGAAGGAACTGGTAGAGATTTTTGAGAAGAATAAACTTACAGCAATAAAAATACCCTTATCTGGTAGATCACAACTACTACCAGATATAATAGTTCCCAGAAGGGGAATTCTATACGGCTTTGAGGTAAAGGCTGTAAGGGATAAAGATAGAGCTAGTTTTTCAGGCAAAGGCTTCGATAACTTATTAGACTGGTTAGTAATTTTAAGGAAGGAAGGAATACCGGCTAAGGCTTATCTCGCGGTTAAACTAGGAAATACATGGTACTTTGTCGAGATTGATAAGAGAACGAAGGAAGTAAAGATTCCGAGTGATGAGATGATCGATCTTGATGAGATGTTACGAATTTTGAAAGGAAGAAAGAAGAGAAAGAAAGTTGATTGTACAGTGCGTATAATGGGATCTAAGGAGGACGCTTATAAGCTTCTTAAGATAATAAGGGATTGTCTGGAGAAAAAAGGATATATTGTAAAAACAACAGAGCTTGAGGTTTATAAGGACAAGAAGACTAGAGAAGAGATCGATAGAAAAAGAACGAGAATATACATAAATCTGAAGAAGAAGTGAGTGAGGCTAAATGATAAATCCCCTAAAACTCTCTGTAGAGGTCAATAGGATAGTATGTAGAGAGGAGCATGGCATATTTCTTAGGAGATACTGGAGGTTTCGAGGCGGCAAATGGTATGGTGGAATAGCTACTGCTGATTGTGTGGGATGCAACTTAAGATGTAAGTTCTGCGGGCCGGTCTTATACATGACGAAAAATAAGTTAATAGGCGAGTTTAAAACTCCAGAAGAGGTTGCTAAGAGGCTCGTTAATATCGCTTTTAAGAAGAACTATAGATACGTAAGAGTAAGTGGTGGGGAACCAACAATATGTATTGAGCATCTTTTCCAGCTATTAAAAATAATTGGGGACTACCCATTTGTTTTCATTCTAGAGACTAATGGAATCTTGATAGGTCATGATAAATCTATTGCGAAGAGACTAAGTAATTATGAGAATGTGCATGTGAGAGTTTCCCTTAAAGGGACGAATAGGGAGGAATTTCAGAGACTGTCAATGGCTTATGGAGAATTCTTTGATTACCAGTTAAGGGCTTTAGAAAATTTATTGAATTATGGGGTATCCTTTCATCCAGCAGTAGTGGCTAGCTTTACATCTAGTGAGAATATAAATAAGCTCAAAAAAGTATTAGCAGAGATCGATAAAGAGATGGCCGAAAATCTTGAGATAGAGTATATAGTTCTTTACCCGCATGTGATAGAATCCCTAAAGAGACATGGCTTAGTACCAACGAAGGCCTATACAGTAGATTGGGAACTCATAGACTCAAATGAGTTCATAGCGAGATATCTCTAACGCAATTATTTAAGCATATGCTTAGTTCTTTAAAAGTTCTTTATATATCATATGCTACAAGAAGAGTTTAATAAAAACAATACATTTAAATTGTTCAAAACATTAATCATTATTGAATAGGGAACTTTGGTGATAAAATATGCAGGCAGACATCATTTTCTTTTCCTCATTCATGCTAATGCTACTTTTCATTGTACTCATGTATCTGTTGTCAGGTATAAGGATACTGCCAGAATACGAGAGAGCAGTTATTTTTAGGTTAGGCCGGTTAGTGGGAGTAAAGGGTCCTGGATTAATATGGATTATTCCAGGCATTGATACGATGAAGAGGGTAGATCTTAGAGTACAGACAATCGATATTCCCAGCCAAGAAATTATGACGAAGGATAACATCAACATAAGAGTAGATGCAGCGGTATTCTATAGGATTCATGATCCGGGAAAAGCTATTGTTACACTCGGCGACATTAGTAGAACTATATATGTTCTTGGACAAACATCTCTAAGAGATGTGCTTGGAGATTTTGAATTAGATGATATCTTAACTAGGAGGGAGGAATTAGCAAAGAAAATTCAAGAACTTGTTGATTCTCAAGTAGCTGGCTGGGGAATAAAGATAGTAAATGTAGCTCTTCAGCAAATAGTGTTACCCCCAGAACTCGTTAGAGCTATGGCTGCTCAAGCAGAGGCTGAGAGGGAGAGAAGAGCTAAGATCATTTCAGCTGAAGGAGATAGGCAGGCAGCTGAGATCATTGCTAAGGCTGCGGAGTATTATGAGAAGCATCCGGTTGCCCTGCGTCTCCGAGAACTCGATGCTTTAGTAACATTGGCTAAGGAGAAGAATACGATTCTATTATATCCTATAACGATGGGTGCTGGTGGAGAGGAAATACTTAAAGCAATAGGTCTCACTAAAGCACTTATTAGTAGAAGAACAACTGAGGAAGAAGAGAAGAAATAGGGGTCACACTATGTCCTCACCTTTTTATTACTCGTTTTTAGCTATGTTTTTACCAATTCTAATAATCATCGGATTTCTTATCATTGTAATTTTGATAATTGTGGCTATTTTAAAACCTGTATCAAAGAAATGGGCGCTTGATCTTGTCGGTGAGGAATGCGTTGCTATAGAGGAAGTCTCTCCAACAAAGATGGGATGGGTCCGAGTTAGAGGAGAACTCTGGAAAGCAAAAAGTATTAGAAATGTTCTAAAGAAGGGGGATAAGGGCATTGTTGTTCGAGTATTTACTGATTATCTCTTAGTAGATAAGCCGCCCATTTTCCCCTTTCAGCGCTCCCAATATGGTCCATTGTACGGAGAGATAACAAAGTTTGGAAAGTATTCCTTACAAATGTCATAGATACTTTTAACAAATTCTTGGAATATTTCTTATACAGGCTCTTCAAATGATCTTTATCTTTAAGCTTTCACGATTCTTGAGTTTTCAGATAAATCCGTTGAGGTAAACTTTATGTCGAAAATTAAGGCATATGGCGAACTATTTAAGCTTAAACAAACAGCTCTCTTAGTATATTCTGGCGTATTCGGATATTTAATAGCAGCTGGTTTAGGAATTGATTGGAAGACGCTATGTATATTTATAGTGGCTAGCTTCCTATCGGTCTCTGGAACGACTGGTTTGAATATGTACTATGATCGTGATATTGATGCAATAATGTTCAGAACCCGAACAAGACCTCTTCCTATGGGCAAACTCGACCCAGATGAAGCTTTCGCGGTTTCCATGACATTGACTATCATGGGTATAGCTCTTGGATTTCTAATTAATTACTGGGTAGGACTTTCTATACTATTGGGCTTTCTAATAGATGTATATGTGTATACAGTATTTCTTAAGAGAAGAACCCCGTTAAACATTGTTATTGGGGCGATAGCTGGAGGAATGCCAATATTCGGTGGCTATGCAGCATATGTCGGGTATCCAACGTTAAAAGGGACCCTATTGTTATTAATAATCGCTATATGGGCAATCTTACATATATGGTTCATAGCAACTTATTATGTAGAGGATTACGCGCGAGCAGGAATTCCAATGTTACCAGTAGTTGTTGGAGAGGAAAAAACTGTAAAAATTAGCTTTCTTGGTCTAATTATCCTCTTTTTAATCATATTAATAATGAAAATGATGAATTATGCGACAATATACTCCTTAGCTTTATCGGGAATATTCACAATATTCATCTGCATAATGCTTATAAAGTACTTAAGGACAAATAACAGGGAATTTATAAGGAGGGCATATAAGGTATTAAATCCTTACCTAGGTTTTCTACTCATAGCACTATTCTTAGAAAAAATCTTTGCAAACATTATATAGCTTCTTAGTGCTTCACTAAAGATAGGACGTATTCGAAAGCATCCTTGGGGTCCAGAAAATGCTTCTTTGCCACTTTTTTTACCTCTTTATTCTCACCTACGGCTATTGAGACCCCCGCTCTCTCGAGAATTGGAATATCATTTAATCCATCTCCAAGAGCAATAATTTCTTCTTCTTGCATATTATTTTCCCTAAGAATCATTCTTAGGGCTACATATTTATTGACATTGGAGGGAAAGACTTGAATAACATTATGCATGCGGTGATAAATCACTCTGCACAATCCCTCAGCATCATTTTTCTTCAGGAAATCTAATACATACTTATTCACTCTATTAAATAATTCTCCCGCTGCGATAGTGAGAATTACATTTGTACAAGGAATGAAAACTCGCCCCCCAAATTTATCCTCTATCTGGTTTTTCAGCTTATTCCTAATACCAGAGAATCTCTCAAGTTCTATTTTATTGAGTGGGAATTCCATTCTATGATTCTTGGGATAATAAATCACGGATCCCTCCTCACCCACAAGCACTATATTATCCGGTCTAAGCCCCATACCGTAAATGAGCCCCTCTAACCATGTTACCTGACGACCAGACAGAAAAACTATTGAGCAGTACTCTGATATCTCTCTTAACAATTCAGCAATCTCCCTAGGAACTGGATCATAGTAGGGTTTTACTACGCCATCAACATCAGTCGCTACCAATTTATACCTCATTTCCTTACTCCCTTCAATTTCTTAACGATCTTTTCTCTCACGTTTATAATACCCTCTTTACCTGCTGACAGAGCGATCTTCGCTAGCTCTTTTAATGACTTACCATCCTCACGTTCTATGAGAACTGTTAATAGCATCGGAATATTCACACCAGAGATTATCTCCACATCCTCCCGCTCAACTGCTATCAATGCAGAAACATTCATAGTTGTCCCGCCAAAAAGATCTACCAAAACCAAGACTCCGTCCCCATCATTCACATTATCAATCGCCTTCATAACTTTTTCTTTAAGATCTTCTAGCCCTTCTCCTTCGAGCAAAGGCACCCCAATAACCTTTTCTGGCTTACCATAAAGCATTCTAGCAGTTTCTATGAGGGCTTCAGCTAGATGCTGATGAGTAACGATTACGATTCCTATCACTACTCTCCCATCCATCCAAGTTAATTCACTAGCGATATATTATCCATGTCTAAATATAAGTGGGTCATCTAAACTAATGTAATTCTATAGAGAGTATAGACCAATCACATATATGTTATAAAGATTTCATAAACAGCCAACTTATACTAATTTTTTAGCGAAATTTTTATAGAAAAATTTTAATATACGGAAAACGTCATATTTGGTGAATACATTCTAAATCAACTACGTAGTATCTTTTGAGATTTTCTGAGAAGGTTATTTCAATGAAAGCGGGAGTAGAAAAGAAAAGTAAACTATTTGAGTTTAATAAGCGCACACTGCTTCTTTATGTAACTGTAATCGCCCTAGCTATATCTTTACACTTGAGGGGGGTTGAAGCTCAAGCAGCAACAACAATTACACCTGCACAAGCATTAGCTATAACAATATTTGCTTTCATTTGTGGATTAGATTACATCTGGGTAACACCAACAGGCATCTGGAGACCAACAATCGCAGGAACAATCACAGGAATAATAGTTGGTCAGCCAATACTTGGGCTGATAGCTGGTTCTTTAATCGAGTTCACGTTTCTAGGACTATTCACTATTGGTGGTGGTACCGTACCCGAAGCCGCATCTGGTACGATAGTAGCCGTTCTGTTAGGAGCGATCATAGGCGTAGCTGCAACACCAGAAGAAGCCGCAGCATTGGTTCCGATTGCATGGCCAGTGGCTGCTTTAACAATGAATATTGAGATTCTAGTAAGAGCTGGTGATGCATTCTTCACGCACTGGGCTGATGCTGAAATAGCTAAAGGCAGATTTGATAGGATAGGATTAATTAACATTATAGGAGCTATTCCATGGGCACTCAGTAGAGCAATACCAGTCGGAATATTCGCATTCCTGGGAGCTACCCCAGAGGTGGCAGAAGCTATACGCAGAGCGATTCTGAATCCGACTATTCAACCGTTTTGGAATGCAATGGCGGTAGCCGGCTGGTGGATGCCTGCTTTGGGCGTTGCACTCTTGTTGAGAATGTTCTATAGAACCGAATATTTGCCATTCTTCCTATGGGGCTTCGCTTTAGTTGCATACTTTAATCTATCTCTGATAGCTGTGGCTGTATTCTCTACAATCCTGGTTGGTGCTATTTATATAGCTAGATGGGTTATACAGATCGGTGAACTGAAGTTTGAAGCTCCAGAGGAAGCAAGGGAGAGAATAATTACCCGCGGAGATCTCATCAAGGCTTTCTGGCTATCATGGTTCATTCAGAGCTCTTGGAACTATGAAAGGATGATGGGGACTGGATTTGCTCATGGTATGTTACCAATTGAGAAGAAACTTCGTAAGACTCCAGAGGAACTCAAGGAATGGTTGACGATGCACTCTGAGTTCTATAATACAGAGCCGCACCTACATAATATCATCCTCGGAATGGTTATTGCTATGGAGGAAAGAGGAGCGGATATGGAGACTATCAGAGCCATTAAGACTGCTTTAATGGGTCCATTCGCCGGTCTTGGAGACTCTGTTATGTGGTTCACCCTCTTGCCCATTGCATTCGCTATAGGTGCTAGCCTCGGAGCTCAAGGAAACTTTGCGGGACCAATTATTGCTTTGCTTATATGGATCCCAATCTCCTGGGCCGTTAAGTTTTACTCTTTGATGCTAGGGTACAGATATGGAGATCGCTTAGCTGCGGTATTGCATGGAGATACTCTTAAGTTCTTCCGTGATGCTATAGCGGCATTCGCTGTTGCGATGATGGGTGGAATTGGTGCCTCCTATGTTACTCCACCAGCGTTCGTTGTCGTCACTTTAACAATTGCTAATGTTAGTCTTCAATCAATAATGGATATGATCTTCCCAAGATTGCTAGCATTAATAGTAGTCTTATACGCGTACTGGATTGTTAAGAGAGGAGTGCCCCTGAGCCTAGCAGTTACAGCGCTATTCTTCACTGGAGTAGGATTGGCTCTGTGGAATGTTATCGGACCAGCGGGTGCAACATTCGTAGTGCCATCACTAGGTTACATCATTCTCGGATTGATCTTCCTAATATTAGCGGCTGTTATAATAATCTTTGGAGCTCGCAAGAAATAGAATCCATCATTTATCCACTTTTTATGATGTATAATATGTATAGTTTCCTCTTATTTCTTTTTCTTAAATCTTATTTTTCTTTATTAGAAGAATATTCATCCTGAGGTGTTTGTATGGAGATTGCACTAATAAGGGTTGATGATAGATATGTTCATGGTCAAGTAACAGCTGCATGGGTCAGGGTAGCGAATGCTAATGTGATATGGGTTGTGAATGATGCTGTTGCTAAGAATCCAGTAATTAAGCAGCTTCAGATATCATTAGCTCCTCCGGGGACGACTGTCGAAGTATATACAGTGGATGAGGCTATTAAGAAAATTCAAGAAGAGCAGGGAAAAAGCGATGGGAAGCGAGTGCTTATATTAGTGGCTAATTGTGTAGATGCTTTAAAGCTCGTAGAAGGTGGGGCTAAAATTGATTCCATCAATCTTGGTCAGATGGCTTGGAGACAGGGACGCGTTCAGATAGCTAAGACAGTCTCGGTTTCTAAAGAGGATGTTGAGGCAATAAAGAAGCTCATAGAGAGAGGTATAAAGGTTTGGTATCAGCAATTGCCTGATTTTCCAACAAAGCCCCAAGACGTTGTAAAGCTTCTTCAGGACAAGAAATTGTGGTGAATGCATTGAACGCGAAAATAGGATTTGGTCTAATCGGGGCTGGTGGGATAGGATTTGTTCATGCTTGGTCAGCTAAAGTAGCACCATTATCTTTTGAGGATCTGGATCCTTCCAATATAACCCTAGTAGGTGTCTATAATAGGACGTTATCGAAAGCCGAGCGATTAGCTAAGAGATTCGGCTTTAAATATGCTACGAGTGATCTGGATAGAGTTATTAAAGATTCTGAGATAAACGCTTTTTGTGTCGCTCTTGCTAATGCTTTTCATAAAGATCCTGTTTTGAAAATATCGGATGAGGGAAAGCATGTTCTATGCGAGAAGCCGTTAGGACTGAATTATGAGGAAGCTGAGGAAATGTATAAAGCTGTTAAAAGTGCGGGGATTGTTCATGCTGTCGCTTTAGTCATGAGGTTTATGCCTTCAGTTATTTATGCTAAGCAATTAATTAAGAAGGGGTTTTTGGGGAAGATCTATCATTTCAGAGCTGTTGTTGCTCACTCAAGATATGTTAATCCAGATCTCCCTATAGAGTGGAGAATGAAAAAGAGTATCGCCGGTGGCGGTGCTCTAGCTGATATTGGAATACATCTCATGGATCTAGCAAGATTTCTTGTTGGTGAGTTAAGGGAGGTATC
>Ga0190314_1000216_pt1 | contig 22359 bp, 31 predicted proteins | sample 4870071112_MG_FD_165055 | JGI IMG/M metagenome (GOLD analysis project Ga0190314, IMG submission 165055) | Hydrothermal vent sediment bacterial communities from Southern Trench, Guaymas Basin, Mexico - 4870-07-11-12_MG | ecosystem: Environmental > Aquatic > Marine > Hydrothermal vents > Sediment ...
GCTTTTAGCAGTAAATTAAACAGATTACAACAATAATTATTATCCCCAAAACACATAACAGTAAGTAAGCCACAATATCTGTATACCATGGTAAGTTTAACGAAATTAGAAATGCTTCTCTCCTAGTTAACCTTCTTCTTCTTTTAATTTCTTGTTGTTGTTCTAATACCTCTTTAGCATTTAAGTACTCTAAAAGTAATCTTCTCATTTCTTCTATTTTCTTTTCGTTATGTTTTTCAGCTGTCATTTTATCTAACAGACCCCCATGAGAAAAGTTTTTAGCCCCCCTTTATAAAGCTTTCGGCGCATTTAATACTTGTTTACCAGTCTGTTTTTGCAACTGATTTTTTGACCGATTTACAGATCAGTAGAAAAAACAAGGATATCATAAACAAAAAACAGAATAACCTGCGTATAAGAATATGATAGTTTACAAAAAGAAAAAACAAAAACGAGAAAAGAGAAAGGCTAATCAGTGTCTTCTACTGGTTTTGGATGATAGAATATGTATTTGCCCTCTGGAAGCTCTGTTTTTCCATGTTCTGAGCTTTCAATTGTTAGTTTGTCTTTGGCATCGACAATGAACAGTACACCAGTTAGCTTTATGGCTCTCGCTGGAATAAACATGTACTCCATCAAACTTGCTCTAATTGTGTGGTTATAGAACCTTAGTTTGCTTACCTCCTTGAATGGCGATGGTTCACTTATCGCTTTCTCTAGTTCGTTAATTTTCGCGTAATACAAGTTTCCTTGTAACGCTTCTAGTCTGCCTTTTAGCTCCTCTCTCGCGACATTAAATTTCACGTATACCTTTACGTCTGGTACATCGAAGTATTCTAGAATCCAGATTGTATCAACTCCTTCCGCTACCTTCCATGCAACGTACGGATCCTTAACGTTTAACTCAGCTGGACTCGGTCTTGCTCCCTTTGGAAATACTGCTTCCTTTTTTAACTTGAGTAGAACGTTTACTGGTGTTTCAATGATAACTTCATGTAGTCCGCTCCTAGATATTCTTTCTTTCTCGTTTTCAATGACTAAAAATGGCATGTGAAGATCAAAAATAGCCGTACTAGCACTTGCTGAATACCTCTTTTCGATTACATTTACCCACTCCCCACCATCCTCGAAGCTAACTAGTACTGGGTATACCCATACGGGGTCAAACCCTTCATGATGGGCAATTATAGCTGGATACAATTTTCTTCTGCCTTCTACACGGACTTTCATCCTTCATTTCACCCCCTTTCTGCTCTATTTTTATTTTTCCCCGACCCCCCTTATAAAGCTTTCGGCTCAAACAATAAGTCATTTTAATTCTCGAATCAGTTCTTAAAAATGACGGCACAGTTATCATAAACAAAAACCAGAATAACCCCCATACAAAAATATAGTAGTTTTTAAAAATAGTTGATTTACTTAAGAGAAAAGAAAAAAGATTAAAGTTTACCTAAAATGTATTTTACAATGGTTTCCAAAACATTCAACCGAGTTACTGGGTCATACTGGTTAAAGAATGTTATTATTGTTTTATCAACAGTGTTTAACATATTGCATTGGAATTCTATTAATTTTTTAAAGCAAAAATAATGAAGTCATAAACAAAAACCAGAAAAACCTATAGCTGAGTGATTTTAACATATATTTTTCCAGCCTTAAAGTTTTCATCCTCCAAAATTTTCAATTCGTTCAACTCATATTTCTCTCTCCAAACCAAAGGCTTGATTTCTTTTTCGATATGGTTTCTTAAAACTTGGTTTACCTCGCTTAAAGTTATTTTTTCTTCTACCATGAAATGCAGTAATGTTGAAAGCTTGTTAAATATCCTGTATAATCTATGTCTAGCTAGAATCCATTTCTCTCTGAAAATGTTTTTAACCCATTTATCTGGGATTAAGACATCGAATGGTCTGAGAAACTTTAAAACATATCTTTGACCAGTTATCAAACCAGCAACAATGAAACCTGCATCCAAGAATCCTCTTCTACTCCCCATCAAACCACCTATTTTTGTTCTGTTACTCAACATTTTCTGATATCCTTTTTCAACTCTGTTTAAATACCAATCTTTATCTTTAACTTTGCTTATCCCATTCAAGTAATCTTGATATGCAGATAACAACATAAACAACATTTCACTTTTAATGAAAACCCTATCATATTTTTCTTCGTTTACAAACTCAACAAAATTGTTTACTGATTTTTTAACCAAATGTTTTTTATAACATTCGAAACTACCTATTTGCTCTCCAGTTTCCTTATCAACTCCATTTAAGAAAGTTCTATTGAATCCTTCAACCATTTTATCATAGCTTTCAATTACTCTCTGTTTCCAGTACTCGATATCCTTTTCTGTTAAACCGCATAGTAGTATTGGAATATAGGCTTCATAGGTAACCATCTTTTTCACCTCTATTGGTTTTCGTTTTTATCATAAACAAACATCAGTTTAAACCTCCTCGAATAATTGTTGTATTTGTTTTTTCAGGTACTCTTTGTTGTAATGTTTCAGGTAGGCGAAAACATATTTAATCAGCTTGTTTACAAGATAGCTTCTATTAATTTTTCTTAACTCTGGATATTCTTTAACTATTTCTCCACATGCGTATCCAACACTGTCTTTCAAGCATAAGTGATAGTTCTCGTATAGTTTATGGCATTTCAATATAACAAAGCTTTGAAACAGATAGTGTGCTCTACCTTTAATTTTTTCTAACAGTTTATCTGTAAATTCATCAACATTAATCGTCATTTTCTATCACCTCAGCATTATCGAGACCTTTTTACTCGTAGTGATGAGGATATTTGAGACCATTTCACTCAGTCACCTCAGCATTAATACTCGATATACTAGACGGTATTCTCTTTCAATTGTTCTTTCAGGTTTATAAATCTTTCCAACTATTGGTTTAACGTAAATGCTACAATGGTCAAAGTTTCTGATTCTTTCTCTAAACCCTAGTGCTCTGGCGAAGTTCTCGTTTATCCTGTATCCAAGTGTCATTGCAAGATATGTTTTCATCAGGTTTCTTGGCTCACGTTTCCAATCCATCGCCGTGGGTATTGTTTCTTTTCCAGTTAAACTTGGTGTTTCACCAGCATAAATCATTGAGGCTACCTTTTCAAACCATGGTTTCTTCTTTCTAATGTTGATGAAGTGAATATCCATCGGTTTAGTTACAACAATGTATGGGTCGTTATGCAATGTTTTAACATCAGTGAACCTCAACACATAGAATCTTACACCATAACCCTTCAGAAACCTGAATGTTAATGGGGTGAGTTTAACCAAATATTGGCTCCTTTTACATGGCATCTCCCTATATGGTGCGAAATACTTTTCTTTAACGAATGTTAATACTCCTCTTAACCTCTCTAAATCTTCTGGCTTCATTTCAATTAGAAACTTTCCTCTCAAAATATCCGCGAAAATAACTGCTAGAGCATCTCTAACAAGTTCACCGTATTTAGGTGACTGTAAATACTCTTCGATTTTCTCGTCAACATAGACTCTTATTTTCGGGAACCTCCATTCAACCGCTATTGGGACATATGCGTTTCCCATCAATGCTTTAAACAGCTCAGCTCTCTCAATAACTTCAATTGCTCTACGTCTAGCTTTTCTAACCCTTCTTATCTCTTGGTCTATAAACCATCTTATAACCCCTATTTTAACAACTTCTCTCCAATGCAGTAGCATTCTCTCAATTCTATCTGCTAAAGGAATCCTTATCTCTTCTTCCTCATATCTAACAATGTTTATTTGTTGAACTAATCTCTTCAACTTCTCTCTATATGATAGTTTACGCTTCTCTCTTTTTCTTTCAATGCGGTGTAAAACTCTTTCTCTTGTCTCAGCTAAATTATGTCTCCGTCTAGCCATTTTCGAGCCCCCTTATCTCGTAATGGCGAGGATATTTGAGTCCATTTTACTCAGAATCCGAGCCATTTCTTTTTACACCCCCTTTTATCCTTCATATACTGTGATTGTGACTGTGTATGTTTCAGGTGCTCCTACTCCACCTTTCTGTAGCTCAACGAACTTTACTTCTTTGGCTGTTTCCTCGGTGTAGTTTGCTGTATCACTGTAGAATCTATATGCTAGAAGCATGTCGAGGTAACTGTTTATTTTCTCCATATCTGAAACTAAATCATTGTAGTATGCTTCATTCGCTTTACTCAACATTTTTGCGACAGCTTCTTTGTATTTGCTTAAAGCGTTCTGGTATCTTGTTATATCGTCTTGAACGTCGCTTAACGTTAAACCCTCTATTCGTTGCATCATATCGTTTATAAACTCATCTGTTTCTTTCTTTAGTTCATTGAACTCTGTTTCAATATCTGTTTTAACTAACTCTGCATCTTCCTCCGTTGTTAAATCTGCATCTAGCCTTGATATCTCTGTTTTAGCATTCTGTATCATGTCGTTTAATCTGCTTAAAGCTGTTTCTATTCCATCGATGGTTAACTCAATGTATTTTTCAGCTATATCCATTGCTCTCCTCAAATTGTTTAAAAGATTAACTCTAGCTAACTCAACGTATGTTAAATGCATCCACAATTCTTCCTCTAAAGCCCTTGTTAAAATCGAGATTATCTGCTGGTTCATTGGAGCATAAGTGTCACTTAGATTCATTAAACAGCCCTGCATCAAATACTGCAGGGTTGCAGGTAAATTGCATCCAGCTCCAGCAATGTTAAACACGTTTATTTTATCGTCGATAAACCTACATGTTTTCATAATGTTTGTTATATCGTCACCGTATACTGGTTGGCTTCCACGATACACGTTGAAGATTGTTTGGAAAGCACCCCCAATACTTGTCTGAATAGCGTTAGATACACCTTCCTGTAACAACTCTAGTAACAGTTCTTCACTCATTTCCTCTCCAATCAAAATTGAGATGATTACTGTTGTTCTCAACAATGTATCCATGACATCTATTAAGCCAGCTGTACCAAAACCAGTGTTTACATCTGGCTCTGTATCACAGATTTCATCGAATGCCCCAGCAAACAAGTCGAGTAAACCTATTTTTCTGGCTAACTCATATTTAAACAGCCTTAAACCACCCTTAACCACTTCATCGTATAAGGCTTCTTTAACAGGCTCTAAAACATCTTTGCCATATGTGCTTATAAAAGCTGCTAGAGCCGCCAGTTGACCTAACGCCATTTTTTACTACACCCCCCTAATTCATGTTAGCTTTAATGGTATTGTTTCAAGTCTTCTACTGTAGATTGATTCACCGAACACTGAGATGCCTATTAATCCAAGCGGGTATGTTTCACTGATCACTTTAATCATCTGTGTTCCCTTAGCGTTTTCAATGAAGCTTTTCTCTCTCAACTCAACTATATCAACGCCCTTCTCTGTCTTTATGATTAAGACATTTAGAGAGTTTAACTTTTTATCTCCACAGTACCATCTATATGGATAGCCTGTTTGCAGACCTGTAGGTGACAACTCTACGTAACTGCCATCAATAACATAGTATTCGTTTGTATCATAACAGTATAGTTCAATTTGACCCGAGTAAATCCACGCATATAGCCAATCATATTTATCGCTGTAATAGTATTTTACCTCATGGTTGGCTAAAATTTTTGAAACCCTTAAATGTTGACCTTTAGCGTTTAAAAAGTGTGCTATAGCATCCTCAGGTATTGTTTTATCTTCACTGCTTATCCAAGGTTCATAGACATCTCTTAACATAAAGTATTTCCAATGTGTATCCTCGAAATCACCTTCAAGTTCAACCTCTTTTGGTAATTTAACAACAAACAGGTATTTAACTGGAAGTAAATCACCATGTTTAACTAACTCTTCTATTTTCTGCATGTCAAACTGAAAGAATGGTAGTGACGGTAACTCATATCTCCTAACCGTTTTAGGTAAATCATACATAAATGTTTTTCCGACATACTTGAACTTGGGATATGTTATCTCGCTTATTGTTAGAGGTGGGGTTAAATACTTGTTTCCAATAACCTCTTTAACCTCAAATTCAACTTTCTGCATTAAACTCTCCCAGTTATCTACAACTTGCCTTGAAATGGTTTCAGTTTTCCTCATTAGTTCGTCGTATTTATCCAGCAACGTTTTCCTATACTCTTTCATGTTGTTTACCAATGTTTGTAATTCTTCCTTAACACTCATTTACGAGATCACCTCTCCTGTCTATTCTTTTGCTTCAGCATAGTAATAAATTGACATTAACTCGTCTTCTTTATTCCATTCAAGTTTTAAAACATAGTTGTGGATGGCGTTTTCCCTTATCATCTGGTTTATTTTATTGTTTAACATTTTTAAAGCTAAATCGATTTTCTCGTTTTTACCACTGTTTTTCAGCAACATTTCATATATGCAGAATGCTTGAAGAATATAGTAGCGTAACGGTAGAGTATATTCTGGTTTAAACAGCGAGAATACTTCTCCCCTAAACGTGTATTCATCTGTTTCATCTTCATCGAATATCTTTTTACCTGTCATTAGAAACGCTAAATGAACAAAATTGTTTTTCCTTATCTGCAACGGGTAACTTTTAATAACTTCATCTCGAATATCTCTCTTAGGTTTATTGACATCATATTGGTAATCTTGAATACGTTTAAAGATCTTGTTTGGAATCCTAGTGTTGCCTATCGGCGCGTTAAACATAACACATGCCGTGTACTCACAGAACTTCGCCATGACACAGCCCCTCACAAGAGGGTTAATGCTTAGCCCCCTTTAACCCCACCGCCAAGAAAACATTGAAAAACAAACTTCAAAAAATAAAAAATAAAATTCAGTAAAGCAAAAAATCAATCAAAAAAGAAAACAAGTAAACAAATTTATTTAACCAATCTTAAAACACTTAAATTAACATCTAACTCGTCTACCATGTATTTAAACCTGTAATCCAGTAACCATATTCTAGCATGATCTTTCTCGCTTCTAACAGCTCTTCCAATCGCCTGTTTTGTTAAGAGAACCGCTGGAATATGGTACATTAACCTAAATAAATCAATGTTTCCACCTAAAGCCTGTTTTATTTTCTCAGCTTTCTTTTTCATGTAATCTGAAACTTCTGGATATGGTACACCAACCATTATAACATCTCCGATTAAGCTTTTACCATTTTCATCAACCAGTTCTATTCCCTCAGTTAGTTTGCCTCCAGCTACACAGCATATGTTCTTCTTTAAACCAGTTTTAACCTCCTCGTATACTTGCTCAATTTTTGTAAACGATTCCTCGATTATCGATTTAGCTATAATATCGCTTGGAATAAGATTTAATATTTGTTTCATAAACTGGTAGCTTGGAAAAACAATTAGTTTAACCGTGTCTAGTTCTCTGCAAAGCTTAGTTAAAATTTGCGCATATTTTGGAATGTTTTTATCCCTATACTGGTATTTCGATGTAACTGTTGAAACAATATATGCTTCCTTATTCTCGTTATAGAGTTTAAACTTTTTTGTAACATCAATGTATTCTCCATTTAAACCCCATAGTTGTTGAATGTAATCTTGTGGTGGCAATGTCCCACTCATCAAAATTTTTGTTGGAAAAATGTCTAGGTAACCTTCAATCAAAAACTTTGGAAACAATAGTTTTAAACAAATACCATGTTCATATGTGAATGGTTCAAACTCACTGTGGTCTAAGAATTCATAGAACTTCACTAGGCTTGAAACAGCTTTAATTAAACCTTTAACCTCTTTAATTTCATTGAATGTTCTAGGCATTTTCAACCACTCAATGTAAGGTGATAAATCAATTCTAGGTATCTCCTCTTTCTTTATGTGAATCAACTCTTTTCTCTTTACTCTTTCAACAAATAATCTTAAGCTTCTAATTTCAGTTAGTGAAGCATCTATTTCAAGTTTGCTTACAGCATCTTCAACTTTCTTTAAATAGTTCACATTTAGTTTTCTCTCGTATAGTTCAACAACATTGTCAATGTTATGTGCTTCATCAACAATTAATAGTAGTTCACTTGGGTCTACTATCATATCTGCTATTCTTTTCCTCTCAATAATTATTTTAATTCTTCCAGTAAACAAATATGGATATGTTAAGCATGTTAGATCTGCAAAGATGCTTGACATTTGAAGGGTATAGTATGGACAAATATTATTCATGTTGAGTATTGGAACCAAAGAAACATTTTCATCAACAATCTTGAATACTTCATCTGGGTTTAAGGTTTTAGTTCTAAGTGGACATTGATTGCATGGGTTAACATTCTCCAGTTCCTCGATAACCGTTTTAATTACAATGTCTCCACATGCCTCGTTTTTACCTATTAAACCTGTACATTTGAACCCTAAGTTAAACTTCTTGTTGTCTCTAAAGTATGGTGTAAACTCGTTTTTTGTTCTAACTGCAACTAGAACTTGTCTAACCATTTTTTCTTTTAGAAGTTTGAATACTAGAAGTGAAAGCAGTGTTTTACCTCCACCTGTAGGCATGTTGATAAAGAATGTTGTACTCTCACCTAGTTTTTTCTCGATTTCTTTCAACACGTATTCTTGATGTGGTCTCAGTTGAATTGATGTCATATTATTCTCACCCCCAACTTTGCTTGTATTTGAGCAATTATTTCCCAGTAAACATCTTTATGGTGGATTGGAATATGGTAAAAAATGCCCCTATAGTTTTTAAACCATCTTCCACACAGTAAACATTGAAATTTACCATCACGGGTTATTCTAACTATCTGTGGAACAGTTTCAATTATTGGGTGTGAAGGTTTAAAAAGTTCACCGAAAATCATTCTGTTAATTATTTCACCTTTCCATGTTCTGCCAATCAATTTTATTTCCATTTAACCACCCCGAAAGAAAAAAAGATGGGGAAATCTATGTTTTAGCTATCTCTTTCTCTGTTTCTTTTTCTTCTTCTAGTGCTGGTTCTGGTTTGCTTACTGGTGTAAGGTCTACTTGTTTAAGGTATTTGTCGATTAGCGATGAATCCGCTGGATAAAACTCTGTGAATGATGCATCGCCCTTTAAAATCTCTACAACCATGTTGTCTGGTGGACTAATGTTTAACACTTCTAGAAATGCCCTGAAGTTAATGTAGTGTCTTAACAGTCTACCTTTAAGCTCAACACTTGGTGTTATTGGCTTCATTTGTGACTGTAGATAGTCTACTAGTCCTCTCAAGATATGGTTTGGCAGTACTCTTCCGATTCTATGCTCCATTACGCTTATTTTTTCCCGCACATTGTCTACTATTGTGAATCTGTCTACGAAGGCGTCGAAGCCCTCGATGTTGTATAGTGATATTATTGCTTGTCTGCTGTTTCTGATGTCGATTAGTTTATCGTTGTTGCCGAACACAATGAAGTTCACGTATTTGTATACTGTTGGAGCTTTACCTCCTTTACCCCGTTTCCATTTTCCTTGCTCCATTCCAGTCTGTAAATCTTTCTGCATCAATATGAATTCTTGTTTCACCTGATATGTTACCTTATCAAATTCGTCGAATATAACTCCATCTCTTAAACCAACAATTCCAACTGAGCCGCTTCTAGCATCACCGATAAGCCTTGTAAGTGATGGAAATTCGCCGCCTAAATGTTCATAATTGAAAGCACTTTCAATTCTATCTGCGAAAGTACTCTTTCCAGTTGCTGGTGGACTGAACTGCATTACGTGAATTGGATAGTATGGTTTAGTCTCATATTCGTTCTGAAATCCTTTGAACAGCCCAAGATATCTTGGTAGATATAGCGTAAACAGTTTCCAGTGTGGTTTAAGTCCTAGAGCATAAAGTAGAACTGATGCCCCTACCTCCTCCCATAGTTCTTTAGCGATATCTGTTGATGTTTTAAATGTTCCTGCTTGAAGTTTCTGTGCCACCAGATAACCTCTTCTGAAAACAACGTCAACCACAATGGGTTTTGACAGTAATTCATGTAGCTCTTCTGGTGTACTGCAGTTTGTCAAGTCCAATGGTAAAATCAATGGGTATTCAATGGGTAAGAAACAGAGGATAATGTTTTTATCTGGGTCTACTTTAAAGCTGAGCACTTTTGTAATTATTCTAGCTTCTCTGTGGAACATGAAGTATAGCTGAGAGTACTGTGTATCATTGCCTATCCTATACATCGTGTATATTCGTTGAAGTTTCTCGACATCTTCGCTTATCGATGGAAACATTGAGTAAATATAGTCTGGTATTCTTGGGTCTACAATCTTTATCATGTAGTCTCTTAAAGCCATTGTATCACCTCTACTCGAATGGTATTTCCTCTTCCTCTCTGGTTTCCTCTTTCTTTTCTTTCACTTCTTTTAAAAGTTCATCGAATGATATTTCCTCTACGCCTTTAGATGGTTTTACTGTTTTACCAGCTATCGGTAGATATCTCCGTAACGCTAGGTATGCTAGTTTTAAACAGTTTTCTGCTGGTATTTCGATTGAGAAGTATATGCCTTTATCGGTTTTGTATAGTTTGATGCCTGATTTGTCTTCGATTTTCTGTGCTATGGTTATTCCATTTTTTGTTGGTCTTCCAAATACTGGATTCTTTCCACTTCTTAAAACCATTGTTTTTGCTTTTTTCTTTTGCTGGTTTGCTTGGCTCACCGCCGATCACCAAGTATTTTTATTGGGGCGGCGGCTTATAAAGCTTTCGGCTCATATTTTGCCGTATTGAATCCCTTATTGAACGCATCAATGTAACAATACGTTCTCCAGTTAAATTGAATTTCACTAGGGGTTTGAAAGATGGATATGAGTACTCGTATGCTAAATAAATTTCTTTGCATGAGTTTCGAACTCTGTATACGTGGTATGGTTTGCCCATCATTTCACATGCATATTCATATTTTATCCATGTATCTCTTCTTTTTGGTTTATCGCCATAAATAAATGCTACTAGTGATGATGGCTCAAACATTTCTTTCACTGTTTTTTTGAATACTGCTTCACTGTTAGTGTATGGATAAATGTTGATAACATCGTATGGTAACCATGTTTGTTTACATAGGTCGTTTACCCATGTTTCAACGCTCTCCTGTCTTCTGTTCCGTATTAGGATTTTAACATAGCCTTGCTCAACATAATGTGTTACAAGCCTCCATACAAGTGCTTTAGCCATATATGGATGGGTGAACCAGTTTGCTGGGTCACCAATAAAAGCTATTTTCTCCACCATTTTTACATCACCCTAAAACAATGTTTTTGTTTTCGAGAGCATTAATTTATCTGATTTATCCAATCTAACTTTCTTCAACTCTCTACCTTGAAAAAACACTGTTAAATCCGCCCTAATACTCAACACTTTTCCCTCAACGTTTTCTCTCAATAATGGTTCATCATCATATATTTGGACTAGAACACTGCGTTTAAACTTTTCCTCGAAAACTTTAGCAATGAAAAATCTTTCACATTTAATGCATAAATAAACATCTCCCTTGACATTTTTCATTTCTAGTCCACATATTGGGCAGTAAACCATTTATTTCACCTCCATTTTATTTTTCATTTACTTTTAAACATGAATTTAAACGCTTATCAAACTTTGCTTTAAACATTTTTAAACGCCTCGGATTCCGAGTGAAACAGTCTCGAATATCCTCGTCAAGACGAGTAAAAAGGACTCGAAAACGATTTCTAAAATGATTACAAGTAAAACAGTCTCGATAATGCAAACCTTTTAACCCCCTTCTCCAGCAAAAAAAGAAGGGGGGTGTTTAAGGTTTGCTCTGGTTTGATGTCTATCTTGGTATCCTGAGTGTTGGTCTTGTACTTGGCTGTTTTCTACCTGTAAGCACATTGAATATTGCACTCTGTAATTCATCGTCTTTACCGAATGCGTCTACGATTGCTTTAAGTGCTTCGAATGAAGCTCTATCTGGAACTGTTAGGCTGTTTCTCCAGTTAACAGCGTTTCTTATTTGTAGAAGTACACCGAGGTCTCTTTCAACTGTAGTAGCACCGTATGTTCTCGTTGATGGTGGAACCACCAGTAATTGAAGTACCCAAGTGTCGTTTGAAAGTATTTCAATGCTTGTTGGCTGTTTTGTTTGCATCACTTGTTTCTTGGCTTCTTCGACCATTTCCTTGATGGTTTGAGCCAAGGGTTTCTTCTCGCTCATCCCCCAGCTCACCCAATTTTATTTTATGGCGGAGGGGGGTTATAAGGCTTGCGGCGCATTTTATAAATCATTTAAATCACCGTTTAAACCCTCTAGTTCATCGATTAGTTCTTGATAACATTCAATGCAGATATTGTATAATGCCATGTAGTGTATTTCACATACTTTTCTTCCACAGTATAGGCATGAGTATAGTTTATCTGTTTTTTCGCCGCATATCTCGCATGTTTCTGTTTTTCTCTTTTTTGTTTTGGTTTGAACATGTAGTTTTGACCTCATATTTCCACCTCCTCTATGATACTCCAACCTTTGATCCATAATCTTCCTCTTCTCGGCATCAGTTTTGGTATTACCTCAAGTATTTTCTTGTCTTTTGAGTTGATGATGTAAACGTTTATTGGTTTATGAACTTTTAATGCGAATGTTAATGTTGAGAATGTCCCGCTTTTAACTCTTATTCCTTCAGCAAAAATACAGATTAGTCTATCACACCATAAAACCATGTCTTTGTTTCTCTGTATGAATGCTTCTCTGGTAAATGATTTTGGTGGAAAAAGAAAAATTGGAATGTTGTTTGAGAGACAATAGTTTTTAACCCATGTATCTACGCCGCCTAAAGGTGAATCACCACATCCGAATACAATGTTTCCTCTGTATCTGTCTAAGATTTTAAATGTTCCTTTAGCTCCAACAGTTGGATTAATGAAGTATTTTTCTCTGCTACCAGATACCGCTATTTTTGTTTTACTGTTGTTCGTTTTCAATTCTTTTCACCTTTTCCTTTACTTGTTCTGGTTCAAGTTTCAGATAGTTCATGTGGTCTCTAGTGTATATTAGTGCGCGTTTTATGTATACGTATAGTACTGCACATTTTCGTTTGCATTCAGGGCAGAAATATTCTATTTTCAATGCATCCTTTTCTGGGAACAGGTATACATCACATTCTTTTCCACATTCGCCGCAGTAGATTGGTATCATTTCCACCCGTCACCCCCAATTAAATTTATTGGGCGTGGGGGTTTAAAAAGCTTTCGGCTCAGTAACTGCAATTTTTGTTTCCCCTTTTTATTTCAATGCTTTTAAGTTTAAGGTTTCTCCTACCAATTTTGTATTTGGCTATTACATCGTATTTACATGTTTTTATAAACAGGAGTAAACCATCATCTACATAATGTATGAAGACGGATACTGGATCTGTGGTTATTTTACCTTGTATAATCTCCTCTATTAAATGTTCTGTTATATCCCATATTGCTGTTAAACCATTATAGTATATTACATATCCAGTTAGAATTCTTTTTATGGTTCCATTTAAAAGTTGCTTTAATCTTTTTGGTATACGATTTTCATTTATTGTTTTCTTTTTCATTTTATTTCACCCCCATTTATTTTTTAAAACTCTAGTTTAGCTTGATGGTAACATTTATAGTAGAATGGGCATCTATGGCAATATCTCGTTTCCATTTCAGGTAGTTCATCTTTTAAAAGGTAATTGTGGTATAGTTCGATTCTTTTAACAACATGGAAGAACATTTTGACGTCTGGATGTTCAACGAAGGCTATTGGTTCACCTTTCCTTTTAATGTAGACTATCTCGTAGAATGGCTTGTTTAAAACAAACGCATAGAAGTTTGCTTGAAGCTCATGTTCTGGAAATGGTCTAGCAATCTTGTTTAGCTCAGTTGTTTTAATTTCAACTACTCTATCATCCATTACTACATCTGGTTTCATTAGGACTTTACACAGTAAGCCTAGATCAACTTCATATTCAACTTCGCTTTCAATGTCTTTTCGATATTTCCCGATGAGATATGTGATGTAGTGGTGTATACTTTTACCCTCGAATACCTCTTTGTTTAACAATGGTTCTCCTTCTTTTCGCATCAAAAATGATTTTCTTAAACATTGTGTAACCTCTGTTACGTGAACTGTATTGATGTCTAGTTGATGTGGTTTATCCAGTTTAACCAGCTCTTTGAGTATTGGAATAAACTTTGACTGATATGTTACAGTTAACTCCATTTCACTTCCCTCCTTTCAGTCTATAAATGTCACAGATATCATTGAATGGACAATTTCTACATTCTTCTAGCGGATAATGACAGAATAATATCTCTCCTTTATCTGTTACAACTGCTACATCAAAACAGATTGATGGGTTATCTAATTGCTCAATCAACTCTGCAAACATTTTTTGTCTTGGAGACAGCTTAGACTTTAATGTTTTAACTTCAATGAATCTAATTTCCTTGTTTTTAACGTCTACTGCTAGAATATCGAAGGGTAAGAGACTCATTGGTACTCTCCAAACCTTGTATCCCTGATTTGCTAGATACTCGAGTACTATTTGTTCAGCCCTTACTCCCTTGGATTTAATTAGGCTTGGAGACATTTTTTCACTCTCCTTTCAAGTATTCGCTTAATCTGCTTATAAAGTTGTAGAAGCATTTTCTACAGCATGGTATTAGGATTCCTTTCCCTGAGAGTTTGGATGGTAGCTGGATGATTATTGCATATACACGTGTGAATTTGTTGAAGCATATTGGACACTCGTTTTCATTACTGGCGATAACAAAGTTGTCCATTTTGTTTGCTTCTAGGATGTTGCTTTTACATACAATGCATACCTCTAGTTTTACATCCATGGAAAGATATTCGATTTCCCCTTTACCCATTTTATTCACCCCTTTTTTCATGTCTTTATCATTTCAACTTCATATTTTGTGTTTAACTTCTTGCATATAGCGTCTAGCAGTTTAAAGAATGCGTTTCCATGTATTTTAACGTATCCATTTTCGTCGATATAGATCTTCAGTATTCCAACCTCGTGGATAGACAGCAAATAGGGTTTCCCTAACTCAAGGCGAAAGCCCATCTTGACCCCCCAAGCAAATTTTATTTGCAGGGGGGCTTATAAGGCTTTCGGCTCATTGAACCCATCATTCAATTTGGCATCCAAGTTTAAAATGAATTGTTTAAAAGAAAAAGTTGAATGGCGGTGGGGTTAAAAGCCGCGGCGTATAAAATATTCATGGGGGCATAAAAGCGAGTAAAGGGGGGAGAAAACAGAGATGAGCCTGCTAGTCGAGTATAAGGGGTATTACACCCCACTAGACATACCAGATCAGGACTTCATTGAATGGAAGGACACCCTCAAGGGAGAAACCAGCAGAATCTACAACGCCTTAATGACAAGGATCCCAGATGAAACAGCATTTAAATCATTGATTGCAGAGAGTTCACATGAAGTGTACAGAGACTTCGTTAACCCCAACTGGGAAGACAGAGACTTCATACTGCTAAAGCATAGAATCAAGCTAGGCATGGCATATCCAGCATGGAAAGCTGGCGTGGATAATGCCTTCAACACTGAGAATCCATACTTCCCACAGAGAGTTGAAAGCAAAGCAGAAAAGTTCAGGAAAGTCAAGTATACTATTGGCTCAGTTGGACTAAGATACAGATATGGTCGCGGTATAGCAGTAAAAGCCATTGGCGTCATATCTGGTTGGAAAGCGGTAAAGAGAGACATTAAATCTCCAGATGAGTTTACAGGTGATGTCGTAAACGTATTCCTACCTAAAGCCGCCAGATTCGTTAGACCACAAGCAGTAGCCATTATAACTAGAGGACTTGTACTAGCACAGTATGCCCATGAGGCTGGAGAAGCCTCTCTAAGAGATGCAGTGATTACAACAACTAACGAGAGCTTAACCAACACTGTGCTAAAACAGGTGGATACCTCAGCATACAATGTTGTGCTTGAAATAGGCTTCGACTCTGGTACTGGTAAACTATTTGTGCACAGCAGAGCTGAATCAGTAACATAACAGCAGTAACATAAAAAACCCTCAAACTTCTCTTTTTTATTTTTTTGTTTGTGGTGTATATGAAATGCTTACTGTAACAAAGGATTTAACAATAACTGAGAAACATGCATGGGAGAAAATAACCGTGGAAAACGGCACATTAACATTCGAAGCAGAAGGATATGCTAGACAAATTGAAGTAAAGGGAGGCAACATAGTAGTTAAGTCTCAATTCCTTCAAGTAACTAGAGATTTGCCAATAATACCTGTTAAATCAGCCTTGGTTCAAATTTTCGATTACAATACAGGTGAGCTTATCGACGAAAAATATACAGATGAGGATGGAAACGCTGTTTTCAACCTTCCAAGCGGAACATACAAAGTTGTAGTAACCAAAACGGATTATGAGAAACATGAACAAGTATTCGAAGTTACAGAGAGCAGAACAAAAGTAGTAGAGTTAGAATATACACCAGATCCTAGGTGATAAAAATGAGGATGTTTAAACGTGTAATAGCAAATATGCTTGCAAAACTGATATTCAAATATGCTGATAAACCATTTAAAATTGGTGATAAAACAGTGTTAATTGGCTCAAACATCATACATGTAGGGCGAAGCACAGCGAATGGATACGCATATGAAGCTGGATTAATACTTGAAAATGCAAATCCAAGCGGCTACAATAGTCCTGGTATACAATTCCAATTTCAATACAACCCTAACCTAAGAGCATTAATTTTACAGCAAGCTGGAGAAATGTTAGCATTCATGCTATCAGACGATGGTGGGCAAACATGGCAAAGCGGTCTACTAGTAAAGAAAAACGAGGTTAGCACGAGGCATCTACTACCAATCGGAACCGATCAATACGATATAGGTTCATCATCACAAAAGTTCAAAAACATGTACTTATCTGGTAAAGCCGATGTAAACACAGTTAAACTGGCAGAAAAAACAGCGGATCCCACGCTTGAGAAAGGTCTTATCTGGTTTAGGAGCGATGAAGCACATCTATACTACAGCCCAGATGGCTCAGCGAAAAGAGTTATTGATACACCATCAAAAGCAGATGTAATTGTGTTTAAGCATGACAACAAGGCTATTGCAATCAATAATAAGACGAAGGAGAAGATTGCTGAAAGCGAGGATCATCCGACATTATTCCAGAACCTGATTGACAATCTTGAGGCAAAGGGCGGCGGCACAATACTTGTGCTTAGAGGAACATACAGCATAACAAGTGCAATAAAGTTTGGTAGCAACATACACTTAATCGGCGAAGAGGGTACTGTATTTAGACGTGATGCAGATATCAACAACATGATTAGGAACAAAAACCTTGGTGCATCTGGATACGATGGTGTTCAAAACATCAAGGTTGAAGGCATAACATTTGACGTGCAAGGAGACACATACACAACAAACTGCACCGCAGTTGGCTTTGCACACGCCAAGCATGTCACAATTCGTGGATGCAAATTCATAAATCACACCGATAGCTGGCATCCATTAGAGCTAAACGCTGTTAGATATGGCAGAATTGAGGACAATGTGATCATTGGGCATGAAACAGAAGTTAGAGCTAAAAGCGCCATGGATATTGATGCGGCAAATAACTATAATGCATTTGCATTTGACGACTTCAACCCTGATGGCACTGGCTGTAAAGATATCATAATCAGGAACAACATCATAATCAACTGCAAGCGTGGAATCGTGCTACACAAGGATGAAGATGAACGGGTAACAGTTGAAGGCAACATCATTATAGGTGCATGCCTACAAGGCATAATGGTGTTTGGCAAGAAACATAAGATAAAGAACAACACCATAGCTGATGCAAAAACACCAACGGAATCAGCAACATACGCCGCAATCAGAATAAGCAAGTACACGAGCGGCAGTGATGCTGGATGGCATATCATTGAGGGCAACGTTATACACAACTATGCCACCGACAGCTTCGACGGTATACATGTTGATGGCAAGGGAAGCGGAGATGAGGTGCAGAACATCATCATAAAGAACAACATCATACGCAATGTTGGCGGCTACGGAATATACCTTAACTACCTTGTTGGCGCCAGAGTAAAAGACAATGTCATAAAGGAGGCAACATCAGGTACAATCTACCAAGGCAACATAACCGATGTTATTATAAGCGATAACATAACGTAAACTGTATGGTGGAATGATGAAATGAATACTGCATCTATCCACTTTTATGTGACGGCTAGAATGGCGGTGGGGTTTTAAGCCCCGCTTCGATAAACCATAGTATGGGGGTGTGGAAACATGTGTGCTGTACTCATAACGCATCAAAGCATTAATTTCCCTCCATTAACGGCAGATCCATCTACCATAGCTGAGGGAGATCTCTACTACAGGCAGGACAAGAAACGGCTAGTCTTCGTTGTACAAGAAGATACTAATCCAACACCTAAAGACTTGCTTACACCACCAGTACAAACAGCTGATATAAGTGACGGTGCTATAACAACAGCTAAAATAGCTGATGGCGCAGTAACAACCGCTAAACTAGCTAGTGGAGCAGTAACAACCGATAAAATTGCCGATGGAGCTGTATCTGAAACAAAAATCGCTGATGGAGCCGTATCAACAGCTAAACTGGCTAACGGAGCAGTTACAACAGATAAAATTGCAGATGGAGCAGTCACACTACAAAAAGTAACCTTTACAGACCAAGAACTTAAAACAACCTCATATGTACGCTTTGCACAGGTAACGGTAGGCGACTTAATATTCGCTAATGGATGGCGTATAACAGAAGACCCAGAACATGGACTAGTATTACAACTACCAGACGGAAGAGAATACAAGTTCAAACTAGAACCAATCCAGAGAAAACGTAGAAGATAAAAAGACAAAGAACATTAACTCTTCTTTCTTTCTTTTTTTCTAAATGATTTAATGCAATGTAATTTCAAAGGGGACAAAAAATGAAGGAAAACACTCTAGTAAAAGTAGCTTCAATAACTGGACTAGTAGTACTCGAAACAGTAAACCTTTTAACAGCCAAATATGATGGAGTAATATTAATGACAATTGCCGCAATAATAGGCGGTATAGGTGGATATGAGATAGGTAAATATAGAGCACTAAAAAAGAGGTGAAAAAACATGATAACAGCAGTTAATTATGCTAAAATGTTACTGAAGAAATGCAGGGGACTTTGGAGAAAAATACTGTTTAGCGTTAAAAGCAACTTTGTTGACTTATACTACTATGGTGTAACTAGAGAGCAATTAGAGAACTTTCTAGAGTACTGGAGAAACCATTGGTTGAGAAGAATAATCTATGAAGCAGAGAGATTCGACTGTGATGATTTCGCATGTTTATTTAAAGCGATATTCACTTGGATGACAAGATCAAATTCATGTCTAGTTCTCTCAGTTGATGTCTGGTTAAACAAAGAGCTTTTAGGCAGACATGCATGTAACTGCGTTTACTTAGAAGATGAAAGAAGAGTTGTACTAGTTGAACCTCAAACAGCAGAAATACTTGAAGAAATTGATGATAAAATCATGAGTTACGATGGATGGGAGTATAGAATTGAATATGTGGCAATATAAAGGGGTGTTAAATATATGGGTTCAATCACATATGATTCCAACAAAAACTTGTTACGTGTTATCGGCTATAAAGATGAGGAGAATAAAGTTCCTTGGTCACTAGAAGATATCTTCAATGCTTCGGAGAGTAATGGATGGAATGTAGTATATAGGCTTCCTAACGGCAAGGGATATAAAATTAATGCATATTTTTGCATTGGTGATGGTTCAACAGAAACATTTCTAAAGATTTTAAATGAATTCTTACAGCTTGGCGATGAATCCAAATATTACTGCATGTGGCTGTTATCTAATGCTACATTACAGATGGGTGAACTAGACCCAAAAAAAGGTATTGATGGCATTAATGGTGGAACACTACTGTTATATCAGGACTACAACTCGGACATCATTAATGTTGGAGCATACAACTTTTGGACAGGTAGATTGAGAGTTTATGGTGGCAGAATAGTGAGATTCACAACGCAAGCTGGATTTGTTAGCTTAGCATTTGCTGGAGAAGAAGACTTTAGAGACTCTCAATTCTACAGTAACCAGAGGTGGTATTTTTCCCCAAATTCAAAAGGGTTGGTGAGAAAATGCTATTTCCATTGTGCTGATAACTATTTTTACATTTACACTAAAAATATCAGCTGGGAAGATATAAAGCTTTCTGCTACAACAAGAATAATTGTTAGTGGAAAAGATACCGTTATAAGAAATACAAATCTATCATCGATAAGCGCATACTATGCAAACTATGGAGCCATTATAAAGTTATTCGACTGTATGTTGCCATCGTTTACTGTTTTAAAAGGCGGTGATGGAGGTGGAAAATTCTACATTTACTATAGTGTTAAAGCTAAGGTTGTTGATATAAACGGTAATCCTATTGAAGGTGCACTAGTAAGAATCTATGATAGATTCAACAACAAAGTTGCTGAAGGAACTACTAATAGTGATGGCTATACCGAGAAATTTAATGTTCTCGTATATTATAAATACTACTCAGCCCCCGATACACTAGAGGAAGAAATTAACTATAATCCATTTAGAATAACAGTTGAAAAGGGAGGATATCCGCCATTCATACTAGTGTCTGATATTACTGAACCAATGAATGTTTATGCCCCACTAGGCGAACAGAAAATTATGTTTGGAACTTTACCATATGCGAATGTATATGAAGAGGAAGATGAAATAATACTCGTAACTTTAGTGGTGCTTAGTGATGGTACACCAGTAACCGATGCAGTAGTAAAGGCAAGAGTTTTGAAACCTGATGGAGAAATAGTTGTCGATTGGAGTGAACTCAGCCACCTAACTCAAGGAATCTACATTAAAAATATTGGGAAATTAAGTAAAGGAAACTATATTGTTCAATTTCACGCTGAGAAAAACGGATTAAAGACTTCTGCAACAGATAGCATTCAAGTACTTCCAAAAATTGCAAAACAAAACACACAAGAGTTTATGAAAAAAGTATTAGTAAACAACATGGAAATTAAAAACAATCAGCTAATAATCTACGATGATGACGGTGAAACACCACTAGTAGTGTTTAACTTATATGACAAACTAGGTAACCCAACAGAAATGAATGTGTATAAGAGGGCTAGAGTACAATGACGCTAGTAACATTTGGATTTGGAACACCAAATAGAATGTTGATTAATGGTTTACAAAACAATGAAGTACTACTCTACTACAATGGTGAAGAATATGTTGATTTACCTGTTAGCGATGATTATAAAACTGCAAGAGAACAAATATTTGGTAAAGGTGGATTTCTGAAAGACCATATTCCAGTTAAATCTTCAGAACTCATAACAAAGAAAAAACGAATAAAACACTACATTAAACCAGAAGAAGTATTAATTGACGTGATAGATACAGTATTCCCAGAGAAAGGTAAATCATATATGAGAGGAGTATTAAAAGATGCATCATTATGTCTAATTACAAACGCAATTCAAAAACTGAGTACAAATGATGAAAAAGGATGTAGAGAAAAAATAGAAGATTTAAATCAAACAATATACAGTTACATACAGAGAACAAGAAAAGAAGATATGAACTCCTATGTTGAATTCAACGTAGAAAAAACAAATGAAAATCAAGCAAAATACAGTAACTCAACATCACTATTAAAAGTTAAATAAACAAAACAAAAAACAAAAATAAAAATAAAAAAACCCATAGAAAAGCGACGGGGTTTTAAAGCCCCACCAGCCAAAGGGGTCATGCCGCCCGCCAGCAGAAAGAAGGAAAGTGAAAAGGTAAAAAGAGGTGATTAAATGTATATGTGTAAAGGTAGACATTTAGATTTAATTGAAGTGAAAATAGCAATGTTATTAAGAGGATTAGGTTTTACTGATACTATTATTGCAAATGCTTTAGGAATACATAGAGCATCTCTTGAAGAAAGATTAGAAAAGGTTAGAGAAAGATTTGAATTAGGTAATAAACGTGATTTAGAGGAATTGCGTGATGTTATAGATAAGATTCTGAAAGAGGAGAATTCATATGTAACTAAAAGGTTTAATGAATTGTATGAAAAATGTAAAGAATTGAGAGAAGCAAAACGAGAAATGTTGAGGGAAATGTATAGGAGAAGAGAAGGAAAACAAAAAACGAATACTCAACATTTATAACAAAGGTGAAATAAATGAAAGAAAAAACATCAATAAATCTTTTTTTAATAACAATGATGTTGATACTAACAATTGTTGGATTATGGTTACTAATGGAGTTCAACAAAAAAATTATTGATGAAATAGTGATAAAGTATCCATCAGTATATAATACACTTATTGCAGTAGACATAATAATACTAACAACATTGTTACTCATAATAGTATCAGCGATAATAGTAATAG
>Ga0190314_1000221_pt1 | contig 21930 bp, 17 predicted proteins | sample 4870071112_MG_FD_165055 | JGI IMG/M metagenome (GOLD analysis project Ga0190314, IMG submission 165055) | Hydrothermal vent sediment bacterial communities from Southern Trench, Guaymas Basin, Mexico - 4870-07-11-12_MG | ecosystem: Environmental > Aquatic > Marine > Hydrothermal vents > Sediment ...
CAGAGTCAGTGGCGGACTTCATACAGGGAAGGTCTTCAATCACAGTTGGAGCAATGCATTATCTCGCAAAAGCAAAACAGGCTGATGAATGGTATTCAAAAGTGGCTGAGCGATTTGCCGAGATGTTCTCAAAGAACGCTTCCTGACCGAATAAGGAAATAGAGCGGAGATAGAAGGAAATGAAAGAAAATGAGGGCTTGAAATTTGAAATGGAAGTCAATGGAAAAACCCCTCCCTTTTTATTCTTATCAACAAAGAGGAGGCAAGGAGAAAACGGAGGAAAAGCCTCTAATTTAGAGATGGATTTTCTGCGGAGAACGCACCTACGAAAGAATGAACACATAGAAGGATTCAGCGATATGCTCACGAGGTAAGTGGATGAATTTTGAGGCTCGTGAGGGCGGGGCAGTCATATGATTATAAGAAACAAATAAGTAGTGAGAGAGATGAACGAGGAGATATTGAAAAGGATTAAGGAATTGGCGGATGATTTGGCGAAGAGATTCCCGGTGGAATCTATCGTTCTTTTCGGGAGTTTTGTGGAAGGAAAGCCTGAGCCGAACGACATTGATTTGTTTTTAGTAGGAGATTTGAACAAAAGCGAAGTAATAGATTGGATTGTTGATTATTGCATAAGTAAGAAATGGTATGCGGATGGTCTTCCACATGTGCAAGTGTTATGCGAGAAAGAGGCAACTCCTGAAATTATTCGTGAAATAAATAAAAAAGGAATAACATTATACGGGAACTACGCAACGAAAGGAAACCCAAATAGTAAAGAGCATGCAAAGATATATATTAAAAAGCTTGAGGAAGCAAAGGAATCGTTGGATGATAATTTCCTGAAGAAAAGATGGACTTCTGTCATCTCAGATGCAATTGATGTCTGCGATCTCGGAATTCTTGCGATTTTCAGTTTTTACGGCGAAAGAATAAGCGGAAGGCATGCAACAAACTTCTCGCATTTCGCAGGTAGATTCTATCTGGAACATCCTGACTTGTTTGATAGAAAAGTTTATGCGATTCCTCCCGCTATTTTGGAACGATATTCACTGAAATATACACCTATTATCGTCAAATATGATGACGCAAAAGATGTTTACGAGAAGGTTTGTTACTTTTATGATGAAGTGATGAGATGGGCAAGGAAACAAAAGCTTATATAAAGTGATAAAGTTAACAAAAATAAAAAAGAGGAAGGACTGTCAGACCGCACTTCAGAAAGTTAAAAAATCAAAAAAGCGAGTTATGCATAAACCTCCTCAGCATGTGTAAGTATTTCAGAGGCTATTTCATCAATTTTTTCATAACTAACTCTTGCATCTATTGTATTAATTAATATTTTTTTCAAAGCCTTTTTTATTTTTGCCTCTAAGTAGTCCTTTTTGTTCCAGTCCACTAATTTCACATAATAACCGAGTTCTTTAACAATTTCTTTGGCAACAGCTTTTATCTCCTCATAATTTTCAAAAACCCTCTCTTTTGAAGATAGCAAATCATAAAAAGCAAGTTCCTCCTCGGTCAAATCAAGTTCTTCTCCTTCCTCCTGCTTCTTCTTTATCTTTTTAGCAATTTCTATAAGCTCTTCTATCACATCAGCAGCTGTTATAAGCCTGACATTATATTTCTCAATCAATTTTTTGAGCATCTCATAAAGAGATCTGTATCTGAACGGATTTTTCTTCATCCTCACTCTGAGTTCGTCATTGATTATTTTCAAAAGCAAATCCGCAGCGTAATTCTTGTATTTCATCTCTCTGAACTGTGCAAGGAAATTCTCATCCAATATAGAAATCTCTGGCTTTTCCTTTTTAAGCAACTCAAGAACATCAATAGGCTTTTTTGCGGATATGCTCCTTGAAATGAGTTGATTTATCTCGTATTCCAAATCTCTCGAAATTTCCTTTATTCTTGTCGTTGAGTATTTTACAACCATCTTTTTAATCATCTCAAAGAACCTTATATCATCTTTTATTGCAATCGTCTCCGGATGCGGACTCGCAAGCAGATAGAGCTTTTTGAGTGCAACAAAGTTTTTCACAAACATCTTTTTCTTCTCTTCAGCTGCTATCCTGTTGTATGCCTCTGCCGTTAATTTAGAAAGTTTTTCTGGAGGAAGTTTCCTCCATTCCTTGTAGTCCAATCCGCTGAAAAAGGACGATACGATGTCATATTTCTCTTTCAGAAGTGAAAGAACCTCATTAATGTCTGTTAACACTTCTCTTATTGTTTCAATCGTGTATCTGCTTAATGATTTTCTCAAATCATCCGCAATTCCTATGTAGTCAACAATTAAGCCACCGGGTTTATCTTTAAATACCCTATTTACCCTTGCTATCGCCTGAACTAATGAGTGATCCTTCATCGGCTTATCAAAATACATTGTATGCAAGCAGGGAACATCAAATCCCGTTAAAAGCATATCAACAACTATAACTATCTTTGGATCTCTTTCTGGATTCTTGAAATTGTTAAGAAGTTCCTCAAGCTCCTTCTTATTTCTCAAATGCTGCCAAAATTCTTCAGGATCTTTACTCTTACTTCCAGAAATCACAACAGCAACAGAAGGGGCATTCGGCTGTTTTGTTATCTCTTCATAAAGCTTTACTGCAACCTTCCTTGAAATTGTAACAACCATCGCCTTTCCTTCTATTTCTTGATATCTCTTGTTAAAATGCTCAACTATATCCTTTGCTATTTTGCTCAGTCTTTCTGGATTTAGGATTAATCTTTCAAGCCTTGCAAGCCTCTTTTTTAATGCTTCCCTTTCTTCAGGCGACATGAATTCTGAGATTTCTTCAAATTCTTCATCAATAAATTCATTTGTGAGGTGCAGTTCTGGAAGTCTCGGCTCGTAATAGATCGGAACAACTACTCTATGCCTCCTTGCCTTATCCATTGAGTAAACACTTATCGGCTCTCCGAAGACAAGATATGTGTCTCTATCCTGAAGCTCAATGGGTGTTGCAGTGAAGCCCATAAAAGATGCATTCGGAATCGCTCTTCTTAGATTTCTTGCAAGTTCCCTATACTGGCTTCTATGTGCTTCATCTGCTACCACAATTATATTTTTTCTGTCGGTAAGAAATGGATATTCCTCCTCTTTTTTCTTCCCAAACTTTTGGATAGTTGTGAAAATTATTCCACCTGCCTGTGTCTTTATCAATTCCTGCAATTCCTTTATGCTCTCAGCACGCTTGACAATGAGCATGAAGGAGAAAAGATTATACAGTTGCTCGTCAAGATTTCTTCTATCCGTTATGAAAAGCAGGAGAGGATTCTCAAATTCCCTTATCTTCAAAACTTTTCTTGCGTAGAAAAGCATCGTAAGGGATTTTCCCGTTCCTTGAGTGTGCCACACAACACCGATCCTTCTTTCTTCAGGCTTTTTACCTTCAAGAACGCATCTTTTGGTTTTCTCCACCGCTTTTCTTACAGTGTAAAACTGGTGAAATATCGCTATCTTCTTTTCATAAGTTTCTCCAGATTTCTCGTAAAGAATGAAATCTTCAAGGAATTCCAAAAAGTGATTTTTTCTAAACAAACCTTTCAGTAAAATCTCAAGGGAAGTTAGTTCTTCACCTTTAAAGAAGTATCTGAAATGTCTTTCCTCTATTTCTTCAACTTTGACATCATCATCGCTGAAGATTCCTTCCCATACAAAAAACCTATCCCAATCACTTGTTGGCGAGCCATACTTTGTTTCAAATCCATCGCTTGCAACAAGCACCTGAGCATAAGCATACAACTGAGGAATGTCTTTCATCTTTGTTTTGTGATCGTTGAAGGCATCTTTTGCCGTCTCATTTGCATTAAAGTTTTTGAATTCAAACACAGCTAAGGGCAAGCCGTTTATGAAAATAACTAAATCCGGTCTTCTGTGCATGTCCTTTTCATACTGATATTCAACTGTAAACTGATTTGCTGCGAGAAACTCGTTGTTTTCAGGATTTTCAAAATCAACAACTCTTACAATTTTCGTTTTCTCTTCCTTTTCTTCTTTGAATGTCAGCTTAACTCCATTTGTTAAGAAATCGTAGAATATCTTTCCCTTAACAACGAAATCCGGATGCTCAAGCTCTACAATCTTTTTATAAACCTCCTCCGCAAGCTCATCCGTAAGCCAAGGATTTATCCTCTTTATTGCCTGAACAAACCTTCTCTTTAAAACCACATGCCTGTAAGATTCCCTCTCTCCATTTTCAGGGCTTAATTCAGAGCCGTGAATATAAGAGTATCCAAGCTCTTTAAGCCAGTTTATCGCTGCCTTCTCCACCATGTAATCTTCAGTTAGTTGTGCTGGCATTTTTAATTCCTGCCTCTTTTTTCAATTTAAGAATATATGCACCGTAGACTTTTCTTAATAATCCATTTCTCTCTATATCTAGGAAAGAGGAAGATAAAGCCTTAAAGTATTTTTTCATATCAGAAATAATTCTTTCCTTGCTAAACTCTTCGCCTAAAGCTTTATTTATCCACGAACACAGAAAGTCAAATACCTTGTAATATTCATTCAAAAAATCATTAACAGTATATTTTTTCCCGTTTAATAGAATTATCTCTCTTTTCTCCGAATCGTAAAACATATTAGAATGAGAGATCTTGTTTCTGATTAACCTTGACTTTCCAAATATAGAATTATTGTCTTCTTTCATATTAAGAATTTCACAAAAAATATTATTTATCAACCCTGCTGTTGCATGTTCTCCATATTTTTCTCGTTTTACTCTTTTTAAGAATTTCTTAACATTTTTGCTTTCATAATTTTGAGTTTTAAAGTAAGCAAGGAGCCTTCTATCGATTTCATGTAAAAGCAATTCGTAAATATTAACAAAGCACCACATAAATAAAGCAATTTTGAGGACATCTGGTAACTTATTGGCGGATTTTTCCAATTCTCCTGCAACCTGAAGAATAAAATACCGCTGACCTACAATTTCTAAAATATGCGTGTATCCAATTTCTGTCTCTTTGACTAAAAATTCTATTATCTTTTTATCATCCTCTGAAGTTTTGTGATAAGAATTACCCATTTCTGATATTTCTTTTATGATTTTAAATAGTTTATCCACTCCTTTAATGTCAATATACTCATCAAAGTTGTCATAAACTTTCTTGAAAAACTGAGCAACAGATAGAGGTCTTCCTTTCTTCAAATTTTGCTCTAATTCTAAAATCGCTTTTTGCTTTAATAAAATGGTTGGAAGTATTATCTCTTCTTTCTCTAACAGATACCCAATCAATTTTGTTTCTTCCATTCTAAATCTCCTCCACCCTTAATTTCCCAAACACAAGCTTCGGTAGTAAAGCATCTCTTATTTTTTTCAAAACCATAATTTGTTTCTGATTTAAAATTATTTTTTGGAATAATGGCTCTACGAGGGAGTGGAAGCGCTGGAGGATTGGTTGAGGTGGAATTAGAATAAGTTTTCCTACCTTAAATAAATTTAGGTTTAAATGTAATACATTGACTCCATTTGCGAAAGTTGAATTTTCCTCCTGTGAATCTTTTAGATATAAATAGACATATTCTTTCATATATTGTGGAGCATTAAGCTTGGCTGCATCTAAAGATAGAATGCCTTTATTTCTGTCTGGTGGGAGTATTACTAAAGCAGGCGCTCCAACAACTTTAGCGTCAGAAGTCATATCTGTTAATGCTATTACTAAATCACCATCATATACAACTTGTTCTTCAGAGTATCTATTACCCTTGTAATATTTGTATTCTGGTCTGAATCCTCCGCCTCTTTTGAAAATTTTAAGTGTGATAAAAATTTCTCCTTCGGTTGGATTATCTACCAATTCATTAGAACGATAAGATAAACCTTTAACAAAATCTGCTACCTCACCAATCGGCTTAACCTCCCACCCCTTTGGTATTTCCTTTCCCAGCTCTTCGTTATAGACAAACCCTTCATCCTTGAAAGGCTCAAAATCCACGAACCATGATTTGAAAATCGCCATCGCTACTTTTTCTAAAATCTCGTTCTGCCTTTTCTTGTTCTCTATCAAATCATCAAACCACGACAAAACAGTGGCGATACGGGATTGTTCTTTTTTTGTTGGTGGAACAGGTAAAAGTACTTGCTCAAATTTAGATTTGCTTATTATGTCCTTCGCAGCGCCTCCGCCCCCAAATTCATCGCGAATTTTAAATTGGTTGGCTCTTAAATTATAGAAAATAAACAAAGAGTTATGTTCTTCAGATAAAATAATGGAGTTTATTTGCTGATTTGTGAAAGACTTTTCTCTTGTAATACAAACTTTCCCGATTGTAGAACCTATACATACAAAGCATGGGGTATCTTTTGGTAATAACAAATTCTGGACTTTTTGAAACCAAAGTTTAGATAAAAATCTTTTGACTTCGTACCCATAACGAATATCATAGTCAGGAATATCAGAAGGGGTAATAAATGGATATGTACCTTGCCAGTATTCTTTTATTCCTGTCGGAGGAGTTTTACCTGTAATCACTTTTCCTAACTCTTTTATTTTCCTTACCTCCCAATCCTTCGGTATCTCTCCGATTTCAGTTTCCTTAAATTCAGTTTCCCATTTGAATTTGAGCATATTAAGTATCACCTCCAGTTTTATATTTCACTCCAATTTCATTGAAAAACTCGAAAAGGTTTAAGCAGGTTATACCAAAATGATTCGCTATAAAAGGAATTTTGTTAGGGGCATTAGTTTCATTAGTCACAATAATACCCTCTTTGCAAATTGCAAGAGCGATAAGCCATGGATCCGCCCATGGACCGGGTTTGTTGATGTTTCTGTTCCAGTAATCCCTATCGTATTTTCTCTCCACCTTTTGAAGTTCTATAAGTTGGCATTCATCTGGATCTTTAAACATACTTTTATGCTGCCTGCACCATCGAAATAATTCATCTCCCCCTATTTCTATTTCTCTCAACACTTCAATATGGGAAATTATCTCACCTTTTCTGATTAGTTTTTCAATTTTCTCCCATATTGCTGGAAACAAATCATGTCTTGAAAAAATGTGTTTGCTAGGATAATGACGTTTAAGATCAATCAATGCATTAGCATCCATGCAATAAATTCTTACAGGAAACAATTTTGCTTGCCTCATCATGATGCACCGCTAAGGAATTTTTCAACATATTTTGCTTTAATTCCCAAAATTCCTACTGCATCAGCAAATGAAATGATACCTTTTTTATAAGCTTGTTTCACTTCATTAACTATAGATTCACTTGCTCGATTTAGAAATACTTCATCCCAGTTCCTGCGACCAAATTGTTTTTTCACAGGCTCTTCATATCCACTTTTGAACTCTTGATACTGTTTTCGATCAATGTATCTGAGCCAAAGAAGCCTTAACATAATCACTTGTTTGCTTACTCCATAAATTTCAGAAAGCTTTGTTATACTACTAAAATCGCATGTCTTTAACTTCAATCTCTCAATTTCAAATTTTAGATCTTCTGCAGGAACTAAAAACTCTGCTGCGAATTTGTTACAAAAAGATTCAATTTCTTCTTTTTGTTCCGGTTCTATTTCTATAGAACATATCCCAGAAGTTTTTCTTAATAAGTGACCAATTTCATGAAATAGAGAAAATAATTTTACTTGTGGAGTATCTTCTTCATTAAGAACAATTATGGATACACGAGAGAAAATGGAAAATGCTCTAACATCGTCTGCCTTGAAGGGACGTTCTATGATCGGAATAAACATTTTCTTTTCAATTTCTCTCTTATAAAATCTTAGAATTTCTTTTGGATTTTTGGATTTAATTAGCTCTATTCCCAAAAGCTTTCTAAATTCAATTGCTAATCTTTCTGGTTTAATGTTGTCTGGAAATTGGGGAATAATACTTGTTTTGTCAGTTATTCGTTCGATTTCACTCACCAAATAATAAGCCCTCCTTTTTGCTAAATATACTTGAGGAGTCAATCTTCTATCTCTGTTAATTCTAAAATCAGTTAAAGGTGGAAGTGGAGAAATTCTATCCGAGAAGAAGGCAGCAAGGGGGCATTTGTAAATCTCAGCAAGTTTTTTAATTTGTGCTAGAGTGAGCTTGCTTTTCCCCTCTTCAGCAGACCTTATTTTATCTTCTGTTGTTCTGAGTTTTTTAGCTACTTCTGCTACTGTATACCCTGAAATCTCTCGGAGAGTCTTTAAGTTTTGAAAAGGTATTTCTATGCTTTTTCCACTCATTTTTTACACCTCAAAATTTAATGTCTTAAAAACCTCTTTTACCTTCTCTGTTAGTTCTTTTTCCTCTTCAAGTAATTTTGAAAGCTCTTCAGAATAAACTTTCATCTTTTCCTCAAAGGGTGTTTCATCTTCCTCAAGTTTTATTCCGACATATCTTCCCGGTGTAAGGACATAGCCGTTCTTTGCTATCTCCTCAATCGTTGCTACCTTTGCAAATCCAACCTCGTTTATCTTCTCTTCTGGCTCTCCCCTCTCAAACATCCTGAACTTCTCCACTATCTTTGCTATATGCTCATCTGTAAAAACGACCTGCCTTCTTGAAATGGGTTTGAACATGTTTTTCGCATATATAAACAAGACCTTGCCCCTCATATGCTCTGGTTTTGATTTCCTTAAAAACCATAGGGATGCTGGAAGCGAGACTGTATAGAAGAGTTTAGGAGGAGTCGCTATTATTCCATAAACCAAATCATCCTCTATTATCTTTCTTCTAATCTCTCCTTCAACACCGCCAGCAGATAAAGCACCGTTTGCCATCACAAATCCTGCCTTTCCATTTGGTGCGAGATGATATATGTAATGCTGAATCCATGCGAAGTTAGCATTGTTATCAGGTGGAATGCCGTATTTAAATCTCGGGTCTTCTGGTTTTACTCTATCAGCTCCCCATTCACTATCATTAAAGGGAGGATTTGAAACAACATAATCGGCTCTTAAATCAAAGAATTTGTCATCATGGTATGAATCGCCTATCCTTATATCTCCCTCTGCTCTTCTTATTGCAAGGTTCATCTTGCACATCTTCCATACAAACTCCTTTGACTCCTGCCCATAGATGGCAAGGGACGCTTTGTCTATCCCTTCTCTTTCAAGCTTTTCTAAAGCAGAAACAAAAAATCCACCGCTTCCGCAAGCAGGGTCAAAAATCCTTCCACCTTTAACATCAAGAATCTCAACGATGAGCTTTGTGAGGCATCTTGGAGTGTAAAATTCGCCTCCTTTTTTACCCTCTGCTTCCGTGAATTTCCCGAGAAAGTATTCATAGATTCTGCCAAATATGTCCTTTCCTTTATGGTCTAACCCGAACTGAATGGATGAGAAAAGATTAATGAGGTAAGCCAAATCGTAATGGTCAAGGTTTATTTTTGTGTATATCTTTGGAATCACATCCTTAAGCTGCTTTGGATATTCGTTTTCAAGAACTTCTATGGCTCTGTCCAAAATCTCTCCAATATTTTGCTGATTCGCATTTTTCTTTATGTAGTCCCACCTCGCCTCTTCTGGAACATATAAGGTTCCATTAGCAAGGTAAAGATCTTTATCCTCAAGAACCTCCCTTTTGAATTCTTCTGGATACTCTTTCGCCTCCTCATCTAATATTTCTCTCCTTCTTTCCTCAAAAGCATAGGAAAGATACCTTAGAAATATCAACCCTAAAACAACATATTTATACTCGTGAACTTCTACCTTTTTTCTCAGCTTATCCGCAGCCTTCCAGAGTTTATCCTCAAACATTATGTCTTTCATTTTTTGCATCCCCTTTTCATCTCTTTTGCCTCCTCTCATTTTTTGTTAAATAATTTAAATCCCTCTTTAATTATAAAGTTCTGAGGGTTGTTGGGAAGTAGCAAAGCGAGGTCTTTGCTGACATTAATAATCATGTGATTGTTTATTTCTCATTTCTCTTATTCATAGGCAATAGTGCTGGTTGAGTTGCCTTGCTTAGATACTAATAAAACGAATACACCTTTTGTGCTTTTAGACTCGTTCATGCTATCATTTTAGCAATCAAACAACTTTAATAACAACTTCAATATTGCCTATCATCCCCAAAAGGAAACTCCTCTGAGATAAAAGCCGAGAGTAACTGAAACTTATCTTTTTAATCATGGCAAAGATTCACAAGCAACCCCATCCTTATCTTTATCTAAGCGATGAACATCATAGCCCACTTTCTTCATGCAGTAATCATAGACTCTCTGAGCCTCAGCTTGCGTTTTGAAGTCTGAACAGTTGTAAGCGTTATAGGAACATATTATGGATGGTTGCGTTTGTGTTTTCGTGGGTGCGGAAGACCGTGTTGGCGTAGGTGTGGATGTCTGCGTTTGTGTTTGCGTAGTGCAGTAAGCCCACAAGCCTCTTTTATTTTCTCTCGCCTCCCTCTGAGCTTGCAAGAACCTCTCAGAATATTTGACATCTGGCGGGTATGTCACAGCATAAGCATATCCGTTTCTCACGAGATAATCGTTCACAAAAATATTCCCAACATAAACATACCTTAAAAGCCTTCCATACTTGTCTCTCTCGGATACATCCTTCTCAAGTCTCACCCTCTTCTCCAAAACAAGCTCCTCGTTTTTCTTTTTAGCCTCCAAAGCAAAGCATTCATTCTGCGAAATCTCAGGTGTATCTATTCCAATGTATCTAACTCTCTCACCATTTTCCAAGACTATCGTGTCTCCGTCTATTACTTTTGTTACCAGATACAATTTCGGTTGATGACCTTTGTCTTTTTTGCCCACTGATTCTTTTTTTGGTTTATTTTGTTTATTTTTTGGTTTAATAGTTTCACCTTCCTCATGTCCTCTGATTTTTACCGCTTGAGTCTCTATCTCTCTTCTGTTCTTAACCTCTTTACTACTTTTATTCTCATGCCCTATTAAACTCCCAAAAACAATAAAAAGAAGGAAAAGAAAAATCGCAAATTTTCCTGATTTTAAAACTTTTTCCATAATTTTACTCTTTAATTCATAAATTCATTTTCTTTCGTAATATTTCACAACACCACTTTTATATTCAAATATGGCATATTTTGCATCTTTGTCAGCATCCGGAATATAAACCTCAAATTTTTTTGCAACACCAGATGGAATTTCATCAATAAAAAAATCTCCCGACTTATCTCCCACATGCACCTTAAAACTTACACCTTCTCGATCAACTGCAAGAGTATTTAAAACCTCTCCCTTTATTTTCAGTCCAGTAAGATGAGGATCTACACTATCAATAATAGCGTATAATCCTTCTGCTATTTCTTGATAACCTGATGAATGCAAAAAAATACTATTCATTCTATTCTCTTTCAAAATCAAATTTCCTATCTCATTAGATAGGTCAATTAAGGTATTATCAATTTCCTTTTTTTCTTCCTTCAATTTTCTAATTTCATTGTTAATATTTTCGATACTCACTATGGTGTAAAATACGAATATGAAAATGAAGAAAGCTTTTATTAGTCCTATTAGACGACTATTCATATCGCCATTTTAGCATAACTAAACTTCGACTTCAATTTTAAATTTGGGACACTGCTCACGATGGTAAGCCGTTTTAGACACTAACCCAATCGGTATATGCCCGATAATCACAGCCTTTCCATTCACAGAGTCAAGAACTATCTCCTCTATCAGATACCTCAAAAACTTCTTCCTGTCCTGAAAGTTCAATCTGTTGATTTTATCTTTCGCAAATTTGCAGAATTTCCTCAAATCCAAAATGAGTTGCTTTGACTTAAATGATTTCATTTCGGAATTCAAACGCTCAATTTCTTCCTCTATTTTCCTCTCCTCTCTCTCATAATCCTCTATCTTCCTTATGAGCAGTTCCTTATCCGCCAAAAATCCCTCTGAATAAACTTCAAGCAGTCTGCTTTTCTTTGATTTTATTTTCTCCTTCTCTTTTATCAATCTCTCCCCTCTCCTTCTGATTTCATCCTCCCTTGCTGAAATCCTATATCCCAAATCAAAGATGTAATTGGCAAGAACACTCGGACTCGTAATAATTCTTTTTATTGCATTCCATACCGCATTCTCAACCTTCTCCGCCTTTATCATCTTAGCCTTGCACTCCCTCTTAAACGGAAACTTCACATGCCTGTTATTGCATCTGTAATATCTGACATCGTGGCATTTCTCACCGCTGAAAGTGGAACCGCATACACATTTCATCAAACCGCTTAAAAGGTATTCTGTTCTTTGAATAGGCTTAAACTTATTCTTCAATATCTCCTGAACAAGCCTGAACTTGCATTCATCAACAATTTTTGGAATCTTTATCAAAATCCATTCCTTCCTATCCCTCAACCTTCTCCCATTTCTGACCCTTCTCCTATACTTTCTCCCTTCTCCTCTTTCATCAACCTCAACAGAATATGTCTTGTTGTAGTAATAATTTCCGATATAAGCCTCATTTCTCAGAATTCTGTTCACGGTGCTTGTCCTCCATTGCTTCCCCTTTCTCGGCTCAATTCCCATCTCTGTGAGTTCCTTCACGACCCTACGCACGCTCTGATGCCTCAGATATAAGTCAAAAATCAGCCTCACAACCTCAGCTTCCTTCTCATTAATTTTTATGAAACCTTCATTATCCTTACCCTTCGGAACATATTCGTATCCATAAGGCGCTTCTCCGCCGACAAATTTCCCTTTCCTCGCTTTGTATAAGCGTCCTCTCCTCGTCCTCTCAAGTATCTTCGCCTTCTCATATTCCGCTATCAGTCCTTGAACGCCAAGCAAAAGTTGATCTTCAGGATTATCAGAAACTTTTTTGTTCAGAAAAAAGACTTCAACACCTTTCTTCCTCAATTCCTCAATCACTAAACCCTGATATATGAACTTCCTTGCGAGCCTGTCAGGTGAGTGAATGTAAACAGCATCAAAAATGCCTTTTGAGGCGTCATCTCTCAGCTTGTCAAGGGCAGGTCTCGCTAAAGTCTCTCCACTCCACCCATCATCAATGTATTCTTTCACGATCTCATATCCCTCTCTCTTGCATATTTCCCTCAACTCGTCAATCTGCGATTCTATCGTCTTCTCCTCTTCCTGCTTCTCTGTTGAAACCCTCACATATATCGCAACTTTTTTGATTTTCTTTTTCTCCTCCCTCATCATAAAATTTTAATTCAAATGATTTTTGAGTTAAAGTTTCCAAATCATCCTCAGAAATAATTAAATTTAAAGCCTGAAAAAACCTTTCCTTGTTGAATTCTTTTACCGGTGAAATCAAAACATCTATTTCATCATTCTTCTCTTTCATATCATATCTATACGATATTAATCGTGAAAATACGATTGTCAAGAATAATGCAAGCAATCTGTTTTGATAAAATTAGCGGAAATGCAACTATCCACTATTCGTCCCGCCTTTTAAAATGTGTGTAAACACCGCAATGCCCAAGCCTGCCTCACAACTTTGTCCCTTTCTTCTCAAATTTTTCTTTAATGCTCTTAAATAGCATTCCAAAATTGTGAACGGTTTCTTCTAACATTTCTTCCTCTTCTTTACTTATCCTCCCTGAGAGTATCTTTTTGATTTTTAATGCAACCTTAACTTTATCAAACCCCCCTAAATTGTTGTTTTTGAAGAACTTGCTATATCGTTTAGTTCTTAAACCGTTAGTAGGTATTTCTTCAAGCTTGACTTCCGGCTTTCCTAATTTACTTTCAAAAATATCCCTATATGCTTTGTTGACAGCCATATTGTAGAATTCTTCGTCAATTAAATCTTCTATTTCCATATCCTTTCCTTTGAAATCGTCGGAGATTTCATTCAATATCAGAATATCTGAATCTTTATTTATCTCTATATTCCTATTTTCTATCTCTTGAATTACTTTTCTTCCTTCGTTGTCTGCGTCAAGCAAAGCTAATGAATTATACTTTTCCGCATTGAGCCAAGCCACTAAATAAAGAATTTTGTCAGCTCCTCCCGCACCAATAATAGTCACTTTATTTGTATCAATTGTCTCTTTCTTTTTTCTTTTTAAATATTCGTTCATAGTTTCTAAGTATACTTTATCAGAATATCCTTCCACCACGATATTATTCTTATGACCAAAAAGGGAATCTGATATGTCTGCTCCAATAGCAACCCTAATTTGCTGCAAAGAGTCATACGGTGAGTCCCAGAATTTTTCATATACCTTTGTTCCTACATTCGCTTCTCTTTTTACAATCCTTATCCTTTCTAATTTGTTTTTGTCTATCAAAAATGGAGAATGTGTAGATATTACTATTTGATTAGTTTCAGCTATCTCTTCAAGGGCATCTAACAAGTTTTTTTGTCCTGAAGGATGCAAAACCCATCCCGGATTATCAAGCAGTAGCACAGCATTCTTCAGTTCTCCTTTTGTTCCAGCCATAAAATTGATGTAAAATGAAAGGAACCATCTGAACCCATCACTTCTCTTGCTTGGCGGATCCGCTTTAGCTCCATATTCATCTTCAACAAAGACCAAGATTTTATCTCCATCTATATCCAAATTCACATTCACTTTCTCCTGCTTCCAAAACTCATTGATCATTCCTGTTATTTTTGCAGACGCATTTCTAAAAAGAAGTTTTCTTCCATGAGGATTCGAGATGTTTTTTACTCTCTCAACATCCAAATTTGCTAGCCTAAATAAATTTTTAAAAGTTTTATATTTTTCCTTATTTTCCAAGTATTCGTTTAGGGAAACATAATCCCCTATAATATCTACCGAATCAAAATACACAAAGTTGGGAATCAGTTCTAAAATCTTTTTTTCCAACGCATCGCTTTTTAGACTTTTTAATTTCTCAACTTCTTTTTTTATCAAATTAACCATTTTCTCATCTGGAACTATACTTAAAATACCTTTCACTAATTTATCTACCTCCACTGGGTCGGAGGTTCTTTCTAATTCCTGAAGATACTTTTCAAACAATTCGGAGAAATACGCTTGTAATTCTCCCAAAAGCATGATACCCTGATAAGTAAATTGCACATGAGGCTGTTGTCCCTGTGTGTTCTCAAACCCACCATTTTGATGTTGAAGAGATAAAATAAATTCTATCAGCTTACTCACATTAATTTGGTTTAACACCCCCAACTCCATTAAAGTCTTGGTAGCAAAGTAAGTAGGGTTCATCTGTGATTGTTCTTGTGCTGTTCCCGACCAGAATCCACCATCATGCCGTTGAAGAGATTTGAGCCAACTGATATGCTTTTGTAACTCTATTTTGTCTAAATCACCAAACTTCTTCAGCAAGAAAATTGCATTGTATGTATACTGAGGATAAGGTTGTTGGTTTGGTAAATGTCCAAAACCGCCATTAGGGTTTTGACATGATATAATAAAGTCCACTACTTTCTTTTTATCAATTTGATTTAATGCTCCTAACTCGGCTAAAGCCTTGATGGCAAAGTAGGTATTAGTAATATGAGATGCTTGCCCCGGCTGATGACTAAATCCCCCATCTGGTCTTTGAATTGATTTAAGCCAGTTTATGTGTTTGTTCTTGTCAATTTGATTCAATGCCCCTAACTCCTTAAGAAGCATGATAGCATGATAGGTAAATTGAGTCTGTGGTGGTTGATTTGGTGAATGTCCAAAACCTCCATTTGGATGCTGGCAGGATAATATGAATTGGAGAAGTTTATTTTTATCTATCCGATTCAAACCACCAAGTTTAAGCAGAGCTTTAACAGCATAATAGGTGTGGGTTATATGAGATAATTGCCCTGGCCCTGGCTGATGGCTAAATCCCCCATCTGGTCTCTGTAAAGTCCTAAGCCAGTTTATGTGCTTTTCCTTATCAATTTGATTCAAGAAATCAATCGATTTATTTTCCTTTATGATTTTTAAGATTGATAACTTAACTTCATTGATTTTTGATCGTATTTTTCCAAGATCAGGTTTTTCAATTTCGTAATGTCCGTCAAAATACCTTGTAATCACAACTTCAGGTTGCTTTTCAAATTCTTCACTGACAGATGATAAAATCTTTTTCTCATCATCATTTAATTTAAACCATATTGTGATAATAGGTATTTGCTGCGGTTCTTTTTCATAAGTCATCAAATAACTTAAATCATAATCCTCATATTTATATTCCTTTCCAAATGATTCTAGTGCTTTAAGAAAATTGGTCTTCCCTTGCTCGTTCTTTCCAAGTAAAAGAGTTATTTTTTCATCTAAACTTATCTCTCCTGTATCTATGATAGAACGGAAGTTCCTGATCCTTACTTTTTCAATTCTCATTTTTCATCCTCCAATTATACGCAGGGTTGGACATCTCATTTAGCGTTTCGTGGGCATACAATGTTTGACTCTGCCGAATTTGGGTGAGGGGGCGAAGCACCAGAGCCATATGTCTACTGTTATGTGCGGTGCTTAAAATCATTTCTCCTTCGCATTCTTTTCTCTCACTAAAGCTAAACATAAAAGCGCATGAAACGTCCTATCAGCGGTTATTTGATTGAACATTTCAGGTTTAATTATACCATGAGTTATATCGTTACGCAAATTCCAACCACGAGGATCTGTAAGTAAAGCTCTTAAATAAAGACACATATCCTCACCTAAAACCTTGATAATACCCTCTTCTCTTAATAGTTCATCCAATGTTCGATAGAAAAAACCCCCAGAACGAGAGAGCTTTAAAATTGGAATTCCTATTTTTTCCGCCAGATTTCTAACTAATGCTTCAAGTTGAGGAATTAATAAATGCAACGAGACTAAAAAGTCCCCTTTCAGAAAGGCATCTATACCTCTAACAAAAAACTCCTTTCTTCCTTCATCAAAGATGGGAGATTCGTATAAATATTTTATTATTTCTGAGGCACTTAAATTAAATTTACTTATCAAAGCATCTAATGTTTTTCTCAAAAAGGGAGAGCTAATTTGCATATTTTGTGAAATTTGGAGAATAATATGTCCATCTATATCCTCTTCTAATGAACCAACTGTTGATATAACACGTCCCTCATTATCCATAATTCTGCGGGAAAATAGAAATGAAATGGGGGCTTTTTTAGAAACGCTTTGTATTTGTTTTACAACTTCATCTTTTTTGGGAATGTAATACACAGCAATTCTCGTTAGAGCTGTATTAAGATCTCCGTCAATTAACCGATTTATGTATTTCTCAACTTCTTTTTTAGGAATTTCTACAGAGATTTCGATTTTCTTAAGCTCTGATTTGGCCTGTTTACTTAGCTCCCAGATTTTGCTTAAAATGTTGTGCGCTTCATTCCTCATGCCGTGCTGTAAATAAAGATGATATAGTTCTTCTAACCAAGCACATGCTACAAGTGACGAAACTCCTTCTGCTTGACTTTGAATCATTTTGCCAAGTTTAAGCAATATATCCTTTACTTTCTCTCTCTCCCCAAGTCGAGAATAATAATCCACTAATAAATCTGCAGCTCTTTTAGTAGCCCACTGGTTATTGCCTTTCAACAATCTTTCAAACCGATTTTCCAAATCACTGACAATTTCAAGTTCTTTGTTTTTGCTTAATTTTATTTTTTTATTTTTTACAAGCAGTTCATACGAAAAACCCCATAAACCCGGTTTATCATCTTCTGCAACTTTTTCCTCATAATTGATTATTGTATTTATCAGTTTATTTATTCGTTCGCTGTCATTAATAGCTAATGCAAGAAGCAAAGCTCGCTCTAACTTTTTTATCACATCTACGGGTTTATGCAAATTCTTACCAGCTATTTCTACAACAGAATCTATAAAGATTTGAGCAATTGAATAATGAGGTCTTTCTCCCTTCACTCTTTCTGAAAAATCCCAAACTAGATTAGAATATCTTGCTTTTAAAATAGGATTACCAACTTCCTTAGCGCGTTGCTCCCAATAAGAAATAGTTTCAGGGGTAAGTTCTTGGATACTCGGATATTCAACCATTTTACCTTCTTTGTCTGGTAAAACGGACTTTGGTCCAAAATAAGTATTCCATGCTGATCTTTCCTTTGGATAATTTTCTATAAAATCAAAAGCTATTTGCTCCCAGATTAAAATATCAGGAGGATTCTTGCCAAACTTTTCTTTTGCAAAGTTTCTTATCCGTTCAGATATTTCAAATTCCGATAATGGTTCTGATATTGATTCTAATTGTTCCAAAAATTCTCTTATTTTTTTGTTTTTATATTCACTCATTTTTTCCCCATCATCATAAAATTAATAACGTTTTGCAAGTAGCGAAGCCCGTAAGGGTTTGGATGAGCGTGAGCGAATCGCATGCTTGTCATCTTATTTATTATTTGCATATCTTACCTTTTTTATTTCCTTAGTTATATATGAGTATCACCTTTATATATGGCTTTATGAAGGAGCTTATAGCATCAGGAGTAACCACATCAACTTTTCTCCTAATCTTCCTCAAGAAAATAAACAAGGTCAAAGAAATTCCTCCCACGCTCACAGCTTCTTGCTTTTGCATCTCTCACGCCTCTATGTTCTTCTACTTCTCCCCTATATATAATCTGACTCTGACAATTGTATAATTTCTAGCATTCTATCTATCTCCTCAACCTTTCCAAACTCAACAAGTATGTCCTCAGCTGACTGAAATTTCCTCCTTTTCATCCACAGAAACATAGCAGGAAGAACTTAAGTTGCAGTCGTTCTTTTTGGTATTATTAAAGCTAATCCACATTCTACACCACATACCATTTTAAAACAACTCCTTCACGATTCACAGACTTTCATCAGCACATTCATAAAGTGAATTTAATTGCGGGAATCCATTCATGTTTAATTCCATTCACATCCTTGAATTCTTTGCATTTTATCATTCCACTTTCAGTTTTAAGTGTTTTATTGTGGTGAATTTGGGGGTAAGAGCCTGTTATAAGCTTCAAATTGTAAGTTTCATTAGGCATCAGAATAACTGTTCTGTTGAATGAAATGTTTTTCCAATCGCCTGTATATCCATCCCATTCAGCATAAGCACACCATGTTTCATTCCAAATAAGAGCATATTCTGTATGACCGCCTGTTCCCTCACAGGGATAAGTGTATAATTTTGTCGCAATGATTGTTTTGTTCGGCGTGATTTCACCGATGAAAGTGCCTGATATTGAAGGATATGGCTTCTCAGGAGGCTCAAAGTCAAAATTGCATAAGATTTCAAGAGGCTCATACCAATCATAAGGACTGAATTCGTTATAGTAGTCTGAAATTTCAGCATATCCTTCTTTCAAAAGCATCTGATTCAAATTAACGAAGCATTCATCGCCGTAAGGGGCATAAACGACAGCAATTATACGACCATACTTTCCTGTTATGCAAAAATCGTCAATATCTAAATATACTTTCTTCCCTAAAGTCAAGTTCTCAACAAATTCCTTCGCTTCTTCATAACCTTCTTCCCATTTTTCAGGCGTATCTATGTCTGCGAGTCTCACTCTACCTATGCCTGAAACATCTATCGTGTCGCCATCTATCACAGCAGATACAATCCCACTTTCACCAAATTTCGTCGCGTTCAGATGCTCCTTCCAAACATAAGGATTCGGAGAAGGTGGCGGATAACATGTTGGCGTCGGTGTCGGCGTCGGCGTTGGTGTTGGTGTCGGCGTTGGCGTAGGAGTTGGCACGAAATAATTTTCAAATCTCTCAATAAGCGGATATTTGTCTTCATCTGCGTTTATACTATAAGGAATATCTCCGATACCATCTCCGTTTTCATCAGAGCCATTGTAATCGTCCCAGTAATTGCCCAGATAATTAATGAATTTTGAACCTCTGTATGTGTATGTTATCGGCTCTGTGAAGTTCCAGATGTTTGAACCGTAAGAAATTGCGTTGTATGTGTTGTTTATGAAGTTGTTGAGGTATATGATGTTTTCGTTTGAAATCCAAAGGAATATGCCATAGTTATTTGAGCTGATGTTGTTTTTTGATATGATGTTGTTGTTCCATGAATAATTAAGGAATATACCATTGTTGTTTGAACTAATGATGTTATTAGATATGTTGTTTTCCTCCGAAAACAAAAGGAATATACCATCAAAGTTGTTTGAGCTGATAATGTTATTTGATATGTTGTTATTGTCCGACATCCAAAGGAATATGCCATATCTGCCTCCGGTGATTGTAAAACCTTCTATTCTTATTCCATCTGCTAAAAGTGTGAATACATTTGAACCAGTGCCATTAACAATGCAATTTTCAGGGCCTTTCTCTGATTTTATTGTCAGCTGCTTGCTCACTGTGATGCTCTCGTAGTAAATTCCATCCCTAACAATTATCGTATCTCCAGCAGAAGCATTATCAACAGCCCATTGAATCTTTTCGTAATCGTCAGGCACATATATTGTTGTTGGCGTTGGTGTGGGAGTTAGCGTAGGAGTAGGTGTTGGTGTTGGTGTTGGTGTTGGTGTTGGTGTTGGGCTTGGCGTTGGACAATTATTCTCTTTTCCTTCTGTTTCATATGCGAATATCCAAGAATCATCGCATCTTTGCCATGTATAAGCATCATTATCATTATCAGAAAGCAAAGGAGTGCGGTCAATTTCAACACCATAGGGGTCTTTCAGCACAACAGATTCATCTTCATTATCAAGCCATTGCTTCCCTCGCTTATAAACATAATATCCGTGAGATTTTATCACGCCAGAAAGATAAACAGTCACTGTTTTACCGTGTGTTGTCGATAAAGTCCATCCACTTAAATCTATATCTTCTTCTGTTGGATTGTATAATTCAACCCATTCATATACATCTGAATGCAAATCATTACCATATGGATTCAATTCAACCTCATTTATCACAATACTTTCTTTAGATTTAGATGTTGTGATTGCACATACGCATACACATAATATCACGAGTGCAAAACACGCAATCAAAACATTCCTCATAGCCTTCTCACCATCTCCATCTCATATGCAGGGGGATAAGCCGTCAGAGCCTTCGGAGGTGAGTATTGTGAGTAGGATCCCCCCTGCATAGAAAATTTGGAATCCACTTTATATAAATAATTTCCTCATCGCTAAGCAGACCCTAAGGAAAAACCTTCAACGCCTTCTCGGCTCGAACAATTTCCTTATCTTCTCCTCAACCACATCCTTCTTAACTGCATACCTCTGCCTTGAAACCTTGATTATCTTTTCTCTGTTTCCTTGAAACTTGAATCCGTAAAATGGAGGCAGAGTGTAAGCGGAGAAAGGGCTTGTTGTCTTCCCATTGACCACTAACTTCAAATAGATGTGATATTTTGGCTGATTTGTTAAGTCCTTCTCTCTGAATTCATAAAGCTCTTTGCGCAAACATTCAGCATCTTCAACCCCTACCTTGAAAGCAATAAGCGTCCCAACATTCCCTAAAATTGAATTCCTCATCTCATCATCTATCTGAGATATGAACTGATTTGCGAGAATCAGGCAGATTCCATACTTCCTCGCCTCAGATAACATTGAAACAAATGAATCTGTGATGAATGAATGGCACTCATCAATGTAAAGATAAAAGTCTCTTCTTTCCTCTTCTCTGAGTTCCTGCCTTGATAATCCTGCAAGCTGAATTTTCATCAGAATGAGAGAACCCAAGAGAGATGAGCAATCCTCTCCGATCATCCCCTTTGAAAGATTCGCAATCAAAATCTTGCCATCATCCATCAATTCCCTGAAATCTATTCTGTTCCTTGTCTGCCCAACAATGTTCCTGATCAAAGGATTCGTTAAAAACTGACCGAGCTTGTTCAAAATAGGTGTTATCGTCTCTGAAAACTTCACGCAATACTTCGGAAACTCATTCCTCCAAAAATTGATTAAAATCGGGTCTTCAATCCTCTCAACAATCCTTTTCCTGTATTCTCTATCCAAAAGCATCCTCTGAACAGAAAGGAGCGTTGTCGCCCCTTTATATTCAAGCAATGAAAGAATCGTGTTCCTCAAGATATGCTCAAGCCTGAATCCCCAGAATTCCTTGAAAAACCTCTTGAAAATGCTGATAAGTTGGGAACAAACCAAATGTTTCTT
>Ga0190314_1000223_pt1 | contig 21886 bp, 15 predicted proteins | sample 4870071112_MG_FD_165055 | JGI IMG/M metagenome (GOLD analysis project Ga0190314, IMG submission 165055) | Hydrothermal vent sediment bacterial communities from Southern Trench, Guaymas Basin, Mexico - 4870-07-11-12_MG | ecosystem: Environmental > Aquatic > Marine > Hydrothermal vents > Sediment ...
TGGTCCCAAAAACATGCTCAACCATGTTTAAGTCTCTTTTTTCCCCAATGGCTTTTTCACCGAGGAATTTTTTATTTCCACTTATAAAGTCTTTAACCCTCGTAAAAACATCATCTTCATCTTGCAGAATATGGTCTTCTGTTTCTTGAGCTTTCTTTTTTGCAAACTTAATGGCTTTCGCTGTTGATTTTCTATCTACACCCCTCCCCACCGCTCTATCTTTGAGCATACGGTCTGCCATGTTGTGAATAACATCATCTGTAATTTTTGTTTTAATACCTGTCCGATATAAGAAACCTGCGATGGCTCGTTTAATTTTTTGGAAAATTCCTGTTTTGGCATTGTCTCTGTTTTGCAGGAAGTACGATATGGTTTCTTCCAGTAAATCTTCTCTTGGCGTTTCTGCATTACGTGCCTGCTCCTGAGCTTGTATCCATTCGTCTTTTGTGCCATCTTTTATATTCCTTTTGATTTGTTTTAAAATTTCATCAGAGTCTTTTCCAAAAACAGCTTTCCATCCGCCCTTATCACGTGCCATATGGACTGTTTCGTGCATAACTATACTATGAACTTCATCTTTGTTTATTTTGTCTGCAAAGAGTGAAATTCTGCCTGTGCCAGGGTTATAAGCCCCGACAATATCATCATCTTTTGAAAAAATTGGGTGGGTGTCTTTTAGGTCTTCGAAGGAATTATATATATCAATTCTAAGATTGCGTTGTGCGTCCGGATGGATTGTTTTCGCAATCTCTTCTTTTAAATCTTCTTTAAGGTTGGTTTTATTAACTATTCTTTCTGAAACAGGTGTTTGAACTTCCCACGTCCTTGGCGAGATATTAGCTTCCTGTGCCTCCTCAAGGATTCTTGTTCTGATTGACTCAAGATTAGATTGTCTGAAGATCTTTTGCCCTTCTTTTTCTGTAAGAGCTTCGATTTTTCCTGCGATATTAAACTCATTTAAAAACTCCTCTGTTTCTTGTCTTCCAAACTTATTAATAATTTTTTTAATAGTTTCAGGTCTAATACTTATCTTAGCCCCGAAAATCCCGGATGTCAAGGCAGAAGTTGAAACAACTTTACCTCCTTTATTTTCAATATAATGCCTAAGCTCCGAAAGTGTACCGCCTTGCCCTATTGTGTCATCAATTAAAATATATTCTCTGTTTGGTTCTACATGACCATCAAAAATTGGTCTTATTGCAAGTCTTAAAAATCCGTTTTTCTTTGTTCTTTTTGGAGTATTAATTTGAATAATATCATCATTCACTTTAAAACCTGCATCTCTATACGCTTCAGCCATCATTGCTGGTATAGCATTTTTCCCTGATTCTTCTACAGCATGTGGAGCGACTATAATAGCATCTGGATACTTTTTTAATAATTCTAATACTTTTTTAGGCTTAATTAATTTTGTTACAAGTCTTCTTGCACTTTCAATATCCCCTGCTTTTGCTTTAATATAATCCGGATCGGCTTTCATTTTTTTAATACTTGTGTGTATTATAGCGTTCGGAAAATCTTTAGGCCATGGTTTTTTATTTTCTCTTGAATAAAGGGTATTTTGATTTGTTTTACTCGCTACAGAAAATTTTAAATTTTTAACATCTTTTGTAAGCTGGTTTATATCTCCCTTTACACTCGCCCCCATATCCTGCATACGTTTTGATACTTTATTTGCTAATTCTTTATCGAAAGGAATATTTTTTGCAAATATCCAATGAGTTTCAGGTGTACCAATAACTCCATACCTCGCTGATCTTCCAGATACTTGTGCTACACCGGAGGCTTTCCATGGTAGGTTAATATTAATTTGTGTTGTTGGATGGTCTCCTTTAGTATCATGTAAACTAAGCCCTGTACCGCCTTTTGCCATAGTGGCTACAAGTATTTTCTTTTTTCCTTTACGCCATGCTTGTAAATTAGCTTTAGCTTGGCCTTCTGATACTTCTCCAGTATAAACAGCAACATTTTCTTTTCCGAATGCCTGAATAATTTTTTTTACAGTTGGTTCTAATTTTAATTCATTTATTCCAGCATCTTTTAATGCTAATGCTGTATTATACACTGCTTTAGAATAAGGTGGACGTTTTTTTTCCCCGTCCGGTTCAAATGGATTCGTTTGCCAAGATTCATAATCTTCAATAATTTTTTTTATATTAAGTTCTCTTTTTGCTTTTGTTTCAACAAAGATAATAGGAAATCTACCCTTTTTTAACGCTTCTTTAGCCGCTTCAATACCAGCATCTATTTTAGCAGACTCTAACATTCTTTTTTGCAGCCCTACTTTATACATAGCAAATTGCCCACGCTCGCCCATATTTAAACTTTCTTGTTTTCTATCGAGGGCAACGCTTACTTTGGAATACAAGTCCGCTGTTTTTTTCGGTACATTCACAGCATGAACCGCTACATGCGATTGTTCAGGTGATAACTGCATATCTCTTTGAGTCATAACACCATGGTCTATAAACCAATTTCGTGCTTTAATCGCTTTTTCAGTTTGTTCCCCTTCTGGCCATATTAATTGTTGTCGTTTTTTTCCATTATGATCATAAAAAGTTCTTGCAATCGCTCCATGATCTATTGCCCAATTCCAATGTCCTTGAGAACCAAAGACCCCAGTAGCGGATAAATATCCCGCTTCGATTGGATTTTCAAATGGTGTTGCTGACGCAAAAATAGCGAATTTAGATTTATTAATTAAGTTTATTGCTTTTTTCCCATTTTGAGAATTGAGGTTTTTTATATTGTGTGCTTCGTCAAAGATTACAACATCATATTCTCCACTCTTTTCCTTCCTCATTTTCGCATAAGTTTTAAAATCAACGTTATCAATATCAAAAGACGTAAGGTCTTTTTTTATTTGCTTTATGAGCTGATTATTCATTGTAACGTATAAAATTTTATTCGCTCCGTTACGTTTCATTTCTTGTATTGCAGCACCTAACACAAATGTTTTTCCTGTTCCTGCTTCATTAGCAAGTAAAAACATTTTTTTGTCTTGTTTAAACGCTCTATTAATTAATGCAACATCTTCTATTTGTTGATTGATAACTTTTTTAGGAATACCATAATTAAGCCCTTTTTTTAATGCGGCGGACGTATCAGAATTAACCCACTTCTTAATATCTGATATTGTTCCTTTTTTGTTGGCTCTCTCTTTTCTATCTCTTCCGGATTTTGCTCCGCCCATATCTTGTTTACTTGATATTGCAGCTTTATATCTTTCATCAGATTTTGACAGTCCTTCATGCTCAACATGGAGTTCTGCGTTGATTTTTTGTGTTGGGTCATAATTAAACCTCCATGATTTTGTTATCGAGTTCCATTTTGCTCCAAGTTTTTTCAATAAATCTTTATTAGCAAACGTACCTTTTTTAGAACCTTTATCATGCCATCTATCTTCTTGATAAACATCAAATGTACCATCTTTATTATCCTTAATATGCAGATCGTACTCTGGCATTATATCAGGTAAAGACTCGTTTTTTACTTCGGTATCACCAGTGGCTGTTCTCCCTGCTTCAGGTTCTGATTTGTTTTCTTGAGCGCCTTTGTGAAAATCAAATTCCGGAGTTGTCTTATTTGCTTCTTGCTCATCTTCTTTACCAAAGAATGTTCCTTGATTGTCATTATATTTATCCTCCATTCGTCTAAAAGCTGCGTCTAACACTTCTTGCTTTGTTAACTCTGTTATATCTCCAAAAAGAGACTGTTGATTTTTATCTTGAAGATTAGTTTTAATTATTTCGCCAACGTGCTTAAAGAACTCACCTAATTTTTTCCCGCTTCTGATATTTTTTGCTATAAATAAAGCAATCCTTTCTGTATCTTTATCAACAGGCTTTTCAAACATAGAACCCTGCTTTAAAAATTGATTAAGCTGAGCCATTGTTTTATTTTTATCTTTTCCGCCTTTTAATTCAGGATATTCATTTTGAGCCTGTTTAATTAATTCTATTGCGTCTATAATAGGTTTAGAACCAATTTCTGTTGTAATGCCATTATCTATGCCTTGAGCTTTGGCAAACTCTTTTGATGCCACTTGTAAGGCATTTAAAATATTTCTTATATCTGGATTAGCTTCTTCAGCAGCGAGTTTTAATAATCTATCAGAACTATACGCTTTATGAAATATAGCAGCTTGCATTCTATCAACAAGTTGTTTATTGGCTTTTCCGTCTTCTGCAACATATCCCGCTTGTTCACTTTCTGACATTTTAGATAAAAATTTGCTTATAAACGCTTTATTGCTTGCGGCTGTTAAGTCTCCTTCTTGAGATGGATTCAATAAAGATAAATCAGCTTGTGTTAAATTCTCGCTGTCAATCTTCGCTTGTTCCGTAATTGACATTTTAGCCATGTCTGATTCGTTTGCTTTCTGAACATAATCTGAAAGATCTTTTACTTCTGAAATTCGTCTTCGAATTAAAATAGGCTGTTCCATACTATTAATTTTTTTTTTTAATCGCCCATATTTTTCTGCATTTTCTTTTAATTCTTTTTTATATTCAATTCCACGCTCCCCTTTTTCATATGCACTTTGAATAGCAAGAGTTCTGCAATGCCCAGCTTCAACGTTATTTGAGTCAGGTGCTACTATTGGAGCTCCATGCCCTGCATCTGGCGCTTCCCCTAAAAGTTTCGGATTTAAAGTTTGGCTAATTTTGTTTACTTGCAGGATCGATCCAGCACGGCTTCTATCTCTCGGTTGTAATTCTTTCGGAAAACCTTCATTAACATTCCCATTAATATCATGAGAAGTTTTTAAATCTTTGGCCTCTACAACGTCATACCTTATCTTTATTGATGTTTCAGGAGTAATATATACTATAGCTTCTTTGCCTTCTGCAGTTGGCTGTGCAAATTTTGAATTGCTATTTTTAGATAATTGCGTTTTTGTCTCAGCTTTAAGTTCTTTTTCAACTTCCTCTTTTAAACCTGGATATTCTTTAAAAACAGTTTCCGGTATGTATTTACCCTGAAGTGCAGCTTCTTTGACTATATTTCTATGTTCATCAAGCAATCTCTGCTCACGTTCTTTAGAGGCTTCGATATCAGCTTTTCTCCTTAAAACGCTTACTTTTTGTCTCCAATTAGAAAGAGCTTTTTCGCTTTTTGGTTTCTTTCTTAAAGCCTTTCTTAATTCTTTTTGTTCTTGTCTTATTTCATCTCTTGTTTGAGCATAAATTTCTTTTGTTCCGCCTATTGGCCCATACATGTGTAATTTTTCATACTCTTCTTGAGAAATTTCGCCATCATATCTTTTTTGTTCTAAAAGATCATCATAAGCTCTATCAGGATTTTCTTTCTCAGGATGCGCTTTGATATACTCTTCTCTTGTGGGAAGAGGAGTTTGTTTAACGATAGAATCTTCTTTAGGTTCTTTTGATTTTAAATTAGCTTTAAGTTCTTTTTCAACTTCCTCTTTTAAACCTGGATAATCTTTTAATACTGCTTTAGGAACATTTTTCCCTTCAAGCAAAGCTTCTTTAACTGTGTCTCGATGTATTCTTAATAAAGTTTCTTCTTCTTTCTTTAAAAAATCAATATGTTGTTTTCTTAAATGAATGTTAGTCTTTTTTTCAAAATATGTAAGATTTTTTTCATTTGCTTTTTCAAGTGGATGTTTTTTCCTTGATTCCTCACGAGCACGTTTCATTCGTTTTTTTATTTCAGCTCTCGTTTCTGCGTAAAGTTCTTTTGCTCCTGTTGGCAAATAAATATGTTGTTTTTCATACTCTTCTTTAGAAATATTCCCTTCAATCATTTCAAACATTAAAAGATCATCATAATCTTTACTTGGATTTTTTTTCTCAGGGTGCGCTTTGATATACTCTTCTCTTGTGGGAATTTTAGTTTGTTTAACGGCAGAATTCTTTTTAGGTGAAATTATCTGCCCAACATCTTGTCCTTGTTGTTTTCCTTTGATTTCTTTCCAAGTATGCCCCATAATGAGGGGTTCTTTCTTTTTATCAAAATCTTGAGTTTTTACTTTAGGTTTATTTCCCATTAATTCCGCATAAGCATCTTCAAGAGAAGTTTTCCCAGTTTTTACCCTGTCTATTGTTCCATAGAAGCCTTTAGCCTCCAAGCCTTTAAAAATTTCTGCTTTTGAAGGAATATCGTTTCTTATATCTTTATTTTTTTCTTGTCTCTGTTGCTTATTATATTCATCAACAAGAGCCTGCACGTTTGTTTGCTGTGCCTGTGGTAATGCCGCTTTAGCCTCTTTAAATTTTCTTTCCATTTCAGCAGTAGAGGCTTTAATCTCTTTTAAAGTTTTATCTGCAATAGTATTATATAAAAAGTCTTCAAAAGTTCTTGACTCTTCTTTAATATCTGCTGATATTTTTTGTACCTGTCGTTCTGTATTTAACAATCCTGGCTTTTTAGATGGAACAACCTTCTGCCCAAGCCTGACATCTCCTGGATAAATTTTATTTTTTTGTCTTTTCTTTATTTTTTCATCACCAAGTTTTACAGCCCAATCATGAAAAAACTTTTCTTTTTTTGCTTTTTCCGGATCGTTTTTGCTTATTTCATATTGTTTTATATTTAATAACCCTTGTTCTCTTCTTGCCCTCTGTCGTTCCTGTTGACGTTCTTTAAAGAGTTGTGCCCTTTGTTTAGAAGTTAAAAAGTCCTCTGCTGGCGTTTCAGTAAATTCAGGGACGTTAATTCTCCTATTTTGCCAATTTGAATATTGATTTATTATATCTTGATTTTGATCCCTCTTCGCTTGATCTTCCGGAGTTTCCGGGAACTGTCGATTTATTTCCTGTTGACGTAATTCTTGAGGGGTTAACGGCTTCTGTTGTGGCAAATCTTTATTTGGTATTTTACTTACATTTTGTTCATTCTGAGCATCAAATACATCAAGCTGATTAATTAATTCCTGATTACGTTCTTGTGCAGACGGTATTTTTTTAGATAAATCTTTTTTTGCTTCTTGAAACTGTTGAATCATATTGTTTGTTGCGTTATCGATTTGATTTAAAAGTCTATCCGCACGAACATCAAAGGGAACATCCTGAAAATCATAATTCTGATCTTGCCCTAAACCAGTTGCAGCTTCGTTATAAAGTTTATCAAGATTTTGCTCTGTCTTTCCTTGAATATTTTTTAAAGAATCAAGAGTATCAGTATTAATCCTTTCAAATTCTTTTAATGCTTGTTCTGCTGACTGTGCATTGTCAATCGGAGTTAATCCATCTTCTGGCTTGTCCGCTTTCCAATCTGCGCTACTTCCGAGATTTGTTAAATCATCAGCAGGTTCTGCATTTGGGATATTAAAGTCAGTAAAATCCGCATAAATATCAATACTTTTTCCTGTCTGTATTGCAGACTCTGACATTTTAATCCAAGCGTTTCTTAGTTCATCATCTTTAATATTTTTAGCGACTTCTATAACAGCTTTTTGTCTTTTTTCAGGATTTTTATCATTAAGTTGATTTTTAATCTGTTTAACATGAATGCTCTTCATGCCCTGCATGCCTAAACCAAACAATACAGACATTGTTAAAGTAGGAATAATCGCTTTAACAGCCTCTTTTTGCCATTCACCTTCCGGAAGCAATCCTAAGTTCTCATCCACTTTTGATTCAAGAGCGCTTTGCAACATCTCTGTTGGGACTTCATTTAAGACTGCATTCTTTGTTAAATCTTTCGCAAATGTTGAAAATGGAGTTTCTAATAATTCTTTTGCCGTTTGTTTTAATGGTTGAGTTGCAACCTTTCCGAAACCAAAGGTTAATATTCCTAAAAGATTAGAAACTTCTTCAATCCCCCCTTCAATAAGCCCCTGTTTTAAAGCCGCAGTATGAGCCGTTTCCTCATCTATCTCTTTTTTAAGATATTCTTCTTTCTTTTGCCCATATGTTCCAAGCCCAAAATTTAAAAGAGTAGCTGCTGTTGAACCTAAAACTCCTAATGTGGCCGCTCCTGCCGCTCCTATTCCTAATATAGGCGCTGCCAACATAGCCGCTCCGCCTGCAGCTAAAGGAGCAACTGATGGAACAGCACTCCTAATTCCACTTTTCCAACCTTCACTCCAAACACCTTCACCCTTCTGTTCAGAAGCATCTGGCTGCATTATATCCCACGATTTTGCTTTTTTCGCATAATCTATAATTTTCTGTCCAGTTTTTCTTACAAAATCAATTCCGCCTTCCGGATCAGATGTTTTTAACCCATATCCTGTCTGCTCAACTAAATCTCTCGCTCCTCTGGCGAGGTTTGATGCCACATCTCCGATGAATCCACGTTCAATAACAGAATTAAGTGTTTCTGGTTGATAATTTCTGTAATCCCCTGTTATATCTGCAAGAATACCAGGTGGTAAATCAATTTGTTGTAATTGTTGTGTGTTCGTTGACTGTGATAAAGTTTGATTATCATTAATCTTATTATCAACAAAAAGGTTATCTGCTATTTGAGTATCATCATCAAATAAATCAGAAACGTTATATATTATAGGTGTAGGCATAAAAAAAATATCCTATATTTTTAGTTGAAAGAGTTAACGGTAAACCAACAAGATTTAAAATCCAGGATTTAAAATCCCTGTTGATTGCTTTTCTGCTTTTAAAACCATATCTGCTATTTGTTCATCAGATAAATCAGGATAACGTTGCCGTAATTGTTCTGCAACATTTTTACGAGCTTGTAAACTTTCTTTTCCAATATTTACATAACGTAATGCCGCTTCTATAGAGCCTTCTCCTATATGAGGAGTTTCTGAATCGGAACGTTGAGTCTGTCCCATCCATTCTTGAGCACGGGTTAAGGGTGAAGGAGTATTCTTTTCAGTATAAGTTTTATTTCCTGTCATTACAGATAAAGGCGTATCAATTGTATATTGAGGATTTACCATTTTTTGTAAATTTTCAATAGTTAATGGCTGATATGCTTGTTTAGATAAAACATCTACTTGACTTTGATTATTTTTTTTTACAGCTTCATTCGTTTTTTGAGAAGGTGAACTTCCCGTTACCCCTGGTGTCCCCGGTAAAGATTTATTACCAGTTATAAGTCCAATAGGTTCTCCAAGTAAAGTAAAAAGGCTATCTATCTTCTTAGTCTTCTTATTCCTATGTACATATGCCTCTACCCCGTTTTTTAATGTCTCTCTTCGAAAATGACCAGCTTTAGCATATACAACAGCTTGAGCTGCCTTTTTAATTTGTATTTCTCTTTGTTCTGTAACTTGCTCATTTTTTAATTCTAATTTTTCAATTTCTTCTTTTGCTCTTTTACGTGCTCTATCATCTAATTTTAGAATATCTTCATATGTTATATCTTTACTAAACTCAAGCATAGTCCCTTTTAAATAATCATTATTATTTTCCAAGTCATTATCTTTTTTATCTCCACCTCTTCCTCCTCTTTTCATTGCAAATAATTTTCCTGCTGCTTCTTCCGGAGACATCCCCTTCTTTATAAAATCTTGATAAATTTTTTCTTCAAATGATAATCTTCCAGGCGTTTTCGGGTGCGTTTTATTAAAAAAATCTATTGCTTGCTGTTGTTTTTCGTTTTGATATTCATTAGTATTTAATAAACCAGGAATCGTGTTTAGATTTTTTTCTTTTTCTTTTTCTTTTAATTGATTATATTCTGATTGTGTTAATTCTTTCCCGTTTAAATAATACCCTGATCCTTTTTGTCCTATCTCATAACTTTGCTGTTGTTTCTGTGCTTCCATATTATTTTGAGCTCTTAAACCTTCTAAAGAGAGTCTAAATTTATTAAGCGCTTTTTGTTTCTTTTTTTCAATTTCGGTATCTTCTTCTTTAGTTAACGCAGAATTGTATCCAGCTGCCGCTCCAGCCCCTGCGTTACCAAAAACACTTAATAATCCGCCTGTTATTTGTCCGGTATTCATTATATTACCCCTCTATTCAATAACCCCTTAGGAAGCATTTGTCCTTGTCTTTGCTCTGGCTGTCCTGACTGTGAAGGCATTTGTCCTTGTCCCGGCTGAGGCTGAGGTTGCCCTGGCTGAGGTTGCCCTGGCTGAGGCTGTCCTGATTGCCCTTCATCTTTTTGCCGCATTACTTTTTGACCTTGTGGAGTTTGTTTTAACTGTTCACTCACCTGCATTAACTCTTCTTTAGTCATTAAGCCCATTTTAACAGCAGTATCTAAATACTGTGCAACAATCATTTGATAAACAGCAAGTTTTTCTTCATCTGTTAAAGATTTCATTCCCGCGGCTTCTAACATCTGTAAAAAGTGCCCTAACAATAAATTAGTTCCATGGGCAATGATACCGTTATCGAGTTTAATCCCCTTCCTTTTTGCATCTGTAACCATAGAGATAACAATCCCCAACAAGACGTCTGCAATTGTGCGTAAAGGCTCATGAAGACCGGTTTTAATAACGTTTAATATCTTTTTTGTGTATTTTTTATCACTTAAAACCTTTAACCCATTAACCATAAACATAGATAACTGTCTATTTAATTTCCCTTGCTGTTTCGGATCACTATTAATTTGAGATGTTTGCGCTTGAGAAGGAATTTGTGGCTGAGGTTGTCTTTGACCTCCTGTATTATTCATTTGAGGTGTTTGTGGTCGATTTCCTATTTGTGGTTGAGTTTGCCCTTGTAATAAACCGGTTAGTTGCTCCATATTATTATTATCCTCTTTTTTTTAAATCTTATACAACTGGATTTAAAGCTGTCCCTGTATTAATGTTCGGATTATTATTGATTATTTTATCACCTGCATTAACAGATGTTCCCCACCAATCCGGCAATTGAATCTTTGTGTTTTGTGTTTGAATTTTATATAAAGATGGAATGCTGGCTTGCTTTTGAGCGTCTTTAATCCTCTGTTGTTTATCAATTATTCCTTCCTGGCTTTTTGCGTCATAAATAGAAGAACCCAATTTACCAATTGCTTGTAATCCGCCCTGCGCCGCCCCACCTAACATATGGGCCTTTTCTGAGTCTGTAAAACCAGACAACAAACCTTTTTTAGGCGAAGTAAGTTGTGATGTGTCTGTGATTGCTTGGTTAACAATCTGTGGTGTATTTAAAGCAGTCTGTTGTGCATTTGAAGCAGTTTCCCCAAAAGCTTCTATAGCTTGAGTTGGAGAATTTTCTGAAGACGATAACATACTTTTCCCTGCTAAGTCTCCACTACTTACAAGATTGCTTCCACTTGTTATTTTTATAAGCCCCCCTGAAGCACCTTTTTCTAACCCCATACTTGCAAGCTGGGCGTCTACTCCCCAAGTATTAGTAATAATCCCTAAAGTACTTGCAGCTCCTGCTGTAATTCCACCTACAATCCCACCATGCAAAGCACCTTTTAAAACATTATCACCTGTAACAAGAGCTGTTGCTCCGCCAATTACAGCGCCGACAACAGCACCTTCTGCTACTGTTCCTGCAACCGCTGCAACACCTGTTGCAACTGCACTTGTGCCTAAAGCTCCAGCTACTGTTGTTGTTACCCATGCACCTACCGCTGCTACTGCGCCTGCCATGTTACATCCTCCTTAAATAAACTATATATAATTTCATCATAGAATGTCCAATCTTGTAAAATACTTTTTTTTAATCTTCCTTCTTTTTTAAAGCCAAGATCCTGCACCAATCTCAATGAACACCTATTATTTTCAGGTATAAAACAAACCACTTTATAATACAATGTGTTTTTAAAGCCCCATATAATAACGTCTTTCACAAATAACCTTGCTCTACCCCATAACTCAGGTAAAACAGAAATATGCGCTGAACAAGTAGTGCTATTAAATCTTTCAAGCAAAATTAAACCATTTTGAGTCTCATTTACCAACCAAAGATAACAAGGATTATTAACCACGATATTATCAAGACTAATAACTCCATCATCTTTAACCCATGGATAAACTTTTGGGTGAGTTAAAATTGATTTTATTAATTTTTTATCTTTACAAATTTTAATCATAAGGTTATCCCTGTATCTGGTTCAAGCCCTTGCCAATCAAAATCTTTAATACCATATATTTCGGCAAGTTTATCTATAGAAGACTTAGTTACAGTTGTTAAATTAGAAATTTGAATATCTTTTGTTTCTTGATCAATATCCGGATTAGTTTGAATAGCGTTCACTTGCGCATTATAATCAGTTATATAATCTGTGTATTGATTTGCAAAGTTTTCTTTTTCAGTTGTTGCGTTATTTAATTCATTTCCTGTTATTTTGCCGGAAGAATTAATATTCGCTGTTTTTATTTGAGTATCAGCAGCTATTTGTTGTTGTTGTATATCAGCCGCATTATTTACATTTGCAAGATCAATATTTGCAGCATTATTTACATTTGCAAGTTCAACATTCGCAGAGTTATTTACATTTGCAAGTTCAATATTTGCAGCATTATTTACATTTGCAAGGCCAACATTCTGACCATATTCTTGAGAAGATAAAGCGGCATTTTGATTGTAATCTTGATTAGATAACTGCCCTGAATAATAAGCCTGATTTGCGATTTGATTTTCATTAGCAACAACATTCGCATCTGCTTGAGCAATTGGGAAACCTGCTTCAATAGCAGCTTTTTGCGACATCTCTCCTGCTAACCCACTATTTAATAACCCTCTTGATTGTGCAGCCCGTTCTCCTTGTTTCCTTGCATTTTGCATATAAACTGAATTTTCATCAAGCAAAGCATTTAAATTACTCGATGTTAATTCATTTTGTTGCGGTTGATATGGTTGAACATCAGTAATAGAAGGAATAACATCAGTCGGAGTAACTGGTTGCGGTTGATATGATGGTACGTATGGTTCATCTGAAACAGGCGGCGGTTGATATGATGGTACGTATGGTTCATCTGAATCTTCAGAAGTAACGTTTGCAAGAGGCAACCCATACAAAGATACAATATCGTTAATATCCACATCATAGCCTTGTGCAGCGCCCCATTTTTGTAAATCTTTTGCAGAAACCCCATTCTCTGCAAGCCATTTTCCAGTGCCTTCAGGATCATTCCCTAAAGCTAACATTAAATCTTCATTTGTTAATCCTGTGGAAGAACCGTTAGGAAGCGTAAACTCTCCAGAAGGATCACGAGTATAGTTCATGCCATAATTATTAACTATATCTGCCCCACTGATATCCCAGCCTTGAGAAGTTAAATACGAAGCAATATCATTTGCATTCACTCCTTGTTTATTAAGAGAATCAACCGTCCCAGATAAATCATCTTGAAGAGCCCCGTAAAAATCTTGATCTGTTGACCAACCGTAATCTGTAGGATTAAAAGCGTCTCCTGATATAAAATCAAAAGCTTTTCCTGTTCCAGGGCCTCTTAAATCGTTTGTAGTTTCTGTAGTTCCGGTAGTGTCTGGTGTTGGTGTTGGAGTTGGAGTTGGAGTTGGAGTTGGTGTTGGAGTTGGAGTTGGAGTTGGAGTTGGAGTTGGAGTTGGAGTTGGAGTTGGAGTTGGAGTTGGAGTTGGAGTTGGAGTTGGAGTTGGAGTTGGAGTTGGTGAAGCATAATTAATCCCATAAAGTTGATTAACTTTATCAGCTGTCCAATCCCCTGTAGTCCCTTCCACTGTATTCGCCCAATCTGCTAAATCTTCAGCAAAAATCCCTTGCTCATTAGCATATTTTTTAGTTCCTTCTGGATTGTTTATAAAGGCATCAAGTACGTCTTGGTCTGTCCAGCCATATTTTGAAGGATCAAAAGTCATTTTGTTTTTTTTCCTTATTAAAAATTCATACTAAAAAAAATTACATTGTTATTATCAGGATTTGTATGCTCAACTTGAACTATTAATTGACTTACAAATAATTTGTCAGGATTTGTATGCTCAACTTGTGCTAAATTCTGTGAAACAAATAATTTGTCAGGATTTGTATGCTCAACTTGTGCTAAATTCTGTGAAACTCGTATGTCTGACATCAGAACCCCTATGCTTTTGACTTATATCCAATTTCCATTGCATTTATACCAGATTCTGTCCAATCAACACCACTATTCGGATTTTTCTCCCATATATTATATAAAGTTTCAAAATCTGTAGGTACTTCTTTATCAGCAGAAAAATAATTTGACCCTCCAATTCGAACTACAAGATTAAGATTTTGAGGTGTCGGTGTTCCATCTTTTGAAGCTCTTGCTTGTACTTGAATACATTTTATATTATTAACAATTCCATTAATTGAACTCATATCTTCTATTGTAAAAGTGTCAATTTTATCTACTTCATTAACTGAATTATAATCTGCATCGTCAGCAGGCTTCTCATCAACATTTTGCCAATTTGACCCAGTTGATGGAGTCCATTGAGTTGTTGCTCCTGCATCTGTTGGAGATAGCCCCATAATTCTTGTCTCACCAATCCAGTTTGAGTCATCTATAATAATATCGTCCCAGTATGTTTCAAGAATATCACTATAAAATTTAATTTGATTTATTAAGCTATTTCCTGAAATACTCTGAGTATCTCCTATGAAATCAATATCAGTAATTCCATTAACTTTTACAATAACACGGCCTGAAGAATCTGAAATAAAAACATAAATTTCAATTAAATGAGTTTGTAAAGGTGGGATTGTTTTTATGCCTGTTGCAATGGTTGTATATCCTTTTCTAACTTTAAGAGGATTACCCACATTATATTGTATATATATTTGTTCATCACCACTATTTTGAAAATAAATTCTACTTGATCCACCTGAATCATCATAATATACTTTGCCAGCAAAATAATATGAAGATGCAGCGAGAAAATCATGTAATGCCCAACTATCATCAAGTCTTATACAATTATTCCCAGACATTCCTTCTTTTGCAGCAGTAATTTCACAATTATTTTGAGTCCAAGAACCAAAATCACCACTCTCAAACCCTTCAATAAGCACTCTCACCATTTTATACCTCCCAGGGGGTGGCTTGTCCCCAATAATATATCCCATCAAAATACATAGCCACGATAATTGTTTTATCTGCTTGACCTGCTGTCCAGGACGGCTCTCCACCTAACCATTTAACTGTTGATGGAAAAACACAATCTCTTCCACCAACACTGTCTTGTTTTATTTTTAAAAGTAAATTACAAGGACTTGAGGGAGCTGTAAAAGTAAAAGTTTCATCTTGAGCCCCCAAAGTAAAATGGCATTTAATTCCTAAATTCCAATCTATTGTTGTTGAACCGTTTCCAGTTAACTCTTGAACTTGTACTAAATTTTCCCAAGAAGGTGTAGTCCCGTCTGTAGATAAAAACTTTCCATCATTGCCAGTTTGATCAGGAAGATTACCCGCTTCTATATCTATTTTATCAAAAGCTTGGTCTGTAGCTTGTGATAAAAGGTTTATAGATGTATGTAACGCTCTTGTATGAGGCTCAATATCAGTTGGTTTATTAAAATAACTATTGCTCATAATTCCATCCTTCTTGGTGTATAATTCATTGAAACACCATGTATTGTATGGCCTTGGTCAATATCACTCTTAGAATAAATCATAAAAGCAATATTTTTTCCAGTCCCAGTTAATTGCATTGACGGCGAAGCAACAACAGGTGAACTCCATATAAACTCTTCCCAAAATGCTAAATCCCAATAACCGCCATTCCCAATTAAAGCTTCTGTATCTGAAACATGCTGAGCAATATTATAATCTGAAACATGCTGAGATATAAGATAATCTGCAAATGAAAATTCAGGAGAAAATCTTATTTTTGAATATTCATTAATACTAACATTGAAAACTGCTTTTCGATATGTCTTAACAGTGTTAGGAGACCTTGAAGAATTAAAATGTGTTAAAAAGTAAGCTTCAATCTCTTCGCCGTCAAATGACGTTCCTTTACCAGCTTGATATACCATTCCATCATCTGTGCCAAAAAAAATAATTTCATGTCCGTCCAAATCTTCACTTGAAACAACACACGTTACATTTACAGGATATTGAAATCTTGAGAACCCAAGCCCTCTATTTAAAAAAGAAACAATTAATCCATATCCATCATTACAATAAAAACGAATTTGATTTTTTTCTTTATAAATAGTTGATGCAACAATCTTGTTTTTATACTCTGAAATTAATGGATGGATAACTTCTGATAAAGTATCATGAGCAAAATTACCATATTTATTTGTAGAATCTACAGAGATAATTCCTCTATCATCAACACAAATTAATCCTTTCATAGCTTGACAAGTATAAGGCACAGCTCCTGTTTCTTGACTTATAAGACTTAAATTAAAGTCATCAACGTTATTTCCGATTAATTGATAAGAAGAATTACGACCAAAAATACCTAAAGCGTCTCCTGTTAAAGGATGAATAGCTGTAATATTGTCACCTGAACCTATTTCAAGTGACCCTGAAATAGCTGTCCACTCATAAGGTGTCCCCACACCTGAATTTTGAAGCGAACTTTTAAAAGAAAAAAATAACTGTAATTTCCATGCTGATACATGAGTAGGAGCATCGACAGGCATACCTGTATGCAAAGGAACGTAAACATCACCATCAAATTCAAAACCATGATTTACGCCATCACAACCATAAACCCGTTGGGTTTCTAATTGGGAATAAAAATTATAAATTACTGTTTCATATCGCCCACCAGGAGTTACAGAGATTTGTGAAACTGTACTTGATGCCGTGACGTATGTTGTACCTGAAACCTGAATAGCATCTGAATCGTTAAATGTTCCTGTTATATCTGAAAGTATTAATCTCCCCACTGCATCAGCGCCCCATGCTCCTGATTCTAAAACAGTCCTTTTTACAACTGCTGTTGCGCCTGACGTTACTTGAGTAATACTTGTCCCATCAGGAATAGGGTCTTGCCCTGATACAAAACTAATCTCACTATAATAAGGAATTTCAATCCAGCCAGAAGTTGTTGCTTTATAAAAAACACCATCTTTAACACAATAAACAACCCCTTTTAAAACAAAAATTCCTTCTATCTTTCCTGTCCCGGGTGGAGCAGAAATATCAGCTCTATATATATCTGCTACAGCTTTTTTTATTTCTGCGTGCTCTTTAACGATTACCGTCCCGTCTGCTACTTTAGATACAATATCTCCTTTTATAACCCCATTAACTTTAAATGATTCAATTTGGAATGTTCCTGTAGTTTTTGTAACTGTTAAATAATTATCACCTACAGTTACAACCTGTCCGGTTGCCCCGCTAATATCTCCCGTTATTATATCCCCAGAAACAACATCCCCTGTAAAAGTTACATTCAACCATTCATAAGTTTGTTCGGAAGGTGAAGGCTGCCCATCAAATCTTTCAAAACCATCTATCCTGTTATACCCACCCAAAGTTCCTGTTTCATAATTTAAACAAGCTAAACACATACCAGGCGAAACTGATAAAGGAGAAGAAATTAAATCAAGCCCACCTGCAAATGGAGTATATTCTGTTTGAATTTTGACAGAAGGTATTTTCATACTAATGGAGCTCCCCATGTAATTGCTGGTAATCTATCTCGTTCCATCTTCCTTAAAATACGTTTAAACTCGTTTTGACCATGACTATAACGTTCTTGAGCTGATTCATACGCCCCAAAAAACATTAATGCCCGCCAAACGATGGCAAGATGATATTGTGATGGGAAAATAGGTTCTGAATTGTCGTCTATAAACACATCAGGTGTTTGGAAATATTCTCCATTAACAGTATAAACATCATCAGGAGTGGGACTAAAAAGAATTGAATTGTTAGGTTTTATTGTATAATACTTAGGTCTGCCTGTTTGATTTCTGGCGTTCCCGATTAAAAATATTCGCTTAAAATTATCCCAGTTGTATTGTACAATTATTTGTTCATTTGATACGCCTGATGCTGATTTATAACAGCGTAAAGCGTCGTATGTATTTGTTTTCCATTTTAATAAATTTGTTATCCCCGCTTCTTCCGGCGTATAATTGGCTTTCCCGGATATAGTCTCAAAAGAGAATTCTTTTTGCATAAACGGCCAATCATCATGCAAAAGCTGAATGTCCTGATATGCAGTATCAATCCAATTAACAAGCTGTCCTAACTGACCTGTTTGCCCTTCTGTTGAAATAGGGACATTACCAGATACGCCAGCTTCTGTTTTTAAACGCTGAAATAATTGTAATTTATTCATAAGAAAAATTAATCTCTTTCGGCAAGAATCGCTTGTAACCATGCCCTGCCAGCAGGATTCGGGTCATCAAGCACAGTAAAAGGCTCAACAAGAGTTGTTCTTGGCTTTAAAAACGCTACTTCAGGCCGGTTCATGTCAGGAATTGTCTGGTCATAATCAGTTTCCCTACACCTGGCTAACGCTTCTACATATTTGCGCTTTACCTTGACTGGGTATCCCCGAATAATAGGTTGATTAATCCCATTAACTGTCGGCGTTACAACCTTTTTAGCGTTTTTAAACGGACTATCAGCAATTTGAATAGTTAAAACTTCATTCATAAAAGCTTCCAAATCCATCTGACCATTAAAATCGTTTTCCGCAACAGGCTGTATTCCATCATGCTTCCCAACTTCATCAAGTTTAATAGGCTTTCCTTGTGCAACTTCACCAGCTTCTGTTTCTTTGGATATATGTTTTTTACTCATTTGTTTCCCTTTTAATTGCGCACTTAATTTTATTTTAAGTGGTTTATTGAAATTAAACTGTTCTCTTTCTTTTTTTAATTCGCTTTTTTTTATATATCTTATTACCATAATTCTCACACCGATTTATTGTTTAGGGCAGGCGGCCAACTCTGCCCACGGGAAAGAAAGTTGAATTAATTTAAGATGTCAACGGATTGGCCGGCACAGTAAACAGATCATAGTACGTCGCAGTACACCCTGTAGCATTTAAAGCGGTTGTACCGGCTGTAAAGGGAACTCCAACTGTTGTCATTTTAAAAGCTCCTACCGGACAATTATCTTCTTCAGGCTCAGGCCACTTCAAAGCTGCAACATCTCCTGCCATATCTGCGGAACTTACTTCTGTCCCCTTTACAGTTGAAAGATTACCAGCACTATTTAGCTGTACAAGATAAAGACATTCTGTATCTGCCGCTTGCGCTGTTGCCGCAGTAATTGAAATATTATCTGTAATGGCTTTTTGATAAAAAATCCCATCTATAGCATAATTAATGGCGGCTGCAATTTTTACTCCAGTCTTATCAGTACCGCCAATTGTTAATCCTGCTTTCCCAAGACAAAATGTTCCACCATGTGGATTATCATTCATATTCATAATATTTTCCTTTTTTTATGTTTCTGTTGTTATTCCAGCAGCGTTTGACGTTGCATAATCTGTATCCGTGACGCCATCGTCATTATTCAGCTTTGCTGCAAGAGTATCAAGAGCTGTAGCAAGGTTCACAATATCAGTTCTTAAAGACAAAAGAACTTTCCTCAATGCCATGCTATCGCTTCTTGTACTCAAAGCGTTCATGTTTGTACCTATCTTTGCCATAACTTTATTTTCCTTTTTTTAAAAACTCATCTCACAAGTTGTTAAGCTCATAAGATGAGTTTCATTTAATAAAATTTATCCGAGAGCAGAAACGGCAGTTTCAATCCTCGTCATCCAATTTTCGTTCAGACGACAAAATGCATACCAAACATCAGCCCCTACAAAGCCAAATTGCCCAGCTGGATTTCCGGGTGTTTTTTTATTATGCGGGATGTGAGTGGGGCTAATAGCAGATCGCCCACCATGACCTTTTAGGCTTACATGCGCCCATGCATCAGCTGCCATTATACAAACCGGGTATACATCAAGATTAGCACCGCCTACACTTTTTAATGTAGGATAACTGGCTGCTGCTGCACCAGCGGCAAGATACGGTTCAAACAGCGGAGAAGATACAAACCGAAACTCATCAACAGAACCAAATTCACGATTATGAACAGGTTTAATGGCTGTCCCATAATCAACACGGCGAGTAAAACCATCAATTGCTTTAATATCTGCAACACAATCAGTATCACAAAAAACAATATATGAAGGATCAACAGCGGCTGTCCCGAAATTGGGGCCCGGTTTAATTTTTTCCGTAACAAGTTTTGCTCTGTTTTTTGCGAGGCCACGTGCAGCTCTCTGAAGAGTATCAAGAGTAAGTACAGACGCTACTCCTGCCCGTGTTGAGCCGTTAGCGTACATAACACTTGAACCACTCTTAATGCCGCCGTATGCAACTTTTTCAAGGATTTCAGCGATTACATCACCTGTCTGGGTAATCATATCCTGGGGGATGTTATCTTCATACATTAAAGCTGCTTTAGAGCTGTATTTAAACAAAACAATATACTGCTCAAGCGTAACGCTTACGTCTGTATATCCGATTGTGTTGGTGTCAGGAGTTGTCCCTTCTACCCCTACAAAGTTAGTCGGGTTAATATCAGGGACTCCATCCGCTGTTTTATTAAACGGATCAAGCCGTCTAAAAACGATTGTGTCTGTTTTGTTTAGAGGCTGTTCTTTAAACTGCCCAAACTGGCCAAGAACCTGAATGGTCTCAACCCTCTTTAACATTTCCTGCTCGGCACGGATAAGATTCCGGCCTGCAACGGTATTATAATTCTGAATAGCCATATTTTATATTTCCTTTTTCTGTTTAACCATCCCCCCAAACTTCAGCTGCAATTTTCGCTCGTAATTCCTCTTCAGTCATATCTTTTTCAGATTTTAGCTTTGGAACTCTACCTCCTGTCTGAGGATTCACAGACTGTTGCAACCTTGCCTGTGAAGCGGTTTGTTTTTTATTTGCTTGCTGTTTATAACGATGAAATGCATTTAAAACAGAACCTGCTTCTTGCGCGGTCTGCCCATATAGCGCTTTCTGTTTAATGTCATCCGGCTGGCTCTGCAACCAAACTTTATAATCATTGGATTGGATCACTTTTTCCCAGCCCGGATATTTAAAACTCAATAACTCTTTTTGCAACGCTTGCGGCGTAATAGCTTGTTGATTTAAAGACTGGACTGTCTGTTTTAATGCTTCTATCTCAGGTGTGATCTGATTGGCGGGTTTTATCCCGGCAATAGCCTCATCAATCCGATATTGAAAAGCATCTGCCCATTCAGGAAATTCCTCTTTTAAATCTTCCCAAGCTTCTTTTGAGCCTGACGCTGCTGCCATTTCTTCTTTCGAAGGAGCTTTAATCCCTTCTGCTTTCCTCTGCTCTGCTTCTTTCTTAGCTGCATAAAACTCATTTTGCATTGCGCCTAACCGGCTTTCTGCTTGTTTAAGGCGGTTTGCAATCGCATCAAGATTATTCAGCTTATTCGACATTGCAGATATTTGATTTTGCAGCTCTTCTGGGAGTTCCGGCTGTGTTTTTGCTTTGTTTTCTGATATTAACTCGGCAGGGCTTTCACCTGGCGTTTCAACATCTTCGTCCTCCTCAACATCTTCGTCCTCCTCAGCATCTTCCGGTTGTGGAAGATCAGCCTTTTTTCCTTCAAAAACTTCTGCTGCAATTTGTTGTCTGACTTCATCTTCTGTTAAAGGGTTTTCCTCGTTTGAGAATTGCTCTTCTGTTGTTGATGTTGTGTCCGTTTGGTCTAAAAAAGTTTTATCGTTATCACCCATTTTTACCCCTTTTAACCGGCTTTTTTAAGGCGGTTAAGCTTGAGGAAGATGTTGTCCAACAACATCCTGCTCGTTTAAAATTCCCTTTTCCTTTAAAAACTTTTGCTTTAAAAGATATTTATATGCTTTGATTTCCCCTCTTAAAACCGCTGTCTGTACTTCTGTGAGGTTTAATGTATCATTCTTTTCACGTTTTTTTTGTATTTTGTTTTTTAACCATGTTTCCAAGTACCGCCATGTTTCAGATTCTGGATTGAATTTTGAAAATGCTCCATGTTCCAGAAGATCAGCTTTAAAGGGCTCATACTTAGTATGAATTGGCTCTTTTTCCTTTTTTTTACCT
>Ga0190314_1000230_pt1 | contig 21537 bp, 25 predicted proteins | sample 4870071112_MG_FD_165055 | JGI IMG/M metagenome (GOLD analysis project Ga0190314, IMG submission 165055) | Hydrothermal vent sediment bacterial communities from Southern Trench, Guaymas Basin, Mexico - 4870-07-11-12_MG | ecosystem: Environmental > Aquatic > Marine > Hydrothermal vents > Sediment ...
GAAAGGGTTGCGTATGTCTTATCAATCGTTACAAGAAAAGCTTTCCGACAAACCCAAGCTTATCAAGAGGAAAAAGATTGAGGGTTCTGTGTCGCCATCCCAATCTGCTGTAAAGTCATGTCGTAACAAGAAAAATCTAAGAAACGACTTGAAAAGCTCCTTTATCAAGAAGAATGTCGAAAATCCGCTCAAAAGGAAATATTCTAAGAAAATTTTTGATCTTGTTGACTATTGGACTAGTATAGAAATAAACAAGAGTGGGCTAAGACGGAGTCGAATAGGTTCTAAGACTTACCAATCTAACCTAGAGGCTTTGAGAGGTGTCTTGAGTGGAACACACCCAGCGTTGAGCAGAAAGTTTACTGTTGAAGAGATAAAAGATGCTATGGACAGATTTGCTCGAATGGCTTTAGATCCTAACTATACACCTTATAGTTTGAAGTACAAACGATTCTTGAAAGGGTTGTCTATATCGGAATTTATATGGAATCCTTATACCCAGATGAGTTATCTTAGCTATCTTGTCGAACACCCAGATGAACCTTCTTCGGTTATAAGCGATGTAGATGAAGAATTAGTGAAAGCGATTAAAATGAAATGGATTCAAGACGTATTAGGCGGGGTCAAGAAAGAATTCTCTACTCAAGAGGAAGTCTACATAAGGAAAGCTGCAAAGAAGTTAGATACAACATTCAAGTCGTTAGGAATGCGAGGTATAGCTCCTGTCAACTATTGGATTCCTAAACGACCAGCTTCTAAAGTAAAATGGTTGTTTGATGCGTTGAAAGAATATTATGGAGGAATAGAAGGAGTCAGAAAGAAATTATCATTGCCTATCCTCACAAGAAATTACATTTACAGTGATGTTCTTATAAGACACCTAGTGAGTGAGAGTATCTACTGTGTCGATGAGATGGATGAGCTTAAAGCTTTGGTAATCGATTACCTGAGAAATCTCAATGGTTAGAAGGAGTTAGGTTTATGGGGATTCGGATTAAATCAGTAGATACTCATTTAGAGCAACGGATACTGACAGGACTAATTGTAAGTACTACATTTTGTAAAAGGGTTCTGCCTATTTTGAAAATCGAATATTTTCGACTTCCTTATGCCAGAAGAGTAATCAACTGGGTTCAAGATTATTTTTCTAAATATGAAAAAGCACCTTTCTCTGACATCGAATCTATTTTTTCTGTGGAAAAGGATAAGATGAAAGAATCTGAAGCGGAACTGATAGAGGAGTTTCTTTTTGCTTTGAGTCAACGTTATGAGCACGAAGGAGACATCAATGTAGATTACCTTACAGATCAGGCTGTGGGATATTTCAGAAAGAGGTCTTTGGAGGTCCTCTCAGATGGAATAAAAGCTTGTTTGGATAGAGATTATCTTGAAGATGCTGAGAGGATGTTACGTGAGTACAAAAAGGTAGCTAAAGAAGTTAGCGGATGGATAAATCCTTTTAATCCCGACTTTATAGCAAGAGTTTTTGAGAAAGAAAGACGTGTATTATTTTCTTTTCCAGGAGAGTTAGGAAAGCTTATAGGTCCCTTGGAGCGTGGGTGGTTGGTAGGGGTCATGGGACCAATGAAGAGAGGGAAGACATGGGTTCTTCAGGAGTTTGCTGTTCAGGCGGTTATAAATAGGAAGCGGGTGTTATTTGTCTCGCTGGAGATGACTCCAGAAGAAGTCGGAGAAAGGCTTTTGTGTAGGATCTCTGGATCTTCTTTTGAAGAAGGCGATTTGATTTATCCTTGCTTCGATTGCAAGAAAAATCAGCTTGGAATTTGCAACAAGCCAGAACGTGCTTCTTCTGTTCCATTGATTGGTTATGAAAAGGGAAAGATTCCCAAGATTGAAGATGCTCCACCAGGTTACAAACCTTGCACATGGTGTAGGGAAGCTGGGCTTTCTGACTATGAGCCAGCTGTTTGGTTCTTTAGCGTTAAAAACCAACTACTCAGCTACCAGAAAGCAGTGCAAGTAGGAAAAAGTTTTACAACAATGTTCGGTGATAGGCTAAGGATAAAATCTTATCCTCCTTACTCTGCAACGTTGTTTCAAATAGAGGCGGATATTGAAAACTTGGAGTATCTTGAAGATTTCGTCCCTGATGTTGTCGTCTTGGATTACGCTGATATAATCATGCCTGAGAGATACCGAAAGGAGGAGAGGACCCAGGTTAATGAAGTATGGAAGTTGTTAAAAAGACTAGCAGAAGAGAAGCATTGCCTAGTAGTAACAGCTACTCAAACCAATCGGGAGGCCATAGAAAAGAAGAATGTTAGTCAAGTTCATACTTCAGAGGATATTAGAAAGCTGGCTCATGTAAACCTTTTGTTGTCGTTGAATCAGACTCCAGAAGAAAAGAACATGGGAGTGATGAGAATTGGGGTTTTAGTCAGAAGGAAAGGTGATTTTAACCCACTGCGACAGGTCATGGTGTTGTCTAACCTTAACGCTGGTCAGTTTCATTTGGACAGTGAGAAAGTTCCAGAAGAGACCACTTCCCAGGGAGATACACCATAAGGTGTAAATGCTGCAATAGTTATTTTGAGACCAAACAGATGCGTAAAATTTTTCGGAGGTCATTCTGGTTCAGGTTATAATTATAGTGAAAGGAAAGTTTGTTTCATGTGAAATGTTATTATGGAGGAAAGGATGAGGGAAGAAGGGATTCTTACAGTTACCAGAAGGTTTGAGTTTGATTTCGCACATTGGTTGCCAAAATATGAAGGCAAGTGCCGAAGCTTACACGGCCATCGGGGTGTGCTTGAGGTTGAGGTAAGCGGTTCTCCGAAAAGCAAGATATCTATTTATCCCACAATGGTCGTTGACTTTACAGATTTGAAGAGGATAGTAGAAGAGAGGATCATAAATAAGTTTGATCACAAATGTCTTAATGATTTTCTTGAGGTACCCACAGCTGAGGAAGTCGTAAGGTTTGTTGTCAGAGAATTAGATAAGGAATTTGGTAAGAATTTGGTAAGAGTTAGGTTCTATGAAACACCAGATTCTTATGCTGAGTGGAGGAGACTATGATGTATTTTCCTGTAGTAGAAGCGTTTAAGTCTTTGCAAGGAGAAGGACCTTCTGCCGGTCATCCAGCGTTCTTCTTGAGGGTCAAGAGGTGTAACTATAGTGGCAAGTGTCCTGTTGGATGCGACACTATCCCGAGGACTAAGTATTTAGCTGAGTTGCATATTCCTTATGGTAGTGTAGCCGAGTACGCTTGGGAATGTGGAAGGTTAATCATTACTGGTGGAGAACCTCTTCTGTATCTTGATCAGGTAGTAGACTTACTGCAATATCTTGACAATGAATTCTTCCACTCCCGCTTCCCAGTAGAGATAGAAACCAACGGATACAACCTGCCTTTGTTTTTTGAGAAGATGCCTTGTTATAATTCTCTTATCCTACAAATCAACTACAGTCCGAAAGAATACGAAGCTATCTCTACCTCTCTGCTGTTGGAAGAGTGTGATTTAAGTAAAGTGGACAAATTGGTTCTAAAAATTGTAGTCTGGAATGACCAGAAAGTCCTTGAATTTGTTGAAGATATGGTTAAGTCAGATTTTAAAGACAAGATTTGGCTTATGCCTAGAGGTAAAACGGTAGAGGAGTTAGAGAAAAACTGGCCTGTAGCTATTGATTTGGCTTTGGAATACAACCTTAAAGTTACTGGAAGGATGCAGATTGAGGCTAAGCAATCGATGTTGTGATTTTTTCGGAGGTTAGAGTTTTATCGGTTATAATAAAATAAAAAGATCAAAATATCAGATAGGAGGTCAAACATGAAAGACATCAAAGAAATAAACACAAAAGAGCTTGTGAAAGCTATTGAAGATTTCAACAGCCTTGAGATTATGGATCCTATCAAAGTTCCAAAGAGGATAACAGATAAGACCAAGACAAAGCTTCGGGATTCTTTTGTGGAGGCAATTGAAACGCTAACCGAGGATGAGGAAGGACTGCTTCCAGATAACGTGATTCTGATGTATAACTCCATCGTGGAGGATGAGGTTGCAGGAGAAGATGTGAACGAGGACGCAGGTGATGAAGTTGTAGTGTTGAAAGAGGAAGAGGAAGGAGATGTAGCGAGCTCTCCTGAAGACGTCACGAAGACGAAGAAACCCAAAGCGGGGGAGACTCCCACTAAGGGAACCAATAAAGGGGGTAAGGGCAAAAACATCTTCGGAAGGAGAGTTAACAGCCGTTACGGAAAACTCGATGACATGTTGTTGCAAGGAGCTTCCTACGATGAAATGGTGGCAATGTTAGTGAACGATTTTGGTGTGGATGAGAAGAGGGCACTCTCCACGATCAAAGGCCACATAAGAGATGTGAGGAAGAGAGGTCAGGCTATCATTGAGGAGAAGGATGGTAAGGTTTATTTCCGACTTCCTTAGGAGGTAAAGATGGTTGTGGCATCACAAGAGGCTAAGGAATGTATTAAGAAGTTGTTAGTTTACGTGGGAGAGGATCCAGATAGAGAGGGACTTAGAGAAACTCCCAGTCGGGTCCTCCGAGCTTTCGAGGAGTTGTTCCGTGGGTACAAGACAGATCCAGAACAAATAATCAAAACCTTTGATGTTGGTGATGTAGACGGAAGTGAGTATAATCAAATGGTTCTCCTAAAGGATATAGAAGTCTTCTCCGTGTGCGAACACCATATGCTGCCATTTTTTGGCAGAGCTCACGTAGCCTATATTCCTGACAAGAAAGTTGTGGGAATCTCCAAGTTAGCTCGTCTGGTGGAAGTCTATGCAAGGAGACTTCAGATTCAAGAGAGGATTTGCGAGCAAGTAACTGATGCCTTAATGAAATATCTAAGGCCTCAGGGGGCAGCTTGTATTATCGAGGCCCAACACCTATGTATGCTAATGAGAGGTGTGGAGAAACAAAATTCCATCATGGTGACTTCCTCTTTGAAAGGATGTTTCTTCGATAACTTACACACCAGAAATGAACTATTCTCCTTGATTGGTCTAGGGGGAGGAGTATGAATCCAGTGAGATTAAACATAGGTTGTGGAAAACGCATATTATCTGGGTATCTGAATATAGATGTTCTGCCAGTAGAAAAGGTAGATCTAGATAATCAAGTCCCAAACTACTATAAATACAACATCTTGGAAGGTCTTCCTTTTAGAGATGATTCTGTGGATGAGATTTTAGTGGATCATGTCTTAGAACACTTCTATCCAGAACAAGTTTATGAGTTGTTATGGGATTTCCACCGAGTCCTAAAGCCAGGGGGAATTCTAAAGATCTATGTTCCAAACTTTGAATGGTGGATCAATAACTTTGAAGAAGTTAGACATGACTATCTAAAAGCTATTGATATGATGTATGCTCTATTGTGCAATGTCCGTTCCGGTTCTATGGGTCAACATAGAAGTCTGTGGTGGTTCGATTTACTGAAGGGGTTAGTAGAAAGAGTTGGATTTACAATAGACAACTTCCGAAGATATAAACCCTCCCTGTTCATTGAAGCAACCAAAGGACACATCAGGGCCACAGAGTCATGTTCCTCTTCCATTTCTAACTCTAGATGAGGAGGTATAGTAGGGATGTATACCAGGGAACATCTCTGGATTTCTGCAGTAGTCTTTGGTTCTTTGGAAGGAATCCTGGGTGGGGTAATTCCAGATATCTTCTTCATACCGGTTTTTCTTCACGACTTCTGGAGAGAATTACATGGACTTGAATTTGAAAGATTGGAGAATTTCTGGGTAAAGGCAAATTGGTTTTTACATAGTGTGTGGTTTTTGGGATTGTTACTTCTAGCCTGTTGGTGGTCTGGACACATGATTTTCTGGAAGGGTTATTTCCTACATATAGTTCTTGACGTTTGTACTCATTCTAATCAAGTGGCTTGGAAACCTTTCTATCCTCTTTCACTCGTAACTTTGGATCTCTGGAGGCTTGGTTATGTTAAGAGGACTTGCTCAAACGTTGATTAACAATTTGTGTCTTGGAAGAGATGAGATTTCGGTTCCAAGGTGGGTAGACCTCAGCGAAGTTCAAAGTTTTGTAGACAACATGATAAATATCAAGGAGCGGCCGGAGGGGTATTATCCCAGAGTTAGATACAAGGAGCAGTTCGACATTGTCGTTTTAGTTTCTGGGGGATTGGATAGCACCATTGCTTATTTCTTAACAAAGAAGAAATATCCAAACCTGAGAGTAGGAGCGATTTACGTAAAGTTGGGGGAGGCTTGTTCTTACTCCGAAAAGGAATTGGAAGCTCTTGAGCAAATAGGGATCCCATATGTCCTGGAAGAAGTGTTTGTTCCTAAGCCAAGTCTTGAGTGGGAACATATAGTTCCATCTAGGAATTTTCTGCTTCTCGTGATTGCCTCCGAATACCTAAGACAGGAGGGAAGGATTATATTTTCCTCAGTGTCGGGAGAAGTTCCACGAGAGGGTGGAGACAAATCGCTCAGATTTTACTCACAGGCCAAGCGTCTACTTGAGAGAGTAGAAGGCAAACAAGTGGTCATTGAGACTTTGAAGGACCATACCAAGGCTGAGTGGATTGAGATTATTTTGGACATGTATTCAGATGAACGTGAGGAGATGATTGAAAAGCTAAAACAAACGGTATCTTGTTTTTCCACTTCGCAAAAACACTGTGGCACATGCCGGGCTTGTTTTAGGAGGTTCGTAGCTTTCGAAACTGCAGGAATAGATGTGTCTGATATGTTTGAGGTTCATCCTATGATTGGATGTCGCAGGTTTGTACAAGAGTATAAGAAACGGATGGGAGAGGCCTTAGAAAGGAATGATTTTAGTTACTTTACCAAAGAGAGGTGTATTCAAACTCTACAGGTTATTCGCAAGTGGGAGGAAACATGGGGTTCTTTTTAGATTCTGGAGCTTTTACAGCTTGGTCTAAAGGAGTAACTATAGACATCTACAAGTACATTGATTTCATAAAAGAACACCAAGATCTTATAGAAGTTTACGCCAACTTGGATGTTATTGGCGACCCTGAGGCCACTTGGAGAAACCAGAGGATAATGGAAGAACATGGATTAAAACCTCTTCCTGTTTTTCATGTGGAGGACGGAATCGAGTATTTATTCAAGTGTATGAAATACCCTTACTTTTGTCTTGGTGGTATGGCTAAGACCTTGGATAAGGTGAGGGTGTCCTTTCTGGATAAATGTTGGAGTATCATTTGTGATACCCCAGATCGAACCCCCCGATGTAAAGTCCATGGATTTGGAGTGACTTCCGTAAAACTACTATGGAGATATCCCTGGTATTCGGTAGATAGTACCGCCTGGTTGATGGCCAGTGGTTATGGGACAGTTTTTGTTCCAAAAAAGAAAGGGGGCAGGTTCATTTACAACGAAGAACCCTTGAGGGTTAACATATCTTACAGAAACCCTGCTGCTAAAAGAAAAGGGAATCACTTTCTCACCCTCTCTGAAACTGAGAGGAAACAAATTCTAGAGTACTTTGAGATGAAGGGATTTAAGTTGGGCAAGTCTGAGTTCAAGGAGGTTGATGCCAGTTACAAACCGTGCTCTAAAGAGGAAAAAGTTATTCAAACTCTTCCTAATGGAAACAAACTAGTTGAGGTTATTCTAGAGCCTGGTTTGTGTAACGATTATGCATTACGTATTGAGTTAAATGTGTTATTCTTTAGCGATCTTGAGAAGGCATTGCCAGAGTGGCCCTATCCCTTCAGGAGGAAAGAAACGAGAATCTTTGGTTTGGGGAGAAAGAAATGAAGATCTACTTGGCCGGAACAATGGTTAGGGAGAGTGTCAAGGTAAACGAAAAACGTCCCGAGATTGAGAATCACTTGGAGTCCTACTTCTATATCATCAATAAGAAGGCTGATATAAGAACCTGGAGCATTTTTAGGAGGAAGAAACATGAAAGTTCGAAGAGAAGATCTTCTAAAGATCCTAGACCTCGTGAAGCCGGGACTAGCTAAGAAAGCAATAGTGGAGGAATTCACTCATTTTGTTTTCAGTGGCAAAGATGTCTTAACCTACAATGATGAGATCTACATCAGCCATCCGTTCAAGACAAATTTCACTTGTTCCGTCCCTGCCGAGGACTTTTACAAGATACTATCTGGGACCCCAGATGACGAATTGAAACTAGATCTAGATGGTAGTAACCTTAAAATAACCAGTAAAACAACTAAAGCTGTTTTGTCTGTTACAGACTCGGAGCAAGTCCTGGGTCTAGTCAACGAGATCTCTAATAACGACATGGATTGGAAACCTTTGCCCAAGGATTTCTTAGATGCCGTTGAATTGTGTATGTTTTCTGCCTCGAAAGACGCTAGCCGGTCGTTTCTGACTTGCGTTTATGTAAACGGGAATCAAGTTACTAGTTCCGACGACGCTAGGATATCTATCTATTCCATGAGTTCCTCTGTTGATTGCTCCTTTCTTATTCCTGTCTTTTCTGTAACAAAGTTAGTCAAGTACGAGATATCTGAATTTTGTCTGTTAGACTCTTGGGTCTGTTTTAAGACTCCCAGTGGGGTTAAGTTTTGTTGTAGGAGGGTTCTTGACGAATACCCCGACTGTGTTGAATTTTTTGAATTTGACGGTCACTCTATTCAACTACCCAACGAGCTCAAGGAAGTAGTAGATGCCGTTTCAATAATGGCGGAAGGGGACTTCGACATCGATAAGAAGATAGAAGTGTCTGTCAACAAAAACGGAGTCAAATGTAGGGCTGAAAAGAAGACCGGATGGATGGAGAGGTTCCTGTCAACAAAATTGAACATTAAGTCGAACATAACTTTTGTTATCAACCCGATCTTTTTCTCTCAGATCTTGGAAAAATCTACTACCATGGTTTGCGGTAAGGATAGAGCCTTGTTTTTGTCTGGACCATTTAAACATCTTGTAGCGTTGTATGTGGAGGATTGATTAGTGTTGCGAGGATTCTTTACCAAACAAGACTACTCAGCTCATCGCAAGACAACTGGGCAGTCATGTTCGAGAGTCAAGAAAACGACCTCTTCCAAGACATTCAATACCAATGTTGATCCATGTGAAGCATGCGGTCTTTATAAGCAGTGTTTAACTCCCAAGATGGAACCTACAGGAGAGGGATCACTAGGGGTTTTGGTAGTTGGTGAGGCTCCCGGAGAAGAAGAAGACAAAAGAGGAATTCAGTTTATTGGTCCTGCTGGGCAACTATTTCGAGATCACCTCCGAAAATTTCGTCTAGACTTGGACCAAGACTTTTGGAAGATTAACGCGGTAAATTGTCGCCCTCCCAACAACAGAAAGCCTACAAAGAAGGAGCTAAAGTGTTGTTGGCCTAGAGTGGAAAAAGCAATAAAAGAGTTTAAACCTAGGTTCATTTGGCTTATGGGAGGTACAGCTGTTGAATCGTTTTACATGGGAAGGTTTTCCGATTGTTCGATTTCTAGGTGGAGAAGATTATGTATTCCAGAACCTAGATTTAATGCTTGGGTCATTCCTCTGTTTCATCCTTCCTATGTCTTAAGAAACAAAGATGATCTTCTTGAGTCTGTTTTTGAAAAAGATCTTCGTTGGGCTATCAGTTGCTTGGACAAACCTGAGCCTACCTTCGTAGATCCAACAGAAAAAGTGGAGATGCTTACTGATGTTGATGATGTAATTGACGTTTTAGGAGAGGTCTTGAGGGATAAGAAAGTAATAGCTTTTGACTATGAGACCACTGGGCTAAAGCCGTACAAGGAGGGACACAAGATACTGACGATCTCTTTATGTTTTGATGACGATAAGAGTTATTCGTTTCCTTACCAATACAAAAGTTATTGGACGGAAAATCAATTTAAGGAGATACATCGCTTATGGATGAAGATTTTAGAAGAAGTTCCTCTAGTAGCACATAATCTTAAATTTGAACACAAGTGGTCTAAGGTTATCATGGGGGTCGAGCCTAGAAATTGGGTCTGGGATACTATGACCACAGCCCATATAATAGACTGCAGATCTGGATTTACTGGACTCAAGTTTCAAGCCTATCTAAACTGGGGGATTGAAGGCTATGAACAGGATATGAAACGTTATATAAAAGCCTCTAGTCCTCATGATTTTAACAAGCTAGAATCCGCTCCTCTTGATTTACTATTGTTGTACAATGGAATTGATGCTCTTGTAACTTATTGGCTGTATAACAAGCAAAGAAAGCAGATACGAGGAGGATTGAGAAAAGCAAATAGTTTGTTCTTTGAAGGGTTGTTAGCTTTGGCTGATGCAGAAAGTCAAGGGATTTGTATGAATGAAGACTACTATGAATATATGGACAGGAAGCTTGCTGTTGAAATAGAAAAAGTAGAACAAGAGTTGCTTTCCAGTAAAGAAGCAAAATTGTTTAGGAAGAAAATGAAACGGGAGATTGATTTAAATTCCTCTCACGACCTTCGGATTCTTTTTTATGACTTGCTAAAGATAGAACCAACCAAGCTAACTTCTAAGGGCAATCCTTCAGTAGATCATGAGACTTTGGTTAGTCTTAACCTTCCTTTTGCTGAAAAGTTAGTTGAATTGAGAAAACTCAAAAAGATTCGGGATACCTACCTTGCTCAGTTTAGAAGGGAAATAGTCAATGGTAAGATGTACCCAGTATTCAATTTACACATAGCACGCTCATACAGATCCAGCAGCGACTCACCTAATTTCCAGAATATACCTGTTAGAGATGAGGAAGCTAAAAAGGTTACTCGTGGGGGAATAATACCTTCCAAAGGAAACAGGATAGCAGAGATAGATTATAGTTCTATAGAGGTTAGGATTGCCGCTTGTTACACCAAAGATCCTGTTCTTATATCGTACATAAATGATCCTTCATCGGATATGCATCGTGATCAAGCAAAAGAAATCTTTGTCCTGAATGATAAACAAGTAACTAAGAAGATACGATTCTATGCTAAGAATTGTTTTGTATTTCCAGAGTTTTATGGTTCCTACTATCGGAATTGTGCTAGAAACCTATGGGAAAACGTTGTTGAAGGAGGATTGGAAACTGGCGATGGAATATCTGTAAGAGAACATTTAAAGCGTGTAGGAATTAGGAATTACAAACGTTTTGAAGATCACGTTAGGGAAGTAGAGAACAATTTTTGGGATAGGTTCAGAGTATTTAAGGAATGGCAAGAGTACATAGTTGATTTTTATCGAAGGAAAGGCTACGTCGAAATGTTTTTTGGACATAGGAGAACAGGTTATCTTACTCGAAATATGGTAATCAACACTCCTATACAAGGAACAGCTTTCCATTGTCTGCTTTGGTCATTTATACGCCTCAACAAGATAAGGAAAGAGGAAGGATGGAGAACCTCGCTTATTGGACAGATTCACGATTCAATAGTGTTTGATTTAGATCCTGATGAGCAGGAGTATGTTCTTGATACTACTAAACGGGTTATGTGCGAAGACATACGAAAGGAGAATCCCTGGATTATAGTTCCATTAGATATAGAAGTAGAGCTTACTCCAATAGATGGTAGTTGGTATGAGAAGGAGGCAATTAAAGAAGACAACGTTTGGAAGCTAACGGTTTAGGTAATACCTAACGAGAGGAGTAAAGAATGGAAGGTAAACCTTTACATCTAAAATACCGTCCGAAATCCTTCGATGAATTTGTCGGTAACGAATCTGTTATAGAAGCCTTAAGAAGCATCCTGTCTCGTGATGAAGGCATTCCCCATGCTTTTCTTTTCCAAGGACCTAGCGGGACAGGGAAGACTACCTTAGCTAGGATTGTAGCCAAGGAACTAGGATGTGAAGATAGAGAGTTTCACGAGTACAATATAGCAAACATTCGTGGGATCGATACCGTTCGGGAGATAATTCAACAGTGTAGGTTTGCTCCTATAAAGGGCAATCGTAAGGTCTATGTGCTTGACGAGGTCCATCAACTAACCAAGGATGCCCAGAATGCTTTGTTGAAGATATTAGAAGACACTCCTCAACATGTTTACTTCATTCTTTGCACTACTGATCCAGAGAAGCTTCTGAAAACCATCAGGAACAGGTGTACTACTTTTCAAACTTCTACCTTGCCTAGAGCGAAAATCATAGGGTTGCTGAAACGTGTTTGTAAAGAGGAAGGAGTTGAATTTTCTTCTGATGTTTATAAAGCCGTAGCCAAGTCCTGCGGTGGTTCTCCTAGAAGAGCCCTGGTTTTGTTGGACAGCGTTATTGATATGGAAGATGAAGGAGAGATCCTTTCAGCCCTAGCAGAACAGATTCCGGACGAGGTTCAGGCAGTAGAAATTTGCAGGATTTTGTTAGATTGGAGAAAATCATCCCAAGTTAAATGGAACGAAATAGCCAAGATTCTAAAGAACCTTGACGATGATCCTGAACAGGTCAGATATATGATTCTAAACTATTTCTCAAAGGTTTTGTTAGACAAGCCTGATGATCGTATAGCTGATATGTTAGGGTTGTTTCAAGAATCTTTTATATATAGCGGAAAGGCTGGATTAGTTTACAACCTTTACCTAGCATGCAAGGTAAAATGAATCCAATCAAAAAAATTTCCGAGAATGAGAAAACACGGGTTATAATAGTAGTAAAAAGAAAAGGAGATAGCAGTGGATTATAAAGACGAATTGAAAATAGATAAGTACAATTTAGACCATGAGTGGGAGCTTCAACCCCAGCTCTTCAACGAGTGGGCAGAAAGGTGCGCTGAGGCTATAGAGATTAAAGATAAAGCAGAGTTGAAATTAAAGGTTATAGAAGCAAAACTATTCAAAGATATAAAAACCAACTGGAAAGATTATGGCTTTGACAAGTCGCCAACTGATACTATGGCTAAGCAAGAAGTGCTCTTGCAGGAGGAGTACCAACAAGCCTACGAAGAACTTATACAAGCTAGGAAAAATCTTAATGTGCTCGAAGGAGCTAAAAGGTCGTTCGAGCATAGGAAAAAGGCATTAGAGAATATAACCCAGTTGTGGGTATCTGGTTATTATGCAGAACCGTATGTATCTAAGGATGCAAAAGATAAAGTGAATGAAAGAACTAGAGAGGCTGTAAACAAGAAGCTCAATTCTAAACTAAAAAGGAGGAGTAAATGAAAAAGGATTACAAACAACTGAGGGAAAGCTTGCTACGACGGACTGAACAGAGTCATAATTCTAGGGATTCTTATGGAGGGTTTAAGTCGATTTTTAAGGAAGGATTAGATGTTACCTTCTGGGATTGTAAAGAGGGAACTCATCTTATCGATATTTTGCCTTACCAAGCTGGAGAAAATGATCCTTATAACAAGCCTGGCGATTATACATATGTTTTGGATGTATGGGTACATTATGGGGTAGGTCCTAACGATGATTCGTATATATGTCTAGCAAAGACCTACGGCAAGCCTTGTCCTATATGCGAACACAAACGAGAACTTCAAAAGCAAGGCAATGTAGATGAAGACGAAATAAAAGCTTTGAATCCCAAACGTAGGGTTATTTATGCGATCATTTGTTATGATTCCGAGAAGGAAGAGGATAAAGGTGTTCAGATTTGGGAAGTGGCTCATTTCTTTATGGAAAGACATTTATCAGAGTTAGCTAAGAATCCCAGAACTGGAGGATTCATTCTCTTCGCTGATCCTACTTCCGAAGGCAAGAGTATTCAGTTCACCAAGAGAGGAAGGGGTGCAGGGAATGTTGAGTTTATCGGACATAAATTTGTAGATAGAGATTATGACATTCCTGATGAGATTTTAGATCAAGTGCCTTGTTTGGATGAACTCATCCATGTTCCTACTTATGAAGAAGTGTATGAAGCTTTTCACTGTAGAAAGTTAAACGAGTGTGATGAGGAAAGGGAAGTTGAGGAAGACAAGGAAGAAATAGTTGAGACTGAAAAGACGAGTAGAAGGACAAGAAAGATAGAAGAACCCGAACCAGAGCCTGAAGAAGATGTGGAGGAAGAGGCATTAAGTGATGAAGAGTCTGAAGGACAGACTTGTCCTGGAGGTGGAGTATTTGGGAGGGATATTGATGAGCTAAGTTATTGCAACGAATGTGAGCTTTATGATGATTGTTATAAGGAGTTTGAACGCTTAGAAAAGGAAAGAGAGCGTCAGCGTAAAGCCAGGGTTAGCAGGAGACGGAGAAAGTAAGTTTGTTGAAGGCTTGGGGAAGCTATACCGATCTTGCTTCCCCTTTTCAGGAGGTTAAGAAGAATGGGGAAGTTGAAAAAGAGAAAGGTAGAAGAAGCAGTTGTTGAAGTGGAGAAAATTGCTGAAAGCTCTAACTTTGCAAAAGAAGAAATAGATGTAAACAAAGTGGTTTCTACTGGATCTACTTTGCTTGATCTTGCTATTTCAGGGAAAAGGCGTCGTGGAGGTGGTATTCCTGGAGGTATTCTAGTAGAAATCTATGGACCTAGTGGGTCAGGAAAAACTAGTTTGTTAGCTGAAATAGCTGCTAGTGCTCAAGCTAGAGGCGGTGAAGCTATGATACTAGACCCTGAGGCTAGATTTGATACAGAATATGCTAGAATCTATGGAGTGGAGGTAGATGAAGAATATTATTACAGACCAGATACTGTAACCGAAACTTTTGATCTTATTCGTAAATGGAAACCTAAGAGAGACGATGTTATTAACGTTGTAGCTTGCGATTCTCTAGCGGCTTTGTCTACCGAGATGGAACTTGATGAAGGCGATAAAATGGGAATGCGAAGGGCAAAGGAGTTTAGTCAGGAGTTAAGGAAAGTATGTCGTCTTATTGCTAATAACAATTGGTTAATAGTTTGTAGTAACCAAGTTAGGGAAGGAGATAGAGGAGAAGTAACACCAGGAGGAAGGGCTATTCCTTTTTATTCGAGTCTGAGAATCAGGGTTGCTCAGGAATCGAAGGTTGAAAAGGTTGTAAAGTTATCTTCTGGGAAGGAGATCAAAAAGGTTTTAGGCATCAAGTCCAAGTGTGTTGTCAAAAAGTCCTCAATAGATGATCCATTTAGGGAGTGTTATATCTATATAATATTTGGCTATGGGATTGATGATGTAAGAGCAAACTTACAGTATATAAAAGATATGGAGAAGCTAACCAAGTATCGAGCAGTAAATAAAGAATTCCAACGAATCAATGATGCTATTCGATACATTGAAGAAAATGATTTATATAACGACTTGAAAGAAGAAGTTATTAGTCTTTGGGAAAGTATCGAAGATAGGTTTAGAGTAGAAAGGAAACCAAAGCCTAGAAGGTAGAAATGGGTAAGTCAAGCAAGAACAAAGGAAGCGACTTCGAGAGAAAAGTTTGTCGTTTGCTTACCAAGTGGATAGTTGGAAAAACTGATCCTGTAATATTCTGGCGTACAGCTGGTTCAGGTTCTCAGTTTACTCGCCAACAAGGATGTTCCAAGATGTGTGGGGACATAATGGCTATTAGCTCAGAAGGGGAATTCTTTACCAACTTGTTTTGTATAGAGTGTAAATTCTATGAAAAGATCCCTTTTTTAGGGCTAATATCATCTAAAGGTTGTAGGCTGGTGTCTAGTTGGTGGAAGAAATTATACGAGCAATCCTTGATTGATTCGAAACTACCTTTCCTTTTCTTCAAAGAAAACTATCAACCTATATACGTTATGTTTCCAAAGGCTGTATATTGTGAGTTTGAGACATGGGCTGGTTCACCTAGTAGATTCTTAGTTCTTAACTATGAGGATGTGAAAGTTGTGGTAATGGAGTGGAATATGTTTTCAGAATGGTTAGATCCTGAAACAATTAGGATATACGCCAGGGAAAAAGGTTATGTGTAGAGAAGGAAGAAATTGTTTTGATTGTTTAGTAGACAAAGCGTCAAGAGGCGTTAAAGGTGCTATATGGAGGTTATCATGGGAGCGGTATTGGTTAGAGAGTGTTGTGCGATTTGTAGGTTTAGAGGACATTATCAATGGGATTTAGTAGAGTTTTTTGAATGTACTCATCCAGATGTTTCTTTTTCAACAAGAAGGATTATGCACATATATAGCTTACCTAGGTGGTGTCCTGGATTTGAGTTAGATGAGAAGCTAGAGCCTTTGGAGGAATAGTAATGATCAAAAAAGTTGTTATTGAAAATTTCCAGTCTCATAAGAATACGGAACTTGAGTTTGTCCCAGGAGTCAATGTTATTGCTGGACAATCTGATTCAGGTAAAAGTGCTATTTTACGAGCTCTCCAATGGGCTTTATGGAATCGTCCTTCTGGTTTTAGTTTCAAATCATCTTTTGCAGATGATAAAGAACCAACAAGGGTCAGAATCGACTTCTGTGATGGAAAATGGTTGGAACGTATTAGAGGAAAGAATGTCAATGAATATAGATTAGATGGATTAGGAAATCTAAAGGCTATAGGAGTTCATGTGCCTGATGAGGTTATCCAAGTTCACAAAATGGATGACATCAATTTCCAATCTCAGTTTGATCAACATTTTCTCCTTCATGACAGTCCTGGAGAAGTTGCTAGGAAGTTAAACGAAATTGTAGGACTTGATGTAATAGATAGGATTCTAAAAAGGATTAACTCTTTAGCGTCAACTTCTAAAGCTCAATTGCTTGAATCTGAAAGTAGAATAGAAGACTTAGAGAAAGAAATAGACCAATATAGGTTCTTAGATGAGTTAGAAATAGAAATTGATGAGATAGAAAAAGCTATTGAGAAGAAAGAGAATTGTCAAAGGATGGTTGAAGGGATTTCTGATATTCTTGACTCGTTGCAACAAATAGACAAGCAACTTGAGAGATTTTCGGGTATAAACGAAATAGAATCTTCTTACTTGGATTTAATTGAAGAAGCTGGAAAGCTTGACGATCTGTCTTCTCAAGTGGAGGTTTTAAAAGAAACGATAGAAGAGATCGAAAATTCTGATAGTAAGATCGAAGAACTGAATGAGTGGATAAAGATGGAGGGCGAGGTAGAAGGACTATTAGAATTGGCTGGAGAGTTGGATAAAACAAGGAAAGACGAAAAGTTGTTAAATTCATTATTATCTACATTAGAGAATACTCAAAAGACTATTTCAAAATGGACGGCAAAAGTGAATAGTTTGATTGAAGAATATGTTGTTTTATTAGAGGAGATCAAAGTTTGTCCTGTATGTGGTTCTCCTATCAGTGAAGATTGCATCGAAACAATAAAACAAGGTTTAGTTAATTAACGTTTAGGAGATTGTAATGAAAATCCTTTGTTTGGGCGACCTTCACCTCCGCTATCGAAGGCCCGAATATCGGATAGACGATTTCTTTGTGACTCAATTTAACAAGCTTCAATGGGTGTTTGATTTAGCCGTTAGAGAAAAATGTAAAGTTGTCATAATGCCTGGGGATGTTTTTGATAGCTTTAGCGCTTCCTATCTTGTTGTTAGTACTTTTCTCTTTCATCTCTGGAGATATAGTAAGCAATTCAAAACGTTGGCTGTGTATGGTCAACATGATATGAGGTATCATAGTACTAGGATAGATAATACTCCTCTCCACACTGTTGAATCTTCTGGTTTGTTAAAAGTACTAGATCATAATCCTTACCAATTGTTTGACTCTGTTTTTTACGGAGCATCGTGGGGTTGTGAGATACCTCAAGTGAAAACAGAAGGAACAAACATATTGGTTACTCATCGTATGGTTATAAAGAGTGATAAGCTTTGGGAAGGACAGAGTGATTTTGAATATTCAAGACGTCTGTTAAGGACCACTGGGTATGATCTGATTGTGTCAGGAGATAATCATAACTTTTTCGTAGATGAATACAAAGGCAGATTCCTTATAAATTGCGGATCTTTATGTAGGATGAAAACTGATCAAGCAGAACACAAACCGTCGGTAGTTGTTTACGATACGAAAGCAAAGGATATTAAGGTGTTTGAAATACCAGTTGAGCCAGCTGAAAAAGTATTTGACCTGGCTACTAGTGAAAAGAAGAAGGAAAAGGAGAAAATGATAGAAGTCTTTGTTGACTCTCTATCCGAAAGCAAAGAGTTAGGATTGGATTTTATGTCTAACTTGTGGAAGTTTGTGAGAGATAACAACGTAAGCGAAGAGGTTGTAAAGGTTATAGAGGAGGTTTTGAAGAGTGAAGAAGATATTAGATGACTTGAACCAAATAAAAAAGAAGATTGAAGAAGCTAAGAGGGAAAAAGCCAAATATGAAGGGCGATTGGATGAGCTAATGAAGAGGTTAAAGGAAGAATTTGGAATTAAATCTGTTCAACAAGCTCGTAAGAAACTAACTATTCTAGAAAAGAAAGTAGATTCTTTAGAGGAAGAAATTGAGTCTAGGCTTCAAGAACTAAAAACAAAATGTAATTGGTAGGTAAAACATGGATTCCAAACAACAATTTGACCAGATTAAATCTCGTTTTCTGGAATTGAAAGCACAAAGGGAATTATTAAAAGAGCAACTAAAGGAAGAGATTCAAAAAAAGAAGGAGTTAGAATCTCGTTATGACAATATTCTGAGAGCCCGTTCTGTCATTCAGGAAGTAGCTCAGCGAACCCAGTCTAAATTAGAATTTCATATTTCTAGCCTCGTTTCCACTGCTCTAGCTGCTGTTTTTCCTCAACCTTATGAGTTCCAGGTTGAGTTTGTTTCTAAACGCAACAAAACCGAATGTGAGTTCTGGTTTGTGAAAGATGGAGAAAAGATGAAACCTGTTGATTCATCTGGTGGAGGAGCTTTGGATGTAGCTTCATTTGCGTTAAGATTAGTGTTCTGGACGATGAAACGAACACGACCTGTTATGATGTTAGATGAGGTCTTTCGATTTGTTTCAGTAGATTTGCAGTCCAAATGTAGTGAGATGTTGAAGATGTTGTCAGAAAAACTAGGAATTCAAATAATATTGGTATCTCACTTGCCAGAAATAATCCAAGCGGCGGATCGTGTGTTTCACGTGAAACAAGTAGGAGGTGTTAGTTATGTCTCCCAAGAAGAGGATAACTCCTAGCAAGGTATTCAAAGTAGTAGGAGCAGAGTCAAGAAGAGAACAATCAATCGTTATTGATACTATTTCCTACCTACTAGCCTTATTGTCTCAGGAAGAAGCTGGGGCTAAGTTGAATTTTGGTATATTCGAAATTCACAAGATAGATGAAGGTACTTTTACAGTGACTCATGTTCCAACTAACGTTCTGATGGAAGAAACTATTGCTCACTTAGCAGATGAAGGATGGATTAAGGAGTAGGAAAATATGACTAAAAGTTATAACCTAACAGAATTAGAAACTAGACTTCAGGAGGCTTATGATAGTTACAAGCAACGTCCAGATTCATCAGAATCTAAGACTGAGTTGTTTCTGTCTATAAAAGAGTTGGCTTTTGCGATATTAGACATTCAGTCTAAAAGGAAAACTAGATTTGCTCAAATTGACAAAGACTTAATGGCTTATGAGTATTCAGTGTACTTATATCAACGGATTGTAGAAGGTAAGTTCGTATTGCCTGACTTGGAGGGAAGAGAAAAGTTTGCTTGGCATCAGTATATACAACTTAACTTGCTTCATATAATATATCAAGACTTGGATGATCTTGATACAAGAGAAGAGCTTTCGGTAGAAGACATCAATTGTATAGTTAATTTCAATGATATAGAAGAACATCTGAAGCTAGAAGACGACGAAGGAAAAGATGATTCTCTTAGAATACAAATCAAGCGAGAAGAAGCTGAGCATCTTTTAGATCTCTTGGCCTCTTTTTATAGTAAAGATGACATAGAACGCTATCTGGTTTTAGTGAATTCTTTGTCAAAGCCTAGATGGAAGAACGTAGATGGATTGGATGAATTCATTAAGCTATTAACTATAATTTACAAAAGACTATATGAACAGGTGGAATTACCCTTGGACGATCCAGATTTAGACTCAATCCTGAAATCTACTTTGTTTTTAGCTTCGATATTGTCATCTGGATTAGATAGGAGATTATTTGTAAGTTTAGACCTTTGGAATTTGTGTAGGTTAGCTATACTATGTGGAGGAGAAAAGATAGAGATTCCAACAATACAAGAGGTGGAAGATCTTGTAGCATCAGCTTTTACAGTTTGGAAAGCGATAAAAGACCAGAAAGATTTAGATATTACCAAACAAGAAGTAAAGAAATTTATATTTCGTAGTACTCGCCTGACTAGACTTGACAATTACTTGAGAAACATGAGCAAGTTTCTTTCCTTCGTTCCCGAGGAGGATACAAAATCAAAAGACAAAGAGCCAGTGATAAAATTGCTTTTGTCTATAATTACCTCACTTAGTATAGTATCCCAGAAAACTTTGGAAGAGGTAGAAAGGTTAGCTTCTTCAGAAGATAATCTGCCTAGGCTTGTAAGCATATACAAGGAACTAGCTACTATGGCAGAGACTTTACAAGCTACTGTATTTAACATAAAGGACTTTCTTAGAAAAGGTAACTGAAATGTGGTTATTAGTCGATGGAAACAGTGTAGGATGGGCTGTTTGGTATGCTTTGCCGAACGAGGTTAGAGAGTCTGACGACTTTAATCTTTATACTGGTATATGGAGACATGCTTTTCTTACTAAGCTAGTTAAATTGGCAAAGAAGCTTGGTAATGGGAAAGCTGTGTATACCGTGGTTGTATGGGATGGAAGATTTGGGGCTTCTATCAGGAGACGGATATTTAAGGAATACAAAAGCAAAAGGAGGGAAAAATACAAAGTTGCAGAAGGGGAAAAAGACGTAAAGGTTACAAGGTATTTCGATGCTGTTAATGAATTTGTGAATAGGGTTAGAGATACAGATACTTGTAGGAAGTTAGGAGTAAGATTTGATCAGCTTGAAGCTGACGATGTTATTTCTGCTATTTGCAAAGTTTTAGAAAGCGAGGAAGTAGTCATTTATAGCTCAGATATGGATTTATGGCAGTTGTTAAGGTATTCTAATACCAAGCTTATTTCCCCTAGAAATGATAAAGAGTTTAATAGAAATGCAGTTAAAAGAAAGCTAGGAATAGAACCAGACTATGTTTGGGTTTACAAAGCGGTAGTTGGTGATCCATCGGATGGCTGGAGTGGTATAAGAGGGTTAGGAGATAAGAAGTTCAAGAAGATGATAGAGGAAAAAAGTATCACAGAGGCTATGGAAGAATGGAAGAATTTTCCTGAATTTCGGATAGGGGAAAAGTTATGTAAGCTTCCTTCGGAATGGATGTTGGAAAAGGAATTTGGAAAGGATTGGTCTTCGAGAGCAAAACGTTTGATAACAAAATGGAAACGTGTAAAGATTGATCCTCCGGAAGTAGTTATTTCCTTGGATCTTAGAAAGCTTTCCACCGCTGATCTCCAATACCTAATGTAAAGTTTTCGGAGGTTATAAGATTTCCGTATATAATTATAATGAAATGAAGGAAGTTGGATTTTCCCATAGGAACATTAGAGGAATTCTAGGAGGCGAAATGGATTGGCGAGAGCTACGAGAAAAATTGGTTAAGTCAAAATATTATTATTTTCATACAGATGATGGTGTATTGCTTTGTGGGGATTGCTCTGATGTAATGAAGGAAATACCGGATGAAAGTATTGATTGCGTTGTTACGTCGCCTCCGTATGACGATCTTCGT